>Ga0129306_1000745_pt1 | contig 45993 bp, 42 predicted proteins | sample P827metagenome_FD_94438 | JGI IMG/M metagenome (GOLD analysis project Ga0129306, IMG submission 94438) | Capybara group fecal microbial communities from Wisconsin, USA - P827 metagenome | ecosystem: Host-associated > Mammals > Digestive system > Large intestine > Fecal | place: USA: Wisconsin... | reverse complement strand
CACGCCGCCAGCGTTCGTCCTGAGCCAGGATCAAACTCTCCAAGATATCTTGAAGCTATTTGAATAGCTCATTTGTTTTCGTTGTTGTTACCGTAGTAACTAGAATTTTTGGTTGGTTTCATTTCTGAAACCCGCACTCTGGCTTATGTTTACTTCTCTCGAAGTAATTACCATATATTGTTCAGTTTTCAAAGATCTATCGTCGTTACTATTAGCATTTTTGCTTTATAACGACTTTTAAAATAATATCACAGTTAAAGTGCCTTGTCAACAAAGAAAAAAATATTTTTCAATGAGGTATTTAACAGTAATAATACACCTCAGCTAAGGTGCTTTATCATAATACAAAATATGAAGTGCAATGTCAACATCTTTTTTGCAAAAAATCAAACTATTTTTCAGTATTATAATTTACAGCAAAACGTCTTACATATAACACATATACAAAGAATGATAAAATAGCGACCCCCATTGTAAATGCATACATACCATTATATCCAATGACCCCTGCTATCTTTGCCAATAAAATAGAGCCTACCCCTACACCTATATCCATAGACAAGAAATAGTTAGCCGTCGCAGTTCCAGCACGGCTAGGCGCCACACTAGTAACAGCTAAAGTTTGAAAGGCCGGCGATAATGCACCAAAGCCAATACCAATAATCGGCGCAGATAATAGAATCATAGTAACATTATCAGCAAAGGTGATGATACAAAGGCCAATAATGAATAATGCAAAACCTGGATACAACGCATAATTAATGCCTTTATTATCAAAAACACGTCCAATAATAGGTCTTGTAACTACAATGGAAAGCGCATACAAAATAAAAAATAAACTGGCGCTTTCTGCAGCCCCCATCAATTTCATCATAATAGGAACAAAGACGAGTACACTCGAATAACAAAGACTAACAAATAACCCCATAATGCCCCAAGGTAATGCTTTCTTTTCATAAAAATCTGCCAACGTTCGTTTCTTACTTTCACGAATGCGAGGCTGGCTCGCCTGTGCACTAACCTTAGTAAAACAAATAATAGCAAATGCTAGTAATGCAATGAGAGATACGCAAGCAAATAAGCCACTCCCTCCCATATTCATTACTACCACTAGCCCTAGAGAAGGCCCTAATACCATTGCTAAATTAGAAAACACAGCGAGATACCCTACACCTTCGCCTTTTCGAGATTTAGGTAAAATCAAGGTTGCCATCGCAGCCGCTGCTGTAGTCCCAATGGCAAAGCTCATCCCATGAAAGGTGCGCAACAAGTATATCGCATCGAGTGATTGTACAAAATTAAAGGCCAACATAATCGCTAGAAAAACTACTATAGACACGAACATAACACGATTTTTATCAAAAGAATCTATAATTTCACCAGCTATAGGACGAATAAGCACCGTGCCAATCTGGAAAAAGACCATAGCTAATCCTGCTTGAAACTCAGTCCCATGAAAAGAATCTAGCACGATAATAGGCAAAGTTGTTATTAATATATATTGTGTTAGATAAAAGAGTGCACTCGTTGCCCCCATGCCAATAAACGATGGCGTCCATAATTTTTCTTGCATTAACTCTCGCGCTCCTATTCAAAATAAAATTATACTCTGAAAGTATAGCACTCATAGTATAATACAATCAATACAAGTTATTTAAGCCTTCATAATATATTCGTGCACACCACCGCCAGCTGGTACAATTGGATAAACTCGTTCATCTTTATCTAACAAATATTCAATTACCGTTATTTTAGCGGCATCTCGCTCTTCAAAGGCAATTCGCAAACTTTCATCATCATCTGCATATGCATAATTGACACCATAAGCAGCACAGAGTAATTTAACATCTAGTCCATCATTTACATCCGTTTCAGAATAACGTTCTTGTTGAAACATCGCTTGCCATTGTCTGACCATCCCCAAAGTATGATTGTTTAACAAAAGAACAGTAACTGGGATTTTATATTTTGAAAGGGTCAACAATTCATGTTGATTCATACGGAAAGAGCCATCACCAGTAATTAGTATAACCTCTTTCGTAGGTTTGCCACATTTAACACCCATAGCAGCACCCATCCCAAACCCCATAGTTCCAAAACCACCAGAAGTAATAAAAGTACGTGGGTACCTTAATGTCCAGTACTTAGCTGCCCACATTTGGTGTTGCCCCACATCAGTTACAACTATTGTATCTGCAGGCATATAAGAGGCAACCTGCTCCATTAGTTTTTGTGGCTTAGATTTCTCTGCTTCAGGCAAAGTCTTGCGAGACCAATCTTCCCCCTTCGGCAATATATAGCTCATTAAATATGCCAATATAGCAGAATAATCCCCCTTAATATTTAATACAGAATCCACATTCTTTCCAAACTCACTGTCATCTATATCAATATGAACTAGATGTGCCTGTTTAGAAAACCCATTTCGGTGCCCAATAGCACGATCCGAAAAACGAACTCCGATACCAACAATGACATCAGCATGATAACATAATTCATTAGCCGCTACATCGCCATGCATCCCTACAATACCATAAGACAACAAATCTGTGCGATCATAACTGCCCAATCCCATTAAAGAATTACAAAGCGGCAGTTTGCTATGTTGTATGAACGCCCGCAAAGCTTGGCTATGATTGCCCGAAATAATACCACCACCAGCATAAACAACGACTTTTTCGTTATTATTAATAAGTTCAACAAGTTTATCTAATTGTTTTTTTAGTTTTATATTTGATTCTGGTGTATCAAATTGAGCAAACACCTTTTTCGGACTATACGTTAAATTAGTCACATCAGACACAAATGCACTCTTTGTGATATCTACAAGTACTGGCCCAGGACGACCTTCTTTCGCCATATAAAAAGCCTCTGCCAATGCCGCCCCCAACTCATCCGCCTCTTTAACTAACATATTATGTTTTGTACAGGACATTGTCATGCCAGTAATATCAACTTCTTGAAAGGAGTCTTTTCCTAGCATCCCACTTCCAACTTGACCTGTAATCACAACAAGGGGGATTGAATCAATATAAGCTGTAGCCAATCCCGTCAGAATATTGGTCGCACCAGGGCCTGATGTGGCTATGCATACCCCTATATTCCCTGTTGCACGTGCATAACCATCTGCTGCATGAATTGCCCCTTGTTCATGACAAGGGCGAATATGCTTTATATCTGACACATTATACAAGGCATCATATAAAGGAATAACTGCACCACCTGGATAACCAAATAATTGCCGTACGCCTTCTTTTTTTAAACATTCTACAACAAATTCTGCACCATTCATAAATAGCCTCACTCATTTTTCTACTAGTGTTTTCTTATAAATAGAGGGCAACTTTGTTAATATATTGACAAAATTGCCCCCTTTTTATTTTAATTTCTCATTATTTAAAAAAGTCATCATAGAGCGTAATGTTTTCCCTGTTTGTACTAGTTTATGTTGTTTTTCAGCTTCACGCATCTCATTAAACCAAGGTCGTCCTTTTTTATTCTCTATAATCCATTCTTCAGCAAATTTACCAGATTGAATATCTGTTAAAATAGCTTTCATTGCTTTTCGCGTATCTTCAGTAATTACTTTACGCCCACTATGATAATCACCATATTCCGCCGTGTCAGAAACAGAATAGCGCATCGATTCAAAACCACCTTCATACATGAGATCTACAATAAGTTTCATTTCATGTAAACACTCAAAATACGCAATCTCTGGTTGATAACCTGCTTCAATTAATGTATCAAACCCAGCTTTTATAAGTTCAGTTATCCCCCCACAAAGTACCGCTTGTTCACCAAATAAGTCTGTTTCTGTTTCTTCGGTAAAGGTAGTTTCAATAACGCCTGCACGCAAGGCACCTAATCCTTTAGACCAGGCTAATGCTAAGTCTTTACATTTTCCAGTATAATCCTGTTCTACTGCAATGAGACATGGTACTCCCGAACCTTCCGTAAATACTCGGCGCACCAGATGTCCTGGACCTTTGGGAGCCACCATAAATACATCTACAAAGTTAGGTGGTTGAATCTGCCCAAAACGAATATTAAATCCATGAGCAAATGCAAGAGCTTGACCTTCACGAAGATATGGTGCTACAAGTGCATCATATACGTCTTTTTGTTTTTCATCTGGCAGCAACATCATTACTATATCACAAGCCTTTGTAGCCTCATCCGTAGCAAGTACAGTAAATCCATCTTGTTCTGCTTTTTCACGACTCTTACTACCTTCATGTAAGGCAATAACTACCTCAACACCAGAATCGCGCAAGTTCATTGCATGAGCATGCCCTTGTGAGCCGTAACCTACTACGGCTACTTTTTTGCCCTCTAATAACTCTAAATTCCCATCATTTTCGTAATACATAATCGTCCTCCTATTTTCTTCTTTCTCCACATATAATTACTCAAGTTATCAAACAAATTGTACATCCATTAATTTATTTAAATTCGTTCGTACTCGATTTTCATCAACAGCTAACACCGAAAAACTTGCACTATTACCTAAAAAGTTAGCCGTTACCACTAAAATTCCACGCTTGCGTAATGTATTGATTACGCGAAGGAAAGAATCCATACCTGTTTTTAAGTCTACCTGCAATTCTACTGTTCTTACTAATTCTGGTTTCATAATATCCTCCCTATTCTCTTTTCTCACTCAACTTCTATACCAAATAAATAAAAAAACCTTTCATCCCTACATATCCGTAGATATGTAGGGATGAAAGGTTATCGTTCACGGTACCACCCTACTTCGCCATTCTTGGCGCACTTTTAATCAGGTCTAACAACCCTATCCTTCATAACGGGGGCATCCGTCTTCCTTTACTACATTTTCAAAGAAGCTGCTCTGGAGGGATTCCACATAATAGGTTATTATCGGCTCGCACCATACCCGATTCGCTGGATATAACTGGTTATTATATAGCTTGTCTCCATCAATGCATTATCACTTAATTTATTTGTTGGTGCTATTATATGTGAACATACGTCTCCTGTCAATATATATTTATATATTTTTTACTAGAAAGACATCATATTTATTTGTATACTATACTCAAGTATAATTAGTGAGGTGATGATATGAAACGAGATATGTTCTATTGGTTAAGTGAAATTAACAAAGCATCTTTAGTAATCAATACAAAAGAAAAACTGCTCCCCGAAAAATATGCTTCGCCTTTTGCAAAAGCTATTAAAAAGGTTATCGATGCTGGTGATGATGAAACGAATCCAGACGCACCACGTCCAAGTCTAGTTATCACCTATGAACCACATTTAATTGCAGAAGCAGGCCAGGAAATCACAAGACTTCATGTTGGGCGTTCTAGTCAAGATATGCTTACAACAGCACGTATTTGCATAATTCGTGAAAATCTTTTAGACTTGCAATCCGCACTCATTACCCTGATCAAAACGTTCTATACGTTAGCAAAAGATCATCAAACCATGTTGATGCCGACCTATACCAATGGGGTTGCCGCACAACCAAGCACATTTACGCATTATGCACTTGGCTTTTGCAGTGCCTTTGACAGAGACTTGCAACGTCTTGAAGAATTTTACAAACGACTTAATAAATCCCCTATGGGTTCTACCGTACTAAATGGAACAGGTTGGCCTCTAAATCGTGATGTTATGGCTGCCTACTTAGGCTTTGACGAAATTGCTTATAATACATTCGATATTACGCAACTATATACATTAGAACTTCCTATTGAAGTAAGTAATGTATGTAATACGATAGCCATCCATATTTCTAATTTTTTACAAGATATTGCACAACAATACGCACAACCTCGCCCTTGGATTATGTTACAAGAAGGTGGCAAAAACACCTATGTATCAAGTGCAATGCCTCAAAAACGTAATCCTGGTCTCATTATTGATTGCCGTGAGGGTGCCTCTAATGTATTAGGTGCTGGAAATATGGCTCTTTTCCGTTCTCATAACTTAGCAACAGGAATGCCTGATACGCGTCGCAGCGAAACAAGTGAATTATTGCAGCTAACAACAAAAACAGTAAAGCAATTAACCAATATATTAAATGCGCTCGTATTCGATGAAGCTCGTGCACTAGAAGAACTTAACTTGGATTGGACAGCCTCCCAAGAGGTAGCAGATATGTTAATGTTAAAATATGATATTCCCTTCCGTTTAGGCCATCACATTGCTTCAGAAATAGTGAGTTATGCCCGAAAACATAACTATCTTCCCCTAACCTTTCCTTATGATGCCGTTTGCAAAATCTATACCAGTCTTGTAAAAGAAGCAGATCTAGAGGAAGTGCCAAAAGCCTTTCCTATGAGTGAAGAGGAGTTCCGTTCTACCTTATCTCCGCAAACCATTATTAATAATCGTTCCGTAAAAGGAGGCCCGCAGCCTTCTGAAATAGCTATTATGTTTAAACAAGAAGCTGCCAAAGTTGATGCCCACCAAAACACGCATAATTTATGGATTAAAAAAATAGAAAAAGCATTAAACACTCTTGATACAGAATTTCATCATTTCTTATAGAAGATGAAACAAAACGACCTCTACGTTTGTCCTAAAGACTAACATAGAGGTCGTTTCTCTTACTGCTAACGTATTTATCTACAATCTTTTTAAACCTTATTAGGCGTTACGTGAAACATTTTTACTTCGACTCTTCCAGGTTTCCCAAAGAGACGTGGCTACACAAATAGAAGAATACGCACCACTAACAAAGCCAACAATCATAACTAAAGCAAAGTTTTTAGTCGTATCTCCACCAAAAAGATAGAGGGATACACAAGCAAATAGCACCGTAGACAACGTATAAAAACTGCGATGAATACTTTGTTCAATACTTGCATTAGCTAAATCTTTAAATGTATCACTACGTTTATGGGTTCTTGTATTTTCACGGATACGGTCAAAAATAACAACCGTCTCATTCATAGAATACCCAATAACTGTCAGCAAGGCTGCCAAGAAGGAGGAGTCAATTTCGAGATGAAAAAAAGAAAAGAACCCCATAACCATAATTAAATCATGGAAGATTGCAATCAAAGAAGAAATTGCAATTTTATACTCAAAACGGAAAGAAATATAAATAGCCAATGCAAGGAAGGCAACACCTAAATTTAATAACGCATTTTTGGTTACTTCCGAACCAATTACAGCGCCTACGGACTCAATACGTTTAACTGTATTCTGCCCTACCTTAGCGGTTAATGAGTCTACTAAGGATTTACTTTCATTAGAATCTAGGTTACGTGTACGAATAATTACATCTTGACCTTCTTCAGTCGAATCAGATCCAGAGAACTGTAGTACCGCGTTTTCCAGATCATATTCTTTTAAAACCTCACGCACCTGACTTAATTTTACATTCTGACTAAATTCGACTTCAACAATAGTACCGCCAGTATAGTCAATACCCAAGTTAAATTTAAATAGCACAATGGAGACAATACTCAAAGCTACCAACAAGGCGGATATCCCAAACCACCATTTTTTATGAGCAATTACGTCAAATCTCATTTTTTCTTACCTCCTTTTGCAAACTGGCTTAAATCTGCACTAGGAGATACATTATAGCCGTACCAGAAAGGATGATCTGTAATATTACATGCAATCAATAAACGTAGCAAAGTACGACTCATTGTAATAGCAGTAAACATACTTACAATAACACCTAACGCTAACGTTATAGCAAAGCCTTTGACAGGGCCAGATCCCATCGTAATTAATACGATAGCGGAAATCATTACAGATGTATTAGCATCAAAAATAGTACCAAAGGCACGTTTGAAACCAGCTTCCATCGAAGAACGCAAGGATTTACCATCTACTACTTCTTCTTTAAAACGTTCAAAAATGAGGATATTAGCATCAACAGCAACCCCCATTGACAGGATAATCCCCGCAATCCCTGGTAAGGTTAAGGTAGCATTTAGCACGTATGGCCCCATAATAAGCAAGAGAATCATGACATATACTAAAAGTGCTACATTAGCTACGAAACCGGCTAAACGATATAAAATCAACATAAATACAATGATAAGTCCAATACCTACTGCAAATGCTACAACGGATTTATCTTTAGAGTCTTGTCCAAGAGTAGGACCGACCGTACGAACTTCTAATACATTAACTTTTACAGGTAAGGCACCAGAACGTAATAAAATAGCTAAATTTTTAGCTTCCTCTAGATTTTGACTGCCTGTAATCACAGCCTTACCACCACGAATGGGCTCATTAACAACAGGATTTGTTAAGACTTGACCATCTAAGGAAATCGCAATATGACGACCTACATTCGCTTCTGTTAAGTCGCCAAATTTTTTAGCCCCTTCATCGGTGAACTCAATAGCAACGACAGGGTTTTTATTTTGACCTAACTCTTCTTTAGCTGTTTTAAGGTCACTACCTGTTAATTTTACTTGGCCTTCTTCATTTTTGAATTCCATAACAGCAGTTTTACCAATTGTTTTAATCGCACTTTCAGGATCTTTTACCCCTGGAAGCTCGATGATAATACGCTTAGCACCTTCTCTCTGAATAACAGGTTCCGTTAACCCCATTTCGTTGATACGGCGACTTAAAATCTGAATTGTACGATCTACGGCATCATCAGTAACTTTGTTGACACCAACATCTTCTGTTTCGAGTACAATATGTGTACCACCTTGTAAATCAAGCCCCTGTTTAATAGATGTAGCTAGTGGTCCAATAAAATAAATGAAAACACCTATAATTAAACTAATAGCTAACAGAAACTTGCCAATTGCCTTACTCTGCAATTACATTCCCTCCTTAATTGTGGAATGACACCAAATCATTCCTTTGTTTGTTACAATGGCGGCCATCCGAGCATCGTGAGGCTCCATCGGTAATGCATTTTCTGAAACTTGATACTCATAAGCTACAGCAATGCGTTTTTGAAAATCTACCCTCTCAAGGAAGCGATCATAATATCCCATCCCCATCCCTAAGCGGCCTCCCCATTTATCAAATGCAAGGCCTGGTACAAGCACCAAATCAAGATGTTGAGGCACGATACTATCATAAGGTTCATTGGGAATTCTAATACCTAATACGCCACGTGTAAGCTTATCTAAAGAAATAAGCCTAGCCGCTATGATTTCGGTTTTACTAGTACAAACAGGTACGTAAACGGCCTTTCCCTCTTCTAACGACTTCGCAATAACTGCATCTAAATTAGCCTCTTGTGGCATAGCCAAATACAACATAATGGATGTTGCTTCTTGCCACACCTGAGAAGCAATGATTTGTGATGTTAATTCCGCCGCATAATTAGCCGTTTCACTAGTGGACTTGGAACAACGCAAGGTTTTAAAGTGTTCCCGAAGTTCTTTCTTATTCACTTAGACAACCTCTATAGCACTTACTTACTAGCCACTTGACCAATACTAGAACGGACTACTTTAATTTCTGTTTTTTCAGAAATTTGAAGCATCACAAAATCATCAGTCAAAGAGTTAATGGTCCCATAAATGCCGCCTACAGTAATGACTTTCTGACCTTTCTTTAAACTATTTAATAATTCTCTACGTGCATTTTCTTGTTTTTTCTGAGGACGATATAACAGAAAATAAAAAATGACAACCATTAATAAAATTGGCCAAGAAGCTTGAATAATTTGTTCTAATTCTGTTGGCATATTGCCACCTCCATACTAAATTCAACAATCCTATTGATAATAACTACATAATCGTCTATCTTGAATAAGCCGCCCAAAATTCTTCTCTGAAAGCTGGGAAACAATCTTCTAATATAGCTTGACGCATATCACGCATAAATTGTAATAAGAAATACAAATTATGATAAGATACAAGCCTAAAGGCTAGTATCTCTTCAGCTTTATACAAATGACGAATATATGCTCGCGAATAATTTCTACAAGCATAACACTGGCACCCTTCTTCGATAGGGCTCCAATCATGGGCATAGGTAGCATTTTTGAGTGTTACACGCCCCTGTTTCGTCATTGCCATGCCATTGCGAGCTACACGCGTTGGGTACACACAATCAAACATATCTACACCACGAGCTACACCTTCTACTAAACAATCTGGTGTACCTACCCCCATCAAATAACGAGCTTTATTGGTTGGTAATAATGGTGTCGTGTGTTCTAAAATTTCATACATCAAATCATGAGGCTCACCAACAGATAACCCGCCTATGCTATACCCATCAAAATCTAAACTAACTAATTCTTTCGCACTTTGTGCGCGTAAGTCTTTATACATGCCGCCTTGCACAATACCAAACATACCTTGTGTGTTAGACGTATGTGCCTGTAAGCAACGTTCTGCCCATCGCGTTGTGCGGGCCGTAGATTTCTTTGAGTAGTCATGTTCTGCAGGATAAGGAATGCATTCATCAAAAGCCATAGCAATATCAGCGCCCAATTGTTCCTGTACGCGAGTTGCTACTTCTGGAGATAAAAATTGTTTAGACCCATCAATATGCGATCTAAATGTCACTCCGTCTTCAGTAATTTTTCGTAAATCTCCCAAGCTAAACACTTGAAAGCCTCCGCTATCTGTTAAGATACCGCCATCCCAATTCATAAAGCGATGTAATCCACCAGCTTCTTCGACAAGATCAGAACCAGGACGTAAAAACAAATGATACGTATTACTTAATATAATCTGCGCTCCCATCTCCTTTAGCTCCTCAGGAGACATAGTCTTTACAGTTGCTTGTGTGCCAACAGGCATAAACATAGGCGTTTTAAACGTGCCATGAGGAGTGTGTAACAAACCTGCACGAGCACCTGTATGGGGGCATTCTTTTTGTAGTTCGTAGGTAATAACCACTACGACCTCCTATGTAAAATTATTAAAATTTATAACCATCTTATATCATAACATAGTTATTCCTAGGAGTGAATAAACATTGCATCTCCAAAGCTAAAGAATCTATATTTTTTCGCTACCGCCTCTTCATAAGCCGCTAAACAATACTCACGAGATGCTAACGCACTAATAAGCATTAATAATGTGGATTGCGGCAAATGAAAATTCGTAATGAGTGAATCTACTAATTTATAGGTATAACCTGGATAGATAAAAATCTGAGTCCAATTATGCCCTGCTTGCAATATCCCCTTTTCATCGGCAGCGGATTCAAGCGTTCTAACAGAAGTAGTGCCCACTGCAATAATACGTTTTCCTGCCGCTTTGGCCTTGTTAATAAGATCTGCGGTTTCTTGATTAACTACATAAAACTCACTATGCATTTCATGGTCTTCAATATTATCAACATAAACTGGTCGAAACGTGCCTAGACCTACATGCAAAGTTACAAAAGCTAGTGTTACTCCTTTTGCTTTTAATTTTTCCAATAACTCTAGTGTAAAGTGAAGGCCTGCTGTAGGTGCTGCAGCTGATCCTTTTTCGCGTGCATACACAGTCTGATAACGATCTTTATCCGCTAACGTCTCATGAATATAAGGAGGTAAAGGCATCTCTCCAATTTCCTGGATAATATCATCAAAAATGCCTTCGCAGGTAAATTCTATAATACGTCCACCAAAAGAGGTTTTGTCTACCACTTTACCACATAATTTTTCATTAAATACAATCACTTGTCCAATAGGACATTTCTTACCCGGTTTAACTAAACATTCCCATTTATTTTCACCACAGGGCGTGAGTAGTAGGACCTCTACCTTACCACCACTACCTTCCCGGTGTCCAAAAAGACGGGCTGGAATGACTTTTGTATCATTAAAGACGAGAACATCATTGGCAGTTAATTCATCAAAAATATCATAAAAATGCGCTTTATGCTCACAAACACCGGTATTTTTATCTAACAAAAGCAAGCGAGAGGTATCACGCGGCTCTACAGGATGTTGTGCAATAAGCTCTTCTGGTAGATTATAGTCAAAATCTTTTACATTCATTCAAAAACACTTTCTGAAGCTCTACATACTTCTAGAATATAATATTAATAGGCTTTTTCAATTTTGATACCATTATAGTAATGGTTCAAAATATTCTTATAATAGTTTAAGTCACTAGCAGGTGCTTTATTGGCCATAGCCGCTGCACCCCATTGAGACATACCAAGTCCATGTCCCCATCCATAGCCGCTGATATATACAGTTTCATTTCCCTTACCAAAAATATGATGGGCCTTAAAAGAAGCACTATCAATATTAGATGGTAATTTTTTACCAATGCTGAAATCAAACAAAGTAGAACGCAAACCAAAAATAGACATAAGGTTTTCTCCAGAAATCGTAACTTGCCTGCTACTGCCAACAAAGGTAGCTGATTTTACGCGGCCAGATATACCACGGTCAGAGGCACGAATAGGTCGTTTGCCCAGAGGACTAAGAATAATTGACTTTAACGTCCCCACACCTTTACCTGCTGAACTTAGACTCCGCTCAATGCCTGTCCGGCTTGTTGTAACTGTCCAATGGGAAGTATCCACATTATTAGCATAGTCTTTAACCCCTTTAAGATAAGGAAGATGACTCCCCCATACGTTGACACTATCCTCTGTATAACCGCCACCATCAGCGTGGAATAGGGCATTAATAGGACGCCCACTATACGTCATAACCATACCACGAGTGGAGTCTACCGCTTTATTCGTAGCATCAAACTCTGCCGATTTTCCTTCATATACTTGATGATATGTTGTTGGTTTTACATCATATGGTTTATTTTTACTTTCCTGCATATTATAAAGCGCATAGGTACGAGCAGCTACTGCTTGTGCTTGTAATGCTGCCATGGGCCAACTTGGAACGGCCTCTTTGGGAACAACGCCATATAAGTAGGATTCTAGAGGAACTTCATTAATAACGGACATGCTAGAACCTGTTGTGGTTACCTTAATTTTACCACGGTAAGCTGTCCCCAACGTCTGTATAGTCCCTTGTTGTGCAGGCTCTAAAAAAGCTGTAGTACCTGCATTTTTGCCATCTACACGTACCGTATTCCCAGAGCGACTTATATTCACTGATTTTCCAGCTCCATAATTAGCGAGCGTTCGTCGATTCGCATCTAATAAAACCATACCCTTAGAACTGCTTACACTAAACGAAGAACTTCTCGTTCCTAAAAGTACCCGAATTAAAGGCTGTTCTTTTTCTATTATTTTCGTAGTAGTTGTTTTTGGTTGCGCTTTTTGTGTTGTCGCACTTTGAGAAGCTGTACTACGTGCTGGCAATACCGTTGGGCTCATTACTTTTTGAGTAGTCGCAGCCGTCGTTTTTTCTACTGTTTTACTTTGTACTGTCCGTGTTGGCAATACCTTAGCTTGTGTATTGGTAGCGGTTTTATCCCAACGTATATCACGCACAGGCATAACACGTTTTTCTGTATCGGACGCTGCTTTAGCACTTGTAATTCCTAGTAATGTTTCCTCCACACTAGCATTGGAAAAATTAAAGGTTATACTACACAAACTCATAAGCGCTAAGGTAATGCTCACTTTTTTCAGTAATATCCTCATAGCTTATTCTCCATTATTCGTATTAGCGATTCCCATATGATTATAGGCCGCCTGTGTAACTACACGACCACGAGTCGTACGAGCGAGCAAGCCTAACTGCATAAGGTAAGGTTCATATACATCTTCAATCGTTTCTCGCTCTTCACTAACGGAAGCTGCAATTGTATCAATACCCACAGGACCACCGTTGAATTTTTCTATAATTGTTCGCAAAATACGACGATCAATTCTATCAAGTCCAATTTTATCTACATCAAGTCTAACTAATGCTTCATCTGCCACTTCTGCCGTGATAACTCCATCACCTACAACTTGTGCAAAATCGCGCACCCGTTTTAAAAGACGATTCGCAATACGAGGTGTTCCTCGAGAGCGACGTGCAATTTCGCTAGCACCTTTGGGAACAATATCAATAGATAGAATTTCCGCAGCACGCGTAATGATGAGTTCTAACTCTTCTTGTTTATAATACTCAAGACGGCTAATAACACCAAAACGGTCACGAAGCGGTGCGGCTAGCGCACCTGCCCGTGTCGTAGCCCCCACGAGTGTAAATTTAGGCAAATCAATCCGCACAGAGCGTGCACTTGGGCCTTTGCCTATAATAATATCTAGGGAATAATCTTCCATCGCTGAGTATAATACTTCTTCTACGCTACGAGATAACCGATGAATCTCATCGATAAATAATAAATCTCGTTCATTTAAATTTGTCAATAAAGCGGCAAGATCACCGGCTCTTTCAATAGCAGGACCGGAAGTAATGCGAAAATTAACACCTAATTCGTTAGCAATAATACCAGCTAATGTCGTTTTACCTAACCCTGGCGGCCCATATAAGAGCACATGGTCTAGTGATTCATCACGTTGTTTTGCCGCTTGGATAAAAATATCTAAATTCTCTTTTGCTTTTTGTTGACCAATATATTCTTTAAAATAACGCGGACGCAGACTATATTGCCAAGAGTCTTCGTCTTGCGCATCTAACCCCACTAAACGAGCTTCTTCATCCATCTGTTATCGTCCTTTCCCTAATTCTTTTAATACGGAGCTTAATAATGTCGTAACATCTTTTTTACCATCATTCAATTGTTCTAACACTGGTCGTACTTCGGCATCGGTATAACCTAATCCTTGTAGAGCAGATAAGACTTCTGCTTCCACACCTTGTGGCACTACTTCAATTGGACTCGTCTTACCCACTGAACTAGGCATAACTCCAAGTTTTGTAATTTTGTCTTTCAGTTCAAGGACAAGGCGTTCCGCCGATTTTTTGCCTATGCCTGGCAATTTCGTTAAGATTGTAACTTGTTCATTTACAATGGCTTGTTTTAATGATTCCGGTTGCATGCCTGACAGAATACCAAGCCCCACTTTAGGACCAATACCGCTAACAGAAATCAATAACAAAAACAGTTCATATTCTTCAGTTGTACTAAACCCATAAAGCTGAATCGCATCTTCACGCACATTAGTATAAGTAAATAATGTGACTTCTCCACCTATATGCAGTAATTGCTGGGTGGCACCAGATACGTAAACGCGATAACCCACCCCATGCACATCAACATAACAACAATCTGCAAAAGAATGGGTAACAACACCTCGTACATAACCAATCATAATTGTACTCTCCTACGTAAATCATCCGCATGAGAACTGTGAGCAGTGCAAATAGCTACGGCTAGTGCATCGGCTGTATCATCAGGTTTAATCTTTTCACGGATACCTAAAATATTCATTGTCATATAAATTACTTGTTCTTTCGTTGCTTTACCATACCCTACTAAAGCTTGTTTTATTTGAAGTGGGGTGTATTCATAAATCGGAATTTCCTGTTGCTGTGCAGCTAATAAAATAACACCTCTAGCTTGTGCTACAGTAATTGCAGTCGTAGCATTTTTATTAAAAAACAACTGTTCAATACCGAATTTATCAGGTTTATATTCTTCTAAAATATCACTTAATTCATTGAACAATAATTCTAATCGCACCGCATCACTTTGCTTAGGCGCTGTAGCAATCGATTTATAAAAAACTGGCACCATACGATTGCCAATGACGTCAATAATTCCTACGCCACATAAGGCCGTCCCTGGATCAATTCCACAAATTCTCACAGGCTACTCCTTTTATAAAAAACATTGTGAAAGGTAGTATTTAACTAATAAATTATACCATAAAATAGCAATTTTTCTCAATAAAAAAGCCCGTTGTAAAAACAACAGGCCATTTTCGCTAATAAAAATTTTTACTCTTCGTCTTCATCAGGTAGTAACGCATTGTGATACACATCTTGTACATCATCAAGATCGTCTAACATATCAAGTAGGCGTTGCATTTTTACTGCATTATCACCTTCAAGCTCCATATGATTGTCTGGAACATTCGTAATCTTGCTCATTTCAGTTGCTATGTTATTTTCTGCCAAGCAAGCTTCCACCGCATCATAGTCTTCTGGAGTTGTATAGATAACAAACATGTCATCTTCTACTTTCATATCCTCTGCACCAGCATCAAGAGCAAGCATCATTAATTCTTCTTCATCATGACCGTCTTGAGCAATAGCAAATACACCTTTGCGTTTAAACATCCAAGCTACACATCCAGATTCACCCAGATTGCCACCTGTTTTCGTAAAGGCATGGCGCACATCAGCCGCTGCACGATTGCGATTATCAGTCATAACTTCAACCGTAACGGCTACACCACCTGGGCCATACCCTTCATATACAATTTCTTCATAGTTAGCTGTGTCAGTAGCACCTACGCCTTTTGCAATAGCACGCTGGATATTTTCTTTTGTAATATTATTTTCACGCGCTTTCTGCAAGGCTAATTTTAATCGCATATTGCCTACAGGATCACCGCCACCCATACGAGCCGCTACTGTGATTTCGCGGCTGATTTTCGTTGTAATTTTAGCTTTTAAAGCATCTGTTTTTCCTTTTTTATGTTTAATATTGGCCCATTTTGAATGTCCTGACATATGCGTTTACCTCCTAAAACTTATCTTATTTTTGCCACCACACTTGGCCGCGTAAACGATCAAGAATGATAGAGACTGCACTACGAACAGATAAATGATTGTACTCGCCATGCCCATAAATAGGCTCTAAAATACAATCAAACTTTTCCATTATTTCTTTTGTCATACCATATCCAGTACCAAATAATACTAACACAGGAATACTACCCTTTTCAAGTTTTTCCCGCATTTCTCGATACGTAATCGTATTGTCATAAGTTCGTGCGTCTGTCGTTGCCACAATAGGTTTTTGCCCTTCTATAGTTTCCACCTGTTCCACTGCCACTCGAATAGAATTAACTAATTCTACACCTGTAAACGCATCCTTTCGATCTGGATTATACGTACTGCCAAAACCAGTCTGCCAATGCGCCATAATAGAAGCCGCTAATTCCCGTTGTGCTGGAATATTATGGATAACAAAATACTTACTCACATCATATGTAATAGCTGCTCGTGCAATGTCATGAATATCATAATTCGTAATAGCTGTTGTAATCACTTCTTTATGTTTATTCATAATTGGATAATGTACTAAGCCAATATATAAATTTGCCATACAATAACTCCTATCCCCTTTGTTCACTATTATCATTGCTGCGACATCATTCGCACATAAAAAAGCCTTAGCATTCCTTATCTAGTTTCGCCAGTACTTCTCGCTCATCCTTTGTAAGTTCTCGCGCTAAAAGGTCGGGCCGTAATTTTTTTGTCCGTTTTATAGATTCTTCCAGGCGCCATTTAGCAATATTAGCATGATGTCCACTAAGAAGAATATCTGGCACTTCCCATTCTCTGAATACAGCTGGTTTTGTATATTGGGGGCATTCTAAAATCGGACGATAAAAAGAATCTTCTATAGCTCCTGCACTAGCACCTAGAACACCTGGAATCATACGAGCTACCGCATCGGCAACCACCATAGCCGGCAATTCTCCACCCGTTAATACATAATCGCCTATAGAAATAGTTTCATCTACCAAATGTTCTTCTACGCGGTAATCTACCCCTTCATAATGTCCACATACAAGGATAAGTTGGTCATACTTCGCTAATTCTCGTGCTTTCTCCTGTGTAAAAGCAGTGCCAGCAGGGCCTAAAAAAACAATGCGACGCGTGCCATTTTCTACTGTTGGTATACTTTCAACCGCTTCAAAAATAGGCGGTGCCATCAGAAGCATCCCCGCACCACCTCCATAAGGCGTATCATCTACTTGATTATGTTTATTATGACTATAATCACGAGGATTTGTTACAGACAACGTTAAGCGGTCTGCAGCGATTGCCCTTTTGATAATAGAATGTTCAAAGAATGCGGAAAAAAACTCTGGAAACAGAGATATGAAATCTATACGCATACAAGAATCTCCTATACAAAAAGCCACCGAAAGGTTAAATCCATTCCGGTGGGTTAACTATCATTTTTTTATTTTCTAAATCTACGGAAATAATGACTGATTTTAATACCGGAAGTAATAAATCAGGCTTTCCTTCAGACTTTACTACGTAAACATCATTAGCACCTGGTTGCAGTACTTCAGCAACTATGCCCAAAGGTTCCCCCTTTGTATCTTCTACGTTAAGTCCTACAATATCAAAGATATAATACTGCCCTTCTTCAAGAGGCACCAAATCTTCTCGTTCAACCTGGACTTCCTTTTTCGCCACACGTTCAGCCGCATTGCGATCAGGCACTTCTTTAAATGAAGCCAGGATAAATTGCTTATGGAATTTTGCGGAGGTAAAATGATAGCGTTCGCCATCGATGTAGCAGTCCTCCATAGTAAGAAACCGATCTGGAAAATCGGTTAACGGCATTATACGAAGTTCACCCCGCACACCGTGCGGGGCCACTATAACACCTATCGTAATGAGTTCTTTATTCTGCATTATTTACGGAAGGCAATAATTTTGCCATCTTCTAATAGAATTTCACTACCCATAAAACTATTGAGATCATCCCCTACTTTTACAATAATGGTCTGTTCCATAGTTCCCTGAGCAATTTCAGAACCAATTTCTAATGCCTGTGCATCTTTCAACTTAGCTGCTACGTCTTCTTTGAAAGCTAGGCGTTTTTGTCTTTCTTCTTCAATCTGTTGACGCAACTGAATCAAACCTTGTGCATCAATTTTAGCCTGTTCGCTTAATAAGCGTTTAGCTTGAAATTCAATCTGCTGTAAATCTTGATCTACTAAAGATTGGTGTTGTTCTAAATCAGCAATCAGTTTAGCTTTAAGCGCTTCTGTTACTTTAGACTTGATGGTCACTGGGACCCGTAAAGTCATTTCTTCCATGGTTCACCTCTTAGACAATATCTACGGAAATTTTCTTATTCTGTTTGATAGCTGCCGCTTTCACAACAGCACGGATAGCTTTAGCAATTTTGCCTTGCTTTCCAATAACCTTTCCCATATCTTCAGGTGCAACGTGAACTTCATAAATTTCCACGCCATCTTTTTCAACCATATTTACGGAAACGGCTTCCGGCTGCTTCACCAATGACTTCGCAATGAATGTAATTAATTCTTTCATGGTTTATATGCCTTTCTATTAATTACTTCTGAGCGTCAGCAAATTTCTGCATAATACCTTGTTTTTTGAACAAGGAACGTACAGTATCTGAAGGCTGGGCACCCTTAGCCAACCAAGCTAAAGCTTTTTCTTCATCAATATTAACGATTGCTGGAGCTTTAGTCGCATCGTACTGGCCGATTGTGTCAACTGGACGACCTTCACGAGGAGCGCGAGCGTCAGCAACAACTACACGATAAAAAGGAGCTTTTTTAGCACCTAAACGAGTCAAACGGATTTTTAACATTTGTATTTCACCTCCTTATATTGGTATCTTTTATCTACATCCCCCCCATAAATGGTAATTTCGGCATTTTTCCTTTTTTACCTTTTATGGAGGACATTCTCTTCATCATCTTACGGGATTCTTCAAATTGTTTGATTAAGCGATTAACATCTTGCACTTTCATACCAGAGCCAGCGGCAATACGCTTACGGCGAGACCCATTAAGAATATTGGGATCTTGACGTTCTGCTGGTGTCATAGAAGTAATCATTGCTTCAATGCGACGGATTTCTTTTCCATCCATATCGATATCCTTAAGCTGGTCTTTAAACTGCCCCATACCGGGCAATAAGCCAATAATATTTTGTAGAGGCCCTAGTTTACGAACTTGGCGCATTTGTGCAAGGAAATCATCGAGAGTGAAGTTATTTTTGGCAATTTTCTTTGCCATTGCCTTCGCTTCTTCTTCATCAATAGCACCTTGTACACTTTCAATAAGGGACTTAAAGTCACCTAAATCAAGAATACGAGAAGCCATGCGATCTGGATAAAAAGGTTCAAAGCCATCCATTTTTTCACTGGTACCAGTAAATTTAATTGGTGTACCAGTAACGGCTTTTATAGACAAAGCAGCACCACCGCGAGCATCGCCATCCATTTTAGTGAGGATAATGCCATCGAGCCCAAGTTTTTCATTAAAAGTTTCTGCCGTAGTAACTGCATCTTGACCAATCATCGCATCCACAATGAGTAGAATTTCATGGGGACGAACAGCACTTTTAATATTGACTAATTCATTCATTAATTCTTCGTCAATCGCTAAACGACCAGCGGTATCTATGATGACTACGTCTTTTAGGGTATGTATACTCTGTTCAATTGCCGCTTTAGCAATATCTACTGGATTTGCACCTGGTGTTTCATTTGCGAAGACAGGTACATCAATTTGTGCACCTACTACTTGCAACTGCTTAATCGCTGCAGGCCGATATACATCGGCAGCTACTAGCATAGGGTGTTTTCCTTGTTTGCGTAAATACACTGCTAATTTACCAGCTGTAGTCGTTTTACCAGCCCCTTGTAAACCTACCAACATAATGATTGTCGGTGGTTTAGACGAAATCATAATTCGGCTTTGCGTTCCACCTAATAACTCTGTTAATTCGTCATTAACGATTTTGACAACCGTCTGTGTGGGATTCAAGGAGCCAAATACTTCCTCTCCTAATGCTTTTTCTTTAATACGTGCAATAAAGTCTTTTGCTACCTTAAAGTTAACATCCGCTTCAAGCAAAGCAGTACGAACCTGTCTAAGAGCTAGATTCACATCATCTTCAGTTATTTTACCTTTCCCTTTTAGGGATTTAAATGCTTCTTGTAGTTTATCCGATAAACTTTCAAAGGCCATATTATTTCTCCAATTGGTTTAATAACTGTAATATAGTATCTTTAGGCTTATCTTTTTTGATAGCCTCTTTTACTTTTTTTACTAATTGTATACGTTCTTGATACTGATCTACTAAATGGAGTTGTTCTTCGTAAGTTTCCATTAGTTGTCTACCACGGTTCAAATTATCATGAACAGCCTGGCGGGATACGCCTAATTCATCAGCAATCTCACCAAGAGACATATCGTTTTCATGGTGAAGTTCAATACAGCAACGTTGGCGTTTTGTCAGTAGCATTCCATAAAAATCTAAAAGTAAACTAATTAGAAAACGCTCTTCCATTTTGTACACCTTTTATAAATGCTTACGTGTAAAGCAAATTTACTTTACACGTTATTCTAGCAATAAAAAAGAAAGCTGTCAAGTAAATTTCCTTTACAGCTTTCTTGTAAATTATAAATTAAGATATTAGGTCAAATCTCAGCCAAATCTATTTTCACAAAAGAATTTAGAAGTATTAAATTTTTGCTCGTTTTAGACGCAAGGCATTCGATACGACCATTACGGAGCTAAAAGCCATTGCTGATCCGGCAATAGCAGGAGTTAACATATTAAAAGCAGCAAGTGGAATGCCTATCGCATTAAAGATAAGTGCCCAAAATAAGTTTTGTTTAATATTCGTCATGGTTTTACGACTAAGATTTACCGCATGAATTAATGTATGTAAATCATTGCGTACTAAAACAACATCGGCAGCTTCCATTGCAATATCTGTCCCATGTCCAATAGCAAATCCAATATCTGCTGTTACAAGAGCTGGCGCATCATTAATACCATCACCTACCATGCCTACCTTTTTACCTTTTGCTTGCAATTCTTCAATCTTGCTAGCCTTATCCTGTGGCAATACTTCGGCCATAATATGTTTTATGCCCACCTTCTCCGCGATATATTGTGCAGTACGTGCATTATCACCTGTAAGCATCCAAACTTCAATACCTTTTGCGGCTAACTCGGAAATAACTAATATACTTTCTTCTCTCAATTCGTCTTCTACTGCCCAAAGTGCAACGAGGTGTCCATCCACAGCAAGAAGGGATACGGAGCTGCCACGACTTTCATATGCTTCTATCATTTTCTGCATATCAACAGTAATAGAATAGCCTAATGCATGCATCCAACGACTATGACCAATTTGCACTTTATGTCCATCTATAATGCCCTGCAATCCGCTGCCTGGCACATCTTCAAAATGAGTGACTTCACTTTCATTAATCCCTTGCGTTTCGCCATAAGTTATTAGTGCTAATGCAATAGGGTGGCTAGTTTTGCTTTCAAGAGCGTACATATAATCTAAAATAGTCTGCTCACTTGTAGCGTAGTTATCTACTTGAAAAGTCTCAAAAGCCGTCACATGAAGCATACCTTTTGTTAAAGTTCCGGTCTTGTCTAGCACAATAGCATCAAGCTTGCCAGCATTCTCTAAAAATTCTGCACTTTTAATGAGAACACCATGCTCTGCACCAAGACCAGATCCCACCATAATCGACGTTGGTGTAGCTAATCCAAGAGCACAAGGACAAGCAATAACAAGTACGGCCGTACCTGCCATCAAAGCAGTATTTGCACTAGAACCAACTATGAAATACCAAACCAAAAAGGTTACTACCGCTAATGCGATAACTATAGGCACAAAATAAGAAGCGACAATATCGGCAATACGTTGAATAGAAGCTTTAGAAGTCTGTGCTTTTTCTACCACTGCAACAATTTGTGATAACATCGTATCTTTTCCGATTCTCTCTGCAGTCATAGTAAAGGAACCTGTAGTGTTTATAGTCGCACCAATAACAGAGCTGCCACTTGTTTTTTCTACTGGTAAACTTTCGCCTGTGAGCATCGCTTCATCTACAAAAGAAACACCTGTAAGAACAACACCATCTACTGGTATTTTTTCACCGGCCCGTACTTGTAGAGTATCCCCTACAACTACATCTTTTACAGGTACATCAACAAACGTGCCATCACGCAAAACATGCGCAATATGAGCCTGCAAACTAATCAATTTTTGGAGTGCTTCTGAGGTTTTACCTTTAGCAATTTCTTCTAGCAAATTGCCCAGTAAAATAAAGGTAATTAACCAGGCAGATGTTTCAAAGTAAACGTGATGTTGCCCTATTAACACATTATAAATGCTATATACATAAGCAACTGTCGTTCCCATGACAACGAGCACATCCATCGTCAATGCGCCACTTTTTATAGCGCGCCATGCACTTTTATAAAATACGAGACCTGGACCAAATTGCGCAATAGTAGCCAATAGAAATTCTACCTTATGGGGCAACATAGGCCACCCAAATAAATAGTTGCCAACCATACCAGCCATAATTGGTACTGCACAACACGCAGCAATAATAAGACGTATAATTTGTGGACGCGTATCTGCTTTTACTACACTTTGCTGCTCCTCTTCTGCTATAGTAGCGCCAAATCCAATACGTGTAATCGCCTCTATAACTTCAGTAGGGTTTGCTGTTCCTTTAAAAGTCACTGCTCCCTTATTAGTCAATAAATTAACTTTTACTTCTTTTACATCTGCAAGGTTACCAACAACCTTTTCAATACGAGCTACACAAGCTGCACAATGCATCCCTGTAATATCAAACTCTCTATAATTTTCACTCATAATAAATAAACCTCCTATCTCTAAAGCTACTTATGAAGAGCTTTAAAGACTCCCATTAACTCGCTAATTGCTTTTTCTTCTTCCTCATCTTTTACCATGTCAATAAGGCAGGACTTAGAATGACTTTCTAACATCGCTAATCCTACTTGGTATAAAGCAGCACGTGCAGCACCAATTTGTTGAATCACATCTACACAATAACGATGATCATGTATCATCTTATCAATGCCTTCTACTTGCCCTTGAATACGACGTAGTCGACGACTTAGCTTTTCAATTTCCAAATCTGTTAACATAAGAACCTCACTTTGATTTTATAGTAAAAACACTCTATAATTTATAAAGAATCATAGCTTTCATACAATAAGAGCTATAAACTAATGGTACTTCAATACACCCACAGAGTATCTTATGCATATATTTTATACCCCCTGGGAGTATATGGTCAACACAGGGGTATAACAGAATATTCACTGCAGATATTATTAATATTGCGCATAAAACCTATCAACTTATCACACATAATACTGTACATTATTTATTTTTGCTAAGGGGGTATACGTGGATAGTTATAAAAGTATAGAAAAAGAAACACGTATTGAATATGTCATCGAAAAATCAAAATTTATTGCCACTGCCTGTCCTTGTACAACAGAAGAAGACGCGGCCAACTTTATTGCACGAATTAATAAAGAATTTTGGGATGCTACGCACAACTGTACCGCCTACGCCCTAGGCCCCAACCAAGAACAACAGCGTAGTTCCGATAATGGTGAACCTTCCGGCACTGCAGGCAAGCCCATTCTAGAGGTATTAAAAAAAACAGGTATTACTAATACCGCTATTGTTGTTACACGCTACTTTGGCGGCATTAAATTAGGGGCTGCTGGTCTTATTCGCGCCTATTCCCATAGTGCGGCAGAAGTAATAAAAGCCGCGCCAAAATTATTACATGCACCGCGACAGCTTGTCGAAGTCATCATTGACTATGGCTATTACGGCACCCTTGAACGCTTTCTGAATGCCAACAATATATACTATAAAAAAGATTTTCAAGAAACGGTCATACTCACACTATATGTAGATCCTAAAGATACAATACAATTAGAATCAGACATTACTAACCTCACTACGGGACAATGTCATTGGAAATTAAAAGAAATACAACTAATCGCACTTCATGAATAATAAGAATATAGAAAAAACGATATTTATTTAACGATTCTAGGTCGGTATAAAACTAAAAACGGGAAGCTTGTTGTGGCAAGCTTCCCGTTTTTAGACATTGTTTACTATTTAGGAGATGGTTGATACCTCATTGATTGTCAAGTTACTCTTCTTGACATGTTCATTGTAACCGACTACTATTTATTTGTGAAATGAACACTTTTTATTATGAGAATTACTGTTAGTTATACAATATAAATGCAGTAAATATAGAAAACCAATTCATCACTACAAGGAGGTTCAAATGGATACATCCTACTATAAGAATTTTGTAACATTAGTAGATACTGACAATATGACGCAAGCTGCGGATATTCTGCATATCACACAACCTGCGTTGAGTAAACAATTGAAATTTCTGGAAGCTGAATTTGGTACGCCCCTACTCATTATTCGCCGCGGGCAAAGAGGTCGTAACTTTCATCTTACAGATGCAGGAAAAATTTTCTATGATAAAGCAAAACAACTTTGCGCCATCGAAGAGTCTGCTTATTTTGATGTGAAACGATTACACTCTGATATAGAAGGCTCATTGCGATTTGCTTGTGCCGCATCACGTTCTACCTATTTAATTCATCATATCTTATATCCTTTTTCACAAAAATACCCCGCCATTAAATATGAGATTTATGAAGGACTTAGTAACGACGTAGAAAATGCATTACTTCGCGGTAGCGCAGAATTTGGTATCTGCGCCAAAGACTTAGTAGATATCTCCAAATTTGAAGAACTTGCTATTTCCGAAGAAAACCTCTATGCGGTATTTAGACGAGACATCTTCTGGTCTAATGCACAAAAAGATGCTCTGATCTATGACGATTTAGCTAGTGTTCCACTCAGTCTTTGTGGTGCATCTGCACATATTTTAATAAATAACTACAAAGATGCCTTTTCTAAGTTAAATGTCTTATCTGTTACGACTACAAAAAGCTCTGCCATAGAATGGGCACAATCTGGACACACTGTAGCCATCATTCCTATGGGCCCCACAGAAATCATTAATCGACGTAAACTGGTACGCATGCGTATATCTGATTTAAAAACGCCCTTTATCGATTCCCTTATCATTAATAAAGGCCATACGTTATCACTAGTAGGACAACAGTTTTTAGAATTTTATAAAGCACAAATAATTGAATAATTAACGTAACGTTTTTACAAATAAAACATCCCGTAAATCTCTTTGAGACAACAGTCACAAAGAAAATTTACGGGATTCTTGATTTCATTCTGTTTATAGTCACGATTCATAGGAGGGGAAAATATCGTGTTTTATAAACAAATATATCGCTAATCTATATGTATAGAGTCTATCATTTCAGTAACGTGAGAAATGTTATGATTAGTAAGATATTCTGCCATTTCATCCGCAATAATACCAATAGCTCTAGGATCAACCATAGTAGCAGCGCCTACGGATACAATATCTGCACCTACTGTCATAAATTCAAGAGCATCACGACCAGTCATAATACCACCGCCTGCCATAATAGGGATATTTACAGCTTTTGCAACTTGATGAGTCATGCGAAGCGCAATTGGTTTAATCGCTGGACCTGATAAACCGCCATAAATATTACCAAGTACAGGCTTTCGTGCATCTAAATCGACCGCCATGCCAATCAGGGTGTTAATTAAACTGATACCATCGGCACCAGCGTCTTCGACGGCCTTTGCTATATACACAATATCAGTTACATTGGGAGACAACTTTACGATAACTGGTAACTTTGTATTTTCTTTTACTTTACGCGTAACAGTAGCCGCCACTTTGGCATCCGTACCAAAAGCTATACCACCATTCTTGACATTGGGACAAGAAATATTGACCTCTAAAGCGGCTATCCCTGGCACAGAAAGGGTTCTTGCCATATATCCATAATCATCAACTTCACTACCAGAGATATTAGCCACTAAAGGAACCTTGTAAGTAATAAGCTCTGGCAGCAAATTGTTCACAAAAGCTTCTGCCCCAAGATTCTCTAACCCAATACAATTTAGAACTCCAGAAGGTGTTTCTGCAATACGAGTACCCGCATTGCCTGAACGTGCTTTAGGTGTAAGACCTTTTACAGATACAGCACCCACTTCTTCGGATAAATTCAAATAACCCGCATATTCAGGACCATTACCAAAAGTACCCGAAGCAGCAACAATAGGATTAACCATTTTAATACCACAAAACTCTACAGCTAAGGATTCATGTCGTTTTCCACTATTTTCTCGAAATGTATTCATCTGTATATCCTCCACTATTAGAAAAATACGTCCTCTGCAGGAAATACAGGACCATCTTTACATACTCGATAGCGCTTCCCACTCGATCCACCACAACCACAACCACAACCAAAGCAACCTCCTGTGCCACAACCCATGTGTTCTTCTAACGACACCTGGCAAGGTACATTATGTTCTTTTGCTACCTTAGCTACACCTTTCATCATAGGCGTAGGACCACAAGTATTTACTGTAGTAAACTCATTTTTTGTAAGGAGCTCTGGCATAACAGCGGTGGGAAAACCTTTGGTGCCAGCTGACCCATCATCTGTAGTAATATGAACCGTTACATTATAAGGTTTAAATAAATCTGCCCAAAACAATTCGCCTTTATTTCTGAACCCCAGTAGAACTATCGCTTTCTGACCTTCTTGTAATTGCTCTACAGTACAAAGCATAGGTGCAATACCTACACCGCCCCCTACTAGAAGCATATTGTCAGATAAAACAAAAGGCTTGCCTAAAGGGCCTAAACAGTCAATTGTATCGTCTTTTTCCAGTTTGGTCATTAGTTCTGTACCTTTACCAACAACGCGATACAAGAGCTTAATCGTACCTTCTTTTTTATTAAATCCAGCATAACTAATTGGCCGACGTAATAGAGGCGAACTATCACTAGCAACACGAACATTACAAAACTGGCCTACTTGTGCTTCGGCTGCCTGCTTAGGTGCATATATATCCATCACCCATACGTCTGCTCCGATTTGTTCATTGCAAACCACTCGGCCCATTTCCACATATCCACTCATGTCATTACCACTCCATTACCAAATTTACTAATTACGCATAACTTATATATCTATTATACATTCACGTTCTCAAACTCTCAATTCTCTCTTTAGGGATTTTCAATATATACATCCCTTTACTTCTCCCTACTTCACTATGTTACCTAACTAATGGCGGTTATGCTAAAAAATCTTGTAATGCTTCTACGACGTTATCATGTTCTTCTGCACGTGTAGCCACTACACGCAATACTTCACGTGCCATATCTAAGGAGGTTAAACATGGCACCGCCATTTCTACGGCGAGGCGACGCAATTGAAAGCCTTCACGTTCAGGTCGTTTCCCATAAGTTAATGTATTAAGCACAAGATCAACTTCACCGTCACGAATTAAATCGGCACAGTTATGTTCCCCTTCACTAATCTTATTTACAATTTCACACATTACACCATGGTCTTTAAAATATTTGCCCGTCCCACCAGTAGCCTTAATATGATAGCCTAGTTTTATGAAACCAGATGCCAACTGAGAAGCTTCTTCTTTATCCCGGTCGGATACGGTCATCAAAATAGAACCTGTTTCAGGTATGCGCATATTCGCACTAGCAATGGCCTTGAACAAGGCATCCGAATAAGTGCGGCCAATGCCCATGACCTCTCCTGTAGACTTCATTTCAGGACCAAGTGCAATTTCTACAAGCCCCATTTTACTGAAAGAAAACACAGGTGCTTTCACGGCTACATGTTTCTTTGGAGGAACGAGCCCGCATGGCAATCCCATACTCTTAATCGTTTCACCTAAAGCAATACGCGTAGCATATTCAATCATATTGATACCTGTTACTTTACTAATAAAAGGAACAGTACGGCTAGAACGTGGATTTACTTCAATTACATGCAATTCACCATTAGTTACAATGTACTGAATATTTACAATGCCTTTTACATTAAGACCACGGGCGATACGCGTCGTATAATCTATAATTTGATTTTCAATCTCTTTACTTAAATGTTGTGCTGGGTATACGGCCATGGAGTCACCAGAGTGCACGCCAGCACGCTCAATCTGTTCCATAATACCAGGGATGCAAATATCTTCGCCATCAGAAATAGCATCTACTTCTACTTCCATCCCTACCATATAACGGTCGATGAGTACAGGATGTTCTTTTGAAGCTACAACAGCTTCTTTCATATACACATCGAGTTCTTTATCGTTATATACGATTTCCATCGCACGACCACCGAGAACATAAGAAGGGCGTACAATTAATGGATACCCTAATCTCTGGGCTTCTGCAAGGGCCTGTGCATTATCAGTTACTAAAGCTCCCACAGGCCTTGGGATACTTAAACGGTTAAGCAATTCGTCAAAGCGTTCACGGTCTTCTGCCATATCAATGCCATCTACTGATGTACCTAAAATCTTTACGCCTTGTTTGGCTAATGGTCCTGCCAAATTAATAGCGGTTTGTCCTCCAAACTGTGCAATAACACCTACTGGTTTTTCCTTGCGAATAACCTCCATCACATCATCTACCGTAAGAGGTTCAAAATACAAGCTATCGGAAGTGTCAAAGTCAGTACTTACTGTTTCTGGATTATTATTAATAATAATAGACTTCATGCCTGCTTTGCGTAATGCCCAGGAGGCATGTACAGAACAATAATCGAACTCAACCCCTTGTCCAATACGAATCGGACCAGATCCCAGAACAATAACACTCTTGTCACCTAATGGCTTAACTTCATCTTCCTTTGCATAGGAACTGTAATAGTACGGTGTTTTGGATTCAAATTCCGCCGCACATGTATCCACATACTTATAAGTAGGAAACAGTTCTATTTCTTGGCGTTTAGCTAATACCTCCTCCGCTGTCGTCTCTGCATAACGAGCAATCACTACATCAGTGAAACTATAGCGCTTTGCTAAACGCAAATTCTCTTCTGTCACACCTTCCGTAGCCAATTTCTTCTCTACTTCCACGATATGAGCAATCTTTTCCACAAAAAATGGATCAAATTTCGTAATGTAGCAAATCTTTTCAATGCTAATGCCACGACGTAAAGCTTCGGCAATGACATAAAGGCGTTCATCATTAACCGTCGGCAATTTTTCCACAAGTGTTTCAATACTATCGTATTTTAACTTAGGTAATTCAATGTGATCTAATCCTATTTCTAAGGAACGAATCGCTTTTAACAACGAGCCTTCTAAGGTACGATCAATGGCCATAACTTCGCCTGTAGCTTTCATCTGTGTGCCTAGTGTACGATCTGCCAAATTAAACTTTTCAAAAGGCCAACGAGGGAACTTTGTCACCACATAGTCTAAACTTGGTTCAAAACATGCCTTTGTTTCACCAGTTACAGCATTGGTAATTTCATCTAATGTCATCCCTACAGCCACTTTTGCCGCCACTTTTGCGATAGGATACCCCGTAGCCTTTGACGCTAATGCAGAAGAACGAGACACTCGTGGATTCACTTCAATAACGATGTATTCATTACTATTGGGGTTTAACGCATATTGCACATTACAGCCGCCTTCAATTTCTAAGTAGCGAATAATGTTCACTGAAGCCGTACGAAGCATTTGATATTGCACATCGTTTAGCGTCTGGCTAGGTGCAATAACGATAGAATCACCGGTATGTACCCCTACAGGATCAATATTTTCCATATTACATACGATAATACAGTTATCTGCACGGTCACGCATCACTTCATATTCAATTTCTTTCCACCCTGCTACAGAGCGTTCCACCAGAATCTGATGAATAGGACTTAGCTTTAGTCCACGAAGAGCAATAGCATACATTTCTTCTTCATTATTTGCAATGCCACCACCCGTACCGCCCATCGTATACGCAGGTCGAATAATAACCGGATAGCCAATTCGATTAGCAAAATCCACGGCAGCCTGCAATTCTGTAAAAATTGCACTTTCTGGAACAGGCTGGTTAATATTTTTCATCGCCGCTTTAAACAGTTCTCGATCTTCTGCCTGTTTAATAGCTTCTAAACGAGTACCAAGAAGTTGTACATTATATTGTTCTAATATACCAGCTTCAGCTAATTGCACTGCCATATTAAGACCTACTTGTCCACCAAGAGTAGCCAGTAACCCCCAAGGGCGTTCTTTTTTTATAATTTCTGTAACAAACTCTAATGAAATAGGTTCTATATATACACGATCAGCAATATCTTCATCAGTCATAATCGTAGCTGGATTGGAATTTACTAGTACGACTTCATATCCTTCTTCTTGTAATGAACGACAAGCCTGTGTACCAGCATAGTCAAATTCTGCGGCTTGGCCGATAATAATAGGGCCTGACCCAATTACGAGTACTTTTTTACGTTTCACTGTTATATTCCCTTCACATTAAGCTACTCACATTAAGCTACGAATATGCATATCTACATAGAGTGACTATTTTTTAAAGTCCTTCATCATAGTTTTAAATTCGTCAAATAAGTATAAATTATCAGTTGGCCCTGGAGAAGCTTCTGGATGATACTGCACAGACATAACTGGCAATGTACTATGCTTCATACCTTCTACCGTATTATCATTTACACTACGATGTGTAATGATTAGGTCTTTACCTTCAAGGCTGCTATCTTCTACGGCATAACCATGATTTTGAGAAGTAATATATACCCGATTAGTACGTAGGTCTTTTACTGGATGGTTCGAACCACGATGACCAAACCGTAATTTGTACGTAGCACCGCCAAAGGCTAGCGCCAATAATTGATGCCCCATACAAATTCCGAAAATTGGCTTTTTGCCAATCAGCTTTTTTATTTCATCTACTGCATAACTAGCACTCTGTGGGTCACCTGGTCCATTAGACAAAAAGATTCCATCCGGATTTGTCTTCAATATCATTTCAGCTTTGGTATCTGCAGGGTAAACAGTAAGTCGCATCCCCGCAGATTCCATCGCGCGCAAAATACTTTCTTTTACACCGTAATCAAATACAGCTACTTGATATTCAGTTTGAATCGGACCGCGTTTAACAATTTCTTTTGTCGTAACACGTTTAATTTGATCTGTTGGCAATTCTTCTCTTAATAACGCTTGTATTTCGGCTTCACTCGTATCAGTCGAAACGATGATACCTTTCATAACACCTTCGTTTCGAATAGCACGCGTTACTGCACGCGTATCTACATTATATAAACAAGGAATATTATTTTCCTTTAAAAAACTTCTGAAGCTTCCTTTATTTTGCCAATTACTAGGGTAATCACAAAGTTCACCAATAACCATGCCCTTTGCAGAAGGGAATCGGCTCTGCTTACTATCATCATTTACCCCATAATTTCCAACCAATGGATAGGTTAAGGTAATGATTTGATCCGCATAGGACGGATCTGTAAGAATTTCTTGATATCCGGTCATGCCTGTATTGAATACAACTTCCCCAACCGCTTTTAGGCTATCATCAACTAGTACACCCTCAAAGACTTCACCATTGGCTAGAATTAATTTTCCTGTCACTTTAATACCACGCCATCTTTCATAACAATTTCGCCATCTACTACAGTAAGTTTTGCTCGACCTTGTAATTCCATACCATCAAATGGGCTTACTTTGCCTTTAGTATAGAATTTATTTCTATCTACAGTCCATTTCTCATCTGTACTAAGAACCGTAATATCTGCTATGCCACCCACTTCGAGTACGCCAGCTTCTGGACGGTGAATTAACTGTGCTGGACGCGTACTCATCAAGTTGACGATTTCATCAATCGTCAATACACCTGTATGATAGGTACTAGAAATTGTCGCTGCCAAGGATGTTTCAAGACCACTAAATCCGTTAGGCGCACAGCAGAATTCTGCGTCTTTTTCCTCTGCTGCATGCGGAGCATGGTCAGTAATAATTGCATCAATCGTACCATCTTTTAAACCTGCTAATAAGGCTTGACGATGTTCTTCGCTGCGAATCGGTGGCGCCATTTTGAAAGAAGGATCGTAAGTGCGTAAGTATTCATCTGTTAAATATAAATGCTGAGATGTCACTTCACAAGTTACTTTTATACCTTTTGCTTTTGCTGCGCGGACTTGATCCACTGTACCTTTACTACTTACGTGGGCAATGTGGATATGTCCACCGGTCATTTCTGCTAACATAATATCACGTGCTACTGCAATATCTTCGGACTCGGCTGGTCTGCCTTTTACCCCTAATTCATAGGACACAATACCTTCATGCATGTGACCTTCACAACTCATAGTAATATCTTCGGCATGATCAATAACCATTCGATCAAACATGCTTGAATATTCTAAGGCTCTGCGCATGAAAGCTGCACTTTCCACATAATGACCGTCATCAGAAAAACCAATAACACCCGCTTCTGCCATGTCGCCCATTTCCGCTAATTCTTTACCTTGAAGGCCTTTACTTACAGCACCCATAAACTCTACTTTAATTACACCTGTGTCTGCAGCCTGTTTTTGAAGACCACGAACAAGTGGTGCATTGTCTACAACAGGAGTCGTATTCGCCATCGTAACGACGCGGGTAAAACCACCAGCTGCCCCTGCTTGAGTACCAGAGTGGAAGTCTTCTTTGGCTTCCTGACCTGGTTCACGAAGGTGGGTATGAATGTCAATAAGACCTGGTGTTACAAATAGACCTGTAGCATCATATACTTCTGCCCCAGCCGCATCTAAATTTTGACCAATTGCTGCAATTTTACCGTCTTTTACCAATACATCTGCTATTTCATGTTGTTTTTTTGCGGGATTTACTACCGTACCATTTTTAATCAGCAAGTTCACTGCCGTCACCTCCATGAATTGTTAAGTATAACACTGCCATACGAATCGCTACGCCGTTGCGTACCTGTTCTTGAATCACTGATGCATCACTGTAAGCTACATCGTGTGCAATTTCAAGACCTCGATTCATTGGGCCTGGATGCATTACCATTACATCTGGTTTTGCTAATTTTAAAACCTCTTCATTAATACCGAAGATACGTGCAAACTCACGATTTGTTGGATATAGGGCAGAGTTGATGCGCTCTAGCTGAATGCGTAGAACATTTACAATATCTGCATCTTTTACCGCTTCACGTACATCATGGTGTACAGTTACGCCCATTTTTTCCATTTCCGGGTATACAAGGGTACGAGGACCAACAAGATGCACATCTGCGCCCATTTTTGTTAAGCCATAAATATTGGAACGCGCCACGCGGCTGTGCATAATATCACCAGAGATAACTACTTTTTTACCTGCAATAGAGCCTTTTCGTTCGATGATAGAGTACATATCAAGAAGGGCCTGCGTAGGATGTTCGTGTGCACCATCACCAGCATTGATGATAATTGGATCGACTGCTTTTGTAGCGAATAGTGGAGCCCCTTCTGCTTTATGGCGCATTACAATCGCATCTGTTCCCATATATGCCATTGTTAATAACGTATCACGGAAGCTTTCACCTTTAGACATGGAACTACCACTTGGAGCGATGTTGATAACATCAGCACCTAAGTATTTACCCGCCAATTCAAAAGAACTTCTCGTACGCGTACTCGGTTCCATGAATAAGTTGATGATACATTTCCCCTTTAAATATGGGATTTTTTTGTCATCACTAAGTACTACTTTCTTCATCTTTTTAGCAACTCGTAGAATTAACTCGATTTCTTCCTTTGTTGCATATTGCAAGCCTAGAAGATCCTTGCCTTTCAAACTTACTTCGCCCATCTTCACCCTCCTATGTAGATTACAGACAAAAAAGACCTCTACCCGAAGGCTAGAGGTCTATGCGTAACAATAGTAGGTACAAGCGCGTTCATATTGTATATTAGCTGCCACTTATACGTGCGTTATCCATATATCCCTTACTAGCCTCGCAGGACTAATTTAAAAGGTTGTTTGTTGTGAAATAATTTTGTCTCTCGTACAAAATCTTCTATTTCTATTGTGTATTTTACGTTTTCTAACTATAAATGTCAAGGAGAATAAGATTGGTAGTATATTTTTTATTCATAAAATAATGATGTAACTCATAGACTTTTAAATAATTAAATTGTATAATATCTTTGATTGTACACTCAGTAAAGACAACTTAAGTCTGATATCTACATCCATACTCATTTCATTAACAAGGAGACTCGATGAATAACAAATTTTTAACACTATGTATTTTGTCAGCTATAATAAGTAATAGCGCTTTAGCAGCAACAACTGCACCATCCAATATCATAAATGATAGTGCAGTTACTAATACAGCTCCAACTAATAGCATTATTGCGGGAAATGGAGCTAATATCAGCACTACAGCATTGGGGGCAATCGCTATAGGTACAAATGCTTCTACACCTACTAACCCTTGGTATTCTGACAGCTTAAGTAACAAACTAAAGCGTGAATATGCCACAACAAATGCTATTGCTATTGGAACAAATGCAACTAGTGTAAGTCAAAATTCTGTATCGTTAGGCGTAAATGCTAAAGCACTTCAAGAGAACTCTGTCGCTATGGGCCCTGGCGCTCAATCCCAAGGATGGAACACCATCGCTATCGGTAATGGTGCTATTGTAAAAAGTGATTTTGACCTTAATGTAACTGGCAAAAATGAAGAAAGCCTAAAAAGCAAGGGGGCTATTGCCATTGGCGATGGCGCTTCCAGTTATCAACAAGGGGCTATTTCTTTTGGGCAAAATACAGTAGCTGATGGGCAACAAGCCATCGCTATCGGAACAAAGGCGAATGCTAGCAATGCGCTTACTGTAAGCATTGGCGCTCAATCTAAAGCTTCTGATGCTGGTGCTAGTGCTTTCGGTGCTTTAGCTAAAGCAGATGCATATGGGGCAACAGCAATTGGTGATAATTCTACCGTCACTAATACATATGGTTCTGCACTTGGACTGTCCTCTCATGTAACGGGTGAAGCCGGAACTGCTGTCGGAACCTTATCAGAAGCAACAGGCAAATTTTCCACATCTAGCGGTTATTTGTCACTAGCCTCTGGTGAGAAATCTGTGGCTTCTGGTTATAACATGGTCGCTAGCGGAATCGGTTCTGTCGCAATTGGATCCTCCTCTGCCAACCGGGCTGGTTGGACAAATAGAAACTATGCTAACAACACCGTAGAAAATGCTTCCGGCGCCTATTCTGTAGTTGTTGGTACCGATGGATTTGCAACTGCTAAAGATGCTATAGCAATTGGTCATAATGCCGTAGCTAATGATGTAAATTCCGTAGCACTAGGGGCTAATTCGACTACCTCATCTGCGGTGGCGACACAAGGAATGAATATTAATGGTACTTATAAAACATTTGCAGGTATAGCTCCAGTAGGTACGGTTAGTGTAGGGTCTAGCGGAGAAGAACGAACAATTACTAACGTTGCTGCTGGTCGAATTAGTGATACCTCTACGGATGCAATCAATGGGAGTCAATTATATGCCGTAGCCTCTGAACTAAGAAGCTCTTCAACCTATACAAGTGGTGTGGCTACAACTATTGATGGCAATAACGCAATCAATGTAAATTATGGCAAAGGTATACATCTTGAAAACAATCAACTTGTAACTGACGTCACCAAAGATGATATTACCTCTATAAACAACAGTATTTCTAACAACAGCACACGTATAGATAATTTATTCAAAACCGCAAATGCTACTGCTCGAGAAGTCGAGAAAGTAGGTGCTATGAGTGCTGCTATGGCGAACTTACATCCATTAGATTTTGATCCCGATAGTAAATTATCTATTGCCGTTGCAGGCGGTTTCTACAAATCTGAGAAAGCGGCAGCTATTGGTTTATTCTATCGCCCAAATGAAGACACACAATTTAACATTAGTGCGTCATTAGGAAATGGTAATAATATGTATGGATTTGGAACTACCCTAAAAATTGGTCAAGGCAATGATTCCAAACTGTATAACAAATACAAAACAGCTCCTATTAGCACCGTCTATGTTTTAGAAAATAAAATAGAACAGTTAGAAAAAGAACACGAAAAAGATAAACTACAACACGAACAAGATCGTGAAAGAATCAGTAAATTAGAATCTTTAGTTCAACAATTAATGGAAAATAAATAAATAAATAAAGGAAATCGTACATATTGCAAGTTTTGTACAGAAATATACATAACAGAAACTATACATAGATAATCCTATAACTATTTGCTGAACATATAAATGCCTCCTAAGCTCAGGAATTTAAGCTTAGGAGGCATTTATTTATAAAAAATAGGGTCTATAAGATAAAATTTAGATCCTTAGATTACTTATATAATCCATAGGTTTCACAAATTTCTTGGATATACATAATTCCTTTTCCAGGCGAGTTTATGTCAATGGCTTCACTAATAGTTTTTACAATATTATCGCATGTGGGCTTTTCCACAAGCATAATGACGATTTCTTTCTCTGGCTCAATTTGCATAGCAAAAAGTTTACTTGTCTCATGAACACCTGATCCGCGTGCATTAATAATAGTGCCACCTTTAGCACCCGCACTAATAGCAACATCTACTACTTCTTGTCCTCGACCTTTATCGACAATAACTGAAATTTGATAATACATACAAGAGTCCTCTCTTTCTTCGGATATTTGAGTTTCTGTTAAAGACGCTCCACCTATGACAGAATATAAATTTTTAGTAAAAGCAATTCCATGATGAGGCTTGTGAAACTCAAACTTTTCTGCAATGACCTTTAATGCATTTTTTGCAATAGATGTAGGCGCAATCATATAAATTAATTCTTTTCTAATATCTATGAACCCCAAGAAATCCAATAATCTATTGTGAATAATGCCGGTACCACGCAAGATGGTGGCCTCTTTTATACCATGTTTTTTAGCTTCTGCTAAAATTTTACTAGCGTTGCCATAATCAACAATTATACAAATGATTTGACTTTTAACGTTCATCTAGCGCTATATCCTTTCTACTTTTCCATTTAAATAATAAACCTAATACTTGAAGGGATATAATAGGCGTCATTGCCACCATCGCAATAAGACCAAATCCATCAATTAATATATCTGCACCTTCTGTAGCACTTGCTACGCCTTGTACATAAGCAAGGATAAAAGTAGCTGTCATGGGACCAGAAGCTACACCACCAGAGTCAAAAGCAATACCTATAAATAACGCAGGAACGAAAAATGTAAGTAAAACAGATATCATATAGCCAGGCAATAAATAATGCCATAATTCTAACCCTGGTATCATAATTCGAATAATTGAAAGTGCCACTGCCGAGGCAACACCAATTGCCAAGGAGGCTGTAACAATATTCTTCTTTACATAACCACTCGTAACATCTTCAACTTGTCCTGTTAGTACATGTACGGCAGGTTCAGCCAAAATAGTTACTAATCCTGCTACAAACCCTACTCCAACAGTTAAAATTGGAGAGTTCATAGAGCCTAACTCAAAGCCAATGTCTTTTCCTACAGTCATAAACCCACTATTTACACCAACTAGAAATAAAATTAATCCTATAAATGTAAATAGCATACCAAATAAAGTTCTCCTAAACATCATAGGAGATAATTCTTTCGTATATTTTTGAAATACTAATAAAATCAAAACCAAGGGAGCTAAGGCAGCAAAAACTTCTATGGTTACAACTAAAAACGATTCTATAAATGGACCTAATATTGAAGTATCTAGGGCATCTTTTGGTACGTCTCCACCAGTAAGACCAGCGCCTCCAGCCAAAAGATTCATAAGCATCAAGCTTAAGATGGCTCCGATAGAGGCTATCGATACAAGACCAAAACTATCTTCTTCTGAAGAAAAAGCATCTTTTTTTAATCGAGAAACCCCTAAAGCGAGTGCTAAAATAAAAGGAACTGTCAAAGCACCTGTAGTTGCACCAGAGGCATCAAAAGAAATGGCTAAAAATTCAGGAGATATCAAAAAGCCAACTATCATGATTAAGGTATACAAAAAAAACAATAATGTGCGCAATTTTATGTTGTATACGATACGCCATAATCCTAGAGCCACCATAATAGCAATACCAATCGATACGACAATAACAATATTCCATTTTGAAAGGGCTCCCGCAGTGACACTATCTACCTGTCCAGCTAAAATATGCAAATCAGGTTCTGCTATGGATATAAAAAAACCAAGAAAACATCCTGCTAATATAACTATTGATATTTTATTAGATTGTGCAATATGTTTCCCTAGTATATTACCTAGTGGAGTAATACCAACGTCAACACCAATCAAAAAAATGGTAAGACCTATAATAATGCTTATAACACCAAGTAAAAATCGATATAACACATAACTTTCCATCGGTATTACGGTAAAGTGAAGGAGCAACACCAATACTGATATAGGAATGACAGCAATAATAACTTCTCTTATTTTTTCATAAATAATATTCAAATATTTTCCCCTTTCTCTAAACCTAATAATATAAAATTAATACTTTCTTTATTAGAAATGTAATAAAGACATTTTTTCAATAGCACCATCTTTCAATTAAGAAGGATTGCCCCCATGTGTTGCTTTATATTGAGCTTCGATATGGGCAAAAGCATCATTAGTTGCTAGAGCTGCTGAGGCTTCAGTAGCTAATGGCCCGTCATTAGACTTAGGTGCCTCTTTGACGGACTGTATTTCTTTAGCCTTTTTATCATTTTTAAATTGTTTTGCTACTTCCACTACTTCATCCAGATGGTTCTTCGTCTTTTTCACTTTTTTCTTTACATTTGTCTTAATATTTTCTGCTTTTTGAGCCACTTGTGTTTTCAAGTCATCTGTTGCTTCTTCAATGTGCGGAATTAGCAATAAACGAACGGGTAAATTAGAGGCCCCAGCTGGCATAAAATTAATCTGTAATGGTGTACCAGCCTGATAGGTTTGCAAAAACTGTGTATCTGTAATCGTCCCATGACCAATATATGGTTGAGAACGTTTCGGAATTTCAATAAGTTTACTTTGTGCATTATTGGTTAACTGAATCGCTCCTGCATAAGCACCGCCTAGTGGATTGAAATACACATCATACTTCTGCTCACCCAAGGTATTTAGCAAAATAGTATAGGCTACACCATAATTACCATAATTTTTCACTTCTTCATTATTAGTCAACTCATCAAAGCCCTTAATATAAGGATCTTCACGATCATTAGCTAGTTCAATAACAGCGGAACCACGCTTGGGATCATACGCATCCACTATGTTGATTAGACGATTGGCGCCCACATAAGTACCACGCAACCGTACTTCATCCATAGGTAGTGCTGGTGCTGTATACGAGCGGCCTATGGCTGGTGCATTTTCATCAATCATCATAACGCGTACAAATACGGGCTCTGTAGAATGAAAGTCCATAATTCCCGAAAATAACTGATCTGTTTTTACTGTAATCTTTTCTAACTCATTAAACACTTGGAGCCGTGCACCTGGTGACATAACAATAACTTCATTACCAGCTACTGGCACAGTCAATTCTTTTGCAGAAAGCTCTCTACCCACTTCAAAATATTCAGCAGTCGGTTTTGCCACAATTTTACGTTTTACCGTAATATAGTTATCTTTTACACTTTTATTTTCAAACACAATCACAATCTTGCGGTTTTGCTTTGCTTCATTGACGTGATAAAAATAAATACGACTATCCCCTTGCACGGTACTAGCGCTTACAATACCATCTTGTTTCCCTACATATTCAGGGCTATCCGAAAATACTAGATTCCCTGTTTCACTAATAACCTCCATTTTTAGAGGTGAAAACGTATAGTTAAAAATATCAATTGTCTTATCTTGGTCCTTTGCCAATACCCACATAGCGCCAGTAGCTGCTAACACAGCTGTTAGCGTTATAAATTTTTTAAACATCCTATTCCTTACTTTCTAAAATACATACGACCATAGTCATAATGACTATTATTTCTTATTATTTCTTACTGTTTTCTATCTATAACTTCATAATTAAACATGATCTAGACCTTCTGGCTCAAAAGACAGCGCTAACTTTTCTAACTTTTTAAACCGATGTCCAATCCCTGACTTTGAAAGCGCTCCCCCCATGTCCTCCATCAGTTCTTGTAAACTAGCATCTGGATTTTCCATACGAGCTTGTGCCACTTCTCGAAGTTTATAAGGCACTTCATTCCAACTCATATGGCGCTCAATAATACGAATACTCTCTAATTGACGAACTGCTGCATTTACCGTTTTTTGTAAATTGGCTGTTTCACAATTTACTTGGCGATTGACTTGATTACGCATATCTTTCATAACGCGCACGTTTTCAAATTCCATAAGTGCTGTATTAGCCCCCATAATTTGAAGACAACTTGTTACGGCATCCCCTTCTTTTAGATAAACGACGTACGAATCTTTGCGTTCTGTTAAACCTGCATTTAGATGAAATAATTTGAGTACATGAACAATCATTTCTGCAAAATACAGATTGCTCGTCATAAATTCTAAATGGTAATCACTTTGTGGTTTATTAACAGAACCGCCTCCGAGAAAAGCGCCACGCAAGAAAGCACGACGCCCCTCCATTGTCGCAATCCATTCTTTAGGTACTTCTGTATCTACTGGCCACAAAGCCATAGAACGAAGTGCTTTTTCGCCTAATTCTGTGGGTTCTACTGTTAAGGTATACATATTCTTCTTACGAAGATTTAGCCCTTTTCGAATAACCACTGAAGTTTGCAAATTAAAGGAACTACGCAAAGTAGACAGTACCCGTCGTGCAACCGCATTATTAGCCGTTGCCAAACGAATCCCTACACGACCTTTTACGCCTAATAATAGGGAGCCCCCCATACGTAAAAGGCAGGAAGCTTCTGTGCGCGCATCTTGATTAGAGTCAGTATGAATCTGACATAATTCATTTTTTACATCTTCCGCAAATGACATAGAAACCTCCTCTCTACTTATGCTATCAAAAATAACTAATAAAAAGCTGACTAACTATAATAACTCATTATCACAACTTTAATGATCATTGCGATTCAAATAATATTCTAAAATATGTGGTTCAATATCTGTTTGTAATGCATATACTACATCCATAACTACTTTGCTGAGTCGTTCTGAATCATGGACGGCTCTATTTTCACCATTTACAAGGTTAGCACGAATAGTGCGCACCCCCATTTGTTCTAGTCGTGCCCCATCAATAACAACCGGAGCCGCCCCTCTTTCACGATAGCGTGCAAGAACGGCTTCATCGATAGCATTATCATTAACGAGAACCGTATTGACAATACCTTCACCAGCATGACGTACAATAGCTGCCACGTGATCCGCTACAGTGTAATTTTCTGTTTCACCCGGTTGAGTCATAACATTACAAATATAAATTTTGGCCGCTTTGCTAGCACGAATATGTTCACTTAATTTAGAAATCAATAAATTAGGCATAACACTTGTATACAAACTACCTGGGCCTAAAATAATAGCATCTGCTTCATCAATTGCTTGTAAAGCAGCACCTTCTGGCACCGGTTCTAATGGTTCTGTATACACACGCTTAATCTTCTTGCCAGAATGAGGAATTTGGCTTTCTCCTTTCACAATGCTGCCATCCTCCATCTGAGCAATAAGTTTAATCTCCTGCGTAGAAGAAGGAATAACCCGCCCACGCACACGTAGAATTTTACTAGAAGCCTCTAGAGCTTGTTCAATATCTACGTTTAAAACTTGCGTTAAGGCCGCCAAGAAGAGATTACCAAAACTATGCCCCGCCAATTCGCCTTCGCCGCCAAAACGGAAACGGAATAATTGCTCCATCAAGCCTTCACGTTCAGACAAGGCAACTAAGCAGTTGCGCAAATCTCCTGGTGCTACCATACCAAAATCTTCTCGAAGGCGGCCAGAAGAACCTCCATCGTCAGCCACTGTTACGATAGCTGAAATATTAGCCGTTTTTGTTTTCAATCCACGTAGAAGTACAGATAGACCTGTACCACCACCGATAACAACAATTTTCGGCCCTTGCCCCAAACGAATATTTTGAAAAATATAATCGCCTACCTTATCTGATTCATCAGGTAGTACGGCGCGAATAATCGTTTTAATAACACGACTAACACCCAAAAACATAAATACGAGTCCAATAGAAATGGCAACAAGACCTACAGATACCAATATCGTATAATTGTAAGATCCTGTTACTTCATATAAATATTGAAGGAACAAGTCCTCCAAATAGGATAACCACTGATAATCCACCATGAGCATAAAACCAGCAATGAGTAGAACTACGCCCACTGAAAATAAGAAGAACCAGCGTTTCAGTTTTAACCCCGGTGCAAACCACCGGAATATACTTCTTCGCCTCATAATTTGTCATGCATGGCAAGCCATACATACTCCTTTCTACTCTTACATATCCTCTGCTTCATGAGGATTAAAATCTTCTTCAATATCGTTCTTTTGCATATCGCGATGTTCAATAGATATGCGTAACCCTAATTCTCTGGCATGGCTATAATAAGCCTCTGCCATAGCTACAGAACGATGCATGCCTCCAGTACAACCGACACCAATGATAAATTGTGTTTTGCCTTCTTTTTCATAATTAGGAATTAAGAAATCAAGGGTATTAAAATAATGCTTCTTAAACTCCTCTGTAATTTCAAAACTATTAATGTACTCATTAACAACGGGTACACGCCCTGTTTTATGACGGAATTCTGGTACATAGAATGGATTGGGCAAAAAACGAACATCCCAAATCATATCTGCATCTAGGGGAATTCCATGTTTAAAGCCAAAGCTTACCACCGTAATGCTAAGGCCTTCACTCTTTCCTACTTGTAAAAATTTAGAGCGTAAGTAGGCCTTAAGATTAGCCGTTTTGCGGTCTGTTGTATCAATAATATAATCAGCTTCTAGTCTAATATTTTCTAAAATTTTACGTTCTTTTTTCAACCCGGTAGTAATGCGACCACTCGGTGCCAATGGGTGACTACGGCGTGACTCTTTATAACGACGAATAAGTGTTTCATCAGTAGCATCCATGAACACCACTTCATAGGGAACGCCCATCTGTTTTAAAGTCTGTAAGGATTCGGAAAGAGCATCAAAGAATTCACCACCGCGAATATCTACTACAAGTGCAACATTACTAATGCGTTCTCCCCCTTGTCGGCAAATTTCACTAAATTTTGGAATCAAAACTGGTGGTAAATTATCCACACAGAAATATCCCATATCTTCCAACGCTTGTAATACCTGTGTTTTACCTGCACCGGACATACCGGTAACAATAATTAAACGAAACGCTTCCATCTCGTTATCCCTCCTTTAAAACGTAGGTCGAAATCCAGTGTGCAACCCCATCTTCCTGATTACTACCGCACACAAATTGTGCTAATTCTTTTATCTCCGCATCCGCATTAGCTACAGCTACGCTATATTTTACCGCCTGTAACATAGATATGTCATTTTCAGAGTTACCAAAGGCTACCATTTCATCAGCAGCAATCCCCCATCGTTTTCCCATTTCTAAAACAGCTTGCCCCTTAGATACATGGGGAGATACAATTTCTAAATAATGCGGTTTACTTCGGACCACACCAAGAGTTTCCCCAAAGGTCTCTTTAACTTCATCGCCTATCGAAAGTAACCGCTCAGCCTTTTCTATAATTAAACACTTCATTGGTGCTTCAGATAAATCATCTAACGCATCACCTACAACATGTATGTCAGCTCCGCTATCTTTATGATATAATTCAGATTGCCACATAGCCTTGCGAATCCATAGCCCTCGACTCGTATACACCTGCATATACCAATCTTTTTCTTTTGCTATTTGAATAAGTTGTTTGGCTAAGTTTAACGGAATTGGTTCTTTATATAAAAATTCACCAGATTGAATGCGTTGTATAGAACCACCAGAAAATAGAATCATCGGAATATCTCCCATAGCTAGGGCATCTCCGACAGGCTTTGCCGTTTCATACATACGACCAGTAGCAATAATTACCTTGATTCCCTTCTCACGAGCTTTTACAATGACGTCTCGTGTATAGGCAGAAATCGTATTATTGTCTCGCAGTAATGTGTCATCTAGATCGATAGCTAACATTTTTACATTCATTACCACATCTATATGTTCTTCGTTTGTTAAATTCCCATGATTTCTATTCATTTTCGTTTTCACCATTTCCATATTATCTATATTTAGGCTAAAATTAGGCTCTTAATAAACTGGTTGATATATTTATTATATCATATACAAAAAAGGCAATGCCATCGCAGAGCGTGATGATGGCATTGCCTTTTTTTGTTAGAACATAAAAAGAGAATCTCCGAAGAGATTCTCTTTTATTTGTGTATCAATAACAACAAATTTTAAATTAGAATTTGTAGTTAAGTTGTGCACGGTAGAAGTCAGATTTATCTGCACCATCTTGAGTTTCTTGATTAAATGCATAGTAAGCAGATAAACCTACATTTTTAGCCAAAGCATAATCAGCTGTTAACATCCAGCCTTTTATGTCTTTAGTAAATGGCATTACAAATGTAGAAGACATGATTGGGGATTTTGCTTCGAAGTCAAAGTACTGCACTTTTGCATCCCAAGAACCTTTGTTCATCATATTGTAATTGCCATAACCGATACCTGCAATCCATGCATCAGAATTCTTAGCTTCGTCCATAGTTGCATATTCGCCACCTACCCAAACTTTACCGAAGTTTGCGTCTGCATAGCCACCGAATACTTTGTCATCAACGCTACCATTAACGTCTATATAGTAACCGCCAACTTTTACATTATCAGCAATTTTACCACCTAATTGAGCAATAGTCATGCTAGGGTTATTATCTGCATCCTGTCCAGCAACAACGCCATTGCCAATTGTAGTTTTTCCACTAAAGGTTGCTTTACCATAAGCAATATTTGCATATACTTTGCTGTTATCATACGCTAATTTAACGCCATCGAAGGAATCATCAAGTAATAATCCATTACCAATCCATTCGCCATAGCGACCAGCTGTTAAGGATACATTGTCACCAAAGCTGTGTTTTACAAACATACGATCAAAGAATACATCGGATTTTGTAGCATCACCAAATTCAACATTATTAGTAGTTACACGAACAACTGCTTGTGTATCTTCGTTTACAGTTGCATTGAACTGGATACGACCGCGGAAGTCAAATTTAGATTTTTTATCAGGGTTATTAGCATTTCCTAAAACCGTTTTGTCTTCATAGCCCTGATAACGAAGACGAACATCACCAGTTACTTTTACATTGCCCACTTTCTTTTCAAGGTTAGCTACACGTACGCCAAGGTTGTTTAATTCAGCAGAGAATTCATCAGCCAAACGGTTGATCATTGCCTGCTGTTCAGCGTTTGCACGGCTCTGGTTAGCCATAGCT
>Ga0129306_1000744_pt1 | contig 46001 bp, 31 predicted proteins | sample P827metagenome_FD_94438 | JGI IMG/M metagenome (GOLD analysis project Ga0129306, IMG submission 94438) | Capybara group fecal microbial communities from Wisconsin, USA - P827 metagenome | ecosystem: Host-associated > Mammals > Digestive system > Large intestine > Fecal | place: USA: Wisconsin... | reverse complement strand
ATAACACGCTGACGCGTACGAAGGAACTCTTCCGCCCCCTTCACGAAGGTCATGTGGGCATGTATGTATGCGGCCCGACGGTGTATGGCGACGCCCATCTGGGCCACGCCCGTCCGGCCATCACGTTCGATGTGCTGTTCCGCTACCTCAAGCATCTGGGCTATAAGGTGCGCTATGTGCGCAACATCACCGACGTGGGCCATCTGGAACACGATGCCGACGAAGGCGAGGACAAGATAGCCAAGAAGGCCCGTCTGGAGCAGCTGGAGCCGATGGAGGTGGTGCAGCATTACGAGAACCGCTACCACCGCGCCATGGAGGCGCTGAACGTGCTGCCGCCCAGCATCGAGCCCCACGCCTCGGGACACATCATCGAGCAGATTGAACTGGTGAAGGAGATCATGGCCAACGGCTTCGCCTACGAGAGCGAGGGCAGCGTCTATTTTGACGTGCCGAAGTACAACAACGTACACCACTACGGCCGCCTCTCGGGCCGCAACCTCGAGGACGTCATCAACACCTCGCGCGACAACCTCGACGGACAGCAGGAGAAACGCAACCCCGTCGATTTCGCCCTCTGGAAAAAGGCTCAGCCCGAGCACATCATGCGCTGGCCCAGCCCCTGGAGCGACGGCTTCCCCGGATGGCATTGCGAGTGCACGGCCATGGGACGCAAATACCTCGGCTCACAGTTTGACATCCACGGCGGAGGCATGGACCTCGTCTTCCCCCACCACGAGTGCGAGATAGCACAGGCCGTCGCCAGCCAGGGCAGCGACATGGTGCACTACTGGATGCACAACAACATGATCACCATCAACGGACAGAAGATGGGCAAGAGCCTCGGCAACTTCATCACGCTCGACGAGTTCTTCACGGGCCGCCACGAGAAGCTGGCACAGCCCTACAGCGCCATGACCATCCGCTTCTTCATCCTCATGGCCCACTACCGCAGCACGGTCGACTTCAGCAACGAAGCCCTTCAGGCTGCCGAGAAGGGGCTGGACCGCCTGATGGAGGGCTGGAAGAACCTCGGCCGCATCACACCCGCCGCCACGTCAACCATCGACGTGACAGGCCTCGGCGACGCGTGCTACGAGGCCATGAACGACGACCTCAACACCCCCATCGTCATCAGCCACCTCTTCGACGCCTGCCGCCACATCAACCAGGTGGCGGACGGACGCGCCACCCTCTCGGCCGACGACCTCAAGGCGCTGACGGAAACCTTCCGCCTCTTCCTCTTCGACATCCTCGGCATGAAGGAGGAGACGGGTGCCGGCAATGCAGCCCGCGAGGAGGCCTTCGGCAAGGTGGTGGACATGCTGCTCGAACAGCGCGCCGTGGCCAAAGCCAACAAGGACTGGGCCACAAGCGACAAAATCCGCAACGAGCTCACCGCCCTCGGCTTTGAAATCAAGGATACAAAAGAAGGTGCGACATGGAAACTGAATCTGTAAAAACGAGGTTTTTAATGAAAAATGAAGAATGTAAAATGAAAAATAAAATGTCACGCAAACTACTCTCCCTTTCCTCTGCCTGCTCCCCCGCTGGCAAAACTGTTTATTCTTCATTTTTTCATTCTTCATTAAAAGTCGTTCTATATTTTTCATTCCTACTCTTCACCCTGTCGTGCTGTACGCCCAAGAAGGGCGCCGTCGTTGTGGAGCAGCCCAGTGTGACGGTGCCGTCGTTCAACGCCGACAGCGCCTACCGCTACGTGGCTGCACAGGTGGCGTTCGGGCCGCGCGTGACGGGCTCTGAGGCCCACAAGAGCTGCGGCGACTGGCTGGCAGCCAAGCTGAAGGGCTTCGGCGCCGACGTGACGGAGCAGACAGCCGAGCTGAGAGCCTACAACGGCGACAAGCTGCCCATGCGCAACATCATCGGCAGCTACAACACCGGCACCAACAAGCGCGTCATCCTTTGCTCGCACTGGGACAGCCGTCCCTGGGCCGACAACGACCCCGACATCGCCAACCACCGCACCCCCATCGACGGCGCTAACGACGGCGCCAGCGGCGTGGGCGTACTGCTCGAGATAGCCCGGCAGCTGCAGCAACAGCAGCCCACCATCGGCATCGACATCATCTTCTTCGACGCCGAGGACTACGGACAGCACAGCGACGAATACAACGACACGGACAACTCGTGGTGCCTCGGCTCGCAGTACTGGGCCCGCCACCCCCATCGCGCCGACTACCTGGCACGCTTTGGCGTGCTGCTCGACATGGTGGGTGCCCCCGACGCGCGGTTCTGCCAGGAGCGCTTCTCGCGCCGCTATGCCGGCAGCGTGGTCGATAAGGTGTGGCACACCGCCCACGCGCTCGGGTTCGGCACCTACTTCCCGCTGACCCCGGGCAACTACGTCACCGACGACCACCTGCCCCTAAACGAGAAAGCCCGCATCCCCACCGCCGACATCATCCCCTACGACGAACAGCATGGCTTCGGCATTCATTGGCACACCATCGACGACAACATGGACTGGATATCACCCGCTACCCTCCACGCCGTGGGACAGACGCTGCTGCACGTAATCTACAACGAAAAGTAAATATTCGTTTAACGTTTAATGTTTAATGTTTAACGACCTTGCGGAAGGAAGGAAGGAAGGAAGTAAAAATGAAAAATGAAAAATGAAAAATAATATGTTTCGAAAACGGAATGCCTTTTTACAGCCTGCTCCCCTGCCGTCAAAACTATTTATTCTTCATTCTTCATTTTTCATTCTTCATTAAAAAAAAAGCTATGACCATAAACGAGATACAAGATGAAATCATCGAAGAGTTTGCAGCCTTCGATGACTGGATGGACAAGTATCAGTTGCTGATTGACCTGGCGGGCGAGTTGCCCAAGCTGGACGAGCGCTACAAGACGGAAGACAACCTCATCGAGGGCTGCCAGAGCCGCGTGTGGCTTCATGCCGCGATGGCGGACGGACTCCTGCACTTCGAGGCCGAGAGCGACGCCCTCATCGTGGGCGGCATCATCGCCCTGCTCATCCGCGTGCTGAGCGGACAGACACCCGACGATATCCTGCACGCCGAACTCTACTTCATCGACCGCATCGGTCTGCACGAACATCTCTCACCCACCCGCAGCAATGGCCTCGTGGCCATGGTGAAACAGATGCGCATCTACGCCCTTGCCTTCAGCACACAGCAATGAGAGTACTCATCATCAACACCACCGAACGAAAGGGCGGCCCGGCCATCGCGGCCTTCCGCCTCACAGAGGCGTTGAAGAACAACGGCATCAAAGCCAAGATGCTGGTGCGCGACAAGGAGACCGACAAGGTGACAACCGTCGTCACCGACAAGACGTGGCGCGTGAAAAAAGGCCTTTTCATCGAGCATCTGCGCCTCAGCCTTCACAACCGGCTGGGCAAGCAACACCGCTTCCGCCTCGACCTCGGCACATCCGGCGAAGACATCACCAGCCTGCCCGAATTCCGGCAGGCAGACATCATCCACCTCCACTGGATCAACGACGGCATGCTCTCCCTGCGCCTGATAGAGCGCATCGTCCGTTCGGGCAAGCCCGTCGTCTGGACGCTGCACGACATGTGGCCCTTCACCGGCATCTGCCACTACGCCCACGACTGCGACAACTACATGAAGCACTGCGGCTCGTGCCCCCAGCTGAACAGCAGCCGCAGCAAGGATATCGCCTACCGCTGCTTCGAGCAGAAAACAGCCCTCCTCCAACACAGCAGCATCCGCTTCATCGCGTGCAGCCAGTGGCTGAAGGAGATGGCCCGCAAGAGCAGCCTGCTGCGCGGCATGGACATCACGTGCATCCCCAACGCCGTCGATACACGCCTGTTCCACAAGAGCAGCAAGGCCGTGGCGCGCGAAGCGCTCCACCTGCCCGCCGACAAACGGCTGCTGCTCTTCTCGTCAGAGTCCGTCGCCGACCGTCGTAAAGGCTTCGACTATCTGGCCGACGCCCTGGGCGAACTCGTGGCCATCCACCCCGAATGGAAGGAACGGATGGCCCTCGTCGTCATGGGAAAGGACAGCGAAAAGGTCACCTTCAGCGAGATACCCTTCCCCGTCTATCCCATGCAATACATCTCCGACGAAAAGCGTATGGCGCAGGTCTATAACGCCGTTGACCTCTACACCATCCCCTCCCTGCAGGACAACCTGCCCAACACGGTGGTGGAGGCGATGGCCTGCGGCATACCCTGCATCGGCTTCAACGTCGGCGGCATACCCGAGATGATAGACCACCTCCACAACGGCTACGTCGCCGACTACAAGAACACCCGGAGCTTTGCCGAAGGCATCCACTGGCTGCTGACCGAAGGCGACTACGACATGCTGAGCAGCGAAGCCCTCCGCAAAGCCCAGACCACCTACAGCGAGACCTCCGTAGCCGCCGCCCACATCGCCGTTTACAACCAGCTCACCGGCAAGAACGAATAAACGGGCTTGCCCCATGATTTGTTATTCATGCAAAGGTTTCAGCTGTCTGCGACGCTACTATCTTGTTCGTGAATGTCTGAGAAGAACTCTTACGTCTTCCGTCTTACATCAACCCTCTTCAACCGTTATTCCTCGGCAGCGAACATGGGATCCCAGCAGGGAAGCATGATGGGCTTCTTCTTGGCGGCCTGGGTGACCTTGCGGGAGGCGTACTTCTTGTGGATGACCAGACGGAACATGTATTCGTTGAACCACTCGTCCGTCATGATGAGGTGGCCCTGATAGCCCGAGGAGGCGCCCCAGCTGTTCTCGACCTTCCACATGACGGGCTTTTTGTCCTCGATGCGGACAGCCATGAGCGTCATGGCGTGGCTGGAGCCACTATCGAAGGAGCGGATGCGCTCTTCCTTGTTCATGCCGAAGGTGACGCCGAAGATGCTGCCGTAGTCGTAGTTGTTGAGGTCGAGCAGGCCGCGGGTGCGGTCGAGTTCCTTGCCTACGTCGCAGCTGAAGTACATCATGGTGCTGTCCTGGATGCTGGCGATGGCCATCTCCTTGATGTCGTCGAGCGGGAGGTTGAGGTAGCGCCAGTTGTGGCCGTCGTAGGTGTGGCGGTCGTACTCTATCTCGTAGGTGCGCCAGTACTCGCGCGTGGGGTCGTTCATGAGCATGATGTAGTCGTTCTGGAGGTCGTTGCCGAGGAACTTTTTGTAGAACTCCTGCGGGGTGTAGGTCTTGGGCTCGCTGAGGAGTTTGCCGTCCTTGTCCTTGGGTGCCCACTTGAACTCCTTGACGGGCTCGCCGAAGCCGAGGGCGAGCATGTGATAGACCTCGGCCAGCATCTCCTCCTTCATGGCCTGGAGGTCGGCGCCCTTGTCGGCGGTACGCAGACGGATGCCGTCCTCGCGCAGCTTGCGCTTGATGAGCGAGGTGAAGCGCGAGGTGTTGTTGGAGGCGTAGGTCTCGGGCATGATGCTGGCGGGCACGACGCCGTATTTGGCCGTGAGGTCGGCGACGCCCGTGAAGGTGCCGCCGTCGGAGAGCGGATTCTTGAAGAGCCACTCGACGGTCTTGTCGTCCATGCTCTTCGAGCGGGTGTCGATGACGGCCTGCAGGAATAGGTTGGCCTTCTCAAGCTGGTCGTAGAAGAAGAGATAGACCTCGGAGAACTCCATCGGCTGCTGCAGCTTGTACTGGCGCATCATCTGGGCACGGAGGACATTGAGACCCGTGAACATCCAGCAACGACCCGAGCCCTTCTGGTCGGTGATGCCCTTGCTGTTGACGCTGTAATTGAAATAGGTGTCCATCTCGCCCTGATTGGCGTGGTTGGTGGCGAGGGCGCTGACGTCGCCTGCCGCAAGGGCGTTGTGGATGACTTTGTCGGCTACCGTCGGGGCCTGCTTGGCCTGAATGCGGCTGAGGACTTCGGGCGTTAACCCCTGGGCGCTAAGGCCCAGGCTGAATGCGGCAAAAATGCCGATGAAAAGGGACTTTTTCATTGCAATTATACTATGTTTCTGTTTTCAATATTCAAATCTTGTCTGCGACGCTACGTATAATGTCCGTAAATATCCGTGAATAACTCTTTCCTTCCTGAAACTTCCATTGTCAGTCTTCAACCTAATAGGACACAGAGCAGGGGATGCCGCGCGACTCGACGAGGGCGGCGATGCGGTCGAGCTCGGCGTGCGTCGCCTTCTGGAGCGAGGGGCAGGGAGTCTCACGGTCGATGGTGTAAATCATCACCTTCGAGGGAGCAATGGAGCAGACGACGTCGAGCCAGGGAAGGACGTAATCGTCGGAGGTGTTATCGACATCCTGTCCGTCAAACGAACGGCCCTTCATAAAGAGCGTCTGGATGATGCAATGCCCGTTGAAATCGCGCATTTTCTGCACGAGGGCATCGAGGTCGTAGTGACCATTAGGGCGGTTGACCAGGCGGATGTAACCGAGGTTGACGGTGTCGAGCTTAAGGATGTTGTTATCGACTTTCAGCAGGGCGTCGAAGACGGCGGGACGGGTGATGAAGGTGGCGTTGCTAAGCACGCTGACCTGCGCCGCAGGGAAGTAGCGGTTGCGCAGGGCGATGACGTCGTCGATGATGGCGGCGAAGTCGGGATGCGCGGTCGGCTCGCCGTTGCCCGCAAACGTCAGGACGTCGGGCGAAGGGCCGTTGGCCTGCATGTCCTTCAGCCGCTCTTCGAGGGCCTGGGCCACTTCCTGGCGCGACGGACGCTTCAGATGAGCGGGGTACCGAGCATTCAAGCCACACTCGCAGTAGAGGCAGTCGAACGAGCAGACCTTACCATCGGCAGGCATCAGGTTGATGCCCAGCGAGACACCCAGCCGCCTGCTGTGGACAGGGCCGAAAATGGGGGAAGCGTAGATGACGGTTGACATATCTGGGGGCGAAGATACATCTTTTTTGCCAAACAAACGCATTTTCACCCGAAAAAAGGGGTTGCCGGAGGGGAAAAAGGGAAAAATCGTGCCCAGTAACAAATAAAAGGACGTTTACGTTAAGCCAGATGACCAAAGCAAAACTTGCTTTAGCTTGGGCATGGCGAGAAAACAAAGGAAGAAATCCTATGAAAAATTTGGGCATTCGGAGGGCTTTTCGTACTTTTGTGGTCTGTTTTTTGAAGATTGTGTCGAAACTATGACTTTCACCTACGACGTCATTGTCATTGGCGCTGGCCACGCTGGCTGCGAAGCGGCTGCAGCGGCAGCTAACCTGGGGTCGCGCACCTGCCTGATTACGATGGATATGAACAAAATCGGGCAAATGAGCTGCAACCCTGCCATTGGCGGCATCGCCAAGGGACAGATTGTGCGCGAAGTGGATGCGCTGGGCGGCTACATGGGCATCGTCACCGACCGCACGGCGATACAGTTCCGTATGCTCAATCGCTCGAAAGGACCGGCGATGTGGAGCCCCAGGGCACAATGCGACAGAGGAAAGTACATCTGGGCATGGCGCGAGATTCTCGACGGCATAGACAATCTCAATATCTGGCAAGACGTTGTTACTGAATTGCTTACGGAGGACGTGGACGATAAAGCGCAGGTGACGGGCGTCAGGACACAGTTAGGCGTGACGTTCATGGCCCGCGCCGTCATCCTCACGGCGGGCACGTTCCTCAACGGCCTGCTACACTTCGGTCCCGTGAAAATACCGGGCGGAAGAGTGGCTGAACCCGCTGCATATCAGCTAACTGAGTCTATAGTTAAGCACGGCATCAATGTAGCCAGGATGAAGACAGGAACGCCCGTCCGCATCGACAGGCGGAGCGTCGATTTCAGCCAGATGGACGTGCAGGACGGCGACCCAGACCACCACGGATTCTCGTTCCTGAACGAACGGCGGGCGCTCAAGCAGCTGTCCTGCTGGACGTGCTACACCAACGAACGGTGTCACGACATCCTGCACCGGGGCCTGCCCGAATCGCCCCTCTACAACGGACAGATACAAAGCATCGGACCGCGCTATTGCCCGAGCATCGAGACCAAAATCGTCACCTTCCCCGACAAGGAGCAGCACCAGCTGTTCCTCGAACCTGAGGGTGAGACGACCAACGAACTCTACCTGAACGGGTTCTCCTCTTCCCTACCCATCGACATTCAAATCGAGGCGCTGAAGGCTATTCCCGCCCTGCGCAACCTGGTGGTCTATCGGCCAGGCTACGCCATCGAATACGACTTCTTCGACCCCACGCAGCTGCGTCATACGCTGGAGTCGAAGGTGGTCCGCAACCTGTTCCTGGCGGGACAGGTGAACGGCACCACGGGCTACGAGGAGGCGGCGGGACAAGGACTCATCGCGGGCATCAACGCCCACATCAACGGCCACGGCGGAGAGCCGTTCACCCTGCGCAGGGACGAGGCATACATCGGCGTGCTCATCGACGACCTCGTGACGAAAGGTGTGGACGAGCCCTATCGGATGTTCACCTCGCGTGCCGAATACCGCATACTGCTCCGCCAGGACAACGCCGACGCCCGCCTGACAGAAAAGTCGTATCAGCTGGGGCTGGCGCGGCGCGAACGCTATGACCTCTTCCAGACGAAGCGCGAACAGGTGAGCCGCATCATCGACTTTGCCCGCGAATTCTCCATCAAGCCCTCACACGTGAACAGCGTCCTTGAGGCGGCAGGCACTACCCCACTCCAACACGGATGCAAGCTGCTGGAACTTGTCGGACGCCCCCAGCTCACACTAGAAAACCTCGCCCCCTCTATCCCGGAACTGGCGGACATCCTCGACAGCATCAGCGAGCGGAAAGAAGAAGTGATAGAAGCAGCCGAGATACAAATCAAGTACAGCGGCTACATCGAGCGCGAACGCATCATTGCCGAGAAGATGCAACGGCTGGAGAACATCAAAATCCGAGGACGCTTCGACTATGCCAGCCTCGCTTCCCTCTCTACCGAAGCCCGCCAAAAGCTGACAAAGATAGACCCCGAGACCCTGGCTCAGGCACAGCGGATACCAGGCGTCTCACCTAGCGACATCAACGTACTGCTGGTGCTTCTGGGGCGATAGTCGCAGGTGGAAAAGAGAAATGTTTCACGTGGAACAATGGAAGGAAAAGCGAGAGAACGAAAGAGGCCATAAGAGGATAAAAAGCAGACATAAAACGTCAGGAGTATGTTTGAAAGCGTATTGAAAAAGAACGACTATCTTCGGGGTATTGTAGAAAATCTGCCCGAATGTCCTGGCTGTTACCAGTACCTTGACAAGAACGGCACCATCATCTACGTAGGAAAGGCAAAGCTGCTGAAAAGGCGCGTCAGTTCCTACTTCAACAAAGAGCAGACGGGCAAGACGCGGGTGTTGGTGAACCAGATTGCCGACATACGCTACGTCGTCGTTGACACGGAAGCTGACGCCCTGCTACTTGAAAACAACCTCATCAAAAACTATAAGCCGCGCTACAACGTGCTGCTGAAAGACGACAAGACATACCCCTCCATCTGCATCAGCAACGAGCCCTTTCCGAAAGTCTTCAAAACACGGACCATTATTCCGAAGGCAGGAACCTACTTCGGACCATACAGCCACATCGGGATGATGTACGAAATACTCGATTTCATCAAGGACAACTATGCCATTCGCACATGCCATCTACGGCTTACAGAAGATGACATCCGCCAAGGGAAGTTCAAGCCCTGCTTGGACTACCACATCCATCGCTGCAAGGCACCATGCGTGGGTAAACAGACACGCGAGGAATACCTGCGCGACATACAGGAAATACGGGAAATCCTGAAAGGAAACTCGCGCGGAGTGCGCGAAATGCTGCTTCAGCAAATGAAAGAGCTAAGCGAAAACCTGCAGTTCGAAGAGGCTGCAGCTATCAAGAAACGCTACTTGGCGCTCGAGAAACTGCGCGAGAAAAGCGAAGTGGTCAGCAACACCATCCACAACGTCGATGTCTTCACCATCGAAGCTGATGAGAAAAATGCATACATCAACTACCTGCACGTCACGAATGGCGTCATCAACCAAGCCTTCACATTCGAGTATAAAAAGAAGATTGACGAGACCAAGGAAGAACTGCTCGGCCTCGGCATCGTGGAGATGAGAGAACGATACAAAAGCCAGTCGAAGGAAATCATCGTGCCGTTTGACATCGAACTGGAACTGCAGGATGTCGTCTTCACCATCCCTCAGCGTGGCGACAAGAAAAAGCTGCTGGAACTGTCGCTGATGAACGTCAAGCAGTACAAATTAGACAAGCTGAAACAAGCCGAAAAACTGAACCCCGAGCAAAAGAACACCCGCATACTAAAAGAAATCCAAGAGCACCTGAAACTGGAACGCATTCCACTACACATCGAGTGTTTCGACAACTCGAACATCTCGGGTTCGGACGCCGTGGCAGCCTGCATCGTGTTCCGAAACGGCAAACCTGCCAAGGACGAATACAGGAAATACAACATCCGTACGGTGGTCGGACCCGATGACTACGCTTCGATGAAAGAGGTTGTCCACCGACGCTACACCCGACTGCTGGAAGAACAGCAGGAACTGCCCGACCTAATCATCGCCGACGGTGGAAAGGGACAAATGGAAGTAATACGCGAAGTGGTGGAAGACGAGCTGCAACTGCACATCCCCATCGCTGGATTGGCGAAAAACGACAAACATCGCACGAACGAACTGCTCTATGGCTTCCCTGCCAAGAAAATTGGACTGAAACAAGACAGCTCCCTATTCCGCCTGCTGGTTAAAATACAGGACGAAGTGCACCGCTTTGCCATCACCTTCCACCGCGACAAACGCAGTAAACATCAAGTAGCATCGGCTCTCGACAGCATCGCTGGCATCGGACCTAAAAGCAAGGAGGCACTACTCAAGAAGTTCAAGAGCGTGAAACGCATCAAAGAAGCGGAAGTGGACGAAATAGCTGCTGTCATAGGGCAGAAGAAAGCAATCGTGTTGAAAGAGAGCTTGAAATAAGAAAAAGCGAAAGGTAATGGAAAAAGAGGGATAGAATATTGACTATTAGAATGATAAACAAAGATTAAAAAAAAAGAATACGCGATGAGAGTGGTCATACAGAGAGTGAAGAAGTCATCTGTGAGCATAGAAGGAACGATGAAATCATCCATCGGAAAAGGTATGATGATACTCGTCGGCATCGAGGAGGCTGATACGACAGATGACATCGGCTGGCTGGTGAAGAAAATCGTCAACCTGCGGATATTTGACGATGAAAACGGCGTTATGAACAAGAGCATCCTGGAAGATGGCGGCGAAATCCTGGTGGTCAGCCAGTTTACGCTGATGGCATCGACAAAGAAGGGCAACCGTCCGTCGTACATCAGGGCTGCGCGACCCGAGACAGCCATACCCCTCTACGAAACGTTCTGCCAGGAGTTGGGGATAGCGTTAGGGAAACCAGTACAGACAGGCACTTTCGGCGCCGATATGGCAGTAGAGCTCATCAACGACGGTCCAGTCACCATCCTTATGGACACAAAGAGCAAAGAATAGGCAAACTGATTGAATATCAGAATAAAAAGAATGATATATCAAAGCAGAAAGAGAACAAGCTATGGAAGTGACGACGCATAAGCAAGAAGAGGAAATCACCCTTTCGGAGGTGCAGCGGCAGACAGACGAGTGGATACACACGTACGGAGTACGCTACTTCAACGAGCTGACGAACATGACCATCCTGACAGAGGAGGTCGGAGAACTGGCAAGAGTGATGGCGCGGGTGTATGGCGAGCAGTCGTTCAAGGAGGGCGAGACAGCCAATTTATCCGATGAAATGGCGGATATCCTGTGGATTCTGGCTTGCCTTGCCAACCAGACGGGTGTGGACCTCACTGACGCCTGGAGGAAGACCATTGAAAAGAAAACCAACCGCGACAAAGAGAGGCATATCCATAACCCGAAATTGAATAAGAATGGGAGTAAATGGGAGTAATGGGAATTGTGGGAATAGATGGGAATTGTGGGATTTGTACAGGACAATGGTTGAAATAAGTCAATAACCTCATAATTAATTAAAAAAAAATGGAAAACAAACTCAACATCTTCCACGACGTACGTGGAACGGAGAGCACGGAAAGTGCACAGGCGTATGGCGAAAGCAGCAAGTATGAAGAGATGCTGGCTAAGTACGACACGAACGTGAGCGACGAAAGCGTGAAGGCAGCAGTCGCTAAGCTCGTAGCCGAAAAGGTGCCCGAGAACGACACGCTCGACGTTAAGAAACTGCTGTTCAACTGCATCGACCTGACGACGCTGAAGACTACCGACAGCGAAGAGAGCGTGCTGAAGTTCACGGAGCGCGTGAACGCCTTCGAAGACGCTTATCCCGACCTGAAGCCCGTGGCAGCCATCTGCGTCTATCCGTGTTTTGCACAGATTGTCAGCCAGTCGCTCGAAGTTGAAGAGGTGGGCATAGCCTGCGTGTCGGCAGGATTTCCCTCGTCACAGACCTTCCCCGAGATAAAAGTGGCAGAGACGGCGCTTGCGCTGAAGGACGGCGCTACGGAGATAGACATCGTCATCAGCGTGGGCAAGTTCCTGAGCGGCGACTACGAAGGAATGTGCGATGAAATCGGCGAATTGAAGGAGACGTGCGGCGAACACCATATGAAAGTCATCCTGGAAACGGGAGCGCTGGGCAGCTGCGCCAACATCAAGAAAGCATCGCTGCTGAGCCTGTACAGCGGCGCGGACTTCATCAAAACCTCGACGGGCAAACAGGAGCCAGCCGCCACCCCTGAGGCAGCCTACGTGATGTGCCAGGCTATCAAGGAATACTATGCTCAGACGGGACGTAAGGTGGGCTTCAAGCCTGCTGGCGGCATCAACAGCGTGAGAGACGCTATCGTGTACTACACCATTGTCAAAGAGGTGCTGGGCGAGGAGTGGCTGAGCAACCAGTGGTTCCGACTGGGCACAAGCCGACTGGCCAACCTGCTGCTGTCGGAAATCGTCGGTGAAAACGTGAAGTTTTTCTGATTAGAAGTTAGTTCTGGCGGTGGATGGCGTAGTCAAGATAAGCGACTATGGCATCCACCACTTCTTTATTGTCGTAGTTGGCGAGCAGGGCGAGGACCTTCCGCCGATAGCCATCCATAACCTGTTCGGCATAGTCGATGCCGCCGTTCTCGATGGCAAAGTTGATGAGTCTATGAATCTCGTCGTCAGAGAGTTCACCCGCCTTTAGGCGTGTTATCATACTGTTCATCTCGTCCGTACCGAAGTTGCGAATGGCATAGATGATGGGGAGCGTCAGCTTCCCCTCGCGCATATCGCTGCCCGTGGGTTTGCCGATGGTGGCAGTTGAATCAGAATAGTCGAAGATGTCGTCACGAATCTGGAAACAAAGTCCGATGGATTCGCCGATTCTGGCTGCTGTTTCGACGTCGTCGGGGGATGCGTTAACGGAGAGTGCGCCGAGCTTGGCACAGGCGGAGAAGAGGGCGGCGGTCTTCTTCTTGATGATGTGGTAATAGATGTCCTCGGAGACGACATTCTCGCGGCTTTCAAAGAGCTGGAAGAGCTCGCCGTCGGAGAGCGTCTGGGCAAGCTGCCCCACCACGCGAGCCATCTGGGCGCTGTTGGTACGAGCCATATAGAGCATACTGAGGGCAGAGAGATAGTCGCCCGAAAGGACGGCAACCTTGTTGCCGAAGGAGGCGTTGACGGAGGGCTGACCGCGGCGGACGGAGCTGTCGTCGATGACGTCGTCGTGCACCAGGCTGGCGGTGTGGATGAGCTCGAGCGAGAGGGCAGAATTGTAGGTAGAATCGCCGATTTCACCGAACAATTTGGCAAAAAGGAAGGTGAGGATGGGGCGCATCTGCTTGCCCTTCTTGTGGACGATGTGATTGAGCACTTCGCGCAGGAGCGGATTGTCGGTGACGGCAAACTCGGCGTAGAGCGACTGGAAGTGTCGGTACTCCTGCTCAATGGGGCTTACTATGGCTTCAAATGGGGTCATTGCCTGCTTTTTCGATGTGCAAAAGTAAGAAATAATTGGGAGATATAATAATTTTTCGTAATTTTACCGCAAAAATTATTGAATATGGAGAAACTGTTCCTTTTAGACGCCTATGCGCTCATCTTCCGTGCTTACTACGCCCTGATACGTTCGCCCCGCTATAACTCAAAGGGAATGAACACGTCAGCCGTCTTCGGCTTTGTGAACACTCTTGAGGAAGTGTTGAAGAAAGAGTCGCCGACGCACATCGGCGTAGCCTTCGACCCCGCAGGCGGCACGTTCCGCCACGAGATGTATCCCGCCTACAAGGCACAGCGCGAGGAGACGCCCGAGGACATCCGCAAGGCGGTGCCGTATATCAAGGAGATTATCAGCGCCTACCGCATCCCCATCCTTGAGGTAGCGGGCTACGAGGCTGACGACGTCATAGGCACGCTGGCTGCGAAAGCCGATGAAAAGGGCATTTTCTGCTACATGATGACGCCCGACAAGGACTATGCGCAACTGGTGACGGAGCGGGTGAACATCTACCGTCCGCGGACGGGCGACAAGCCAGACGAGGTGCTGACGCCCGCGAAGGTGTGCGAGCGGTGGGGTCTCTCCTACCCTGCCCAGATGATAGACCTGCTGGGACTGATGGGGGACTCGTCGGACAACATCCCTGGCTGTCCTGGCGTGGGCGAGAAGACGGCGCAGAAGCTGATTGCCCAGTTCGGGTCGGTGGAGGGTCTGCTGGCGCGGACGGACGAGCTGAAGGGGGCGCTACAGGAAAAGGTACGCGCGAACGCCGAGCAGATACGGCTGAGCCGCTACTTAGCGACGATACGCCGCGACGTGCCCATCGAACTGGACCTCGATGCGCTGAAACGCGAGGAGCCCGACGGCGAGCGGCTGCGGGAGGTGTACGGCGAGCTTGAGTTCCGAAGCTTATTGAAAGGAATGACGGAGAAGATGACGGACGAAACGGAAAAGGATAAGCGTTCACCCGTTCACTCCGTTCACTCCGTTCACCGTCAAGCGGCGGGCGGGATGTTGTCGCTGTTCGGGACGGAAGGGCTGGATGGAGTGGATAAACGGGAAGGAGGGACTGACGGGGGTGAAGGTCATAAGAGGGACGGAGAAGGAGAAGGTCATAAGGCTGGCGGAAGCGCGGAAATGACCGTTGAGGCTGAAAAAATTGCGGGGGCGGGGACGGGCGACGTATTTTTTTCAAATCTCAGCGGGTTAGAGAGCTGGAAGCACAATTACCAACTGGCTGACACCGAGGAGAAAAGAACCGCAATTTTGCAATTTTTCGGTGACGCGGACATTTTTGCCTTCGACACGGAGACGGACAGCGTGAGTGCCATCGACGCCCATCTGGTTGGGATGAGCTTCTGTCGGCGCGAAGGCGAGGCGTGGTATGTGCCCGTGCCTGCCGACGAGCGTGAAGCGCAGGCAGTGGTTGACGAGATGGCTCCCCTACTCCGCGACCGTCGGTCGGTGAAGGTGGGTCAGAACATCAAGTACGACCTGATGGTGATGAGCCGCTATGGCGTGGAGCTTGGCGGGACGCTGGTCGATACGATGGTGGCGCACTATGTGCTGCAGCCTGAGCTTCATCACGGGATGGACTATATGGCTGAGACGCTGCTGGGCTATCGGACCATCCGCATCGAGGAGCTCATCGGCGCGAAGGGGAAGGGTCAGCGGTCGATGCGTGACCTCTCCCCTGCCCTGGTGTGCGACTATGCGTGCGAGGATGCGGACGTGACGCTTCGCCTGTGGCACGTGCTGGAGGGTGAGCTGCACAGGCAGGGTGTTTGGGAGCTGTTCTGCGAGGTTGAGATGCCGCTGGTGCGTGTGCTGGCGGCGATGGAGCTGTGGGGGGTGCGCGTTGATACGGCGGCACTGGCTGAGACGCGACGGCACTTCACCGACCGTATGGTGCAGCTTGAGGACGAGATTCATCAGCTGGCGGGGACGGACTTCAACATCGCGTCGCCGCGTCAGGTGGGCGAGGTGCTGTTCGGTCAGCTGAAGATAAAGGATAAGCCTAAGCGGACGAAGACAGGTCAGTATGTGACGTCGGAGGAGGAGCTGGAGAGCCTGCGCAGCCGCCATCCGATAGTGGGTAAAATCCTTGACCACCGAGGGCTGAAGAAGCTCATCGGCACGTATGTCGAGCCTCTGCCGGCGCTCATCAATCCGCGTACGGGGCATATCCACACGTCGTTCAACCAGGCGGTGACGGCGACGGGACGTCTGTCGTCGTCGAACCCGAACCTTCAGAACATCCCTGTGCGCGACGACGACGGTCGGGAGATACGCCGCGCGTTCATACCCGACGAGGGGTGTCTGTTCTTCTCGGCGGACTATTCGCAGATTGAGCTTCGCCTGATGGCTCATCTGAGCGGCGACGCGGGGTTGATAGAGGCGTTCCGCGAGGGAGCAGACATCCACGCTGCCACGGCAGCCAGGGTGTTCCACAAGCCGATTGAGGAGGTGACGCGCGACGAGCGTTCGCGGGCTAAGACCGCCAACTTCGGCATCATCTACGGCATCAGCGCCTTCGGGCTTGCCGAGCGTATGGGCGTGAGCCGCACCGAAGCCAGGGAGCTCATCGACAGCTATTTTGCGACCTATCCCGACGTTCAGCGCTATATGGACGAGAGCATCCGCCGCGCGCGCGAGCAGGGTTATGTGGAAACGCTGTTCCACCGCCGTCGCTACCTGCCCGACATCAACAGCCACAACGCCAACGTGCGGGGCTATGCCGAGCGCAACGCCATCAACGCGCCCATACAGGGCTCGGCGGCGGACATCATCAAGGTGGCTATGAACAGGGTCTGGCAGCGGTTCAAGGACGAGGGGCTACGGTCGAAGATGATACTGCAGGTGCACGACGAACTGAACTTCAGCGTCCTGCCCGACGAACGCGAGCGGGTCGAACAGGTGGTGCGCGAGGCGATGGAGGGTGCCGTCAGCCTGCGTGTCCCCCTGATTGCCGACTGCGGCTGGGGCAGCAACTGGCTGGAAGCGCACTAAAAGGGGAAAGCCTACCCCCATCCCCTCCCTAAAGGGAAGGGAGCGCGAGCGGAGGTAATCAGTCTCCCCTCCTTCAGGAGGGGTAAGGGGAGGCTCTTCACTCCCACGGTATCTAAAGGGAAGGGAGCGCGAGCGGAGGTAATCAGTCTCCCCTCCTTCAGGAGGGGTAAGGGGGAGGCTCTTCACTCCCACGGTATCCAGACGCGCATAGGCGAGGGCTGGCGGTTGTCCCAGGCGTAATAGGGGATGAGGGTGTAGCTGGTGGTGGGCGTGGTGGCGAGTACGAACTGGGTGCCGCCCAGGAAGAAGGGGTCGTAGGCGGTGTGGAACTGCGTGTCGGGCGTCAGGCGGGCGTCGGCATAGTTGGTGGGGTTGTCGAGAGCCTCCATAGCATAGACGATGGGTCCGCACTGTACGGCGCGGCAGCCTTCGTCCTCCTTCACGCGGTCGTCGGCAGCCACCAGGGTGACGGGCATATCGAGGTGGAGGTTGAGCTGGTCGCCTTCGCCCCAGATGCCACGGGCGGGACGGACCACGAGGTAGCCGTCCTCAACGCGTGTCTTGATGGAACGCGAGGCGCTGATGGTGAAGCTGTTGGCGCTGTTGGCGGACGAGGGTAGGGTAGCGGTGTAGAGACCGTCGGGCTGGGTGTTCCACTCGGGTATGCGGATGCGGATTTCCTTCTTCCCCTCGGCTGAGGGTCCGAGGGTGAGCTCGACGTCGCCGCTCCACGGATAGCTGGTGGCGATGGTGGCGTAGGGCGAGGAGTTGCCGATGAAGAGGTTGACCCAGAGGGCGCGGTCGGAGAGGGCGTAGATGTAGTTGCCTATGGAGGGGAGGAAGCGGCAAATCTGGCTGGGACAGCAGGCGCAGCCGTACCAGGGCTGGCGGTGGTGGGTGCCGTCGCTCTCGAGGGGGTTGACGTAGAAGAAGCGGTCGCCCCCCAGGCTGACACCCGCCAGGGCGCCGTTGTAGAGGGCGCGCTCGAGCACGTCGGCATACTTGGCGTCGCCCGTGGCGAGGTTCATCCGCCAGTTCCAGAGCACCATACCGACCGAGGCGCAGGTCTCGCAGTAGGCGTCGCGGTTGGGCAGGCTGTAGTCGGTGGTGAAGCCCTCGTTCGAGGCGGTCTGTCCTATGCCGCCCGTGATGTACATATTCCGGTTGACGACGACGTCCCACACGCGGTCGAGGGCGTCGCGATAGCCCTGGTCGGCGGTGTGTGCCGCTACGTCAGCCATTCCGCAGAAGAGGTACATCGAGCGCACGGCGTGGCCCGTGATGGTGGTCATATCGCGCACGGGGACGTCGTCCTGGTAGTAGGCAGCGGGCCAGGGGCGGTCGGGCGTGCCGTAGCTGCCGTGACCGTGCCCCCGCTCCGAGAGCAGCCAGTCGGCAAAGTGCAGGTAGTCGGCATTGGCGGTGACGTCGTAGAGCTTGACGAGCGCCAGCTCAATCTCCTCGTGCCCGGGCACCCAGTGGCGCTTGTCGGGCCCGAAGACGGTCATTATGTGGGCGACGAGCCGTTCGGCGACGTCGAGCAGGCGCCGCTTGCCCGTCACCTTATAGTAGGCGACGGCAGCCTCGATGAGGTGGCCCGCGCAGTACATCTCGTGAAGGTCCATATTGGTCCAGCGGCGGTCGGGCGCAGCGAGGATGAAGTAGGTGTCGAGGTAGCCGTCGGGCTGCTGCGCGGCGGCGAAGAGGTCTATCCACTCGTCGCACTTCGCCTCGAGGGCCGAGTCGGGGTTGTTCTGCAGGCTGTAAGCCATACCCTCGAGGGCTTTATAGACGTCCGAGTCGTCGAAGAAGATGCCGCTGTGCTGCCCCGAGCCCTGGGCGGCGTTCTGGAAGTTGCGGATGCGCCCCGTCTGGCGCTCAATCTGGTCGATGCAGACGGGGATGGTGACGTCCTTATGGGCGCGGAGACGAGGAGCCCAGAAGGCATCGTCGATGGTGACGTCGGCAAAGCTGACGGGCGTCAGCCGAGGACCAGCCGACCGTTCGTCACGCTGGCACGACGCCAGCACGACAACTATAAACAGCAGGGTAGGGAATATGTACCGTTTCATAAAACGAGTAATGAAAAATGAAAAAATGAACGTATGAATGCAGTTGCAAAGGTAGCGATTATCTTCGGAAAAAAACGAACGATGTGACAAAAAAAGATCACAGACCGGATTTTTTGTCCAGATCATTAATCGTTGAAAGTGTATAACGTTTCTCTAAAGGGTTCACTTCAAGGTTTCTAATCCATATAACACAACATTCTTTTGCGGTAACTTATAGCGACGGCATATGGTGAATCTATGTAAACGCTGGAAACAAACTTAACAATACAGTTGTTAAACATCGCCGTAGGACATTCGCTATTCAGTTTAGTAACATCTAATACATATTTCGGCATAAGCGTTGGCTTCAAGGAGGAAATACCTTTTTAAATAAAGAGGAGAAGCAGTACGATGGGTGAAGGCAAAAAATTGTAGAAGCGAATGGGGAAACAGCTTTATACTGACAAAATTACAGTTTTTCTAAAGATCTTTAGTGACAATTTGACAGCCAATAAAAAGACGATAAGGAAGAAGACGTTAAAAAAGTGAGGAAAAGTGTGAAGAAAGTTTGCGACGTGTTAAAAAGCACTGACAGGGTGGGGAGGGGCACGAGGTTTGCGATTAAGATTAACGAACGAGGTTCGGAAAACGGGAAACGAACGGAAACGAGACATCCTGCCCAGCCCCGAAAGAAAAGAAATTCAAAAAATGTTCAACCTATAAAAAATTACAACTATGACACTTTTAGCAAGAACCCCGCGCAACTGCGCGTACAGAGATTTAAGAGACGACACGTGGATGCCCAGCATCCTGAACGACTGGTTCAACACCGTCTGGCCCGCAACCAGCGAACAACACTACGGCGACTTCATCCCCAAGATGAACGTCAGCGAGACCGACAAGGAGTATAAGCTCGAACTCGCCGTGCCTGGTATGACGAAGGACCACATCAACCTCCGCATCGAAGACGACGACACCCTGGTCATCAAAGCCGAGAAGGAACACCTCGACGACAAGAAAGCCGACAAGGAGCAACACCCCGACCGTAAAGCCGACAAGAACGAAGGCTGGCTGCGCCGCGAGTTCTGGTACAACAGCTTCGAACAGCGCTTCACCCTGCCCGACGACGCCGACGTGGAAGCCATCAACGCCTCGATGAGCGACGGCATCCTCACCGTCACCCTGCCCAAGAAGGCCCCCGTGGCCCCCGAAAAGCTCCACCGCGTCATCGAAGTGAAGTAAAGAGAAGCCTACCCCCAACCCGAAGCCTCACCCCAGCCCTCCCCTAAAGGGAAGGGAGCCCGTCCCGCTGGTCCCCCCTCCTTCAGGAGGGGACGGGGGAGGCTTCTTTTTTTTAAATTTTCAACCTTCAACCTTCAATCTTCATTTTTTTTCCCTACCTTTGCAATCGCATTCCCCTCATGCGCAGCCAAAACAGTAAATAGTAAATCGTCAAATAGTAAATAAATATGTCTCTTCAATGCGGCATCGTGGGACTGCCCAACGTCGGCAAGTCAACGCTTTTCAACTGCCTGTCGAGCGCAAAAGCTCAGGCAGCCAACTTCCCCTTCTGCACCATCGAGCCCAACGTCGGCGTCATCACCGTACCCGACGAAAGGCTTAACCGCCTGGCAGAGCTGGTCCACCCAGGGCGCATCGTGCCCGCCACCGTCGAGATTGTCGACATCGCAGGTCTCGTCAAGGGCGCCTCGAAAGGCGAGGGCCTCGGCAATAAGTTCCTCGGCAACATACGCGAGTGCGACGCCATCATCCACGTCCTCCGCTGCTTCGACGACGACAACGTCACCCATGTCGACGGCACCGTCAACCCCGTCCGCGACAAGGAAATCATCGACGCCGAACTGCAAATCAAAGACCTCGAGACCATCGAGCAGCGCATCAGCCGCGTCGAGAAACAAGCCACCACGGGCGGCGACAAACAGGCCAAACTGCAGCTGGACGTCCTGCGCCGCTACCACGATGCCCTCTCGCGGGGCGAAAGCGCCCGCAGCGTCACCTTCGACACACGCGACGAACAGCGCGCCGCCCACGACCTCTTCCTGCTCACCGCCAAACCCGTCCTCTACGTCTGCAACGTCGACGAAGCCTCAGCCGTCACGGGCAACGCCTATGTCGATGCCGTGCGCCAAGCCGTGGCAGGCGAACCCGCCGAAGTGCTCGTCCTCGCCGCCAAGACCGAAGCCGACATCGCCGAGCTCGACAGCTACGACGACCGCCAGATGTTCCTCGAAGAGGTGGGCCTGCAGGAGTCGGGCGTCAACCGCCTCATCAAGGCTGCCTTCAGCCTGCTGGGTCTCGAGACCTTCATCACCGCGGGACCGATGGAGGTCAAGGCGTGGACCTACCGCCGCGGCTGGAAAGCACCCCAGTGCGCGGGCGTCATCCACACCGACTTCGAGAAAGGCTTCATCCGCGCCGAGGTCATCAAATACGACGACTACATCCACTACGGCTCCGAAGCCGCCGTCCGCGAGGCAGGCAAAATGGGCGTCGAAGGCAAGGACTACGTCGTCCAGGACGGCGACATTATGCACTTCCGCTTCAACGTCTGAGAAAGTTAGTTAAGAGTTTTCGTTTAACGTTTAACGTTTAATGTTTAACGACCATGCGGAAGAACATTTGTCTGAACTCCTGAACTCCTGTACTCCTGAACTCCCAAAAAACATCCATTATGAATTGTGAACTATTATCCTCCATCGTCTGGAATCCTCCCGTCAAGATAGGCTTTGTCCGCTTCTACGCCCTTCTGTGGATTGTGGGACTAGTGATTGCCTACTTTATAGTGCGCAAGCTCTACAAGGAGCAGCGCATCCGCGACGACCTTTTCGACCCCCTCTTCATCTACTGCTTCCTGGGCATCCTCATCGGCGCCCGCGTCGGCCACTGCCTCATCTACGAGGCGCCCTACTACCTCGGCTCGTTTCCCCACTTCGTCGAGATGCTGCTGCCTGTCAAGTTCACGGGCGAAGGGTTTGCAGGCGCGCGTCTGACGGGCTATGCTGGCCTGGCCTCGCACGGCGGCACCATCGGACTCATCATCGCCCTGCTGCTCTATTGCCGCAAGTACAAAATCGGGGTGATGCGCGTCCTCGACAACATCGCCATTGCCACCCCCACCACCTGCTGCGCCATCCGCCTGGGCAACCTGATGAACTCCGAAATCATCGGCGTCCCCACAGGCTCAGACTGGGGCTTCATCTTCAGCCAGGTCGACAACCTGCCGCGCCACCCCAGCCAGCTCTACGAGGCCATCGCCTACCTAATGCTCTTCTTCATCGGCTGGTGGATATACCGCACGAAACCCCAGCGCGTAGGCACGGGCTTCTACTTCGGCTTCTGCCTGACGTGCATCTTCGTCTTCCGCATCTTCGTCGAGTTCAGCAAGGGCGGCGCCTTCCGCATCATCGGCAACCCCGACGCCGTCAACAGCGACCGCGCACAATGGTTCAGCATACCCTATGCCCTGCTGGGCATCTTCTTCCTCGTCTATAGCTTCGTGCACAAGAAGACGCCCGACAACCCCGCTATCTTCGAAAAGAAAGCGAAGGCTGCGAAAGCGGGATAAAGCGGGGGCTTTTCTATAGTTCCTATAGTACCTATAGTTCCTATAGTTTCTTGATTGGCTGGGGTTATTTGCCTTTGAGGATTTTCTTTATCTCGCCCAATTTGTTGAGGGCTTCCAAGGGGGTCAGGTTGTTGATGTCGAGCCCCAGCAGTTCGTCGCGAATCTGACAGAGCACGGGGTCGTCGAGCTGGAAGAAACTCATCTGCATCCCCTCGCGGCTGCCTGCCAGGTCCTCGACCGGCTTGGCGATGCCGCCCTTCTGCGCGGCGCTCTCCTCCATCTGCCTCAGGATGCGCTCGGCGCGCCTGACGATGCTCTTCGGCATACCCGCCATACTGGCCACGTGGATGCCAAACGAATGTTCGCTGCCTCCCTCCTGCAGCTTGCGCAGGAAGATGACCTTGTTGTCCACCTCCTTGACGGCCACGTTGTAGTTCCTGATGCGCGGGAACGAACGCGCCATTTCATTTAGCTCGTGATAGTGGGTGGCAAAGAGGGTTCGGGCGTGGCCGCGGGCATACTCGTGAATATACTCCACAATGGCCCAGGCGATGCTGATGCCGTCGTAGGTGCTAGTGCCGCGCCCCAGCTCGTCGAACAGCACCAGGCTGCGCTCCGACAGGTTGTTCAGGATGTCCGCTGCCTCCGTCATCTCGACCATGAAGGTCGACTCGCCGAGCGAGATGTTGTCACTGGCACCCACACGCGTGAAGATTTTGTCCACCAGGCCGATGCGGGCCGCGTCGGCAGGCACGAAGCACCCCACCTGCGCCATCAGGGTGATGAGGGCGGTCTGGCGCAGCAGCGCCGACTTACCCGCCATGTTCGGGCCCGTGATGATGAGTATCTGCTGCCGCTCGCTGTCGACCATAACATCGTTGGCGATGTAGGTCTCGCCGACGGCCATCTGCCGTTCGATGACGGGATGGCGCCCCTGGCGGATGTCGAGCGTCAGGCTCTGGTCGATGACAGGGCGCACGTATTTGTTCTCCTGCGCCACCTGCGCAAACGCCAGCAGGCAGTCCAGCTGCGCCACTAGGTTGGCATCGGCCTGGATGGCAGGGACAAACTGTCCCAGCGCTGCCACCAGGTCCGCAAACAGCTGCGTCTCAAGCGCCAGTATCCTGTCCTCAGCCCCGAGGATTCGCTCCTCGTACTCCTTCAGCTCCTGCGTGATGTAACGCTCGGCATTCACCAACGTCTGCTTCCTTATCCATTCGGGCGGCACGAGATTTTTGTAGGTGTTGCGCACCTCGATGTAGTAGCCGAACACGTTGTTGTAGGCAATCTTCAGGCTGCTGATGCCCGTAGCCTCAATCTCGCGCTGCTGCATCTTCAGCAGGTAGTCCTTGCCGCTGTAGGCGATGTCGCGCAGTTCGTCCAATTCCTGGCTGACGCCACGGCTGATGACGCTGCCGCGATTCACGGCCAGCGGCGGGTCGGAGACAATCTCGCGAGCTATCCTGTCCCTGATGGCGGCACACTCGTCAAACTGTTCACCAATGTGGCGTATATGCTCGTTCTCCGACTGCATGCAAGCCTCCTTCACGGGCCCCAGTGCCGTCAGCGCCACCTTCAGCTGCACCACCTCGCGAGGCGACACCCGTCCGACAGACACCTTTGAGATGATGCGCTCCAGGTCGCCCACCTGGCGGAACTGCTCGCCCAGCGCTTCGCGAAGGTCAGGCTCGCGGAAGAAACACTCCACCACGTCCAGGCGGGCATTGATGGCCCGCTCATCCTTCAGCGGGAAGGCTATCCAGCGACGCAGCAGACGTCCGCCCATAGGGCTGATGGTCCTGTCGATGACATCGAGCAGCGATACACCCCCTTCGTGCATAGGCGCCAGCAGCTCAAGGTTGCGGATGGTGTAGCGGTCAAGACGGACATAGCGCTCCTCCTCGATGCGCGAGATGTGGGTGATATGCTTGACGTTGCTGTGGAGCGTCACGTCCAGGTAGTGCAGCACAGCCCCCGAGGCCACGATGCCGTTTTTCAGATGCTCGATGCCGAAACCCTTAAGATTCTTTGTCTGGAACTGCTTCACCAGCTTCTCGCGGGCAAACGGCTCGGTGAACACCCAGTCGTCGAGCTCAAACGTACACAGCTTGGTGCCGAAAACACCTTCGAACTGTTCGCGTAGCCCCCGCTGGTAGAGCACCTCCTTCGGTCCAAAATTCGCTATCAGCTTCTCCACATACTCATACGTCCCCTCAGCTGTCAGGAACTCGCCCGTCGAGATGTCCAGGAACGCCACGCCGCAGGCACCCTTGCCGAAGTGGACGGCACAGAGGAAGTTGTTTTCCTTGTAGTTGAGCACGGTGTCGGACATGGTCACGCCAGGCGTCACCAACTCCGTTATGCCTCGTTTAACGAGCTTCTTTGTCAGCTTGGGGTCCTCGAGCTGGTCACAGATGGCCACGCGCTTGCCTGCACGGATAAGCTTAGGCAGATAGGTATCGAGCGCGTGATGGGGGAAACCCGCCATCTCCAGCGCCTGCATGGCTCCGTTCTTGCCGTTGTTGCGGCGGGTGAGCGTGATGCCCAGTATCTCGCTGGCTGCGACGGCGTCCGTGGAGTAGGTTTCGTAGAAGTCACCGCAGCGGAACAGCAGGATGGCATCGGGGTGCTTGGCCTTCAGGTCAAGGAACTGCCTTATCATCGGGGTCTCTTTCAATTCAGCTGCCATAGGTCAAGGTCTTTTTACGGTTTCTAAGCGCCACGATGAGGTTGTACACCACCGAGCAGAGGATATACAGCGTGATGAGGATGGAGAGCACGGAGTCGAGCCACGGAATATCGACAAACATCAGCACGATGCTGTTCACCAGCACCACGCCCCAGCCCAGGCAATCGCCCAGCAGGTGCAGCGACACCATCTTCTCGTTGACACTATGGCTCCTATGCGTCCGCCACACGGCAAAGCCCTTGAAGGCTATGCCGACCAGCGCCACCCAGAACATCCCTCGGGCATCCACCGCCTCGGGGTTCATCAGCCGCTGTACACACTCGCTCACCACTACCACGGAGCTGGCCGTCAGCACGACGGCATTCAGCACGGCACCCGTCAGCTGGTGGTTCTTCTTCTCCATTATCCACGACAGGCCCAGCGTCAGCGTGCAGCCTAGGTCGTGGAACGATTCGCCCACAATGGCCATCGAGTTTGTCAGCCATCCGCCCACCAGCTCAATCAGCGTGAAGACAAGGTTGGTGAAAAAAGCCACCCGTATATTCCCCACCGCCGTATGCTCGTGAACGTGGTACGTATCTGATACTTCCATCTTTTTTCCTATATTTTGAAGGGCAAAGGTATGATTTTTTTCGGAAAATCACTAATTTTGCAGCCAATTTCTTAAAAGAACAATATCAACAGTCAACAATATGGAATACAACTTCAGAGAAATCGAACGCAAGTGGCAACAGTATTGGGTGGAGCACAACACCTATAAAGTCCGTGAAGACGGCTCAAAACCAAAATACTACGTCCTCAACATGTTCCCCTACCCAAGTGGTGCGGGGCTTCATGTGGGCCATCCGCTCGGCTACATCGCCAGCGACATCTACGCCCGCTACAAACGGCTGCAAGGCTTCAACGTCCTCAATCCGATGGGCTACGACGCCTACGGCCTGCCCGCCGAACAGTATGCCATTCAGACGGGTCAGCACCCTGCCATCACCACCAACCAGAACATCGCCCGCTATCGCGAGCAGCTCGACAAAATAGGCTTCTCGTTCGACTGGGACCGCGAGGTGCGCACCTGTGACCCTGCTTACTACCACTGGACACAATGGGCCTTCCAGAAGATGTTCAGCAGCTTCTACTGCAACCAATCACAGCAGGCCACACCCATCGAAAAGCTCATCGCCCACTTCGAGAAGGAGGGTACCGCCAACCTGGACGTCGCCCAGAGCGAACCGCTCACGTTCAGCGCCGATGAATGGAACAGCTGGGACGAAGCCCGTCAACAGCAAGTGCTGATGAACTACCGCATCGCCTATCTGGGCGAGACGATGGTCAACTGGTGTCCCGCCCTCGGCACGGTCCTTGCCAACGACGAAGTCGTGGACGGCGTGAGCGAGCGCGGCGGATTCCCCGTCGTACAGAAGAAAATGAAACAATGGTGCCTGCGCGTCAGCGCCTATGCCCAGCGCCTGCTTGACGGACTGGAAACAATCGACTGGACCGACTCACTCAAAGAGACCCAGCGCAACTGGATAGGCCGCTCCGAAGGTGCCGAGATGGTGTTCAAGGTCAAGGACAGCGACGTGGAGTTCACTATCTTCACCACCCGTGCCGACACCATTTTCGGCGTCACGTTCATGGTGCTTGCCCCTGAAAGCGAACTTGTTTCCCAGCTCACCACCCCCGCCCAGAAGGAGGCCGTCGAAGCCTATCTCGAAGCCACCAAGAAGCGCACCGAGCGCGAGCGCATCGCCGACAAGAAAGTGACGGGCGTCTTCTCAGGCTCGTATGCCATCAACCCCATCACACACGAGGCCATCCCAGTCTGGATTAGTGACTATGTGCTGGCTGGCTACGGCACGGGCGCCATCATGGCCGTGCCTGCCCACGACAGCCGCGACTATGCCTTCGCACGCCACTTCAACCTCCCCATCATCCCCCTCATCGAGGGTGCCGACGTCAGCGAGGAAAGCTTCGACGCCAAGGAGGGCATCATGATGAACTCAGCCAACGACGACATCAGCCTCAACGGCCTCACCATCAAGGAGAGCATCGCCGCTATGAAGAAGTATATTGCCGAGAAAGGCATCGGCAAAGTCAAGGTCAACTACCGTCTGCGCGACGCCATCTTCAGCCGCCAGCGCTATTGGGGCGAGCCCTTCCCCGTCTATTACAAGGGCGGGATGCCTTATCTGATTCCCGAATCGTGCCTGCCGCTTGAACTGCCCGAGGTAAAGGACTTCAAGCCCACCGAGGCAGGCGAGCCGCCCCTCGGACATGCCGACGTCTGGGCGTGGGACACCACCGCTAATAAGGTCGTCGCTAACAGCCTCATCGACAACAAGACTGTCTTCCCGCTCGAACTGAACACCATGCCAGGTTTCGCGGGCTCGTCGGCCTACTACCTCCGCTACATGGACCCGCACAACGACAAGGCGCTCGTCTCGACCGAAAACGACAACTACTGGCGCAACGTCGACCTCTACGTCGGTGGCACCGAGCACGCCACGGGCCACCTCATCTACAGCCGCTTCTGGAACAAGTTCCTACACGATTACGGCTGGAGCGTCACCGAAGAGCCCTTCCAGAAACTTGTCAACCAAGGCATGATACAGGGCCGCAGCAACTTCGTCTATCGCATCAAGGACACCAACACGTTCGTCTCCTACGGCCTACGTAAACAGTACGACGTCACGCCCATCCACGTCGATGTCAACATCGTCTCGGCCGACGTGCTCGACACCGAGGCCTTCCGCGCCTGGCGCCCCGAGTACAACGACTGCGAATTCATCCTCGAGGACGGCAAGTACATCTGCGGGTGGGCTGTCGAGAAGATGTCCAAGTCGATGTACAACGTCGTAAACCCCGACTTCATTGTCGAACGATACGGCGCCGACACGCTCCGCATGTACGAGATGTTCCTCGGCCCCGTCGAGCAGAGCAAGCCCTGGGACACCAACGGCATCGACGGCTGCTTCCGCTTCCTCAAGAAGTTCTGGAACCTCTTCTTCGACGCTAACGGCAACTTCTGCGTCAACGACGACGCCCCCACCAAGGACGAACTCAAGAGCCTCCACAAGCTGCTAAAGAAGGTCACTCAGGACATCGAGGTCTTCTCGTACAACACCTCCATCAGCGCCTTCATGATTTGCGTCAACGAGCTGGCCCAGCTGAAGTGCAACAAGCGTGCCATCCTGTCCGACGTCGTCCTCGCCATCACACCCTTCGCTCCCCACATCGCCGAGGAACTGCACAGCCTGCTGGGCTTCAAGGGTAGCGTCTGCGACGCTGAATGGCCCAAGTACGACGAAGAATATCTCAAGGAGAGCAACGTCACCTACTCCGTCTCGTTCAACGGCAAGATGCGCTACACCCTCGACCTCCCTGTCGATATGGACAACAAGACCATCGAGGAGACCGTCATCGCCAACGAGCAGTCCAGAAAATGGCTCGACGGCAAGACCATCCGCAAAGTCATCATCGTCCCCCGCAAAATCGTTAACATCGTCGTCGGATAGACTGACAATACGAAAAAAGCCAAGTTTCAAAAGTCACATCGGTAGCTTATCCCACTAAAACCTGAAGTTTCAAAATGAAAGCGAACATTTCCCGCAAGTATCTGCTGAATGAAGCCCAGCAGTATGCCGTCATCCTCATCGGTCTCGTCTGCTATGCCGTGGGCTGGACGGCCTTCATGCTCCCTTATGGCGTCACGCTGGGAGGTGTGACGGGTATCGCCGCCCTCCTCGACTTTGCTACCGACGGCGGCATCCCCATCCAGCTCACGTATTTCGTCCTAAACAGCATCCTGCTCATCTTCGCTCTGAAGATTCTTGGCTGGAGGTTCTGCACGAAGACCATCTTCGGCGTCGTCATGCTCACCCTGTTGCTGCAGGTAGGCAAGAGCGTGATGGGCGGTCTCGCCAACCCCTACCTGCTGGGCGAAGGCGAAAACTTCATGTCGTGCGTTCTCGGCGCATGCCTTTGCGGACTGGGACTCGGCATCTGCTTCGTCAACGGCGGCAGCACGGGCGGCACGGACATCATCGCTGCCATCATCAACAAGTATCGCGACATCTCGTTCGGCACCCTCATCATGCTGAGCGACATCCTGATTATCTCGTGCAACTATCTCGTTTTCCACGACATCCGACGAGTCCTCTTCGGCTACGTCGCCCTGTTCATCATGAGCGTCATGCTCGACTATTACATCAACACCACGCGCCAGAGCGTCCAGCTCTTCATCATCTCACACAATAAGCACCAGGAGCTGGCCGAGTTCATCACCCATCAGGGTCATCGCGGCGTCACAGTCCTCAACGCCATAGGCTGGTACAGCAAAGACGAGCACGACGTCCTCTTCGTCCTTGCCCGCAAGCGCGAGATGCCCTTCCTGCTCAGCGGCATCAAACAGATTGACCCCGAAGCCTTCGTCTCCATGGCCTACGTGAAGGGCGTCTATGGCAATGGATTCGACAAAATCAAAGGTCGCGCAAAAGGATAACCATCGTCACACTCTCTCTCTTCTTCACTATGAAACTCGTCTTTGCTACCAACAACGCACACAAGCTGCAAGAGGTGTCGGCCATGCTCCCTGCCGACTACGAACTGCTCGCGCTCTCAGACATAGGCTGCGACGTTGACATTCCCGAAACGGCCGACTCGTTGCAAGGCAATGCCCTGCAGAAGGCCCAATACGTCAAAGAGCACTTCGGACTCGACTGTTTTGCCGACGACACGGGGCTCGAAGTCGATGCCCTGGGCGGCGAACCTGGCATCTACTCAGCACGCTACGCAGGTCCTGGCCACGATTCCAAGGCCAATATGGCCAAACTTTTGTTAAAAATGCAAGGAAAAACCGACCGCCACGCACAATTTCGTACCGTTATTGCGTTATTATTAGGCAGCGACACCCTTTTCTTCGAAGGAATCGTGAAGGGCACCCTCCTCGAAGAGCCTCGCGGAACGGCAGGATTCGGCTACGACCCCATCTTCGTGCCCGACGGCTTCAACGAAACTTTTGCTGAGATGGGCGACGAGAAGAACGAAATAAGCCACCGCGCCAGAGCTGTTGAAAAACTCGTCGAGTTTCTGAAAAAAAATAAAGAACGGCTTTTTTAGAAGAATGAAAAATGATGAAGATTAACTTCGTTTTAAAACAACGCCATTCTGCAAAACAAACACGCTTGTTTGCTGTTGCTGCCTTGTTTCTTCTTCATTTTTCGTTCCTTTCAGCCCAGATGGCAGTAGGGGAGTGGCAGGCCCATTTTGCCTATCACAACGCTACGGACTGTGCCACCCTCGGAGGAAAGGTGTGGGTGGTAAGCGACGGCTCGCTCTATTCCTACAATCCTGCCGACAGTTACGTTGAAATTTACAACAAGTGTACGCAGCTCAGCGATCAAGGCATACAGTACATGCGCCGATGCGACGCCGAGAACCTGCTTCTCATCGTCTATCAGAACGCCAACATAGACCTGCTCTACCCCGACGAGACCGTTGTCAACCTGCCCGACTACTACCAGAAGTCAACCTTCGACCCCGTCATCCGTGACGTCACAATCAGCGGCAGCTACGCCTACCTCACCACCACCTTCGGGCTTGTCGTACTCAATCTGAAGAAGCAGGAGTTTACAAACACCTACCGCATGGGCGATGACGTAGTCAGCTGTGCTGCTGCCTCAGGATCCATCCTTGCCACTACCTACAATGGCGTGCGCATAGGCAACACGAGCGAAAACCTCCTCGACCCCGCCGCGTGGAAGACACTCAACGACGTCTATTTCTCGCAGGTCGTCAGCTTTGACGGACAGTATGTCGCCGTCCGTCCCTCAGGCGGAATATGGACCATTAAGAACGACAACACCCTCACCCGCCTAGCCGAAGGCACCTTCACCCGCCTCACCGTGAACGACAAGCGTCTCTTCGCCTGGCGCGACGACCACACAGTTCTCATCTACTCGTCCATCGCCAGCTCCCCAAAGACCTTCGCCCTCCCCACGGGCATCGTCAGCCTCACCTACGCCGCCGACCGCTGGTGGGCAGCTTCAGGAACCGACGGACTGCAAGGATTCGAAGAACAAGGCGGAAAGCTCACCCTCGCCGTACCCTCACTTATTCCCGACAGCCCCTTACGCAACTACTGCGACTACATCACCTTCACCCCCGACGAACGTCTGCTCGTCGCAGGCGGCTGTCTCGACTACTTCGGCACCACCGCCTATCCAGGCACAGTTGCCATGCTCGACGACGATGGCTGGCACCACTTCCAGGAAGAGGGCATCGCAGAGGCTACGGGCATCAAATACGGCTACCGCAACGCAACCTGTATAGCCGAAGACCCTACCGACCCCACCCATCATTTCGTATCGTCGTTCGGACAAGGCATCTACGAGTTCCGCAACGGCCGTTACGTCAGCAATATCAACAGCTCGAACAGCCTGCTCGAGACCACCCTCGAGGATCGTCCGCACTACACCCGCATCAGCCGCCTGAAGTACGACGCCGCAGGCAATCTCTGGCTCACCAACTGCCACTCCGAGTCACCTGTCAAGGTCATCACCCCCGACGGCACCATCCATCCCCTCTACTACGAAGACCTCCGCGGACAGGAGACCGTGACCGACATCCTCTTCTCGTCCCACGGCCTGACGTGGATTGTCGTCATGCGCGTCGAGACAAGCCTCTTCTGCATCGACGACGGAGGCACACCCCTCGACACCTCCGACGACCGCACACGCATCATCTCTACCCACTTCGTCGACCAAGACGGCACTTCTACCACCCTCGACTACATCTACGACATCGCCGAGGACCACGACGGCACCATCTGGGTGCTCACTAACCAAGGCCCATACCTCATTCCCAACCCTACCGAATACTTCAGCCCCACGTTTACCTTCACCAAGCTGAAGATTCCGCGCAACGACGGCACCAACTTCGCCGACTTCCTCCTCGACGGCGTCTATACCACCTGCATCGCCATCGACGACGCCAACCGCAAGTGGATAGGCACACAGAACAACGGACTCTACCTCATCAGCGACGACGGCATGGAGACCATCCATCACTTCACGGCTGCCGACAGCCCCCTTCCCTCGGACAACATCAAGGACATCGCCATCAAGGGCAGCACGGGTGAGGTCTTCATCGCTACAGCCGCAGGCCTCGTCTCGTTCCGTGCCGATGCCACCCGTGGTGCCGACAAGTACGACAAGACAGCCGTCTATGCCTTTCCAAATCCCGTCAGCCCCGACTACGAGGGCCCCATTACCATCGTCGGCCTTAAAGCCGACACGCAGGTGCGCATCGTCGCTACCGACGGACACCTCGTGAACGCAGGCACCAGCCTCGGAGGTAGCTACACCTGGAACGGACAAGACCATCGAGGCCGTCGCGTCGCCACAGGCGTCTATTTCGTCCTCGCCACCGATGCCCAGGGTCGCGAAGGCATCGCCACCAAAATCACCATCATCAACTGACGAACCCTTTTTTTAGATCGAAGCTCATAGTCTTCATAGTCGATAGCCCGCTTATCGATTATCCATTTTTCACACGATATAATATACATCCTATTTTATTTTTTAAAAAGAAAACTTCATGATGATGATGATAGTCTGTGGAAAGTGTTGAAAAAAAATGATAGAAAAATTTTGCTGTTTCGTATCCACACTTTCTCCATCATTATTCACACGTTTTCCACATTCTGAAGACTATAATCCACATTAGGTAGAAACGTAAAACCGTCATTATATGAGTTCTTTCTACTTCTCCACGTCGCTCTGTGTGAATAACACCTCGGCTTATGTCTGTTAAAAGAGCTACGCTCGAAAAAAAGCCCTTTTAATCTGCAAAACTCCCTGCAAACAGAGGGGAGAAAAAAACAATAAAAAAGTTTTCATTCTCATTCCGCCGTATAAGCCCCCTCTTTTCGGTATTTCCAAATTTATTTTTCATTTTTTTTACCAAAACTTTTCAACACGTTTTCCACAAATTTTTCCTAGTCCATTGGAATAATTCTTCAGTCCATTGGATTAAAATCTCAGCCCATTGGAATAATCTCACAGCCCACTGGAATAATAGTCGGTGGCAAAGGTGGTGCCGTCATCCCCGATGTGCCGGACAGCCGGCGTGCCCCATGCGCGCAGGGACAATCCCAGGCACAGGAAGAGCAGACAAACAACAACGTCTAAAAAGAAACAAGTCGTGGCGTTTTTTTTCATACAAACGAGCTTTGCCATGTTTAGCGTGAAAAAATAAGCAAAAAAATCATAAATAGATTGTTTTTGTTTGGTTTTTCTTCTGGCGCATGCTATCTTTGCGCCACGAAAGAAATGTGGAGAGATTTGTACTGCTTGCAACCACGGAAAAAAATGCTAAAACGTCTGGCAGCTCGGGCTGCTGCGTGCCTTTGCATCGCTCATTCCCCCTACGTATTCTTTCCCTATGTTTAACTTCTTATATAAAAATAGGAATGGGATATTTTTTTACATCTGAATCGGTGTCGGAGGGACACCCGGACAAAGTGGCGGATCAGATTTCGGACGCCGTGTTAGACGAACTGCTGGCCTACGACCCCGACTCGAAGGTAGCCTGCGAGACGCTGGTCACAACGGGCCAGGTGGTGATAGCAGGCGAAGTGAAGTCGCAGGCATACGTGGATCTGCAGGAGGTAGTCCGTCGCACCATCAACCGCATCGGCTATACGAGGGGCGAATATATGTTCGACGGCAATTCGTGTGGCGTGCTGTCGGCCATCCACGAGCAGAGCCCCGACATCAGCCGCGGCGTTGAGCGCGGCAACCCCCTCGACCAGGGTGCCGGCGACCAGGGCATGATGTTCGGCTACGCAACGACCGAGACGGCCGACTACATGCCGCTGCCGCTCTATCTGGCTCATCTGATGGTGCGCACGCTGGCTGACATACGTCGCGAACGTCGCGAGATGACTTATCTGCGTCCCGACGCCAAGAGCCAGGTGACGGTCGAGTACGACGCGGGCGGCAAGCCCGTGAAGCTCGACACCATCGTCATCTCTACCCAGCACGACGAGTTCATGCACTCGTACGACACGCCCGAGGACTCGCAGGAGGCGGCCGACAGGGCCATGCTGGCCACCATCCGCAGGGATGTCGAGGAGGTGCTGCTGCCGCGTGTGAAGATGCAGGTCCCCGATGAGGCCGTAAGGGCGTTGTTCGACATGCCTTACAAGCTGCATGTGAACCCGACGGGCAAGTTCGTCATCGGAGGTCCTCATGGCGACACAGGCCTGACGGGACGCAAGATTATCGTCGATACCTACGGCGGACGTGGTGCACATGGCGGTGGTGCCTTCAGCGGTAAAGACCCCAGCAAGGTTGACCGTAGTGCTGCCTACGCGGCACGTCACATCGCCAAGAACATGGTGGCAGCAGGCGTGGCCGACGAGATGCTGGTGCAGCTCTCCTATGCCATCGGCGTGGCTGAGCCCGTGAGCATCTTCGTGAACACGTACGGCCGCAGCCATGTGGCGTTGTCCGACGGCGAGATTGCAGCCCGCATCCGCACCCTGTTCGACTTACGTCCCCGTGCCATCGAGGAGCGACTGAAACTGCGCGCACCCATCTACACCGAGACGGCTGCCTACGGCCACATGGGACGTAAGCCACAGGTGGTACACAAGCACTTCAACAGCCGCTCTGACGGACAACGCGACATGGACGTCGAACTCTTTACATGGGAAAAGCTCGACCGCGTGGACGACATCCGCAAGGAATTCGGAGTATAAAAAATTTACTATTTTACTATTTACTATCGGATTATTTAGTTATTTAGAGTGCAATGCAACGTTAAATTGTAAAATAACTAAATCGAAAAATAAATCGTAAATCGTAAATAGTCAAATTGTAAATTAACCCATATGATTTTCAATCTTCTTCATCTCGGGGTAGGAGATACGCGTGTGGTAGATGGTGCGGAGTTTCTCCTTAAAGACGGCCTTGATGGTCTGGATGTCGCGATAGGTGAGGGGACATAGTTGGAAGCAGCCGTCGGCGGTCTGCCCATCGATGATGCGGTCAACGAGGGTGTTGATGTTTTCCTCCGTATATTCCTTCAGGCTGCGTGACGAGGCCTCGACGGCGTCGGCCATCATCAGCAAGGCGGTCTCGACTGTGTCGGGATTGGGACCTGGATAGGTGAAGAGGTTTTCATCGACTTCCTCGCCGGGATGAGCGTTGCAGTAGCTGATGTAGAAATATTTGGCCTTGCTGCGGCCGTGGTGGGTGCGGATGAACTGTTTGATGGCTTCTGGAAGATGGTATTTCTCGGCCAGCTTCAGCCCGTAGCTGACGTGGCTGATGATGATCTGTGCGCTCTGGTCGTAGGGCAAGCTGTCATGCGGGTTCGTGCTGCCTTGGTTCTCGGTGAAGAAAGCGGGGTTCTCGAGCTTGCCTATGTCATGGTAGAGAGCGCCGGTACGCACCAGCTGGCTGTTGGCGCCTATGCTGTTCGAGGCGGCGGCAGCCAGGTTGGCCACCTGCATGCTGTGGTTGAACGTGCCCGGAGCCTCCTCCGAGAGCGTACGAAGCAGCTTGCCGTTGATGTTCGAGAGCTCCACGAGGGTGACGTTGCTGGTGAAGCGGAATACCTTCTCGTACATGTACATGAGCGGATAGGTGAAGAGTAGCAGCAGGGCGTTGACGAGGAAGCGGATGTACATGGTGCGGTTGATCTCGCTGAGGCTGCTGAGGACGATGAGCTCGTAGCCGAAATAGACGATGGAATAGGCCATCAGAATGATGAGGACGCTACGGAACAGCTGGCTGCGCTCGGTGAGTTCCGTGAGGCTGAAGATGGCGGCGAGGCCTGCTGTCAGCTGCAGGAGCACGAAGAGGTAGGGCTCGGGGACGATGAGTGAGGTGATGAGCACGATGGTCAGATGGGTGACGAAGGCGGTACGCGAGTCGAGGAACACGCGTATGATGAGCGGCGCCATCACGAAGGGGATGACCATGACGCTTACGGAGCGTGCCGTCAGCGCCGCGACGACGGGGAACAGCACCACCTGCGTTGCCAGGAAGAAGTAGCTGCCTGGGCGCCCGAGGTAGTCCTTACGATAGCGCACAAGATAGACGATGAGAGCGACGATGAGCAGGGTGACGATGAGGATCTGTCCGAGCAGGGTGAGCTCGCCGCCCGCGCTGTCGTTGTGGCGGTTCCACTCCTTGCGGTAGGAGAGGAGCGTCTGGTAGGTCTCTTCATCGACGATGTCGCCGTTGCCGATGATCTTCTGTCCCGCCTGCACCAGGCCCTTGTTGCGGGGGACGTCGTTCATGGCCTCTACGCGGGCGGCGTCGGTCTTCTCCTTCTCGAAGGTGAGGTTGGGGCGGAGGTAGGCGTTGAGGTTACAGTTGCGCATGGCGTAGATGCCATAGGCGGACGTGTCGGCCGTCATCACGGCCTCGTAGGCCTGACGGACGGTACGCAGGGTGCGGATGTCGCGCTCGGTGGCGCGGTTGCCCAGGATGACCTTGATGCGGGACGTGCTGTCGGCGCGCAGGGCATCGAGGTCTTCCGACGAGATGATGCCGTCACGATAGACCTCGTCGAGCTTGGCGGTAATGGCCTTGTAGAGCTTGGGACGGACCACCTCGGCAAGCTCCGTACGATAGCGGCTGTCGAACGAGTCGGTGGCGACGGTCACCACCGAGGGGTCGAGCGTGTAGTAGGGAAGGACGCGCGCGGCAGCATCGGTACGCTCGCGCTCAAACACCTCGTCGGTCTTCTCGACGGCAAAATCCCATGCTGCCGTCAGCTGAGCATGGCGCCACGGCTTGCCCAGCGAAAAATCGTAGCTGAACGACTTCTCGCGTGGAAAGCAAAGAACGATGAGGGCGATGCTGCCTAGGGCCGTCAGCATCCATCCGATGATTTGTTTGGCTCGTTGGTTTTTCATAATGCCGCAAAGATAGTGCAAGACGAGAGATAATGCAAATTTATTTACAATTATCCGAGGCGCAGCCTATCTAAAACCGAAGGTTAATCCCCTTCGGGTCTTTTAGATAGGCTGCGGCTCGGAACGGACGGAGCAGCGAGCGCCATCAAGTTTACTTAGATGGCCGAGTCGCGACGGACGAAAACGAAGTAAATGCTCAAATAAAATTTGGCATTTCTCTCGCCTTGCACTATCTTTGCACCAGAAATCATAACAGACCCCAAAAATGGAAAAAGTGAGAGTGCGCTTTGCGCCCAGCCCTACTGGCCCGCTGCACATCGGCGGCGTGAGAACTGCGTTGTATAACCTGCTGTTTGCCCGCCAGCACGGCGGCGACCTGGTGTTCCGTATCGAGGACACCGACTCCAACCGCTTCGTCCCCGGTGCCGAGGAATACATCATGGAGGCCTTCCGCTGGTTAGGCATCGACTTCGACGAGGGCGTCGGCATCGGCGGACAGTATGGCCCCTATCGCCAGAGCGAACGGCGCGACATCTACAAGCAGTATGTCCAGCAGCTGCTCGACACAGGGCGGGCCTACTATGCCTTCGACACCCCTGCCGAGCTGGAGGCCAAGCGCGCCGAGCACCCTAACTTCCAGTACGACGCCGCCACCCGCATGGAGATGCGCAACAGCCTCACCCTGCCTAAGGACGAGGTCGAGGCCCTCATCGGCGGCGGTCAGCAGTATGTCGTCCGCTTCCTCATCGAGCCCGGGCGCGAAGTCCACGTCCACGACCTCATCCGCGGCGAGGTGGTCATCAACAGCAGCATCCTCGACGACAAGGTGCTCTACAAGAGTGCCGACGAGCTGCCCACCTACCATCTGGCCAACATCGTCGATGACCATCTGATGCACATCACCCACGTCATCCGCGGCGAGGAGTGGCTGCCCAGCGCCCCCCTGCACGTGCTGCTCTACGAGGCCTTCGGCTGGCACGACACCATGCCCCGTTTCGCCCACCTGCCCCTGCTGCTCAAGCCCGAGGGCAACGGCAAGCTCTCGAAGCGCGACGGCGACCGCCTCGGCTTCCCCGTCTTCCCCCTCGAATGGCACGACCCTAAGACGGGCGACGTCTCCTCGGGCTACCGCGAGAAGGACTACCTGCCCGAGGCCGTCATCAACTTCCTCGCCCTGCTGGGCTGGAACCCCGGTAACGACCAGGAGCTGATGACCCGCGACGAGATGATCAGCCTCTTCGACCTCAGCCGTTGCAGCAAGGCCGGCGCACGCTTCGACTACAAGAAGCTCATCTGGTTTAACCACGAATACATCCTTCGCCGCGACGATGCCGACATCGCCCGCGCCTTCCAGCCCATGCTGAGGGAGAAGGGCGTCGAAGCCCCCCTGGACAAGGTCACCGCCATGGTCGGTCTGATGAAGGGTCGCGTCAACTTCGTCCACGAGCTGTGGGACCAGGCCTCCTACTTCTTCGTCGCCCCCACGGACTACGACGAGAAGTCGCTGAAGAAATGGTGGAAGGACGGCGCCTCGGCCTACGTCTCCGAGCTGTGCGACTTCATCGAGGGTGCCTCGACGTTCGACGGCGCAGCCCTTGAGCCGCAGGTGATGGCGTGGATAGCCTCGAAGGAGTGGGGTGTAGGCCGTGTGATGAACGCCCTGCGCGTCACCCTTGTCGGCGCCGCCGTCGGTCCCCACATCTTCGCCCTCACCGACTTCCTCGGCAAGGACGAAACGCTCCGCCGTGCCCGCCACGCCCTCGCCGTGCTGCCGAACGTCTGACGCCCCAATCGGCCCCGCCCCGACCATGAGAAGTGTACGCCGGAATCTATGGCCCCTTCCTCTCCTGCTGTTTTTGGCAGGCGTTCTCTCGTCATGCCGCGATACTTCCCTCGATAGCCAGCAAATCGTAAATCGTAAATCCCTTGACGTCCGCACAGCCCTCTCCCGCGCCGAAGTCCTGATGGAGTCCGACCCCCACGCCGCCCGCGCGGTACTCGATAGCATAGCCTACCCCCACCCCCTCCCTAAAGGGAAGGGAGCGGCGAGCGGAGGTAATCAGTCTCCCCTCCTTCAGGAGGGGACGGGGGAGGCTGCCCATTACGCTTGGCTGAAGGTGCAGACCGATTACAAATGCTATGTGCCGCTCACCAGCGACACCCTTGCCCGCATCGCTACGGACTACTACGGCGTGCCGCGTCGCAAGAACTACCACGCCGCCATGGCCTGGTACACGCTTGGTTGCGTCTATACCGACCAGTCCACCAGGGGCGAAGCCTCGGTGGAACAGGCCTTCGACGCCTACCTCAAGGCCCGTCCCCTCTTCCCCGACCGCACAAACCGCTACTACGCCCTCTGCTGCCAGAACATCGGGCGCTGCTATCGCGAGCGGACGCTCTTTCGCGATGCCATCCGCGAGTACGAAGAGAGCAAGCGGGCCTCCATTGCAGGGGGCGACAGCATCCAGGTCTATAAGTGCGACGCAAACATCGGCTACTGCCATCTGGCTTTGAACGAGTTCGCCGCTGCCGACTCGTGCTATCAGGCCTCGCTGGCCAATCCGTATGCAGACTTTAGACACGGCGTGCTGCTGCTGTTGGACATGGCCAAGCTCGACTACTACTACCGCCACGACGCCGATGCCGCCATTCGCAAGCTCCACACCTACATCCGCCGCCTCTCGCGCGCAAATGCCGTCGGCGCCGCCTACTACCTGCTGGGCACCATCTACGACCATCAGCAGCGGCCCGACTCCGCCACTTACTATTACGAAAAGTCCTTTGCCGAACGCAGAAACACCCCCTACACCCTCTACAACCTCGGCCTGAGCGAACACGCGCTCTACCTCCGCCAGCACGCCGACTCCGTCCATGCCCGCCGCTTCCAGCAGTTCGTGGCGCTGTCCGACACCCTCTTCACCTCGCGCAACCGCGCCCAGCTGGCAGCCGTCGAGAACGACCATCGCCACGCGCTGGACGCCGAGCGCGCCAAACGCCGACAACTTCTCACCCTGGGCACCGTCGTACTGCTCTTCATGACGCTCCTCTGGTACGCCACTTATCTCCTGCGGCGCAAGGATGCCCAGTACATCAAGGTCAGCGACGCCCTCCGTGCAGCCCAGCTGCGCGAAGAGCAGGCCAAGGCACGCACCACCTTCCACGACGCCGTCGGCGTGGCAGTCCGTCAGTTCACCTCCGGCCCGGCGGGGCAGTTGATGACCCGTCTGCGCGAGGGGCACGGCATCAACCCCGCCGAACGCATAGCCCTCTGCCATGAACTGGGCGCCTGCTTTGCCGATGTCTTCGCCCTGCTTCAGCAGGAAGGCCACACCCTCAACAACCGCGAGCAGCTCGTCACCGCCAGCTATGCCGTCGGCTTCAACAGCGAGGACGCCGAAACCGTCCTCCGCATCAAGGACTCCACCATCCGCAGCCACAAAAAACGCATCAAAGACCGCCTTCCCGCCGAGTTCGGCGACCTGCTCTTCCCCTCGAAATAAGCTTTTTTTCGCCCCTAACTGCTTCATTTTTTGCTATGCAACACTTTGCAACGCTAATGTTGCATACTTTTTTCTACCTTTGTAGCGAAAAAAATCTACAACAATGAAAAAAGTGAGCTTAGTATTATTAATGGCCTTTTTAGGTCTTGGCGTGAATTCAGCATTCGCTGGTGGAGATGATATTATTCTACTCCCTTTAGACTCCATTTTTATTGGAGACAATCATGGACGTTCGCTCGATTTAGAGCCTTCTGCTACGTTTCAAGATGGAATCATCACATTGGAGTTTCTATCTGCCACGAACTCTGAAGTGAAAGTCACGAATGAATGGTCGGGCATTGTGGTTTGCACGGCATGCTTCAGCCCCAGCACACAGGTTCAAGTCAACGCATCTTCCTTTACCACTGGCACTTATCGCCTTGACATCTTTGCCTTTGGCAAATGGTGGTGGGGAGAATTTACAATTGAAGAAGAGTATTAATCTAAATCTAAATTTATTAATCATGAAAAAGACATTGTTTTTTGTTTGTGCAGTTTTTGTTGCTGCCAGTGTGAACGCTCAGTTAGTAGTGGAGGAGTCAGGTAAGGTGGCCGTCGGTTACGAAGGGACATCGGCTGTTGCTTCTGATTTTTCGGTTAACTCAGTAGGACTTAGTACAGCCGGCAATGCTACTGCAGGCTACAACTACGGAGTCTTCGGGGTACTAAACGGGACAAGGAACGGTGCAGGCGTTTTTGGTTCATCCTCTGCCGGTGAGACAGGTTTTAACACCAACGGAAGATATGCCGGTTTTTTCCACGGCGATGTCTATTCGACAGGAAGCATCACGGGCAACATTGTCAACCGCTCCGACTACCGCCTGAAAACAAATATCGTAAGCCTATCCGAGGCTCTGCCGAACTCGCTTGATGCCATTATGAGGATGAACCCTGTCCAGTTCAAGTACAAGAACCGCCAGGTTGACGTGGACGCCAACGGAAAGCCTATCTATATGTGGCAGGGCGACGAACCCACCTACACGCACACCCATTTCGGCTTCATCGCGCAGGAGATTCAGGAGCTGTTCCCCGACATCGTCTATGAAGGTGCAAGCGGAGACGGTTATTTGTCCGTTTCCTATTCTGAGATTATTCCCGTCCTTGTCCGTGCCATTCAGGAACTGAAGACCGAGTTGAGTGAGACCCGCAAGGCAGCAGGCATCGGCGACGAGAACGTTACGCCCGTCGAGGCCGCAGCCATGCGCGGTATGACGACCGAGCTGTTCCAGAACGACCCCAACCCCTTCAAGGAAAAGACAGTCATTGCCTGCACCGTGGCCGAAAACGTCAGGAGCGCCGTGCTCTACGTATATGACATGCAGGGCAAGCAGATTGCCGAGTACCCTGTCGTCGAGCGCGGCAAGACTTCTGTCACCATCGAGGGTGGAAGCCTCAATGCCGGCATGTTCCTCTACTCCCTCATTGCTGACGGAAAAGTAATTGATACGAAACGGATGATTCTGACAAGGTAGTTTCGTCATAGTTTCCCATAATTACCCTATATTAATTTTTGTGACACATGATAAAAAGAAGGTTTATCCTATTTTTCTTATTGCTGGTTTCCTTTATTTTCTCTTATGCTCAAAATGAAGACAAAGAAATAACCCTTGATTCTTCGATTTTTGACATTGATGTCAGATTGTTTGACGAATATCTTGCCGAACATCCCGAATACATGTTAAAAAATAGATCGAAAGTTGAATGTACTAGAGACTTTAGACATTCTAATGTCCTACATTATACACCCCAAAATGACACTTTACCCTATTTTATGGTAATGATTGATCATTTGATGTACGACTCATTGCGCCAAGAGCTAAAAAGATATTCAGAAGACGTTCATGCTATTTATGGATACGGCATTCTTGTTGACACAGTGGCAAACGGATCGCCCGTACAAATCAAGAATTTGATAAAGAATTATTATGACAGCCTGTCTGTAAATGGTGTCTTATTTGTAGGGGATATAGCAGAAGCCTATTTCGAGACGCAAAATGACCATGATAGTATTGGCAAATATCGGGTTTGGCCGTGCGACCTTTATTATATGGACATGGATGGAGTATGGGCAGATACAGATCTGAATGGCATTTATGATTCCCATATGGGTAATTGTAGTCCAGAATTATACGTTGGAAGAATAAGTACAAAAGGGATGCCAGAATTAGAAGAAAATGACTCACTAAAATACAAGGCATTGAGGAAATGGTTTGAAAACGTACATTTGTATTGGTGGAGAGCCTCTTTTCAAGGTGAAGTCAAATCACTAAGGTATACAGATCGAAACTGGGTGAACAGCATTAACGTAAACACTACAGAATTCCTTAATATATCAGGAAAGGTAAATACAGATTCTATCAGCTTTGGAGGTGGTAATTTCTCTAAAAATGACTATCTGCAAAGAATTATGTCTAACACATATCGTTTTACCCAATTGGCATCTCATTCGACTCCTGTACTTCATCAGTTTTCCACTAATGAGTACATTTATCCATGGGATATTCTTGATGCTAACTCCAGTAATTTAGGCTATAATTTGTTTTGCTGTTCGGCCTGCAATTGGGAGGCTCCGAGCATAAGTGGCTACATGGGAGGATCCTATTTGTTTGGTAATAAAAAAACAATTGCTGTTGTCGGAACAACAAAAATCGGCTCTATGGAGCAGATGGAAAAATTTTACAAATCATTCGGAAGCAGAAAAAGCATAGGACTGTCTATGAAGGAATGGTGGGAATGCATATTTAATACTAATTATTCAACGAACACGCGTATATGGTGGTTTTATGGAATGACGCTTTTAGGGGATCCAAACTTCTATTTGCGACATGAGGTAACAGACTATTGTTGTGAGAATTTAGTACTAACAAGTTTTCCACAAGGTGACAATTCAAATTTAGTAATGAGAAAAGCGGCAGCATCCATTACCCTTTCTAACAATTATGTAATACCACAAGGGGTTCATGTTATTGCAGATGCGCCTAAAATAACCATACAAGGCCGTTTTGTCTGTCCTCAAGGTTCTTCGTTTGAAACGAGAAATGAAGGCTGTAGCATAGTTAACATCAATTAAAACCTTAACTGGAATTATTATATGAAGAAGGCTGTGTGTTTGTTTGTCTTATTTTTTTGTTTACATTGTTTTCTGTCTGCTCAAAATACAGAAAAATATTTTCCAACGGGTACGACTTGGCAGGAAGTTTTTATTCAAAGCGGGTACGAGGAGTACGCCTTCGCAAAGACTTTTTATGTTGGGGAAGACACTTTGATAAATGAACGGCTATACAAAAAAATCTGGATAGATGACAAAACACAGAAAATCTGGATTCGGGAAGCAGACGATAAAGTATGGTTGTTACGCAATGACTTTCAGGAAGCACTCCTTATTTATGATTTTGACTGGGCTATTGGAAAGACTATTTATAAACAGTTTTATAAGGAAGAAATAGGACTAAGAGCCGATACCATAGCAATAAATACAATAAACAAAAGTAGATTAGAAGACGGGCAGGAATACGAGTATATAGAATACAAAGCTTCCTATGCAGACGTAAAGATGGTCAAAGGAATAGGGGTCACATCAGAACCAATTAAAGATATGTGTGTTCTGGGAAGCTCCGAAATGGAATTCATATTACCAATGATAGCAGAATACCGTTTATTAACCTTCAAAAGAAATGGTGTTGTCATTTACGAAGATAATTCTCTAAATAGGGTTAGCAACATCCATCAAGACCGCCCTTCATCTGAGAAGGGCTACGACCTGCAGGGCCGTCCCGTCAATGGCACGCAGAAGGGCATCCTCATCCGCAATGGAAAGAAGGTACTGGTTAAGTAACCCTTCGCACACGACCGAGGAAAACCGCCGCGGTTTTTGATAAGCTTACTTTTTCGATACGATGCATCTGCCTACTCCCCGTTCAGTCGGATTTGCAATCCGGCTGCGCTGAGAAGGGGATTTATAATCCCCTGCCTGATTTAATGAAAAAAGATAGTATTATTTTGGGGTTCGAACAATTTATCATTATCTTTGACGCGAAATAAGATGAAATCAAAAAGAACAGTTATGGAAATATCGGACAGAGCAAAAGGTGAGGGATTGCAAATCCCTCTATTCAACGCGGCCGGATTGCAAATCCGCCCGAACGGGTGTAGTTCTTGGGCAAGGTGATATCACGCTGAAGGCAGGATACCTAAAAATCAAAAATTCAACGAAAGTACCATTGGGAACAAAACTCAGAAAAGAAAGCTGATTGATGATTAATAAAAAGGAAAAAAATATTTGCTTAATATTAGTTCATTTGTACCTTTGCATTGGCCATATAGTTTAACTGATTATTGATTATAAAATTTACTACTACAATGTTTACGAGCAGAAAATATTTACTGGTGTTGCTTTTTTGCATCACATGTTCTGTACATGCGATAGCTCAAACAGATTTTTATTACTACAATGGAATGAAGATTCCCTTAACACTGAATGAAAACAAGGTTTGCGTCAGTATTCCCAAGGAATGTTATCAGGCAAGCGAAAGGATTTTTTCAAATGTCCAGCCATTGGACACGATAAGAAGCGAGGAGTTTGAAATGCGAGTCATTTCCCGGTCAGACTATGAGAAGTTAACCTCAATGGACTTCTGGGAAGAAGATTCGAAGTCTGTGATTTTGACATTATGCTATTTTACAGAAAGAAACGATGAGGTCTGTGCCAGTCCGCACATACATGTCAGGCTGAAAAAAGAAGAGAATATTGACTTGTTGACTTCATGCGCGGAGCCGTATAAGCTCAGGATTATCAAGAATTGGCCATTAATGCCTTTGTGGTATACCCTGTCATTAACTCTAGATAGTGAAAAAAGTCCATTAGAATGTGCAAATGAATTATGGGAAACTGGCTTTTTTGCAGCATCAGAACCAGACCTTGTTCCTTTAAGTGACTTAACTGATGATATCCAAAGCTCTTCCTTTGTAAAAGAAAGCGTTTCTATAGGATACTACGACCTCCAGGGCCGTCCCGTCAGCGGAACGCAGAGGGGCATCTACATCCGTAACGGAAAAAAGGTGCTGGTGAAATAACCCCCGTTCAGGCGGATTTGCAATCACTGGTGGTCGAAAGATTCAATAGTTAAAATCTTTCGACCACCAGTGATTGCAAATCCGTACTAACAGGAAAAACTACTACACCACTACACCAATCGTGATTATGTGCAGAAAATAAAGCATATAAGTGGTGTAGAAACCAAAATCTCTACACCGTTCTACACCGTTCTACACCGT
>Ga0129306_1000743_pt1 | contig 46011 bp, 35 predicted proteins | sample P827metagenome_FD_94438 | JGI IMG/M metagenome (GOLD analysis project Ga0129306, IMG submission 94438) | Capybara group fecal microbial communities from Wisconsin, USA - P827 metagenome | ecosystem: Host-associated > Mammals > Digestive system > Large intestine > Fecal | place: USA: Wisconsin... | reverse complement strand
GATCCTGAAGGTAATCCAATAACTGATACTGAAAGTTATAACAGAACTTTAAAACCTAATGGAACAGATTATACTGTGGTTTATACTGCAGTATATGATGAAGAAATTATCGGTAATTTCACTTTAGATTACATAGATGAAATTGCTCATGGTTCCGGTAGTTGGAGCAGCATAGAAAACTATGGTGTCGATTTCACACATACCTTCATAGTTCCTGCAGATGTTCCTAATGGAGCAGTGTTCTTATATTGGGAAAGAGAAGATGATCCTAGCATCAAATATTACCCAGATTCCGATGATCAATATCAATTCCATATTGATTATGAAGAGTTTGCTGGTAAAGATGTAAAAGTTGTAGTCTATGCAATTTATGACATTAATACCACTGTTGAGCTTAAAGAGATTACAGGTTATGTTGAAGACGTAATTGACATTACTGCTGATATCAAATCAGATTGTTTCAAAGTAGATGATCCAAATGGCGGTACTGCTACCTTAACCATTGTTTATGGTGATGGCAACACTTATACCCAGACTGTTGATGTAGAAAACGGTAAAGCTGTATTTAAGGATGTTAAACTTGAAAATCCTGGTGATTTCACTTATAAAGTGGAATATTCCGGATACAGTTATAACAAGCATGAAGAAGGTATCAACGATTATCTTCCTTCCAGTGCTGAATCTGAATTACATATTTTAGCATTAAACACTACCGTTTCCAACGAGTCTGCAACCGGTAAACCTAAAGATAATGTTCACGTTGAGTTTACTGTAACTGATCAAAACGATCATCCTGTTGCTAATGGTACTTTAACTGTTACTGTGGATGGAACTACTTATACTGCTGAAGTAAGTGAAGGTAAAGCTGCTTTCGATATTATTTTACCAAATCCTGGTAATTACACTTATGATGTGAATTATGAGGGTAATGACTATTACAACCCATCTGTTGGACAACTTAATTTAACTGTTCAGAAAGTAGATGTAATTGTTACTCTTCCTGAAGTAATTAATTACACAGGTGCTGTGGTTGATATTGTTGTTGAAGTGGTTGATGAGTTTGGTGAATTGGTAAATGAAGGAACTATTACTTTAACCATTGATTGGGGTACTAAACTTTCCGATAAATTGATGGCTACTGCTCAAACTCTTACTGAAGAAGTTCATGACGGTAAAGCTACCTTTAGCGGAATCACTCTCGGTGAACCAGGAACCTATCCTTCTAAAGCAGAGTACAGTGGTACTGATTATTACAATGAAGCAGAAAATGAATCTGACGTAGTTGTATTGCCATTAGACACCACTACTGAAAGTGATGATGTTTCCGGTAAAGCTGGCGACAAAAAGGACATTACTGATGATATCGTTGATCAAAACGGTAATCCGGTTAAAAACGGAACTGCAGTATTGAAAGTAAATGGTAAAGAATACTCTGCTGAAGTAAAAGACGGTAAAGCTACATTCAAAGATGTGGAATTGCCTGATGAAAGTACTGAAGCTACTATTGAGTATTTAGGAAATGAATATTATAATCCATCCAATACTACTATTCAAATTACCATTATTCCTGAGGACGAACCTATAGATGATAATGAGACTGAAGAAGAACCTTCAACTCCTACATCAGAAAAAACCGTCCCTGTAATGCCTGCAGCTGGTAACCCAATTGCTTTAGTAGTTGTTGCTTTATTAAGCTTAGTTTCAACTGTCTCTTTCGGACGTAAAAAATAAATTTTTAGAAGATTAATTTCTTCTATTTTTATTTTTTTTTAAAATTATCTTTTTATTTTTTTATTTTTTTTAAATTCTTTTTTGTACTATTTTTAACTATTTTTAAAGATCATTTTTTCTATGGACTTTACTTGATATTTTTTATGAAAATTTTGCTAAAAAATTTCATTCAATTTAATTAAATAGACAATTAATTATTTGATAAGTATTATTGGTTTTTATTAATTTAAAAGAAGTTTACTTTAATTAAATGATATGTAACTATTATTTTTAATTTGATGTATTCTTCCATCTACATATCCTAATTAATTTTTTATAAAAAAAGAAAAAATAGTAATAAATAGAATAAAATAAAATTATTTTTTCCATTTATTTTTAAAAAATAGTAATTGATTAAATTAGATTAGATTTCAGTTGCACTCACTACATCATAATAAAATGCATCTGGCTCTTCAGATAGTTCTTTTGTGAATTTAAGCTCGAATTTGCCATCTTTTGTAGAGTCTATTTTAGAGTCATAGCTGTCTAAAAGATCATTTCCCTTATAGAAATTTACCTTGATTTCAATATTCTTATAGTCCTTCCCATTAACAGACTTTATGCTTTGGCTGAATGAATACTCATTCTTGTCTGCATTCCAGCTTGTTGTCGGCTCAATTGAATAATCAAAGAGGTCTGTATACTCTGAACTTTCTGGAATGAAAGTATTGGAAAGTGCTAAAAAGGCCCCAATGGCAACCACTGCAACGATTATTGCAATCATGACTATTGTAATTTTCTTATCCATGCTTAAGCTCCTTAATATTTTTTATATTTTCTCCATAAATTTACTTTTTGATTTTAGCGCTTGTCATCGCATCATCAGATACAAAATAATACTTGTAAATAGGCTCTTTTACTTTGTATTTTCCCCAAACAGCATGATATCCTTTAACATAAACCCATTGGGTAAATGATACATGGCCTCCAACCACTTTTGGCCTTAAAACCCAACCGTACTTTTGTCTCCAACCGTATTTCCAAACTATTCTATAACCAACAACCTTCTTCTTCAAACCTTTTCCAGAGATTTTCAAGCATTGGTCCTTGTTTAAGATGGTGATCTGGTTTGAAATCAAGTCATTCTTCAAGTCATTTAGACTATTATTGGCGAGGATGATTGCTTTTTTGGAAAAGTATGAATTGAATTCATCAAGGGTGAAATTAATGTTTCCTTCAGTTGAATCAGCTAAAAATATATGAGTGTCTGTTACCTTGCTTATTACTGTCCAATGCTCACATCCATTGATATTCAAATGAACTATGTTGTTTTCCTTAAGGCTTTTGGTGTCAACTTCAACTCCATAAGCGCTGAAGCCATAGTATTTTGCAGCATCAATCAAGGATTGCATGCTTGTTCCGTTCAAACTTGTGTTTGTATGTTTGGACACTTCATTTAAGCTAAGATTAAGCCCATTTCTGTTTAATGCAGTTGCAAGAGATGCAGGTCCACAACTGTAATTGTCATTTGCCATAACAACTCCTATTGTGTCCTTTTGCTTTTCTTCCACTATATTATCTATAGTTTCTGCTTCCGTTTGAACTGTTTTTTCTAATCCATCAGTTTCAAGATTATCAATATCTGAATCATTCAATTGTTCTAAACTTAAATCATTATTGATTGTATCATTAATTTCCATTGGATCAGTATCGCTTGCTGAGATTTGGCCGATTATTAAAAACAATGATACAATGCATATGATTAAAATGCTTCTATTTATTTTCATCATTATTTTTCTCCTATTTTTTTAACTTAGCTTTCGAAAATGGTTTTAAAGCAAATCTTGATTTAAAGATTAAAATTGTTTAATTATAGTAAACTTATTATAAATCTTTTATTTTGTAAACTATTTGTTATAAATAGTTTATTTTTGATATAAACTGATTTCCTTTTAAAACTAAGTTAATTTTTAATTTAAAATAGGATATATTTAAATTTAAGCATTTTAATAGATTATTTTTTAATTTCAATTATAATATATGCTTTAAATTGAAATTTACGAATTAATATCAATTTTATAATGATTTCGTAATTTTTCAGATGATTCTGATTTCATTATCCACTGATATTTTTATATAGTATTATAAACAAATTTATCAATTGATATTTCATTTAAGATAATTTTTTTACAAATTTTAAAGAAAATTCAAAAACTATATTTTATTGATTTATTTATGTGATTGAAATGGAAAGAGTAAACATTTTGGTAGAGGCGCTACCTTACATTAAACAATTTTACAATAAAAAGGTCATGATTAAGTACGGAGGCCATGCTATGGTGGATGATGAGGCAATGGCTTCTACAGCACGAGATACTGTATTATTGAAATATGTTGGAATGCAACCGATAGTTGTTCACGGAGGAGGTCCTGAAATTACCAGATCCATGAAGAAATTAGGAAAGGAACCTAAATTCATCAAGGGATTAAGGGTCACTGATGAGGAAACCATGAGCATTGTAAAAATGGTTCTTGTAGGTAATATCAACACAGATATCGTATCTCAAATCTGCTTGCATGACGGTAAAGGCGCTGGATTGTCTGGTAAGGACAATAAGCTTATTGAAGCATGCAAAAAGATTCATAAGATAAAGGATGAGGAAACCGGTGAGATTGAAGAGATTGATTTAGGGTTGGTTGGTGAAATCAAAAGAATCAATCCTGAAATTCTTGAAATGTACACTGAAAATGACTACATCCCAGTTGTTTCCCCTATTGGAATCGCTGAAGACGGCACTACATTGAACCTTAATGCAGACACTGTAGCCGGTGCAATAGCTGGTGAAATGGATGCAGAAAAGCTAATCATTTTAACTGATGTTCCTGGTGTCTTAAGGGACCCAAGCGATCCTTCAACCTTAATTCAAAGAATTCATGTGGATGAGATTCCTGCTCTTGTAGAAGAGGGAATTATCTCTGGAGGTATGATTCCTAAGATTGAAACCTGTGTTGATGCATTGAACAATGGAGTAAAATCAGCACATATCCTTGATGGAAGAATCAAACATACCTTACTTCTTGAAATCTTTACAAAAGAAGGTATTGGAACCATGATTTACAAGTAAATAATTACATTTGCTTGTTTCTTAACTTTTTTACTTTTTTTATTTTTTTCATTTCATTTAATTTTATTCATGATTGGACTGAATTTCATCTTTTAAGGGGTGATTTGATGGATAGCAATAAAGTTTTAATTATATGTTTAACAGTAATAGTCGTTTTAGGCATTTTTCTTGGAGCATTTTACATCATGAACTCCAACAATTCAAAAGACATGTCTGATAATAGTGATTTGAACTTGTCTGATGTAAGCGAAGACAACAGCTCTGAGATAAAAAAGGCATACATGGATTCTGATTCAAAACCAGCTAAGCATTATGACGATTGGCAAAAGGATTATGAAACCGGATTGTTTGATGAGTATGGAGACCCTATTTACCGTTCCGTATTTTCCACATCTGGCGGTCAGTACGATCCTGGAATATATGAAGCTTACTGGTCTTCAAATGGACCTATCAATGAAACAAGGATAGGTTAATCCTTAAAATTCTTTTTAATTTTCTATTTTTTATTTTCTATTTTTATTTCTATTTTCTATTTTCATTTCCTATTCTTCTCTTTTTTTTAATTTTTTCACTACATTTTTGTTCATTTTTTTAGCATATTTTTTCAATTTTTTTCTATTTATTATTTATATAATAAAAAATATAGTATTAATATAATAAATTATTGGAGAATAAAAATGCATAAAACTCATTATAAACTTCTTGTTTGTTTGATGATTTTCCTTTGTTTAATCATCATTCCAACATCATTTGCAGCAGATGCTGATGCATATTCAATGGATGAGAGTATTTTCTCAGATAATTCCTTGAATCTTGCAGAATCTGTAGAAGATAAAGAGGATTCACTGGATTCTATAGATGATGATATCTCACTAGATTCTGCGAATGATGAAGAGGAGATTCTTGATAGCAGTTCATCAGATAATGACATTCTTTCTGCAGATTATTATTTTAATAGTTTAAATGCCTCTGATGGATTAATAATAAAAAATGATTCTGTGATTCATTTAAAAAATGGAGTTTATAATGTTAATTTGTCTCAGAGTTTCAAAAATGTTAAGATTATTGGGCAAGATGCTAGCCAGACAATCCTTAAGAATTTGACGAAGAATGCTTTTAAGGTATATGGAACTTTTACTCTTATAAATGTCACTTTAGATGGTGCTGAAATATATAATTACGGCAAATTAAACGCTTCAAATGTAATATTCACTAATGGAGATGGGCAATTAGGTGCAAATAACGATGGATATGGTGGAGCTATTTGTTCCAAAGGAAACTCCTATTCTGTTTATTTGAATAATTGCAGTTTCTATAAGAATTCCGCAAGATATGGTGGAGCAATCTATTCAAGTTCCAGCACAATAAAAATAACAAATTGCAGATTCTTCAATAATTCTGCAAGTGTTGGCGGTGCCATTTATGCAATTGGAAACAATCTGGAAATCACCAATTGTGAATTCATTGATAACAATGCAAGTATTGGTGGAGCTTTAACATTATTGAATTCAAGTTCTAAAATAATCAATTTAACTGGAATCAACAACAATGCAAGCAATGATGGTGGTGTAATCTATCAGATGTATGGAAATCTAACTGTTTCCAAATCCACTTTCCTATCAAATAATGCTAGAAACGGAGCAGGAATATCTGTAGCTGGCACTAAAACCCTTTCAATAACTAACAATACATTTATCAACAATTCTGCAATTGGATATGCTGGAGCAGTATATTATATATTCAACAATAAAAGCAGTTTAGACAATTTCTATGAAAACAACACTGCTTCAGATTCTGATTATAATAATCTCTATAACACTTCCAATTTTGATTTCATCATCCAAGACAATAACTATACAATGTATGCTTATAATTTAAGCAATGGAAGTTTGCCAAGCAGTTACAGTTCTGTATCCAATGGCTATGTAACTTCTATAAAGAAACAAGGTGGAGGAGGTAATTGTTGGGCCTTTGCTACAATTTCCACTTTGGAATCCTGTATCCTAAAAGCATCTGGCATTCCTGCAGATCAGCTTGACTTGTCAGAAGAAAACATGAAAAACATTGCTGAGCTTTATTCGGTTTACGGCTGGGATGCGGAAACCAATGAGGGAGGATATCCTGATATGGCTTTAGGATACCTTTTAAGTTGGTTAGGGCCAGTCAATGATTCTGATGACAAGTATAATTATGCAAGTGTTTTATCTCCAGTCTTATCAAGCATAATGCATGTTCAGAATGTTTTATACCTAAAAAGAGATAGCTATACTGATAATGATATGATTAAACGAGCTATTATGGATTATGGGGCTGTTTTCACTCCAGTTTATACAAAATCCATCTCAATGCCAAAGGATAGCACTATTGGGTATTACATTTATAATAATGTTTCAGTCCGTAACCATGCAGTTTCAATAGTTGGATGGAATGATAGTATAGAAATACCTGGTGCCCCTGGAAAAGGTGCTTGGATTATTAAAAACAGTTGGGGAACTAGCAACGGTAACAATGGTTACTACTATCTTTCATATTATGATAAATCATCTATAGAATTAGGAAAATGGGGAGATGCATTTACATTCATTCTAAATGATACAATCAAGTTTGATAAGAACTATCAATATGACATTGCTAAAACAGATTTCTTCTACAATACCACAAATATTATATGGTATAAGAATATCTTCACTGCAACCGATGAGGAGTATTTGACTGCGGTTTCAACTTACTTTGAAAAGGAAACCAATTACACCTTATCAATTTATGTAAACAATACATTGAAATTGGTTCAATCTGCATTCAGTAATCCTGGATATTGGACTATAGACTTAAGGGAACCTATACATCTTAATGTTGGAGACATATTTGAAGTTGTCTTTAAGATAATGGTTAAAGGAGACGTAGGAGTTCCTATTTCAGAATCACAAAGCTTAAACAATCAGTTTTATAGGAAAAACATTTCATTCATCAGCTATAACGGCAAAACTTGGACTGATTTATATAATTTGGAATGGAATGATTATCCAGATCACTTTTACAAGTCTCAAGTGGCTTGCATAAAGGCATTTACAATATTGGATAGAGTTAATGCTACAAGTACATGGAGTATGGATTTCCTCACTGTTGATGGAAAAAGCTTCAATCCTGTAAATTTCACAGTTAGTGTTACAAATCAATATGGAATGCCTGTAAATTGTGGTAAAGTTAAATTTATTTTCACTAATGAAGGCTCACCGGATGATGTTGTTTATGTGGATGTTCACAGTGGTGTTGCAAAACTTAGTTACATATTTAAGAGAGGATTCCATAACATATCTGCAGAATTCATATCCTGTGCTTATAATTCTCTTAACAAATTCAATTCATCTGTGAACATTACAAAATATGACCTTGCAATGGATACAAACATTTCATATTATTTCGATAGTGCATTTGTAAACATAAGCCTTAATGACACAGTTAACGAAACCATTTTCTTCTTATTCGGATACAGGAACTTTACAACCAAAACAATCAATGGAAATGCTTCAATCAACTTAACAGACTTGAAAGTGGGCCTTAATAATCTTATAATAGAGCTTTATCCTGCAATATATGATTGCAATAATGACTCATACACTTTCAATGTAGACACCTATGATACACAAATCATTCTAAGCAATCTTGAAACAATATACGGCAATGCCTATAAATATAAGATCAAGCTCATTGATGAGAACGGAAATCCTCTTGCTGGAAGAAATATTGAATATGTCTTGGATAAGACTTATACAGGCACAACCGATAAGAACGGTGAGATAACATTAACCAATATAAAAGCGGGCAATTATAAGATGGTAGTGACCTTTAAGGGAGAAAAGCTCTATATGAAATCCTCCAATTCCGCTAAAGTCAATATCAAGACAACTGTTGTGCTTCCAAAGTATTCCAATTTCACTTATAACTCCAAATACAGTGTGAAATTCCGGGATAAAAAGCTAAATCCTTTAAAGAACACATACGTGACAATCGTATTTGGAGGAAAAACTTATAAGCTAAAGACAGATGCTAATGGAATAGTCAAGATCACTAATCATTTAAAGCCAGGTTCATATACTGTAAAGGTCAAGAATCCGAAGACTTCTGAAGTTAAGACCCATAAGATTAAGGTATTGGCCAGAATTGATAAAAACAAGAACATGACCATGTATTATGGTGCAGGCAAATACTATAAGGTTAGAGTCTTGGACAATTATGGAAGAATTGCCAAAAAGGTTACAGTTAAATTCACACTAAATGGCAAAACATATTATAAAAAGACTAACAGCAAAGGAATTGCAAGCCTTAAGATTCGCTTGAATCCTAAAACTTACACTGTTTCAGCAACTTACAAAGGATTTAAAGTTAAGAATAGAATAAAAGTCATTCCTCTCATTACAAAAAACATTTCCAAAAATAAAGCCAAAACAATTAATTTTACTGCTAAATTGGTTAATTCCAAAGGTAAAATCCTAAGGAATAAAATCATTACATTCAAATTAGGGGCTATCAAATATAAAAGAAAGACCAATTCTAAAGGAATAGCTACTGTAAGTCTTAAAAACCTGGAAAAAGGCAAATATTACATTTATTCAACTTATGGAAAATTGACTGTTAAAAATACAATTAAAATTATATAGATAGAAATTTTAATATTATAATAGGGTGAAAAATTGTTAAAGAAAAAATTTAATGCAATCATTATCTTATCAATAATCCTATCATTATTGCTCATCATTCCTGCCAGTTTTGCTGCAGATGATAATGTGGCTTCACTAGATGATAATCTTATGATTGATGATTCAATTGATGATGTTTTGATTAGTGATAGTGCAGATAGTGATCTGATTGCTGGTGAAGGCGAGGATATCCCTGAAGAAGAGCCAAAAATGGAAATATACTTTAATTCCAATGCTCAGGATGATAATGGAAACGGTTCCATTGATAATCCCTATAAGACATTCTCAGATGATAGGATAATGGAAAACTCCATTTTACACTTTGCTAGCGGAATTTACAATTACACTCCTATGTATTCAGATTTTTACAATATTTCCATTTATGGACAGGATTCTTCTAATACAATCATCAATGGAATTAGTGAAAATAATAAGTTTTATTTCTATGAAACATTTAATCTTGCAAACATTACATTTGTTAATATCCAGTTCATGTCTGGTGATGAAAACACTCTTTTAAATGCTTCAAATGTTAATTTCTGCAATGCTACTGCACTAGAACTTGATAATTCAGGTACTTCATGTGGTGGAGCAATCTATTGTTTTGGACCGACTAATGATGCTATTTTAAACAATTGCAGTTTCTATAATAATTATGCCCTCTATGGTGGAGCCATATTCTCAAATGGAGGCAATGTGAGCATAAGCAATTGTAATTTTATAAATAACACAGGAAAATATTATGGTGGAGCAATTTATCAGCTTTATGGTAATTTAAGCCTCACTTCATCTGCTTTTGATAGGAACAATGCAAATGATGGAGGAGCAGCATTCATTTTCAGCAAAAATGGATTCTTGATTGAAAGCAATAACTTCACCAATAACATTGCAAATAGCTCTGCAGGTGCAATTTACACTTTCTATAATCAGAATTATACAATATTTAACAATTTTTATCAAAACAACTCTGCAGTAAATTACAATGACCTATTGGAAAAATCAGATTTGATAGCACTTTCTGACAATTACACTTTCTTTAGAATTAACTACACAGATGAACTCGGTGAAATTCCATCTTATTATAATCTTTCAGAATATGGATTGGTAAGTACAATTAAATATCAAGGAAATGGAGGTAATTGTTGGGCTTTTGCAACAATTGCAAGTCTTGAATCTGCTGTCATTAAAGCGATTTACAATATGAATAGTTCTGGCCTGATTTATGATAATGCGGAATACGCAGATATTTTAGAATTGTTGAATAGAAATGAAAGTTTGCCGGTTTTAATAGACTTTTCAGAAGAGAATATGAAAAACCTTGCAGCTTTATACTCCCCTTATGGTTGGAATTGGATAACCAATGATGGGGGAAATGATAAGTTATCTATTGGTTATCTTGCAAGTTGGTTAGGTCCAGTATATGATGTGGATGATAAATATACTGGTAGCAGTATCTTATCCCCGGTCTTAAGCAGCATAATGCATGTTCAAAATGTGCTTTATTTAAACAGGGATAATTTTACTGACAATGATATGATTAAAGAGGCTATTATGAAATATGGCGCCGCTTACGCTTCATTGGGAATGCATACAAAAACAGATTCTGTTATTGGAAAATATGTTTATAATGATAATAACGCTTCATGCAATCACGCTGTAACCATAATTGGATGGGATGATGATATAGATATTCCAAATGCCCCTGGAAAAGGTGCATGGATAGCTAAAAACAGTTGGGCTGAAACATGGGGCAATAATGGATATTTCTACTTATCCTATTATGATGTAAGCTCATTTAAGCCAGGGTCATATGGCGGTGCATTTGTATTTGTTTTAAATGACACTATCAAATACGACAAGAATTATCAATATGACTTGGCTTTAACAGATTACTTCTTCAATGAAACCGATACTGTATGGTATAAAAATATTTTCACAGCTACTGATAATGAATATCTATCTGCAGTTTCCACTTATTTTGAAAAGCCAAGCAATTGGGAATTGTCAGTTTATGTAAATGATGCTTTAAAATCCACTAAATCTGGATTTTCCAATCCTGGCTATTGGACAATTGACCTTTTCGAACATGTTCCGCTTAATGTGGGGGACATTTTTGAAGTTGTCTTTAAGATAAATGTAACTGGAGATGCAGGATTCCCTATTTCTGAAAAGGTAAGCTTAAACAATGAATTCTATAAAGAGGCTATTTCATTTGTCAGTTATGATGGTGTAAATTGGCGAGATCTCTATGATTTAGAATGGAATGGTTATGAAAAACATAATTATAGTTCACAAGTGGCTTGCATTAAGGCCTTCACTGTTTTTGATGTGATTAACACTACCACTTCCTTAAATTTTGTTTATGATATAGAAAATTCCTTAAATGCTTTAGAAGATTATGAATCTAAAACTGTAAATATAATCTCTTATGTATTAAATCAGTATGGAAATCCGGTCAACTGTGGAAAAGTGATATTCAATATATCTGGCGAGTTTGTATCAGTAAATGTTTCAAATGGGGTAGCAAAACTCACTCGTGAATTTAATAACGGAATTTATCAAGTATCTGCAGATTTTTCAGCTTGTGGTTATGCTTCCTCATCTGATAGTTCAAATATAAACATTAAACTAAATCTTAATATGACTGCAGATATTTCAATTGATTTAGATACTGCAATAGTGAACATTAATCTTACAAAACCAATCAATGATACAGTATACATAATTTTGGATAATGAAAGTTATAATGTATCATCAATTAATGGTAGTGCATCTATTAATTTAACAAATAGGACTCTTGGCTTAAACAATATCAGAATTCTTCTTGACGATTCCATTTATGAATGTAATGAAGTGGTTGATAGCTTTACAATTGAGCCTAAAGGCACAAATATCATTTGCTCAGATTTAGAAACTGTTTATAATAGCGCTTATGAGTATAAGGTTAGATTGACTGATTCGGATGGAAATCCTATAAGTGGAAGAGAGCTTATCTATACTTTAAACAATATCACTGATGCTCTTGTAACTGATGAAAACGGTGAAGCTTCTGTCTACATTAATTTGAATACTGGAGTTTTTGCTTTTGAAATAAGATATGCTGGAGAGAAAGTTTATCTAAGCTCATCCAATTCATCTCTCATCAATGTAAAATCAAGCATTAATCTTCCTTCCAGCAATTACACTTACGGATCAAAATATATCGTAAGTCTGTTGGATAAGGATTCCAATCCTTTGGCTAATCAGACTGTAACAATTGTCTTTGCAGGCAAAACTTACAATTTAAATACAGATAGCAATGGAAGAATCATCATAAACAACACACTTAAACCTGGAACTTACAAGGTTACAATTAAGAATCCTCATACATTGGAAGAGAAAACCCAAACTATCAAAGTTCTCAAGAGAATCACCGAGAATAAGAATTTGGTAATGTATTATGGAGCAGGTTCCAGCTATAAGGTTAGGGTTTATGATGACTATGGCAGAATTGCAAAGAATGTCACTGTAAAGTTCACAATCAACGGTAAAACCTATAGCAGAAAGACAGACAATAAGGGATATGCTTACTTGAAAATAAGCCTAAAACCTAAAAAATACACTATTTCCGCTAGTTATAAAGGATTTGTCGTAAAGAATAATGTTACTGTAAAATCCACTGTCATTACAAAGAACATTACCAAAAAGAAAGCCAAAACTATCAAGTTTACTGCTAAACTAGTTAATTCAAAAGGAAAGATCTTGAAATACAAGTACATTAAATTCAAGTTCAAGTCCAAAATATACAAAAGAAAAACCAATTCTAAAGGAATAGCTACATTAAGCCTTAAAAAATTGAAAAGAGGCAAATATGTGATTTATTCAACATATGGAAAATTAACTATTAAGAACACTATTAGAATAAAATAGTTAAAAATAGTTTTTTTCATATTACTTATTTTTTTTTAAAATAGCTGAAATAGAATTGAAATTAAAAATAGAAATATTATGGCCTTTTTTTTTAAAAATAGCTAAAATTAGAATTTAAATTAAAAAATAAAAATAGTAGTAGAGGATAAAAATCCAACTACTTTAAAAAACTTAACACTCAAATCCGCCGTCACATCTGATGATTTGACCGTCTACGAATTCAGATTCGTCAGAAGCAAGGAATAATGCTAATGCAGCAATATCTTCTCCTTGACCTACTCTTTTCATAGGTGCTCCGTCAACCATCATTTGTAATGCTTCTACTCCACCAATACTATCTACCATAGCGGTGTGGATAGCACCAGGAGCAATACCGTTACATCTTATTTCTGGACCAAGTTCGAATGCCATGGATTTGGTAAGACCAGCAATAGCGTGTTTAGAGGAGATGTAACCTACAAATCCGAAGTGTGCAGCGTAGGATGCTACTGAACAAGTGTTGATTACAACACCTTTTCCTTTTTCTTTCATTACAGGAGCTACTAATTGGGTTAAGTATAATGGAGCGTATACGTCAACTGCAAATACTTTGTCCCATTCTTCTTTGGTAATGTCTAAGAGAGGGGTTACGCTTAAAAGTCCTGCATTGTTGAATAAAATGTCGACAGTACCATATTTTTCCATGGTTGCGTCAAAGATCTTTTTAATGTCGTCAACATTAGCCATATCAGCAATAACTGCAAATGCTTCTCCACCAGCTGCTACAATGTCATCCACTACAGCTTGTGCTCTTTCTTCGTTTCTTCCAGTTACAACAACTTTTGCACCTTCTGCAGCATATAATTTAGCTGTAGAACGGCCCATACCGGAGGTTGATCCAGTTACGATTGCTACTTTTCCGTCTAGTTTACCCATTTTTTCACCTTCTTTAATCATAAAATCTTATGATTTTATGTTTAATAGTATATTGGATAAAGTATTTAAATATTTTTAAATATTTCTAGAAATTGTTTAGATTTTTTTATAATTGTATAATATTTAACCTAGTAAAATTAATATTTTTTATTATTTTGTTCAATTTATTATTTTTTTATTATCTAATAATATAGAAAAAATATAAAATATTTTACAAAATGAGAAAATTAAAAAAGAGCAAGTGAATGGAATGTAAAAAATAGTTTTCCAGAAAAAAGAAATAATGAATATTCAAGATTAAAAAAATAAAAAAATATAAAAAATAATGAGAAATTATTCTTCCGGATTAGTTGAATACATTTCTCTCAATTCTCTTCTAAGGAGTTTCCAGCCATTTACCCTTGGAAGTTCATCCATGGTAAATATCTTTCTTGGAACCTTGTATCTTGCTAAATATTCCTTAGAGTATTGGACCAATCCATCAGGATCCTCTTCATCTTTCCATACAACTGCAGCTACAGGAAGCTCTCCCCTATGGATATCGTCAATGCTGAAAATTGCAATCTCATCCACTTTTGGGTATTTAATCAATGTTTCCTCAACTTCAGTAGGATAGATTTTCCAGCCGCTCATTACAATCATGTCTTTCTTTCTGTCTGTAATGAAGAGACGTTCATCCTCATCGATGTAACCGATATCTCCAGTTAGGAACCATCCGTCTTCGAGGAAGGATTCCTTGGTTTCTTTTTCCATTCCCCAATATCCTTTAGCTATTGCAGGGCCTCTAAGAGCTATTTCCCCATGTTCATAATGGCCTAAGGTAATGCTTGGGTCATCTTCATCAACGATTTTAAGTTCGGAGAAACATACTGGATGCCCTACACTTTCATATCTATCTGCAGTAGCATAGTCTTCTGGTCTGATTACTGTTCCTGTACCTATTACAATGGTTTCAGAAAGTCCGTATGCATTTATGATTGGGATGTTGTATTGGCCCATGAACTTTTTCCATATCTTTCTATGGAGTGGGCCTCCTCCACTGATGATTTCCCTAACGGTAGAGAGGTTTTCCCTTTTTTCCTCTTCAAGGTTTGTCAATGTATGGATTACAGGAGGCATTCCGGATAGGACACTTACCTTTTCATCATTACATAATTCAAGGTATTCGTTTATTTCAAAGAAGTCCATGGTAATGGTTAATGCACCAGCTCTAAGTGCTGCAATTGCCCATAATATTCCTACATGAGCCATTGGATAAATGCAAAGGAATGTGTCGTTTTCCTTATAGGTCAATACATCACAGGCATTGTGAATAGCTGTAAACCAGTTTCCATGGGTTAGCATTGATCCTTTAGGTTTTCCAGTAGTGCCTGAGGTGTATTGCAATTGACATAAGTCATCCCATTCTGTTTCACAAGCAGGTAATGTATCGCTTCCTTTAAAGCTTTCACAGTCTTCTATAATGTATGATTCGATGTTTAGAACCTTTACGGTTTCTTTTGCATCAGCATCAGTGATTATCAATTTGGCATCAGAATCTGTTATCATATAGTTCAATTCTGATGATGTAAGTATCCTATTGGTTGGAATGGCTATTGCGCCTATTCTCCATATTGCAAGGAGTGAAAACAGGTATTCGGGTGAGTTATTCAAATAGATTAGGACTCTATCTCCCTTTTCAATGCCCTTATCAATTAGGCTTTGGCCTATTCCAGATACAATCTCCAATACTTCAGTGGAATTGTATCTTAAATTTCTGCTTGGACAGTAATAGACATTCTTATCCAATCTGCGTGCATTAGCATCAATAAATGTAGTAATGTTTAACATGTTTTTCCTCTTCAATTCATAACTTTTTTGTAATCATTAAATTATCTTAAATTCTCTATTTCCTTAATAACTTCATTTGCAACATCCATTGTCTTATCTGTTCCGCCTAAATCAGGTGTTTTCACATTTCCTTTTTCCAAGACATTTTCACAAGCGGTTCTGACCTTTTCTGCCCAATAGTCCTCATTCAAGTATTCAAGCATCATTGAAACAGAGAGTATCATGGCTATTGGGTTTGAGATATTGCCTCCTGCAATGTCTGGTGCAGATCCATGAACAGGTTCGAATAATCCATGCTTGTCTCCAATGTTTCCAGAAGGAGCAAGTCCCAATCCTCCAACAAGGCCTGCTGATGCATCTGATAATATGTCTCCAAAGAGATTGCTTGTAACGATTACATCAAATTCCTGTGGCTTTGTCAATAAATACATTGCTGTTGCATCCACATAGTAATCATTGGTCTTGATGCTTGGATAGTCTTTAGCCACTTTAAAGAAGGACTCCTTAAAGACACCATCAGTCTTTTTCAATACATTTGCCTTATGGACACAGGTTACAGACTCCTTTTTGAGTTTTATTGCTTGCTCAAATGCAAGTCTTGATATCCTTTCACTTGCCTTTTTGGTGATTACTCTTTGAGCTATTGCTTTCTCCTTTTCGTCATCGATTGTTTCATTTCCAGAGTATAAGCCTTCAGTGTTTTCCCTAACTATGAGAAAATCCAAGTCATCGAAAAGGCACTTAATTCCCTTGAATGATTTGATAGGCCTTAGATTTGCATAAGTGTCAAGCTCTTGCCTAAGTGTGATTATTGGACTTTTTTGACCAGGTGTTGAAGTGATTGCACCAAAAAGGGTTGCTTTTGCATTTCTGGCTATCTTAATGGTTTCTTCAGGAATTGTTGTTCCATTCTTGTCAAAGCATTCCCTTCCGGCTTCAGCTTCTATGAAATTGAAGTTCAAATCCAAAGATTCTAAAACAGCCACTCCAGCTTCTGTAACTTCCTTTCCTATGCCATCTCCATCTATTCTTGCTATTTTTATCATGATTGCATAATCCTTAAATTTTTTGAATTAATTTATTAATTTTTAATCTAAATTTTTAATAATTTTATAAATCATTTATATATTATTTATGTTTTTTATATTATAATCTTTTTCAATTTTAACCCTTAATGTATATTTTTGTACATTGTTGTCTTTATAGATTTAATGTTCATTTGTATGTTTTGATATTGTTCGTATAAAGTCGAAATATTTATATACTTGTAAATTATAATAATAATTAAGTACATTTAACTCTATAATAAAATTAAGGCAATTCATTTGATTGGATGATTGGTGAATTAAATTAAATTTTTATAATTATTTTAGGATGGTAATAATATGGAAAAATCTATTGATGATCTTATATTGGATTTAAAGGATTCTGATGATTTTGTAAAAGAAGAGGCAATAGGTATGCTTGAACTTAAAGGTGAAGAAGCAGTAGAACCTCTTATTGCAGCTTTAGATGAAAGAAACAAAGACATAAAAATCGGTGCAGCTCAAATCTTAGCAGCTATTGGTGATAAAAGAGCTATTCCTGCACTTGTAAAGACTTTAGGAGACAGAAACAAATTGGTAAGAAGAGAAGCTTCCACAGCTTTAACCACTATGGGTGATGAAGCTATTGAACCTGTCCTTGCAGAATTGGATAATCCTAAATGGAGAGTCAGAGGTGCAGCTTGCTGGATCTTAGGTGCACTTGACGCTAAGGAAGCACTTCCAAAACTCGAAGAATTATTAAATGATGAAAGCTCTTTTGTACAATACGGTGCAAAAGATGCAATTCACAGATTAAAAGATGAATAAGTGATTTATTCATTTTTTTATCTTTTCTTTTACTTTTTCTTACTATTTTTAACTCTTTTTAACTTATTTTTGTTATTCCACTTTTTTTAAATTTTATTTATTCCATTTTTTTTAAGATTTTACTTTTCAACTGCTGTCTATAAGTTTATTTATAATGTTTAACATAATATAATTAAATCAGAAAAAGAATATTTTTTAAAAATAGGGTTTTACTTATGATTACAATTACAAAAGCAGAAGAAGAAGTTTTAAATCAAATTAAATCATATCAGGAAGAAAAGATAGATGTTTCTCTCCTTAAAGATGATTTGGGCATGTATGAGCATGACCTCAATGATCTTTTGAAAAGCTTGAAGTCTAAGGGGTTGGTTTTCTATAATGGCTCTACAGTTCAATTGAAGGAAGTTGATGCAACAATAAACACTGTAGATTCAAAGGAAGATGTAATAAATGCTGAATTGAACCAAAAGGAAAAGGCATCATTTGAAATAATCAAATCATTGGCAGATGAAAAAGGATTTGTTTCCAGATATGAAATTGAGGGAAATCTCTTATATGGTGATTTAAAATTAACAGATTTTAGAATGTATCACATTTTATTATCTTTAGAAAATAAGGGGCTTATTAAAGCTGTTTATAGGAAAAATGGAGATTATTATAAGATTTTATAATAATCAGATCCATTAATTTTTTTTACCTTTTTTTACCTTTTTTTACCTTTTTTTACTTTTTTTTACTTTTTTTTTATTCTATTTTTGACATAAAATCATTAATGATATTCAACACTTTTTCAATATTTCTGCCAATTAGGATATTATGTTTTGTTTTCTCAAGGACAATCAATTCAGAATCCTTTATGTTGTCGCTTATTTTTCTTTGAATATCCAAAGTGGTTAGATTGTCCTCTCCTCCAGCTACAACGAGTGTAGGGGCATTGATTTCATTTAACTTATCAGTAAGATTAAATCCATAACCTGCATTTATTCCCTTTTTTATTCCTTCAAGATTTGCAGTTTTTGCAGCTTCAATCTTAACGCTTTCGAGGAGTTCCTTATGCTCTTCAAGCAAATCCTCAGTTAATGTGTAAGGGAGTATTGTGTCAAAGAATTCAACGAATCCTTCATCTATTGCATTGTCAAAGTCATCAAAGATCTTTTTCAGTTTCTCGTCATGTTCCGGAAAGCTTGACATGACGATAAGTCCTCTAATCATTTCAGGATGATTGACTGCCAAGTCCAATATGACATTTCCACCTAATGAAAGCCCTACAAAAACAGAATTTTCAATATTCAAGGCTTTCAGCAATTGATATAAATCCTCTTGGTATAAGTCAATAGTAGTGTTTTTATCATCATCAGAGGATTCTCCATGTCCTCTCAAGTCATAAATCAATGTCTGATAATCATTCTTTAGATTTTCGCTTAAAACTTTCCAATAAGCTAAGCTATCAGATAATCCGTGAACAAAAACAATGGTTTTTCCTTCCCCTTCAAGTTCATAATTTATAGTAATGTCATTAATTGTCTTTTTAGTCATATTCAATCATTTATTTTAAGTTTAATATAATATTTTTTATTGATTGCATTAAGTATCAATATCAAAAAAGAATATTGATAAATCAATCACTTAACCATATTAATATTTTATTGGAAATTTGTATTATCTTTAGTAATATTTATATTATAGAAAGTAATAAAATATTAATTAGTTAATAATAATGTTGTGTTTTTTATTATATTTGTAATAAATAAGAATTATTATTAAAAATATGTATTGTAGTTTTAGGTGTTTAATTATGATGAGAATAAGTATGTCTTTGCCAAAAAAGCTTTTGGCTGAATTTGATGAAGTTTTAAAAGACAGAGGTTATCAATCACGTTCTAAAGGTATTCGTGATGCTTTAAGTGATTATATCTTAAGATATCAATGGATGAATGAAATGGAAGGTCAAAGAGTAGGTGTAATCACCATTATCTATGATCATCATTTTACCGGCGTTATGGAAAGCTTAGCTGACATCCAGCATGATTACAGAGAGGAAATCAATGCAAGCATGCACATTCATATGACTCACAAATACTGTATGGAAGTCATTGTTGTAAATGGTGATGTGACTCAAATCAGAGAGTTGACTGAAAGAATGATGAGACTTAAAGGTGTAGAGCATGTAAAACTTACCTCTACAGCAAACGGTGAGTCATTAGACCATGAACACAGCCATGACCATGATCATGACCACAGTCATTAATCTTTAACTTTTTCTTAATTATTTTAATTAGAGGTTCATTAGTTATCTAATGGGTCTTTATTTAAATATTTTTAATATATTTTATATTCAATGTCAATTTAATCTATTTTTTTTTAAATCTTTATTGATTGAGTGTTATTATGAAATTCAAAGTAAATTCCTATCATTTTAAGCTTTTAAGAGACTATGAAAGGCTTAGCGCTTTCAAGGAGGCTATTGATGATTATGCAATAAGGAATGGCATGGATTCCAATGGTTCAAATAGTAAGGTAGCTTTTGACTTGGGGTGCGGTTCTGGAGTTTTAAGCTATTTTGCAAGTGAATATATGGATAGGATTATCGCTATTGAATTAAATAATTCAACCTATCAATTAGCTAAAGAGAACCTTAAAGAATTCGATAACATTCAAGTGTTCAATGATGATATATTAAGCTTTGATTTCAGTAAATTAAATGAAAAGGCAGACATGATTATCTGTGAGATGTTGGATACTGCATTGATAGATGAGGAGGAAGTTCCGGTATTGAATCTTGCAAGGAAATTCCTAAAGGATGATGGTGAAATCATACCGAAAGGAATGATCAATTCAGCTGAACCTATTTTTATGAACAATCACTTCATTCAGTATGAAGATGATGAATACAGTCCAATTTATGTTTCTTTAGGTGTATCTGTTGTTTACAGTGAATTTGACTTCCTGGATGATATTGATTGTGACTTCTCTGCAGAAATGGAATTGAAGATATTTAATAGGGATGATTTGGATGAATTTGGCTTTGAAGAGAACTTAATCGAAGAGAAGTATGAGAAATTCAATCTTAAAGAAAATTTTAATATTGAAGAAGATAAATTAAAGATTAATGGTATTAAACTAACAAGCTTTACCAAATTGAATGAAAACATTATCTGTGGACCTACTCCAATGCTAAATCCTGAAATGTTGATTCCAATTGAAGAGACTGAAGTGAAGTGCGGTGATTCAGTAAGGATAAGATTGGAATATGTGATGGGTGGTGGAGTTGAAACCATCAAGACTGAAATTTTAGAAATTGTTCATGATGATTAGGTGAACATTCAATATTTTTTGATTAATCTGTATGATGTTAAACAGATAGGGATTATGTTGAATGTATACTTTTTTAGTTGCATTTCAAGTGTAAAAATTTTCAAGTTTTTCAAGTGTATACTTTAGTGATAAAATGTTAAATAATTTTGATAAAATAAGTTCAGATATTGATTTGTTTTTAGAAAACTGCGATAGTCTCCTTATTTTAGGTATAGGAAATGATATTCGTGGAGATGATGGTTTAGGGCCATATATAATTAATCAATTATCTATTTTAAAAGATTATATTATGAATAATTCAAATTTAAATGATATGAATCGAGAAATCAATAAAAATGAACTTGAAAATAAAGATAATGAATTTGAGTTTTTTGATAATGTAAATGATATTAACACTGGAAATACACCTCTAGATGAGGCACTTGATTCGTACAAAAACGAATTAAATGTTGATGTAAATGAGTCATTGATTGAAAGGTTGGATAAAACATTTTTAATTAATGGGGGATCTGTTCCAGAAAACTTCACTGGACTTATAAAGAAACTAGACCCTTCACATATCATACTGATTGATGCAAGTTTGATGAAAAAAGAAGCTGGTGAAATAAACATTGTAAATAAAGACAATATAGTTGATATCAGCATTTCAACACACTCAATGTCATTAGCATATCTGATTAAATATTTGCAGTTGGAAAAGGAGTATAAGATTCTTTTCATTGGAATTGAACCGGAAATAATGGACTTGTCATTTGAATTGTCTGATAATGTTAAAGAGTCATCAGACAGGCTTATAAAATTGCTGTTCGATAAGATTTTGGCATATTAAATGCCTTAAAAGCTTTTTTTATACTTTTATTATACTTAATTTATTTAAAATAAGGTATTTCTTTTCTTTTTTTAGTAAATTATATTTAATACGATTTTAAATATATTAATAGATTAAAGAATTCTAATGTGATTTTATGAAAGTTTTGTTTATTGGATCAAGATTATACGATGATGTAGCTTATCATGTTGATAAATTGGGAGTGGAAAGCATAATAACAGAATCAAACGAGGAAGCTCCTAATTTGGATTTGCCTACCAAATATTATATCGTTCCAAGAGGAATGGATAAGCCAATGGAAATAGCTATTGAAGAGGAAGTTGATGCTATTGTCCCCCTTTTAGGAATTGACCCTCCATTGATGAGTGTAGCGGTCATGAAGGAGGAAATAGAGAAGGAGCATAACATTCCAGTAATCTCTTCCAACGTAAATGCCGTATCAATTGCATCCGATAAGATAAAAACCAAGGAATTCTTTAAATCAATCAATCTTAACGTTCCTCCTGCAAATGTCTTGAATAGAAATGACTTTGACACTGAAGAGGAATTTATAGAAAAGTTAGGCTTTGATTTCCCTATTGTCCTAAAACAGGGAGAAGGCCAAGGCGGTAAGGACATTTGCATAACAAATGAATTTAAGGATGTTTTGGATTACTTTGAGAATTTTGAGCAAGCATTGATTGAAAAGTTCATCGAAGGATCTGAAGTTTCCATTGAAGTTATAGGATGGAATGGGGAATACTTGCCGTTGGTACCGGTTTACAAGGGAGAAACCAATTTGGAAGGAATTCATCCAATCAAAAGACTCAGATATGGTCCTTGCAACTTTGAAAATATGGATAATGAAGAGTTTAGAAAAATAGCAAAGCACATTGCAACAAACCTTAAATCTGAGGGAACAATTGATATGGACTTGATTTATTCAAAAGAGGAAAACAAGGTTTATGCAATTGAGATAAACACTCGTCCAAGCGGTACAAGATACCTTTCATTTGCTTGCACAGACTTGAATCCATTGAACTTGCTTGTAGACATTGCAATTGGCAAATTCGATGTAAAAGAGCTTGAAAAGGAAATGAAGAGCTATTGCACTTTAGAGATCCCAATTGGAGATTATGAAGGACCAGCTCCTCAGGAACCTGTAAAGGAATACATAAATGGCAATTTCATTGTTCATGGCCCTAAAGGATACCAAAGGGTAACAATCAGGGGAAACACTCGTGAAGAAACCTTTGAAATAGCTAAGGAATTAACTGGAAATGATTACAGTTTTTAGATAAAACCATTCATTTTTCAATATTGTTCTTTTTTTAATTATTTTTTCATCTTTTTTTAATTTTTTTCAATCTTCTCTTTTTTCAATAATTTATCTAATTCACAAATTCTCTTTTAAAATCTTCTTTTCATTCAAATACATTTTTTATGAGATTCTTTTGATATTATCACTATGTAATGATAATATCATTGTAATATCATTTTCTTATATGTAAATAAAAATATAAATATTAGGTTAACTATAAAATATTATATTTAATATGAATTTTTTAATATTTTTTAAGAATTTAGTGTGATAAATTAGTGTGATGAAAATGGATTTGACAAAAGTAATTATAATGTTTTTAATAACCTTCTTTGCAACTGTGATATTTACCTGGTTTGTAAGTAAAACATTAAGGGATGCAGACTTGTCTGACAATCCTATAGTAAGTGAACATAGACATAAGGCAGGAACCCCTACAATGGGAGGAATAGCTTTCTTATTTGCTATTTTGCTTATTCTTTCATTATATTATAAAAACACAGATATTTTGATCATTTCATTTATCATGCTTACTGGTGGAGTAATGGGATTGCTTGATGACCTATTAGGTCTTAGAGTAAAGGAATATCAAAAGGTAGTTAAGAATATTAGCGATTCTATTGTTCCTATAGGCCTCCTTGATTTAGGAGTTGGTGAAGAGGCAAGAATCACCACTGACAAGGCTAAAGAGCAAGTGGGCGCATTGGTTGATGAAGGCAAGCTTGAGATTGTAGCTGAAATTCCAATCAAATACGAGCCAAGTGAAGGAGTGAAAATCATTGTACAGCTATTGCCTGGTTTATTCTTGGCATTTACCGGTGCTGTAGCAACTTGCGGTGGATTCAACTTAGGCCTTTTGGCATATCCTGTTTTGATCATAGGTGTATTAGGTGCAATCAATGCAGTGAACCTCATTGATGGTATGGACGGTTTAGCTGCTGGAATCATAGCTATTGCATCATTTGCATGTTGTATTTATGGATATATGTTTGGAAATCCAACAGCACTTTATCCATTTGGTCTATTGACTGCAATCTGTCTAGGATTCCTGGTATTCAATAAGTATCCTGCTTCAATATTCATGGGAGACACAGGTTCATTTATCTTAGGTACAGGTTATGCAGCTGCAGTGTTCCTAACTGACATGCCTTACTTTGGAGTGCTTGCATTGGCTGTTCCAATCGTATCAACAATCATAAGCCTAATGCACAGAGCCCATATAATAACATTGCCTGTAGAGCCTTTGCATCATACCTTGAATTACAAGGGAATCTCTGAAATCAAGATTGTTTTAAGCTATTGGCTACTTACTGTAGTTGTATGTGCAATTGGAATTTTAGGAAAACTTTATCTCTTTTCATAAGATTTCAATTAAAAAATTTAAATTTAAAATTTATCAATAATTTACCAATTATTTTTATTCTATTATTCTTTTTATAAACACATCAAGGGATTGAAATGTCAAAAACATATTTTTTAAATGAATTAGCAGATTCCGTATCTTCCTTAAACACTTTTTCTATCGACCAGCTTGCAGATTCCATTGGAGGCAAGATTTACGGTTCCAATAGCTATAAGGCTTCAAATGGATTCACTGGAATATTTGAAACATTGAATGAAGCTCAAGAGGGAGATATTGTAATAAGGCATTGGATTAACGGCAAAGGAGTTGAAATAGCAAATGAAAAGAATGTCGCTTGCCTAATCACATTGACTCCTAAGGAAGATGCTTTGGAAATGGCAGAAAAACTCCAGTTTCCAGTGATTGTAGTGGATAGAATTGAATTTGCAAATGCATTTGCAATCAAATGGACAATTGACAATTTGGTTCCTGACTGTAAAAGAGTGGTGATAAGTGGAACAAACGGCAAATCCACAAGCTCCCATATGATTTATCATATCCTATCCCATGCCGGATATAATGTATTCACAAACACTGACGCTAAATCAGAATTCAACACATTGATTGACCCAATGGTTGCAAAATTGATTTCAGAAGAGGTTTTGGCAAATCAGGGAGTTGACCCAAGACTATTCAATTTCATATGTGACATTCCAAACAAGGAAGTGTTCGATTATCTTGTAATTGAAGTTTCAGAAGTGCAGGGCTGGGGAACAGATTTGATGGAAAACCATGCATTGATCATGTCATCAGCAATCAATCCTGATGTTGGAGTGGTGACCAATGTTGCAATGGACCATATCGGCCTTGTAAACTCAATTGAAGATGTCTTTGAAGAGACTTCAGGTGTAGTTAAAGCTACAAATAAAGGTGGAGTTGTCCTTAATTTTGATGATGAGAATGTCTTGAACATGAAACAGTTCTTAAATGATGGTGTTGACGCTTACTTCACTTCAATGGAAAAAGGTCTAATCGAAGATTATGATGCAGATAGTGATAAGAAAGTCTATTTTGACAGAGATGAGAAGAAAATAAAGTATGATGGAGAGCCAATCTTAAGCTTTGAAGAGCTTCCATTCACTGGTGAGCATTTTATCCGCAATATCCTTTCTGCAATTTCTGCTTGCATTTCATTGGAGATTCCAATTGAGGATATTGTAGATGGTGTAAAAACCTATAGACCTTTAAGCAGAAGGTTTACAAGACTTTATGATGAACCTATTGTCATTGATGACTTTGCACATAATCCTGATGGAATAAAGAACACTGTTAGGGCAAGCTATGTCTTGGCAGAGCAATTGGATAAGAATGACTTGTATGTAGCATGTGCAATCAGAGGTTCCCGTGGAGAGACATTGAATGGTCTAAATTCACAAGCTTTGGCAGAAGTGATTAAGGAATTGCGCCACAGAAATGATGACTTGATTGAAAAAGACCCAAGCGCTAAGAAAAGAAAGATTTACTTAACATTATCCTCAAGCGTTGATTTGGTTGACCATTTGAATTTCGTGGAAGACTTTGAAAAGGACATCTTCTTTGCCAAATTGGATGAGAAGCATATCAAGTACAATCATTTTGAAAAGCTGTATGATGCTTTAGGATACATTATGGAAACTGCAGACAAAGATGATGTTGTATTGTTGATTGGTGCGCAAGGAATGGATCCTGCATCAGAGGTATTGAAAGATATTTTAGGACATTAAATAGTGTAGAATTATATTTTATTGCAAATTTTATTTACAAATTTTCTTTACAAATTTTATTTACAAATCATTTAATTTATTATTTTTATTAACGAGTTGTTTATATGAGTGAATTTTGTTTTAGTTTCTTGGAAAATCAGTTTAGAGACATATACTTAGACAGTGCCAGGATGGATAAGAATCTCATTGAAGGGGATGGAGTGGAAGCTATTCTGATTGCTGGAAGAATAGCTGAAAAGATCACTAAGGCAATTTTCGCTTATGAAGGAATCAAGGATGATGAAAACAGCCAGTATAAAAGGATTGAAAAGTTGAATAAGGCAAATATCCTGCCAAACAACATAAAAAATGACTTTTCAAAGCTTAGAAGATTAAGAAATGATGTTTATCACAATACATTAAACAGTGATGGAACTGGTGGATTCAGACCATCACAACAAACAAATAAGCCCTATGTGCAGAATGGTGGTTTAAGGGATTATAAAACTGGTTTTAATGAAGTTAAAAGCGATTCTTCACTTAGCAATGATGATTTCCGTGATGAGTCTGCAAATCAATCCACTAATCCACTTTTATCTAAAAACCCTTCAAATGATATAAGCGGTGAGCTTCAGGCTGCAAGTGAAGCCCATAAGATCATATTCAATATATGTGTCTGGTTTTATGTAAATTATTCTGGAGATAAGGACTTCATAAGGCCTAAATATAAGCTTAGCAGAAGAACACAGGATGCAGACTTACTGATTAGGTTAAAATCAGCAATTAATGATGGCAAGGATTTCATAAGACTTAGGCAATCCAGTCCCAACAATGAAATCATACAGATATTGAATGAATTGTACATTCCTAAAGCAAAAGAGGAAAAGGATGAAAATCTTGTTTATGGAATAAACAATCAGGAGATAAAGATTAGACAACCTGATGTTCCATATTCACAATGCTTGGGAATTACATATGACGATAATCTTTTCATGTGGAAAGCAGAGCATGGAGATAAGGAATTAGGATTGTACCAATCATCTAAGGAGGCTTTTGAAGCAAGGGAAATTTATATAAGTTCAATTCCAATGCCTAGAAAGATAGGTGGAGCATATTCCAAAGCAAGAGGAATCTCCTTTAGCAAAATACAGAAATTATGGTCTGTAAGCGTTAAGGGACAAATAATATCTTACCACTCAAGCGAGAATGAGGCAATCAAGGCAAGAAAGGATTACTTGAAGGAAAACGGTTTGGTTGATGTAAAGGTCAAAGGTGGCTATAAGACAATCACCCTTGAAGAGAGGGATAAGTTAAGGGCTAAAGCAAAAGAGAATGCTAAAAAGACCAAAAGTTCAAAACCAATCAAGTCAATTGATTCAAAGTCAAGCATTAAGAAGGAAATGGCTAAAAGCAAAGATTCCAATAAGAAATCTAAATTTGATTATGCTAAAGAATTTAAAAAAGATGCTGATAAAAACAAAGTTAAGGTTGAAAATGGAAATAAGGTCCAAAAAGAAAAAGCTAAAAAGAAAGTTAAGGTTAGCGGTGGAGCTAAGGTTTCCAAATCCAAGTCCAAAAAGTCAGACTCAACATTAAGTCAGAAAAAATCCTCTAAGTATGAAGGTGTTTATTATGAGGAAGGTTTATTCATGTGGAGTGCTGAAGTTGATGGCAAGCATTTAGGTTTATTCCCAACTGAAGAAGAGGCTCATGAAAAAAGAGCAGAATACATTAAAAACAGATCTTGAATTTTGGAGATGAAAACATGATGTCTAATTTTAAGTATTGTCCAATGTGTGGAACACAAAGGGAAGATGGAAGTCCATTTTGCAAAAATTGCAATTTTGAATTTTTAGTTGGAAATTATGTTAAGTCAGATGATGAAAAGTCTTCTCAAGATGAAAATATTGAAGTTGAAAAAGTCTCTCAGGAAGAGTTTGTTGAATCAAATGAAATGTTAAGACAAACTAAGAATAAAATTAATTGTTGCATTGCTAAGTATCTAAATTATGAACTGACTAATCAATATAATGAAACTTACGAAGAAAACATAAATATTAGCGTAACCGAATATACCTATCACAGTTCAGATAGCACATTTCCTGACATTTTTGAAAAAGAGTACCTTGAAAAATTTGAAAATTTGATTCATGATGAAAAATTTGTAGACTCAAAAAATATTTTCATTCAATGGATTGGTGAAAATCGAGGTCACTTGCCAGGTATGGTATTGAATCAATACAAGGTTCCAATTCAATCAAACATTGATAGTTTGAAAAATGTAATTTCATTGGATATGGTTGATAGTGATGAGAATGAAAAATTCAAAGATCTGTTGAATGAATATTTGGATTTTGAAAAAGAGTTTTTAGAAAATTTAATTTAATTTTTTTTAAAAAAAAGGAATTGATGATAGAAATTAATTATTTTCTATCACTTAACAATTCACCAGCTACTCCAATGCTTTCTGGAGGTAAAGCTTCCACTAAAACAGTGATTGCTTCAATTGGCAAATTGTATGCTTCCGCTACAGTTTCACTTACTTTTTTTACCATTTCTCTTTTATCTTCTACACTTATGTTTGGGTTTCCAACAATTGTTACTACAGGCATTATTTCACATCCTTTTTTAGTTAATTAATTCTATTCTTTTTATTATAGATATTATTTTTCTTTTCCAGGTTATTTTATATTCCAGTTTTTCTATTGTTATGAGATTGTTCTGAAATTATAATCATTTTAAGAGATTATATTTAATTAATAAAATTTATATGAACTTAAAAAATTGATTAAAGACTGTAAAATTATTTATATTAAGAATAAAAAGATTTAAATAGTTTATAGTTAAAAATACAACTATAAATTATTTTTTGGTGATTCAAATTTCAGATAAATTTTATGACAAGGCATTTAAATTGCAAAGCATTAAGCATTTTGAGAGCTTATGCTTTAATTGCGGCATTTTTATTGAATTTGATCACTTTATAAATTCAGAGCTGGTGGATGATGGTGGAACTACTTACCATATGGATATTGCATTTGTAGATAGAAGAGGCTTCATTGCGATAGTTGAATTTCAAAGTTCTGTTGTAACTGAAGATGATGTCGACAGGTTTATGAAATATGCAGTTTTGACTCATCTTCGAGAAGGTAAAAATGTGCATATTTATGTTATCAGCACTGTGGAAGAACAAGATAGGGTAATTCGACGAAAATGGAATTTATTTAACGAGTTTACTATTTATATTAAATCGTTAAAGTCTATTGATGGAAATAAAACTTTAAATAGGATAAAACAAAGAATAAAGAATAATAAAGTGAATAATAAGGATATTGCTGATTTAGAAACAATTATTTTTATGAAGTCTGATAAATCCGTGGTTGAATTGTTATGGGAAATAGCCACTTTAGTCAACTGTATAGAAAATATGGATGGAAATGAACTATATGATTTAAAAATGTTTTTAGAGATGTATGTAAGAAAATTTGTTGATGATGAGTATGAGGCACAAAAACTAATGGAGCTGATTGAAATGAAGAAGGACTTGTATCATAGAACTGTCGACACTATTATGAGTAGAGGTGAAGCTAGAATAATAAATAATTTATTGGAAAATGGTTTTACTTTAGATGAGATATGTGCTATGGTTAATTTAGAGAAGAATTATGTATTGAATCTATTAAAATAATTGATTATAATAATGTTTATTTAATACTAATTACAAAGTAAAATTTAATTAAAAACATTTATTCTGTGTGATATGATGAGGAAAACAAGGTTTTTTTTGATGTTAATTCTAATTATAGCTATTCTTTTGGCGATATCTATCTTTGGAACATTCTTTATGGATTCAGGCAATTCATATGATTTAGGCCATGATGACGTTTCAGTTGCTGTCACTGGAGATGTCATGTTTGGCCGTAAGATGCCTGCTGTTTTAGACTCTGGTGAAAGCCCATTCAGATTTGTAGAGAATGTAACCAAGAATGCAGATATCTTACTTGTAAACTTTGAAAACCCTGTTACCACTTCATCCTATGCAGTGAAAGGGGATGTTCCATTAAAGGCAAACCCTAAGTACACTTACCTATTAGCAAATGCAAACGATAAGGTTGTGGCATCACAGGCAAACAACCATGCATTGGATTATGGCGAAGCAGGTTTAAATGAAAGCATCAAGAACCTGAAGGATGCTGGCATTTATGTTATGGGTGCAGGAAATGATGTATCTCAAGCGACAGCACCTGTAAGCATTGACTGTGGTGATAGAAAGGTAACCATTTTGAACTATATGGATGCAGATAACTTCCAGGAATATAGGGGAGTTATGGATCCTGCAACAGCTAACAGTTCAGGATACTCTGCATATGATTCAGAGCTTGCCCAAAGACAAGTTCAGGAAGCTCGTAATAATGGTTCAAGCATTGTAATCGCTTATCTTCACTATGGAAATGAGTATAGCAGAAGCCCTAATGAAAATCAGAAAAAGATATCCCATGAGCTAATCAATGACGGTGCAGATATTGTAATCGGTTCACACACTCATGTAACCCAAGGTGTGGAGATGTACAATGGAAAACCTATTTTCTACAATTTAGGTAATTTCATATTTGACCAGTCAAATCCAACTACTCACACATCATATTTCTTGAATTTGGCTTTGCATGAGGATAATTGTACAGTAACCCTTTACCCAACATATCTATCTAACTATTTGCCGCACTTCATGGATGCAGAATCCGGTAAGGCATTGATAAATGTGTTGAATCCCCATTGTGATGAGTTGAAAGTCAATGATGACGGTACTGGTGAATTGACATTTAAATTAGGTAACAATACTTTAAATGCTACAGATTAATATTTTAATATTAATCTTTATTTTTTATGTTTTGATATGACAAAATTTTTAAATTTTTATTTTTATGTTTTGATGTGATAAAATGCTTGGTGAAATCGAACTTAAAAAACTCTTTCCAGATTTTGATGATTTGGTACAGCCATCTGGAATAGACTTGGAACTTGATGAGATATTCATTCAGAAATCCGGAGGTTCATTGATTGACAATGAAAAAAACCTTCCAGAGATTGAGGCTTTAGAAGGTCCTGTTTATACCTTAAAACCTCATACTGCCTATTTGGCTTCAATAAAGCGCAAGGTGAAGATTCCTAAGGGATACACTATGCTCTACTTGCCAAGGTCTACCTTGCTCAGGTCTTTTGTTTCTGTTCAGACAGCAGTAGGGGACCCTGGATTCTATGGAACCTTGATGTTCATGATTTACAATCATGGTGAATTCGAATATGAGATCAAATCAGGGGACAGGATAGCTCAAGCTGTTGTTTATCCAGTTGAAGGTTCAGGTGAGTATAACGGTTCCTATCAGGAAGAGGAATGATTTTTAAATAGATTTATATATTCCTAATAATAGAGTATAATTGAAATCTTATGATTAATATTTATTTTTTAAAATAAAGTTAATTTTAATTCTTATTAATTTTTTTAGTTGATATTATGGTGGAAATAACAATTGGATTGCCTAAAGGCAGTTTAAACAATGTAAACAGAGGAAATACCCATCAATTATTTGTAGATGCAGGTTATGAAGTAAGAGGGTATGACCCTGGAAATGAATCTTATGAAATTGATATTCTTAATGATGAAGAGATAAGCGCCTTTTTGACTCGTCCTCAAAGTACTCCTGTAGAATTGAACAGGGGCATGGTGGATATAGCTATCGTTGGAGAGGACTGGGTTTTGGAAGAGTCTGTTTTAAGTGAAAACGATATAACTAAAATTGGGGACTTGAACTATGGCCAAACCCGTTTGATTGTAGCTGTTCCTAAGGAATCTCCTTATAATGACTTATCTGAATTCTTTAGGGCTAACAAGGATAGGGACACTCCAATCTTATGCTTTACAGAGTATCCTAACTTAACCAGAAAGCACATTATGGAAAATGAGGCATATCAGGAAATCTATGGTGATGCAAGCCCATATGTGCAAGTGAGAGGATTAAGGGATGGAGACAATAAGAAGGTTCAGGTTATCAATTCTGATGGTGCTACTGAAGTTTACATTGCTAAAGGTGCAGACTTGATTGTAGACAACACTCAAACCGGTAGCAGCTTAAGAAAAGCAGGCCTTAAGGAGCTTGAAACCATTTTGCATTCTTCAGCAGGATTATATGCTGGAATAAGCTGTGATGAAGAGAAGATGGCAAAGGCTAAAATGATTTATGAACAGTTATTGGGTGCTGTAACTGCAAGGAAATACTTTGATGTAAAATTCAATATTGCAAACGAATCCATTGAAGAGGTTTCAAATTATTTGGTTGAAAACAAGTTCTGTAGTGCAGAGCCAACTGTCAATCAAGGATCAAGCTTTTCACAGATCAATGTCTTGATTCCTAAAGAGCATTTCCCTGAAATGTTGGATGGAATAAGGGCATTAGGTGCTTCTTCAATTATAAGAAGTGATGTAAAGCAATATGTCATTTAATTGATTTGGATTGATTTCCAAATCCTTTTTTCTTTTTTATTTTTATCTTATTTTTATCTAATTTATCTTATTTTTCTCTTTTTAGTCATTTTATGCTTCAATAGCTCTTTTTCTTCTAAATTAATTTAATTAGTCATTATAAATTAAGAATTATGCTTAAAAAACATGATAATTCCATATTTAATTTATAATGATTTTTAATAAAAAAACAATATCTTTTTATATAATAAGGTATAAATCACTTAATAATAATGTTAAATTATGATAAATCATTATAATTTATTTGAATTTGTCATTATGATTCCTAATTTATAATGATATTTTCAAAATCGGACTGTTAATTTAAATTGGTTAAGTGTTTTATTTGCAAAATGCTTGTATTTTTACATTTAGGTGTCTAAAATGTTGACTTCTGTACAAAAGGAAATTTTACAGACTTTAATTAATTTGTATCAAAACTCAGATGGGAAGTCCATTAAGGGTGAAGACATTGCTGAAGTGATGAACAGAAACCCAGGAACCATTAGAAATCAGATGCAATCCCTTAGAAGCTTAAGTCTTGTAAAAGGTGTTCCAGGACCTCGTGGTGGCTATAAGCCTACTATTGAAGCATACCATACTTTAAACATTTCAGTTTCAGACAGTAATGCTAAAGTTCCTGTCTATAAGGAAAACAAAAAGTTAGAGGATGTTTCAGTAGCTAAGATTGAGTTTACAAGCGTACCTCATCCTGGTGAATGTGAAGCGGTCATTAAGGTTTTAGGAAGCATTAAGGATTTGCATGTAGGAGATATCATTCGTGTAGGACCTACCCCTGTAAATAATCTTGGTGTTATTGGTGAAATCGTAGGAAGGGACGATATGGACAATATCCTTCTCTTGGATATCAGCACTATCAGAAGCATTCCTAAAAACTCTGTTTATGAAATTGCTACATTGGATTTGATCTATCTAAAGCCTGGAGATTCAATTAAGGATGCTGCTTGTCTTCTTTCAAAAAACAATATCGATGGAGCACCAGTAATTACCGAAGGTGTAGCTATTGGTATGGTTTCATTGGTGGATATTGTAAAGGCATTGGCTGAAGGAAAGGAAAATGAAGACGTTAGGGATATAATGTCCAAGCGCTTGTTCTTCATTGATAAGGATACAAAGATAGCCACTGCTGTTTACAAGATGTATAAGTTTGGAATAAGCAGATTGATAGTAGTTGATGATGACTACACTCCAATCGGTGTTGTTACCCGTACTGACTTGATTGAAAAGATTACAAATCTAAACAATTTCCCATTGTTGAATGATAACGATTTGGAAGATGAGATTTAAGTTTAGCATCTATTAGAAGAATTTTATTCTATTTTTTATTTCTTCTATTTATTTTATTTTTTAAAATTTTTTATTATTATTTCATTATTTTAGTTTTTAAGTGTGGATTATATGAAAGTTGATCAATTGAAATTAAAAAAGGAAATGACTGTTAGCGAACTGATTGAACAGTTTGACAAATCAGGCGTTTTAGGAGCTGGAAGAGTTGCAAGAGCTTCTAATTTACTTGTTGATATGATTAATGATGAGGATATGGATATCTTCATGAGTTTAGGAGGTCCATTGGTTCCTGGTGGAATGCGTAATATCGTTGCTGATTTAATCAGGGAAAAAAGAATCAAGGTATTGATGACAAGTGGGGCTAATGTCACTCACGATCTTCTCGAAGCCTTTGGAGGCAGGCATTATAGGGACCTTGGAACCAATGATGAAGAGCTTAATGATGCTGGAATAGGCAGAATTGCTGATGTTTACACTCAAGGGGAAGACTTTGAACTATTTGAAAGCGAGATAACCAAGATATTTGAAATCATCAGCGAAAAGTTGGATAATGATGAGGATAAAGGAATAATTTCCATTCAAAGGCTTTTAAAGGAAGTTGGTCTTTTGATTGATGATGATAATTCAATCCTAAGGCAAGCTGCATTGAATGATGTTTCAATCTTTGCCCCAGGACTTATTGACAGCATGTTCGGTCTTCAGTTATGGATGTTTACACAAGACCACACTCTCGTAGTGGATGCAGTGGGAGACATGCATTACTTGTCAGACCTTGTATTTGAGTCTGAAAAGATTGGTGCTGTAATGTTAGGTGGAGGTCTTCCAAAGCATTACACCCTTGCTTCAAACCTTTTGAAAGGAGGAATAGATGCAGGTCTTCAAATAACTATGGACAGGCCTGAAACCGGTAGTTTAAGCGGTGCTCCGTTAGAAGAGGCAAAGTCATGGTCCAAGGCAAAGCATGGATCCAATTTAGTAACTGTCATTGGTGATGTGACTATCATTTTCCCATTGATAGTGGCTGATGCATTGAATAGAATTGATTAAGTTTATGGTGAAGACTTAATCTCTTTTTTCTTTTTTTTATTCACATTATCATTTTTCATTCTCTTTTTAAGTTTTTAAACCTATGATAATTTTTTATTTTAAGTATAGTTTACTATATTTAACTATTTTTCTAAAATAATGATAATATTTACTTTATATTGTAAAATAAGAATTATTTAATCGTTATATTTAAATATAAGTAATTTAAGATATTATTTTAAATAGTATAACCAGTAATTTTAAAATTTTTTATCAATTCAATGTTGTGTTAATATGGATTTAAGTAGAATTAATCTTTTCAATATTCTTGCTGTAGTTCAAAGAATTCCTTTAATAAAAAGGTATATTGATACTTCTAAAAACAATTATAATTCTAAAAAATCAGTAGAAGACTCCTCTAGGACTACATTGGATATTGATGAAGATCTTAAAAGGAGATTGGAGGCTAGGTCTAAAAAAACTGGGTTTAGCGAACATGATTTAGTAAATTCTTATATATTTCATGGCTTAAATGAAGATGAAAAATATGAATGTGAAGGAGGTATGACTCCTGAAGAAATTTTTGAGATTTTAGATCATGATTTGCCTGAAGGAGATTGGGTTTCAAATGAACTAGCAGGATTAGTTGAAAGCAAATATGTTACTAATGCCATTAAATTAAAAAAGGATACCTATAAGTGAGGTGTTCAATGATTTTTTTAGATAGCACTTATTTAATAGGCTTAATTTTAAAAAATGATTCCTTAAATTATAAATCTCAGAGTTAAAAGAATTTATTTGAAATAAAAATAGTTATGAGATATATTTTTCAAAAAAGACTCTAGCTATTTCATAGGCTATTTCAAAGCATAGGAAATGGATAAAGCTCCAAATGTTCAATAATCCAATTAAAACAAGCAATAGAATCACTACTTTTAATGCAAACCTATAATCGAAGAAATACTCTAGAAACTTGCTTTTTGAATAGATTTTCTCATTGTCATTTCCTATCTCATCGATTATGGCTCCAATCATGCAGATTATAATTGTGATAATGGAAAGATATGTGAAAGATTGCAATCCAAGAAATAGGAATGCTATGATAAATGAAGCCATTGTTGCGATATGATGAATTCCATCAACCTTAAAAGCCAAGATGTTTCCGATAAGAATTGCTATGAAGATGCAAGCTGCATCCAAATCGATTGAACAAGCGTAAGCTGTAAAGAGTCCACAGACTATTCCAAGAACAATAGCTATTGACTTATTTGACTTTTCATCATATTCATCATCTGAAAGCTTCATAAAGAAGCCAGAAAAGAAATAGGATAAAGCTAAACTAATATTAAACAAATTTACACCTTTTTATACTTAAAATAAATGAAATAGAATTAGTAATTATTAATTAATTTATAACTTATTAATAATTTATAATTTATTGGATTGAATCAACAATGTCTTTAGTTGCCTTTTTAGGGTCTTCTGCATTGTAAATGGATCTTCCGATGATCAATGCATTGGAATATTTCAATGTTTCCCTTGGGTCTCCTCCTTGTGTTCCTACTCCAGGAGAAATCATGAATGCATCTTTTCCAACGATATCCCTTATTTCGGATAATCTTTCAGGTCTTGTGGATGGCGCAACATAGTTAGTGATTCCCATTTCAACACCCATTCTAGCTATTTCATCAGCATTTGGCTGGAGGAACTTGATTGCTCCTGGGTGAGACATTTCAGTTAAGAGGAATACTTCCCCTCCATGGCCTTCTGCAGATGTCTTGCATGCATCCACGCTGTCTGGACCTACAAATCCATGACAGATGATTGCATCTGCACCAGCATCAAAGGTTTGGTTAGCTATTTTCTCATTGGTTGCCGGAATGTCTGCAACCTTATAGTCGCAAATAACCTTATAATCGAAATTGTCCTTAAAGAATCCAATAGTTGACAATCCTTCAGCAAGGGTCAATGGATATCCGATCTTTATTGTGTCAATGTACTCGTTGATTGATTCACAAACTCTTTCTGCTTCCTTTAAATCCATTAAATCCATTGCAAGAATAATATTGTTTTTCACATCCATATAATCACATTCCATTTCACATTTTTTATTCTATTACTATTTTGTATTTAATTTGTTTTAATTCTTTTTATTAAAATTAAAAAAATATAAAAGTATATTAAACTAATTTTATAAATTATTATTAAATAGGATTAATTCATAAATTAATTCATAAATTCTTATTTATTTTTATAAATGGCTTCAAAGAGGTTTTTAAAGTGTATGCAAAACATAAGATATATGCAGCAATATTCAATATTCTTAGGAAATTTCCACAAAAGAATAATAAGATAACTCTTTTAACAAACAAGAACCACTCATTTGAAGCTAATTTAGAGTATATTGCAAAGGAATTGGACAATAGAAACAATTCTGGAAAGAATTATGAATACAAGTTCATTCCTAAGGATTCCTTGTCATTTGCCAATATCCGTGACTTTGCAAGTTCAAAATACGTATTTTTGGTTGACAATTTCTTCCCGCTTGCATTCATGAATGTGGAAGGCATGAAATGGGTGCAATTATGGCATGGAACAGGACTCTTCAAGAAATTCGGCTATGATCTATTAAATGATGAGGATAAGAAGATCATGGAGATGTTTGCTCCTAAGATTGATTTGGTGTCTGTAAGCAGTGAAAATGTTGCGGATATCTATGCTCGCAACTTCTATGTTGACAAGTTAAAGGTCAAGCCATTTGGAGTTCCTAGAAATGACTTCTATAATGAGGAACACTTGTCTGATTCTTATTTATCTCAATTAAGGGAATCATTTGAAAAGGATTATCCGCAGCTTAAGGGTAAGAAACTGGTTCTTTATGCTCCTACATTTAGGGAAGACCCTAAAAACAATGCTGTCTTTGAATACTTTGATATAGAAAAGTTCCTTGATGAATTAGGTGATGAATATGCTTTAGCAATTCGATTGCATCCTAATTATAAAAGATACTGTAATGAAGAGCACAATATTGATTTGGATGAATTGACAAGCAAGTATGATATAATCAACTTTACAGGATTTAAGGATGAACAGAAGCTTCTGCTTTTAGCTGACATTTTAGTGGCTGACTATTCTTCAATCATGGTGGATTACACTATCTTGAAAAAGCCTGCTATACTATTTGATTATGACTTAGAGGATTATCTTTACAAGGAACGTGGATTCTACTTCGATTATGAGGAAATGGTTCCAGGAAAGATAGTTTACAATATTGATGAATTGATTGAAGCAATCAAGGAAGAGGACTTCAGATTGGAGAAGATGGAAGAGTTCTTGAAATTGCAATTCGGCGAATTTAAGCCAAATTCATCTAAGCTTATTTTAGACTACATTTTAGAGGATTAGAGAATTTATTCTAATCTTAAATCATTATTTTTCTTTAAATTTATTATTTGGACAATAATTGTTCTATCTTAAATCACTATTTTTCTTTAAATTTATTTTTTGGACAATAATTGTTCTATCTTAAATCACTATTTTTCTTTAAATTTCATTTTATATTTTCTCAAATTAGTTAGATAAACTTATAAATCTTTTTTTATATATTATAGTATAGTAAAATTTTTATGATTTTTAAGATTATAAAAAAATTTATGCTTACATATAATTCTTTTATTACTTTAAAGAAGGTTTTCTAATGGTTAGAAAGAAATCTAGACGCCGAAAACGACAGGAAGAGGATCCTATGGCTGGAACAACAAACCTTGTTGATGCAATGCTTGTTCTTGCACTTGGATTCCTGATTTTTGCCGTTATAGGCTGGAACTTGCAAAGTGTTATTTTCAGTGACATGTCTCCAGAGGAGCGACAGGCTACAATGGAGTCAATCAAGGATATCACTAATGTAACACAAGGTGAAAAATTGAACGAAACTCCAGACACTTCAAACAGCTCTGGAGAAGGTTATGTAGAACAAGGTAAGGTTTATAAGGATTCGAAAACGGGTAATCTGATTATGGTAGAGGGATGATTCTCTATCATTTTCTTGTTTTTGAATTAATATTAATAAACTAAAAGAGTTTTATAATACATTAATAAAATTGTGATAGAATGAATCTATTGGTTAGTCTATTTGGAGCAATTATTCTAGCAGCTATCCTATTACTAGGTATAGGAACTGGATTGTTATCCAATTTCTTTAAGAATGACTTAAGGAAACATTTGATAATTTCATTGATGATTTCCATAGTTATTGCCTTAATAATAATTGCATTAAGCCCATTTTATGAAAGTTTAATAGGATTGACAGTGAATAATTTCTTCTTCTATATATTCATGGCAATCATTGCATTGATTTTAGGAGTATTCACTTTCTATTATTGGCAGAAAGAGAATCAATATGACACTCTTTTAAAGCTATTGCTGTACTTTGATTTCATGCCAGTATCCTATGGATTGCTTCTAATGTCATCTGCAGCATTGTCTCCAAGCTTTGTATTTGACACAGCCAATTTCTCAATGACTATCTCAACAGTTCATTTGGCTATAATCATAGCGGTTTTATTGATGATAATAAGCTTCATAGCTTATAGGTTTTCAGATTTCATTGAAGATTATAGAATAACCCATTATCCTATCATTTATGGAAGCATGATGGTGATCTTTGCTTTCATATTCGTTGTATTTGGATTCTTTGTCCCTACAATAAGCCAGGTGCTGGAATATCCATCTACACAATTGACTTTAATGCCAGTTAATGCAGGAATAGCTCTTATAGTAATTTTGGCTATTTGTTTAGGCATTGGAGCATTATTCAAAAAGAGAAACAATAGGTTAAAATAGGTTAATTGGTTAAAATGAGTTAAAATAGTTTTATTTATTTAAAAAATTATATTTATTGATATTTATTTATAGGTGATTTAATGGCAATGGCAATTCCCGGTGGTGACTTCTTAACCACTGGACTTAACTTGATTTCACAAAGTCTTTTGATACCGGTAGTAATTATACTATTGATTTTTGTAGTGGTTGTAGTGGTTTCATTAGGTGGACTCATTTACGAATACACCTCAAGAACAAGGGTTTCTGTAGATGAGGTCTCCAATCTGATTTTGGATATGTCCGCTTCAGATTCTATAGATTCATTGAAGGCAAAAATCAATGGCTCTTCACTTCCACAGTCTCAAAAGAATCTTTTGGTAAAGATAGCAAGCACAGAAAACTTGACTGATGCTTCAAGAGAGGCATTTGCTCGTAAATTGATTGAAAACGAGGAAAACCTAACAGACAAGTCTCTTGAAGTGACTGATATCATCACCCGTATTGGACCTACCTTAGGTTTGATGGGTACCTTGATTCCACTTGGAACAGGTCTTGCAGCACTTGGTTCAGGTGATGTAAACACATTATCACAATCCTTGATTGTAGCATTCGATACAACTGTTGTAGGTATTGGATCAGGTGCAGTGGCTTATGTTATTTCAAAGCTTAGAAACAGATGGTATGAGGAGTATTTATCTAATTTGGATGTATTGTCTGATGCAGTATTGGACTTTATGTCTAATCATTAGGTAAATTTTCTTACCTTTCTTTTCTTTTTTTTTAATTATATTTTTTTATTAATTTCCCATCTCTTTTTTTAAACTCTATTTTAATTATTTATCAAATTAAATTAACTATATTTTACTTTTTTTCAATCAATTTGGATAGTTTTATATAATAAGTACAATAAATCATAACTCATAAGAATTTGAATGGAGGTGAAATGACGAATAAAATGAAATTGCCCTCTATTCTTGCTTTAATAGTGATATTATTCTTATCTTTGAGTGCAGTTAGTGCAAGTGATGTAGGGGACTGTATCACTGATTTGACTAACTCGTCAGATAGTGCAATTGATGACACTATAGCAATATCAGATGCAAATAATGGTTTAAGGAGCAGTTTTGATGATTCCAACCATGAAATCACAGATAATGATTTAATCTCTGATACAAATGATTTGGATGATGAAATTGCTTCTTCAAAGGAATCAGAAAAGATTGGAAGCTCTAATGAAGAGCCAGACATATTATCTGCTGAACCTATCGTAATAGATAGCTCAAGCTATTCACAATACTTTGATTCCAATGGAAAAATCAAGTCCGGAACATTGAAAGATGGAGATACAATCAAAATCAAAAGTATTTCTGATAAGATATTCACAATCGATAAGAGACTGAACATCATTTCAGATGATGGTGCAACCTTATCAAATTGTCTTATACGCCTTGTAAAGGGAAGTTCCGGCTCTGTATTGGAAAATCTCAAGATTGTAAATACAAAGGAAAAGATTACAGGTTCAAATTATTATTTGTCTGGAATAAGCATAATTGACTCATCAGAGAACACGATAAGGAACTCAATAATCAATGTGAGTGTCCATAAGTGCTTTGCGATAATGATGTCAAATGCAAGCTACAACAGGATCATCAACAATACGCTCATATCTGGTCTAAGCTCAACAATTCCTATGACAGCTTCATCATACAATGAAATCAGAGACAATTATCTGGAATCTGAATATACCAATATGGTTTATCAATCAGCATATGGAAATGGAGATTTCATGCCGATTGAAGATGAAGTCTGCAGTGGAAACATTATAGCAAACAATTACCTTAAAAGTCGAAACGGTACATACAATTCCTATTGCTATGCAATCTATCTGATGCAAACTGCAAGCGGAAATGGTGCAGTTATAGCAAACAACACCATAGAAAACGCTTTCTATGGAATCATTGTTGAAGCTCCAAACACCTTGATATACAACAATACAATATCAAGCATTGGAGGTCCTGCAGCTATTCTTGCAAGTGGAAACGACATCATCGTTTCAGGAAACAACATATCAACTGAACATACTGATGTCCATGATTGGAATGATGATGGAAATGTGGTAGCCATTCAAAATACAGGCAAAAGCAATGTCATTGCAAACAATACATTAAGGTCTGTAGGTTCAGATTCAATATTGAACACTGGTGAAAATGCAGTTATTGCAAACAATACAATATATACGGAATCTGCAAACGGCATAAACACCACCAAATCCAATGTGAAAATCGAAAACAACACAATTGTTGGAGTCAATTCAACAGGAGTTATGATCTTCACATCAAGGCTTGCAGAAAACATAACAATAAGGAACAACGACTTTGAAAGCGATAAAAGCGCAATTGTGCTAAGAGGAAATGTCAGCTATACATTGGTCTGTGACAATAGGATAAGCATCTCTGGAGACTCTGATGCCATTGCTGTATTGAAATACACCAATAGGAATCCGATAACTCCAAGTCATAATGCAATCTACAACAATACCATAAACGGTCAACTTGTGAATATGACCGACCCTTCAGAGATAGAAAGAAACGATACAGACAATGGAACCGGCAATGGCACCAACGGCACAGGCGGAGATATTGACAATGGAACCTATAGTGACTCTAAAGTCAATACAACAATCACTGTAGTGGACACTTCCATAATCAAAGGTAATGAGCTTGTTGTTTTCCTAAAGGATAAGGATGGAAATCCAATCAGTGGAGCAAACATCACATTCACATTATTGAATAGGAATTATGTAAGAACCACTGATGGAGAAGGTAAAGCAAGCTTGCAGATTAATGCAAATATTGGCAATTATGCAATGAATATAAGTTATGCAGGAAATGACACTTTCAATCCATGTAAGGTTTCAACTAAAATAAACGTTTTAAGAAACCAATTCATTGTAACTGAGGATAATTTCTATACATGCTTTGATGACAATGGTTATCTAAAGTCAGATTATGAGGATTATGAACTGATCTTCAAAGGAAACTTCAATGACAAGAGAATCATTTTGAATCGTCCTGTAATCCTAAAATCTGAAGGCGCAAAGCTATTGGATTGCGTAATAAAGATTGAATCCGATAATGTTGCAGTAGATGGATTTACAATAATCAATTCAAATCCAGGAAATGCAGCTGATAACCATAGGTTTGCAATATTGTTGGACAATGTCAAGAACGTCAATGTAACAAACAACAATATTCAATTGGAAAGCTATGACAATGGATATGGAATCTATGTATCAGAGTCATCCAATTGTAATATTTCAGGCAATACCGTTAAGGCAAAGGCAAATGCATTGACATTTGGAATAATGCTTTATGATTCAAACAAGAATACATTAAGGAACAACAATATTCTCGTAAACGGAACCAGCAAGCCTCATCTTTATGATTCAACCATTAAAGTGGACAGCTCCATAAGCGTTGATGACTATGAAGCGGAAGGTATGGTCATTCCAGAGGTCTATAAGACTTACGGCATTATTTTATTCTATTCATCTTCAAACGATATTGGATACAATAAGGTAAGCGCCACTTCTGGTGTTGACAAGTACTACACAGCTATAAAGGAATCCACAAATTCCATTGTAGGAATCGACTTGTATTATGAAAGCAGCAACAACAAGGTTCATCACAACAATGTCAATGTTACAGCTAAGGACCCATATCTTTACGGATTAGGTGTATTGGGTGCAGAAACCGGTAAGAGAGACCAAGTCTCTGCAAACAACAGCTTTACAGACAATGTCATTAATGTGAATGGAACTTATTATGCGGCAGGAATAATTGCAGGTTACAATTCCATAAACACTACAATGGCAAGAAACAAGATTCATTGTGAGTCAAATAACGTGTCCTATGGTGCTATACTTGAAGGTGCTGATGATACAAAGTTCTACAAGAACAATGTCACTTGCAATTCAAGAGTGAACTATCTTGTAGAAGGATATGATGCTGACAACAGCAGGATCTATGACAATCACATAGATTACGGCGATAAGGCATTGGTTGTAAGGGCTGTTGCATTATACAACTCTAACAACAACAGAGTTACAAACAATAGCGTACCTTCATTGAAGCCACTTATTCCTAGAATCGTAAAGGAAATCAATAGAATATGGCAAATGAAATATCCTGAAAGTCCAGTGATATTCACTGAAGAGGACATCATATATAAAAGTGCAAACTCTCCTATGATTGTGAGAAAGAACGGCACTGACTATGATCTCTTGGACTTGCTTGACTATGAACCTACAGGTCACCCAGATGTAATCTCTCCAGAGAATCAGTTGTTTGATGATATTGGCGGTAAGAACAATACATTTGACAACAATGTTGTAAGGGATTCAGATGGAGGTTCAAGTGGCGGAAGCGGTTCCGGTTCTGGAGGAAGCAATTCAGGAAACGGTTCAAGCTCTAGCAGTTCCAATGGAAATGGCAGTGGAGAAGGCAATGGAAACGGTAATTCCGGATATTCTACTGTTGATGGAACAGGAATCAAGTCAAATTCAACAGTGATGGATGGAAACACAGTAGGCACTTCATCATCTGCTCCAGTAACTGAATCAGCTACTGCATACAACTTGAATGTTGATGAGGATCCTGCAGCTGTTCGTACATTGTCATTAGGTGGAATGAATGCTCCTGTGCTTATAATATTGATATTGCTTATACTTGCATGTGCGGCAGAACTTATAAAACGTTCCAAAAGGGACATAAAATAATTTAACTAATTTTTAAGGCATTCTTGACTTATCTTTTTTTATTTTTTATCTATTTTTTTAATTTATTCGATTATTTTTTCTATTTTTAATAGTTTTTTATCTATTCTTTTACTACTTTTTTTATATTTTTTCGATTATTTTTTCTATTTTTAATAGTTTTTTATCTATTCTTTTACTACTTTTTTTATATTTCTTCGATTATTTTTTCTATTTTTAATAGTTTTTTATCTATTTTTTTATAATTTTTTACAAAAATATGAAAAATTTTATAAGCATGTTATTACATAATATTATTATCAATTATAATTTATTTTTTATAAAATATATTTTATAAAATAATGGATTATGTTGAGGACTATGCTTTGGGAACTATATCCTAAAATTAAGGTAATGGATTCCTTATTTAAATTTGCTAGATTATAAAATAAGGAAAAAATTGCTATTATTTTCCTAAAGCATAGCTATTTGTTCTATATTTCAAATAGTTTCATAAATTTTTTCTCCTTTCCCCCTTTTTCTTTTTTTTAAGCAATTTAAAGCCTTTAAATCAAATTTATTTTACCTTTTATAAAGAAAACTTTATATAGATTACAAATTAAAATATAAATTGTTTATATAATATAAGAAATCAAGCCAATTGAAATGGCAATTAATTCTTTTATAATATAAGAAATCAGGCCAATTGAATAATCTATTTTGAATTTTAAATATATGGAGAACTGCTTATGGAACTTACATCTATTCATCCAGGGGTTTATTTGCTTTATTACTTTATAATGGTTCTATTTGCATTCATTTTCAGCGATCCCTATTTTGTAGTTACTTTTCTGGCTTTGATACTTGTTCTGATTAGCCTTCAGGGAGTAAGTTCTGAACTGAAGAACATATTGAAGTTCTATATTCCTTTAAGCATTCTGATTCTGATTCTAAATCCCTTGCTTAACAGAACTGGAGCACATAAGATTTACCTTTGGTCCAACTTCTTTGTAACTTAT
>Ga0129306_1000742_pt1 | contig 46040 bp, 38 predicted proteins | sample P827metagenome_FD_94438 | JGI IMG/M metagenome (GOLD analysis project Ga0129306, IMG submission 94438) | Capybara group fecal microbial communities from Wisconsin, USA - P827 metagenome | ecosystem: Host-associated > Mammals > Digestive system > Large intestine > Fecal | place: USA: Wisconsin... | reverse complement strand
AGAACCAACGCAAGTGATGGCTGGCATTGGTACATATCGTAGTTCCACTGCGGTTGCGTTAGGGTTAGCTCATTATAAAAATGAATCGATGCTCTTACATGCCGGTGTTTCCTATGCAGGTGGCGGTAATAACCATGTGATGGCTAATGCAGGTGTGACATGGAAGTTTGGTAACCGCAGTACAGAAGGGGCTGTTTCTGACACATACAGAAAGGGACCAATTAGTTCTACCTATGCATTACAAGATGAAGTGCGTGCATTAAAAGCTGAAAATTCACAGATTAAACATGATTATATGGATTTGAAGAAAGATAATGAACGTATTAAGAGTGATAATGAGCAAATGCGTAGAGATAATGAAGAACTGAAAGTTAAGTTAAATTCTATCTTGGCTGCATTAGGTAAATAAGGAATAAATAAGGATTCTTGCAATTATTTGTAAGAATCCTTATTTTTATACGTTTAAGATGCTAAGAAGCACTGAAAGCTCATATTGTATTATAAAGTGTTAAAATTTATATAAATATTTATACAGGTGCTTGCATAATTATTCTTTTGCGTGTATTATCATGTATAACAAATATATAGTTGTTGAGATAATATGATGTTGAGAAAAGAGAGATAGGGAATTATTATGAAAAGCTTGCATAACAAACATTTTTTAACTTTATTAGATTACACACCGGAAGAAATTAATTACTTAATTGACCTAGCAGCTACCTTGAAAGCAGATAAGAAGGCAGGTAGTGAAAAGAAAACGTTAGTAGGGAAAAATATATGTTTAGTTTTTGAAAAAGATTCTACGCGTACGCGTTGTGCATTTGAAGTGGGGGCTGCTGATCAAGGGGCACATACTACGTATTTAGGGCCTAGTGGCAGTCAGATGAATAAAAAAGAATCCATTAAAGATACCGCGCGTGTATTAGGTTCTATGTATGATGCTATCGAATTTCGTGGTTTTGCCCAGCAGTCTGTAGAGGAACTGGCTGCGTACAGTGGTGTTCCCGTTTGGAACGGATTAACCGATATGGATCATCCCACACAGACGTTGGCAAATTTTCTCACGTTAAAAGAAAATATAGATAAACCACTAAAAGACATTAAATTTGCGTATGTGGGACATGGGCAATCCAATATGTGTAACGCCTTAATGAGTGGAGCTGTAAAGCTAGGCATGGATTTTCGTTTAATTGGGCCTAAAGAATTCTTCCCTACAGGGGATTTTTATGAAAAATGCAAAGAAGTAGCAGCTGAAACGGGAGCAACGATTACTTGTACGGATAATGTGGAGCAAGGTGTAAAAGGCCTAGATGTCATTTATACCGGTGTGTGGGTAACCATGGGCGATCCGTATGAACTGTGGGCAGAACGAATTAATACGTTTAAAGCGTATCAAATTACACCTGCCATGATGGCTGCAACAGGTAATCCAGATGTAAAATTCTGTCACTGCTTACCAGCTTTTCACGATACCAATACACAAGTCGGCAAAGATATTTTTGAACGTTTCGGTATGAATGGCATTGAAGTTACAGACGATGTTTTTGAAAGCGCTGCGTCTTTGGCATTCCAAGAAGCGGAAAATCGGTTACATACTATCAAGGCGGTTATGGTGGCTACCTTTGCAGATTATGAAAGCGTCTAGGAGGTAAGATGATGAATATTACAAATACAACTGATACAATCAATGCCGTGGCAAAAGTCTTTATTGTAGGTCATGAAGGCACAACGGGTTTGCGTATTTATGAGCGTCTTAGTCAACGCAGTGATATTGAAATACTTTCTATTGATGATGAAAAACGTAAAGATATGAATGAAATTGTTGCTATTGCAAAAACAGCAGATATTGTATTTCTCTGTTTACCCGATGCAGCCGCAAAAGAAGTAGTAGCCGCTACAAACGGGTTATCTTGCAAAGTGATTGATGCATCAACGGCGCATCGTACCCATTCGGAGTGGGCGTATGGTTTTGCAGAACTAGGGGAAACGTATCGACAAAAAATAGAAACGGCTACCCATATCGCAGTTCCTGGCTGTCATGCGAGTGGTATGATTGCTATCTTAAAACCGTTACGTGAAGCAGGCGTATTACCTGCAGACTATCCACTTTCTATTTTCTCTTTGACTGGTTACAGTGGAGGGGGCAAGAAAATGATTTCCACCTATGAAAGTCCTGACAAAGAAAATGCACTATTTGCGCCTCGTCAATATGGGTTAGGACAAGTCCATAAACATCTACCAGAAGTTGTTTATGTTTGTGGCCTTAGCAAAGCACCTATTTTTTCGCCTATTGTAGATGACTATTATGCGGGGATGGAGGTTTCTGTGGGCTTTCATACAGCGGCGTTAAAGGTCGCAACAGGAGGTACCACACAGCAGATAACGGCACAAGATATTTGGCAAATTTTAGATACGCATTATAAGGGTGCCAAATTAGTGCAAGTGCAGCCTTTTAATTTAGAGAAAACAAATGAATTATTTTTAGGGGCTAATGAACAGACAGGGTTAGATAGTATGAAACTTTATGTGTCGGGCAATGACGACCGCGTTATGGTGCATGCTGTTTTTGATAATTTGGGGAAAGGTGCCTCTGGTGCAGCGGTGCAGTGCATGAATATTGCACTGGGGTTAGATGAAACTACAGGCCTTGTATTATAACGGTAACTATATTCAATAAATACGTTTTTATACGAGATGTGTATAGCTTAATTGAGAGACAAATGGACGAGTGTACGTCCCAGTAGAGGAGAGAACGATGACAGTTTCAGATGTAAGCAACGCGATGCGTGCAAAAATATTGACGGCAGCGGTGCCATATATCAAAGAATATACAGATAAATATGTAGTTGTGAAATACGGTGGCAATGCCATGACGGATCCAGAACTTAAAAAGTCTGTTATGCAGGATTTGTTGTTGATGAATCTAGTAGGCATTAAAGTGGTTTTAGTCCATGGAGGGGGACCAGAAATTAATGCGGTGCTAGAAAAAATGGAGATTGAATCGACCTTTAAAAATGGGCTACGTGTAACGGATGCACCTACCATGGATGTGGTCCAAATGGTACTAGCCGGCAAAGTTAATAAAAGTTTAGTGGCTAATATTGTTGAGCATGGTGGTAAAGCTGTTGGCATCTGTGGTATTGATGGAAATATGATTAAAGTACATCAGAAAAATAGTGAACTCGGTTTTGTTGGTGAAATTGATGAAATTGATACGAGCCTTATAAAAACATTGGTAGATAATGGTTATATTCCAGTAGTATCTTCTGTCGGTGTAGATGATAACGGTGTAGCCTATAATATTAATGCCGATACGGTAGCAGCTAAATTGGCAGGCGCATTGGAATCAGAGTGTATGGTAGCCATGACGAATATTGATGGGGTTATGCTTGATAAGGATGATCCTACTTCCCTATTGCCTCAATTGACGGATGCAGAAGTAGAACAGTTAAAAGCTGATGGTATTATTGCAGGCGGTATGATTCCGAAAGTTGACTGTTGCATTGATGCCATCAATGAAGGTGTAAAGAAAGTATTTATCATCAACGGTGAAGTACCACATTCCATTTTAATCGAACTCTTAACCAATGAAGGCTTAGGCACTATGTTTGTTAAGGCCTAGTTGTTATGGGAACGATAAAATGGAGCAGTAGAAATATAATTTACTTTATAGATAGATATAGAAATAGAAACAGAGATGAGAGAGCAATATGAGTTTTAATATTATAAATCCTACAGGAATAGAGAAAAAGAGTGCTATGGAAGCAGTACAAGAAGCCAATTACAAGGTATTGGATAAAGCGTTTATTGCCAATACGTATGGGCGGTTAGATGTTTGTTTCGTAAAGGGTAAAGGTTCTACGCTTTATGATAACAATGGCAAAAAATATATTGATTTAGGTTCAGGCATTGGTGTTACTGCATTTGGTATCAATGATGAAGTATGGAGCCAAGCCGTTATTGATCAAGTACAGAAATTAAATCACGTGTCGAACTTGTACTATACGATGCCACAAATTGAACTAGCGAGTAAAATTTGTGAGAAAACAGGCATGAAGAAGGTGTTCTTCTCAAACTCTGGTGCAGAAGCTAATGAATGTGCTATCAAAGCAGCTCGTAAATACTCCATAGATAAATATGGAAAAGATAGAAATGTTATTATTACCTTGGAAAATAGTTTTCACGGCAGAACTATCACTACGTTGTCTGCTACGGGGCAGGATGTATTCCATCAACATTTTTTCCCTTTTACACCTGGATTTTTGCATACACCAGCTAATGATTTAGCGAAGTTAACCGCTTTGGTGGAAAGTAATCCCCATGTGTGTGCTATTATGATTGAACCAATACAAGGTGAAGGGGGCGTTATGCCGTTAGAACAAGACTTTGTAAAAGGGTTAACACAATTGGCTCATAGCAAAGATCTCTTAGTGGTAGTTGATGAAGTGCAGACGGGAAATGGTAGAACTGGTAAATTATATGGGTATATGAACTTTGATATAGAGCCCGATATTGTTTCTACTGCCAAAGGTCTGGCTGGAGGCTTACCAATGGGGGCGACGTTCTTTAATGAAAAAACGCAACTCGTATTAGATGGTGGCTCTCACGGCTCGACGTTTGGGGGTAATCCTATTTGTGCAGCAGGTGCTGTTACGATTATGAACCGCTTGACCGATGATTTATTAGATGAAGTCGCTAGTAAAGGTGCGTATATTAAAGAGCAGTTGGTCGGAACTAAAGGTGTGAAAAGTGTATCTGGTTTAGGTTTGATGCTAGGTATTGAAACGGAAGCTGAACCGAAAGACGTTATTGCTAAATGCCTTGATAAAGGGGTTGTTGTTTTATCGGCAAAAAATAAAGTACGGTTATTGCCGGCGTTAAACATACCACAAGAGGACTTAGAAGAGGCTATAGCCATTCTTAAAGAATGCATTGCTAACTTGTAAAATAAATAAATAAATATACAAATAAACATATAAATAAACATATAAATAAACATATAAATTATATATCCACTCACCGTATAGGTTAGTTATTATATTAGAAATATTAATATAATATTGACTAAATTGTGTATAATAGAAAGTATAGGAAATGATACAATGAATGTGGTTAGAACCATTGGTTGTTGGCTTGTATCAAAATAATAAGTAATTTTGGGAGTGGATTATGAAGAAACATTTAAATTATTTAATTCTGAGTACTCTTGCCTTGGGGATTATGCCAGGAATCGTGCAAGCAGAAGTTATTCCAGATTCAGCCACTACAGTAGGCGGGATTTATGATTATTCTACAGCTACTCAACCTGAGAATTGGATAGTACCTGATACAAATCAGAATCTGACGGCTTTAGATGATGTGACTTTCAAAACATCACCTAAATTTGAAGATCAGGCAACGAGAAAACAAACTTCTATGATTTCGTCTGGCTCAGATAATACTACACTTAATATAGATATGGCAGGGCATAATTTTACAGTAGGAAAGTATGGCCCCCTACTCTTTAGATATGCTAAAAAAAGTACAACAGCCATTACTAATGCAGATACAATCACGGCTGAAGGACAGAGTGCGAATATTATTGTTGTTAATAATGCGTCTATAGCCAAGTTAGAGGCCAAAAATAACATTAATCTAAAAAATTCTAATACCAATCCAAATACCCCTCCAAACGTCAGGGCTGATAACAATAGTCAGATTATTTTTAAGGCGGGAAAGGCTATTTCATTAACAGCTAGCAGTAATGTTATTTATTTAGGTACTCAATCAATAGCAAACTTAAGCGCAGGAGGGACTATTTTGCTGAAGCAGTTGTCAGTGACGTATCCTACTTTCTATATTGATAATGGAGATTTAACTCTAACAGGCAACGACATTGAATTGCATTCAAACAGCCGAGTAAATTTACTTAGTTTCAATCATTCTAAAATCAACATTACGGCAGCAAAGGATATAACGTCTACCTCTGTCTCTTCCACCAAGGCTGGTTCAGACTTTTTTATCGAAAATTCCACGAATGAAGTAAAGGCAGGTGGAAATATTACACGGTCTTCTGATGCTAAAATGACGACTGTTTCTAAAGGAGGCACTTTAACTGAAACTGCGGGTGGAGATATTAAACTTCATTCACTTAACAATGACGGTGTAAAAGTAACAGATACAGGTTCTAAATACATGCTTACATCTGAATCTGGTAAAGTTTATATCATATCAGATACGGATTCAGGTATTATCGCTCAAATGGAAGGACAGGTGACGCTAGCTAGCGATACGGTCATTACAGCACCTAGTGATGGCATTAATGCGTCTTCTAACGGACAAGTTATGGCACTGCAAGGGTTAGATATTACGACGAGTTCTACCGCTCTTAATGCTAGTTCCGGTGGGAAAATTTATGCACAAAATCCTGATGCAACTATAGCTTTAAAGAATGCCTTGATAGCTGATGGCGGAGAAATTTATGTAACTTTGGGCAATGGTACCTCGTTCTTAAATGGCTACACAAAAGTTAGTAATACGAATAACGTTGATGGATCTACCTCTATGGGACGTATAGACCTAGCTGTTAACGATGGCGCCATTTGGTCTATGACGCAAGACTCTTCTTTGACTAATTTAAACAATACTAATCTAGTCGATATGACTGCTAGTGGTGTAAAGGGGGATACATTAACAACTAAGACCTTAACAGGATCTGGCAACATTAAAATGAACCTTAATTGGCTTTCCAATCAAAAGGCAAAGGCTGCTACCGATGCTAGTGATTATATTACTGTAACAGATCAAACTGCTTCTGGGGTAACTGGCTCTATACAAGCATTAACGCTTGATGCAGATGAACTTCACCTAGATTCCATGGGAATTACTGACAGACTTTATTTCTCGACAGTTAAAGGTTCTCCAACAGACTTGTCGTATACTAGTCCTATAACAAAGCTTAACCACTACCGTGGGCATCTATACGACTACTGGTTCGGTATTAATCATACAACTAATGGAGATACTACAGATTGGTATTTTGGTACAATTGGGCGCCAAGAAAATGCTGCAATAGATGCTAATTTAAAAGGTAATCGAGCTTTAATTAATCTAGCTACCGATATGGATCGCCTCAATAAACGTCTAGGTGAAGCCCGTTTCTTTACCGATGATAAGCAGGGCCTTTGGGCGCGTACCAATTATACAACAGGCTCTATTGATGGTATCGATGGACACCAAAATATGGTACAAATGGGTCAAAATAATCCTGTAAAACGTGAAGATGGTAGTATCGTTCATCATGGTATCGCCTTAGACTATACACGTGCTACCGTTGCTTATGGTGTGGGCCAAGGTCATGTTAAACGACACGGGGTAACCGCTTATAATACTTGGATGGGGACGAAGGGGCACTACCTTGATGTGGTTGGTCGACTAGGACGTGTTAGTGCATCTCTAAACAACCAAGAAGACAGTAAAATAAGTACAGGTACTTGGTTACAAAGTCTTAGCGCTGAATATGGTCGCCATATAGATAAACCGAATAAATGGTTCTTGGAACCACAATCTCAATTGCAATATACGCATCTCAATAAGGACTCTTATCAGACGAGTGATGGTATTTCAGTGCATCAAGACGATGTGCACAGCCTTATTCTCCGTTTGGGATTCCGTTTAGGTCAAAAAATAAATGCAGGTAGTCAGTGGTACTTTAAAGCCGATTGGATGCATGAGTTCAATGGGAAGAGTAACACAAGCCTTACTTCGATTGATGGATTAGAAAACATTACACGAGGTGTACGCGGACATAAGACGTGGGGAGACATTGGTTTTGGCATTAGTCATACAACAGCTCATGATGGTTCCTATTGGTTTGATATTGAGCGTAAAATAGGAAATGGCGTTTCGCGCGCTTGGGAATTTAACCTAGGTGCTAGCTGGAAAGTCTAATATGTTAAAAAGGTTTTTATAACGGTAGCAGTAGTTCTGTAACCCTCATATAGGCTTTCATATGTAATCATAAAATAAAACGAGGTCATAGCAACAGGAGACATATAGTTGTTCCTATCGCTATGACCTCGTTTAGTTTTCATGATAATGGTAACTATCGTTTAGATAGATATATTAAATTTAAGTGGTATCTTATTTAAGTGATATCTTATTTAAAACATTTGATTTCTTCTGCATCTAGTGAAGCTTTGATATCATTGGCTAACTGTTCAAATAGATATAATTGATCTTCATGCAAGGCACTTTTAATATCAAGAGGGGTCCCTACGATTTCCATACCACTGAATTTTTCAGTGAAGTATTGCTGCATGCGCTTTAATGCGGCAGATGCCCAGGTGTGGCAACCGACTAAGGATACCTTATGGTTATGGAAGTTTAATGCTTTTAATTCGTGCAACAAGTTTTCCATTTTTAGATAAAGGGCCAGGTTATAAGTTGGTGCCATACATACAAAATGGCTGAATTTCCACGCATCTGCAATAATGTAGGATGGATCTGTCTTAGACACATCGTAAATACGAATGTCACTTACCCCACGCTGGGATAGTAAATGCGCTAACTGTTGTGCCATAGCGGCTGTGTTGCCGTACATGGAACCAAAGGCGATAACAACACCTTTCTTTTCTGCATAGTAGGTAGACCAATGTTGGTATTTATCGATAATATACTCAATTGTTTCAGGTGTACGCCAAATAGGTCCATGTAATGGAGCAATGGTTTTAATCCCTAGTGGGAGCGCTTTTTTTATCGCATTTTGAACCTGCACACCATATTTACCAACGATATTTGTATAGTAACGGCGTGCTTCGTCTTCGAAAACGCCTTTAATATCTACTTGGTCAGCAAAAATGTTACCATTAATAGTGCCAAATGTACCAAAGGCATCGGCAGAGAATAAGGTTCCCGTTGTAGATTCAAATACGCAAGTAACTTCAGGCCAATGAACCATTGGCATAGTATAACTAGTTAGTTTGTGTTTTCCTAGGTCAATTTCAGAACCTTCTTTGATTTCATAGTAGTTATCAGGTCGTGGATGTCCATAGAATTGTTCGAACATACGGAACGTAGTTTTATTGCCCACCATTTTAACATTAGGATAGCGGTCTAATGTTTCGAGTAGGGTGGAGCAGTGATCTGGTTCCATGTGATTTACAATAATGTAATCGAGTTGACGACCATGTAAAAGATATTCAAGATTATCGAAGAATTCTTGGCGAACGCTGTCATCGACAGAATCGAGGACGCATGTTTTTTCATCGTCGATAAAATAAGAATTATAGCTAACACCTAGTGGAATAGGGAACAAGTTTTCAAAACGTTCAGTGTCCCAGTCATTAGAACCTATCCAATAGATATTTTCTGAAATTTTTTGCGTACAATGCATGGTATACTTCCTTTCATAAACAGTTGTTTTCTGTTAAATCTGAGTTTTAAAATGACATTTACATATCACTCCTTATACATAATACTAGAAAAGTCGATTGCAAGCAACTAAAATGATAGATGAAAGTAAAACTAATCCGAAATTAAATCTGAACCTATTAAGAAAATAATATCTGTCACCTAATCTTTTTCCTGAAAATGTAGAGGCTATGAAGCAACACTTACTCCCTTTAGCAACGGTAGTAACTCCAAACATATTTGAAGCTACTCAATTAGCAGGAATGGACAGTATCACATCTTTAGCGGATGCTAAAGCAGCAGCTAAGATTATACATTCACTGGAGGCTAAAAATGTGGTTATTAAATGTCGTGATGGTTTTGGACAACCGTTAGACACGCCAGTTAGTGAAAACATTTCAGGCGCTATAGAAAGTATAGAACAATCGATGGATCTTATCTTTGACGGGGAGGATTTTGTAGAAGTTTGGGGACCCCATATCAATACAATTTGGAATCATGGCGCTGGCTGTACTTTTTCTGCTTGTGTTACGGCTGAATTAGCCAAAGGCAATACCCTTATTAATGCGGTTAAAACAGCCAAAATGCTCATGACAGAGGCCCTTAGAGAATCCTTTCCTTTAAATGCTTATGCAGGTCCAGTAAACCATAAAGCGTTTGCGTTAAAATGATAAGTTTTAAATGATAAGCTTTTATAGATATGAGCTGTTATTTATTTAATAAATATGAGATGTTATTTAAAAGAAAACTACCTGCAGATAAGTATTTATCTGCAGGTAGTTTTCTTTATAGAAGTATGTGGTTTATTCGTCTATTTAAAGTACGCTACGCCCGAAGCAAAGACCGGCATTACTTTTTCTCCTGGAATATTCTTAGCTACGCCATAGCCTACGCGTTCGATATGAGCCATTTTACCAAATACACGGCCATCAGGACTGAATAAGCCTTCGATAGCAGAAACAGATTGATTTGGATTATAGCGGGCATCGTAGGTCGCGATACCAGTTGGGTCGACATACTGTGTAGCGATTTGCCCCATGCGGTTGAACTCGACTACCTGTGCAGGGCTAGCGATGAAACGACCTTCCCCATGTGAGATAGGAACCGTATAAATTTCGCCTGCTTTAGCGAGACTCATCCAAGGGGATTTTGTAGAGATAACCTTGGTGTGTACCATGCCAGATAGGTGGCGACCAATAGTGTTGTATGTTAAGGTAGGACTCTTTTCTGTTAGTGGGGCTACATGACCACTTGGCAATAAGCCGAGCTTGATGAGAGCTTGGAAGCCGTTGCAGATACCCAATGCCAATCCGTCACGTTTGTAGAGTAGGTTTTCAAGTTCTTCTGCCAAATAGGGATTGCGAAAGAGAGTGGCCATAAATTTACCAGAACCATCTGGCTCATCACCGGCACTAAATCCACCGGGGAACATGAGAATTTGTACTTCCTGTAATTTTTGACGGAGTCCCTGAATAGAGTCTTCTAACTGGGCAATTGTTTGGTTGCGAATGATGAAAATTTCTGCGTTAGCACCAGCGCGTTCAAAGGCACGAGCTGAATCATATTCACAGTTGGTGCCAGGGAAAACGGGAATTAATGCGGTTGGATTAGATCCGTTGAGTTTAAATACACCTTGCGTAGTGTTTACCTTTGCATGACTTGGATGTTGGTCATGAATATAGGCAACGGCTTCTCCACTGCCATTTTCTGCATAGAGAGGGAAAATGGTGTCTAATGGTTTTTCATATGTTTTTTGCAGGTCTTGTAATTGCAATACTAGTGATTCAGGAGCATTGATGACGTTCGCCGGAATCGTAATTGTCGGCTCTTTAACTGTTTTTCCTAGGTTAACAGTACCAATTAAGCCTTCTAGCATGGCTGCCGTAGAAGCATCCGTTTCAATGAGGAAGGATCCATATAAAGGCGCAAAGAACGTATCCGATAAGTTTTTTGATAGATTCGTTGTTTCGCTTTTGGTGATTTCTTGTATCGCTTTGTACTGTTCAGATGCTTCCTCAGAAATTATTACACCGATTTTATTGCCTAAGGCCATCTTTGTTAAGCCTTCGGCAAGACCGCCTGGTCCTAGTGCATAGGCGGCAAAAATTTTCTTTTGATCCATGTAGTAAGCCAAATGATCTACAATGCTTTTGAAGGCGTCCCAATTTGGCGTTTCATCAGTATGGCGAGGCATTTCGACAAATACAATGCGATGGTCAGGTTCCTTGAATTCTGGAGAAATAACGGCATCTACATGGGCGGTATTTACGGCGAATGAAACCAGCGTAGGAGGGACTGTTAAATCCATAAAAGTGCCACTCATAGAGTCTTTGCCACCGATGGCGCCAATTTCTAATTCTTTTTGTGCTTTGTAGGCGCCTAAAAGAGCGGCGGTTGGCTTGCCCCAAGCAGTTTTATCTTGGTTTAAACGCTCAAAATATTCTTGTAGTGTTAAGTAGGCCCCTTCTCGTTTACCTCCGAGGGCTACAAGTTTTGCAATAGAGGTTAAGATGGCATATTGCGCACCATGGAAAGGACTCCAAGCTGAAATATAAGGATCAAAACCATGGGTCATAATACTAGCTGTTGTCGTTTCGCCGTGGAGAACGGGAAGTTTTGCTACCATGCCCTGCACAGGAGTTTTTTGCTCTTTGCCACCAAATGGCATAAGTATAGTGCTACTGCCGATGGTGCTATCAAAACGTTCGGCTAGCCCCTGTTGTGAAGCTACAGAAAGGTCACTAAGCATAGCATGCCATTGAGATTCTATATCAGTAGATTTTATGGCATGTTTTGCAAAAAAAGAACTAGCTGGTGCTTGAATATGGGCCGCTTGTTGTTGGGGCGCACCGTTTGTGTTCAAGAACTCACGGCTAATATCTACGATGGTCTTTCCTTGCCACATCATAACAAGGCGGTTTGAATCAGTCACATCTGCAACGACTGTAGCTTCTAAATTTTCTTCATCGCAATACGCTAAGAACGCATCTACGTCCTTAGCGGCGACTACACAGGCCATACGTTCCTGCGATTCGGAAATTGCTAGTTCGGTGCCATCAAGGCCTTCGTATTTTTTAGGCACTTTATCTAAGTCGATTAATAAACCGTCCGTCAATTCTCCGATGGCTACCGATACCCCACCGGCACCAAAGTCATTGCAACGCTTGATGAGGGTAGTCACTTCTTTGCGACGGAAGAGACGTTGTATTTTACGTTCCGTAAGGGCATTTCCTTTTTGTACTTCTGAGCCACACGTTTCAAGAGAGGTCAGGGTATGCTCTTTGGAAGAGCCGGTAGCGCCCCCACAACCATCGCGACCTGTTTTGCCGCCTAATAAAATGACGACATCGCCAGGAATAGGGGCTTCACGGCGTACGGCATCACGTGGGGCAGCTCCGATAACGGCGCCGATTTCCATGCGTTTGGCTACATAGCCAGGATGATAATATTCGTGCACTTCACCTGTGGCTAATCCAATCTGATTGCCATATGAACTGTAGCCTTTAGCGGCTTCGGTAGTAATTTGACGTTGTGGTAGCTTGCCCGGCAATGTATCTGTTAACGGTGTGTGAGGATTGCCAGATCCAGTTACACGCATGGCTTGATATACATAAGAACGACCACTTAATGGGTCGCGAATACAACCGCCTAGACAGGTGGCAGCACCGCCAAATGGCTCTATTTCCGTTGGATGGTTATGGGTTTCATTTTTAAAAAGAAGTAACCATTCTTCTTGTTTCCCATCTACATCCACTGGTACGATGATGGTACAGGCATTGATTTCTTCAGATTCATCTAAATTATCTAATTTCCCTGCTTTTTTGAGTTCTCGTACGGCAAGCGTAGCCATATCCATTAAACATTGTTTTTTCTTTGCTTTTTGAGCTTCTGTGAATACGTCATCGCGACCACGTAAATATTCTTCCAAAGCGGCTTTAATAGGCACTGTCAAAGGAGAATCTTCAATCGTTATATTTGTCAATTCTGTCATGAAGGTCGTATGACGGCAGTGATCAGACCAATAAGTGTCGAGTACGCGAATTTCCGTTAGAGAAGGATCGCGCTGTTCTTCTTCTCTAAAATAAGTTTGGATGAGTTTAATATCTGCATCACTCATGGCCAATCCTAAATCTACACGTTTGGCATAGAGTTCTTGGTCAGACAAGGTGATAAAATCATGTAATATAGCAACTTCTTGTGCTGGTGTAACTTGTAAAGCTAAAGTGTTAGGGAGGTCTTGACTAGCTTCACGAGAATCTACAGGATTAATATAAAACGTCTTTATTGTTTCTAATTGTGCAGCAGTTAAATTACCCGTGATAACCAATACTTGTGCAGCGCGTACAGTAGCGCCTGTCTTTAAGGTGCACATGGCTAAACACTGTTCCGCAGAGTCTGCACGTTGATCATATTGTCCAGGTATAAATTCGCGACAAATGACATGGGCTTGTGTTGGAACGGATAACGTATCAGAAATTTCATCTACAGGAGGTTCTGAAAAAATTAAGGATTTTGCTTTTTCAAAGTCGTCAGTATCCAATCCTTCAATGTCATAGCGTTCATAAATCTGTACCGTTTCAATAGGTAATGCAAGTTCCGTCTTGAAAAAGTTAGCTAAACGGTGTGATTCTTGAGCAAAAGGTGCACGTTTATTAACGAATAAGCGAATGATTGACATACTTCCTCCTCTTAGTTATAGGTGCTATAATTAACAATTAAAACAAATAAAATCAAAGATTTAAATAAGCCTATCTTATTATTGACAATTCTAGTATAACCATATTAGACTTATAAGTAAAGATTATTGTGTTAGTTTCTCAATTAAACTTTAGTAATAATTGAGGCAGTAGGTTGAGGTAGAATTATGAGTATATCTGCGGATTTGTATCGTGCGTTTTATGGTGTAGGATTACACCTCTCTTTTTCTAAAGCGGCAAGGGAGGCTGGCGTTTCACAATCGGCTATTAGCCAGAGCGTTAAACAACTAGAAAAAGAATTGAATATTCCTCTGTTTGAAAGAACGACAAAATCGGTTTCTTTTACGCCTGCAGGACGGGAACTCTTTGATTCCGTAGCACAAGCTTTCACTGTATTAGACAATGGGGTTACACAATTAAAAGAACGCTTAGCGAATGACCAAGCGAGCGTTAAAATTGCAGCGACAGATACGTTGTGCCGCTACTATTTATTGCCGTACTTTCAGGAGTGGCAGGAAAAGTATGCCGATGTAGGGATTCAGATTACCAATCGTCCCTCTCCACAGTGTGTAAAAATGGTGGAAGAACGGGAAGCACAGATTGCTATCGTTAATGGCTATGATGAACTTATGTTAAACCCTAAGCTTGAAGTCATGGAATTAGATACGTTGCGTGATGTGTTTGTAGGCGGTCCTAAATATAAAAACCACGGTCGTTTTACGATGGAAGCATTACTTAAAGAACCGGTATTACTGCTTGAAAAAGGTGCCGCGAGTCGGACTTTCTTTGATGATTTAACATTAGGGGCACTTACCAATCCCGCATTTGAGCTTAGTAGTCTTGACGTGCTAATGGATTTTGTTTCTATTAACATGGGGATTTCCTTAGTACCAGACTTATTATTAGGGAATAAATTAAAAACGGGCGAAGTGGTAGAGTTGAAGACCAATATTCCAGTTCCAGAACGCAAAATTGTACTTGTTCGTTCTCGTCTGCAACCATTGACGGTAGGCGCTGATAAATTTACAGAATTATTGATGAAAAATAGATAATTCTATTCGTTGCTATAACCTTGTCACTTATTTTATCTAACGAGAAGAACGTTGACTTTGATTAGAAAAAATGATAGATTTATTAAATAAAGCAGACTGATAAGGAGACTATATAATTGGAAATTTTAAAAGAACGTATTCGTAAAGAAGGTATGGTTCTAGATAATCGTGTGTTAAAAGTAGATAGCTTTTTGAACCATCAAATTGATCCTAAATTATTCGTACAAATGGGCAAAGAAATTGCGGCTCGTTATAAAGATGCTGGTATTGAACGTATTGTCACCATTGAAGCTTCTGGTATTGCGGTAGCGTTGCCAGTGGCACTTGAAATGGATTTGCCGCTTGTGTTTGCCCGCAAGAAAAAATCCCTTTTGATGAATGAAGATGTATATCATGCAAGTGTGTACTCCTATACCAAAGAAGAAACTTACGATGTAACAATTTCGAAACGTTTCTTGCCAAAGGGTGAAAAAGTATTAATTATTGATGACTTTTTGGCTAGCGGTGAAGCTGCATTAGGTCTTGCAAAACTCGTAGAAAGTGCGGGCGATACAGTAGCAGGCATTGCCATCGTTATTGAAAAATCGTTTCAGCCAGGCCGTGAACGTCTTGAACGTTCGGGATACCGCGTGGAATCTTTAGTTCGCATTGCTGAATTTAAAGATAACCAGTGCATATTTGTAGAAGATACAGAGGCATAGAACACTTTTGTGTGAAATTCTATTTTGTGTGAAAACCTATGTTTATTTATAGGTCTATATTATAATAAAAGCGTAAGTACATTGTACTTGCGCTTTTATTTTTTAGCTATTATCATTAACAGGCAGTTAATTGGTGCTGCACGTTAAACAAAGGAGTATATTATGAATGAAAAAGCCACAAAATTTGAGTTAGCAATACAAGAGATGAATATTCCTTGGTTTACAAAAGTGGAACAAATGGATCCATACAATACAGTCTTATTTCGTTCTGAGCTAGCTGTTCAAGACATGCGGTTACCTGTTTTTGTTGTATTAGATAATACTATTTTTACTGTTATCCGTCTTGTAGTGGCGAATGGAAAAGTCCGTACAAAACGGCGTGCAGCCATGGATAATTTTTTAGGTGACCTTAATAGCCGTTTTAAAGTATTCAAATACTATGTAAGTGATGAAGATGAAGCTATCTATTGCGATATTAGTATTCCTGTAAATGCAGAAAACTTTGACCCTAAATTGCCGATGTATCTTATTGGTGAACTATTATTACCACATATTGATGAATACTATAAACCAATCATGGCATTAATGTAAAAGGATTGTAGACCGATGAACAAAAAAAGTGAATTATTTAACGTGTTTTTGAACGAAGAAGAGCTGAATTGTTTTGAAACTAAAACCTTAAATGACGAAGAACATACGGTGCTCTATCGTTCGTATGTGCAAACAGATATAGGGAATATGCCCTTGTTTATCATTTTAGATGATTCTATTTATAGTGTTATGCGTGTTGTCGTAGGTGCTAATGTAGTGAATGATACGAATCGCCAAGCGATTCATGCATTCATGAATCATGCGAATAGTAGGTATAAAAGCTTTAAATATTATATTGAAGAGGGTGAAAATACCGTTTATCTCGATTGTATCTATATGAGTGGTGAAAGTAATTTTGAGCCTCGTTTATTGTATGTGCTTATGAGTCAAATTGTTAAATACCTGCCGGATGTAGTGCCAGAATTAAAAACTATCTTTGGTATAGATATGTTGCCTAATCCGTACGCTGCGTATGAGCATACACATACTGATACTCATGACCATACTCGTAATAATGACCATGATAATGACAATTCTGACCGTTGAAATTTTTAGATGCATATATGCAAACCTTGGTGTACGGAAAGAGAAATTTGCATGAATTTCTCTCTTTTATGGTGTTGAGATATCTTTAATGTTCGGAATGTTCCGAACATTAAATAAAAATAAAAAATAAATGTACTTATGTTATATTGACTTAATGAACCTCTTTTGATAAAATTTTCTTATAAAGAAAAGAGGTGATATTCGTGAGCAACATCTGTATAATTGGCTGTTTTGTATTGATTAAACGTATAGAAAAAACAAATATTCAGGTAGGTATGTGCAATCAAAATGTTGTAGGTTCCGTTGCTCAGGGTATCTTTGCGTCATAATGTCCGACTTTATTATAGTCGGACATTTTTTTCATCCGTAGGAGGATATTATGAAAGTCGGAATTATCATGGGTAGTGATTCAGATTTACCTAAAATGCGTAAAGCTGCAGATATATTAACCGTGTTCGGTATTGATTATGAAATGGTAATTGCTTCGGCACATCGTACACCTGCCGTTGTTCATGATTTTGTAGAACGTATTGAAAGAGAAGATGGCGTTGCCTTTGTGGCAGGTGCTGGGGCAGCGGCGCATTTACCAGGCGTTGTGGCTAGTTTTACTACTTTGCCCGTTATAGGTGTGCCTTTAGATGCTACAGCATTGCAAGGCATGGATGCGCTATTAGCTATTGTACAGATGCCTTCGGGTATGCCCGTGGCTACAATGGCTATTGATGGTGCTACTAATGCGGCCTTATTTGCCGTTCAAATCTGTGGTACTCGCGATGCAAACATTCGTGAACAATATAAACAATATCGTGTTGATATGGCCGCACAGGTAATCTCTAAAAATGAAAAATTACAAGCGGAGCTTAATGGTTAGTTGTCTTAGGAGGATATATGCAATACGATAGTGTTTTTGATAAATTGCATGAAGAGTGTGGTATTTTTGGCATCTATGACCGCACGTTGAATATTGCAAACTACGTGTATTGGGGTTTATTTGCACTGCAACACCGTGGGCAAGAGAGTGCGGGTATTGCCATTAGTGATGGTGAAGATATTGCGTTGCAAAAAAACATGGGCCTCGTAACCGAAGCCTTTAAACATATTCCTGAAATGCCCGGATATATCGGTACTGGTCATGTGAGATATTCCACCACAGGTTCCAATAATCCTAGAAATATCCAACCCCTTGTCATTCATTACCAAGGGGGGCACTTGGCGGTGGCACATAATGGTAATTTGACAAATGCGTTGCAACTACGAAAACAGTTAGAAAACGAAGGTTCTATATTCCAGACATCTATGGATTCAGAAGTAATTGTGAATCTTATTGCGCGTGCTAGCGAGTCGAGTATGGAAGACCGTATTGTTGATGCGGTTCGCAAAATTGAAGGCGCTTTTTCTCTCGTTATGAATACGACCGATTGTCTTATTGGTATACGTGATCCTCATGGGTTTCATCCTCTTGCACTAGGAAAAACCAAAAATGGCTATGTATTGGCTTCTGAGACCTGTGCATTTGATGCGATTAAAGCCGAATTTATCCGTGATATACAACCAGGTGAAATGGTTATTATCAACGATGATGGCGTGCGCAGTCGCATATTTACAGAAACAAATGCAGAAATCGATAAAAAGCTCTGTGTATTTGAATATATCTATTTCGCCCGTTCTGATAGTAATATTGACGGACAAAGCGTATATCAAGCACGTCTGAATATGGGGAAAGAACTTTATCGCGAATGCCAATTTGAGGCCGATTTAGTTATGGCTATTCCTGACTCTGGAACGACGGCGGCACTTGGTTATGCGAGAGAATCGGGGATTCCTTTTGCCGAAGGGCTTATTAAAAATCGTTATATGGGGCGAACCTTCATTAAACCGGACCAATCAGAACGTGATTTAGCGGTGCGTATGAAATTAAATGCAGTTCCTTCGGTGGTGGAGGGCAAACGTATTGTTCTTATTGATGATTCCATTGTGCGTGGGACCACAAGCGGGATTATTGTTAATTTATTAAAAGAAGCGGGTGCCAAAGAAGTGTATATGTGCGTCAGCTCGCCAGCGATTGAATTTCCTTGTCACTATGGAATTGATACGTCAGTACGGAAAGAGCTTATTGCGGCTACTCATACAGTAGAGCAGATTCGTGAATATATCGGTGCCGATCGCTTGCACTATCTCAGTCGTGCAGGCCTTTGTCGCGCCATTACTGGATTAACTAATGATGAACTTTGTTTTGCTTGTTTTGACGGCTCTTATGCAGTCACTGTTCCGGAAAACCAAGAAGGAGGCGTGAAACATGTCCTTGAATAATGAAACAACTAGTATCACTTATCGTGATGCTGGTGTAGATATTGATGCTGGTAATCGTGCCGTCGATTTAATGAAGTCTGCGGTGAAAGCCACCTATACCGACGGTGTTATAGGTGATCTTGGCGGTTTTGGTGGATTATACTCCTTAGTAGGACATAGCATGGAGGATCCTATCCTTGTATCTGGTACGGATGGGGTAGGTACAAAGTTGCGCTTAGCAATTATGATGGATAAACACGATACAATTGGACAAGATTGTGTAGCGATGAGCGTTAACGATATTCTCGTACAAGGGGCAACGCCTTTATTCTTTTTAGATTATATTGCGGTCGGGAAAGTTATTCCTGAGCAAGTGGCTAACATCGTTTCTGGCGTAGCCAATGCGTGTAAAGAATCCGGTTGTGCTCTTCTAGGTGGTGAAACAGCAGAGATGGCTGGGTTTTACGAAGAGGGTGACTATGATGTAGCCGGCTTTGCCGTAGGTATCGTAGATAGATCCAAATTGATTACTGGTGAAAGGATTGCCGAAGGCGATATATTATTGGGATTGCCTTCCAGCGGTGTGCATTCTAATGGCTTTTCTCTTGTCCGAAAAATCGTGTTAGAGCATAAACAGATGGCACTTACCGACTATGTAGAAGAATTAGGGACTACGATTGGGGAGTCCTTATTAACGCCTACACGTTTATATCCCAAAGCAGTACTTCCACTCATTCAGATGCAAGTGCTAAAAGGCTTAGTCCATATTACCGGCGGCGGTTTCTATGATAACATCCCCCGTGTCTTGCCAAAGGGGCTCGATGTGGAAGTAAAAAAAGAGGCCTGGCCAGTGCTCCCTATCTTCCAAAAACTGCAAGAATGGGGGAATGTAGCGGAACATGAAATGTATCGCACCTTTAATATGGGAATTGGCATGATCTTAGTGGTAAAGGCAGAGGATATGGCTGCGGTTAAGGCCGATTTAGCGAATCGCGGCGAAGCCGTATATGAAATTGGTAAAGTTGTAGCTAGTAAAGGCAAATCAGAACGGGTAGAAATCGTATAAAGCATACATTTATTTATTGATTGATTGCTTTTCGTCTAGGAGATACCTATGAATACAGAAAAGAAACGTCTTGCCGTTTTTGCCAGTGGGCGCGGTTCCAATGCAGCAGCCCTATATGAAGCGATACAACAAGGCGAAATTAATGGCGAAATTGTCGTCATCATTACGGATAAACTAGAAGCAGCTATCATAGAAAAAGCTGCACAATGGGGGATTCCTTGTCATAAAATTGTACGTGCTGATTTTATGACCAAAGAAGGCTATGAATTACAGTTATTAGAAACCCTACAACCTTATAAAGTCGATGGTATTGTACTAGCCGGGTTTATGCGCTTGTTAGGGGAAACGTTTATTACACCGTATGAACATAAGATTTTGAATATTCATCCTGCCTTACTGCCGTCTTTTCCGGGGTTACATGCGCAACGCCAAGCTGTTGAGGCTGGGGTTAAGATTAGCGGCTGTACCGTGCATTTTGTAGATAGTGGGATGGACTCTGGCCCCATCATTATGCAAGCGGCGGTGTCGGTAGAATCCGATGACACGGAAGATACGTTGGCGGCACGAATCTTGCCGCAGGAGCATGCTACATATAAAAAAGCCCTTGCACTATTTTGCGAAGATAAATTAGAAATTCGCAATCACGTGGTTCATATATTGCCATAGTTATAGTTAGAGAGTTGTAGTTAGAGAAAGGAGTGTAAGAACCTTACCGGCTCTTACCATGTATGATGATAAAAAACGCCTTAATTAGTGTTTCCGATAAAACGGGAATTGTAGATTTTGCTAACGAACTGTCTGCTCTTGGTGTTACCATTTATTCCACTGGGGGTACGTTAAAAGCGATGAAGGATGCAGGTATTCCGGCGAAATCTGTCAGCGATTTAACACAATTTCCAGAAATGATGGATGGTCGCGTAAAGACGTTGCATCCTGTCGTTCACGGTGGTATTTTGCACATCCGAGATAATGCGGAGCATGTAAATGCCCTTAACGAGCATCACATGGAACCGATTGATCTTGTAGTTGTTAATTTATATCCCTTCCGCGAAACCATTGCAAAACCCGATGTAACACGGGCAGAAGCCATTGAAAATATAGATATTGGTGGTCCTACTATGGTGCGTGCGGCGGCAAAAAATCATGCCTATGTAGGCATCGTGGTAAATCCAGAACGCTATGACGCCGTATTAGCAGAACTAAAAGCAAAGGGAGCCTTGAGTGATGGACTTCGTTTTGAACTTGCAAAAGAAGCCTTTACGCATACGGCGTCTTATGATATGGCTATTGCCAATTACTTAGCCGCAGAATCTGGTGAAGGTGAATTTCCGCATACCTATTTTAGCGAATATAAAAAAATGGATACCCTCCGTTATGGTGAAAATCCTCATCAAAAGGCAGCTTTCTATAAAGAATGTGAGGCTTCTACCGGCCTTGGTGCTTTAAAGCAGTTGCATGGAAAAGAATTGTCTTACAATAATCTAGTAGATATGGAAGCAGCGTGGAGCATGGCTACTGAATTTACGGAACCTGCAGCTGTTATTGTTAAACATACCAATCCTTGTGGCGCAGCCGTGGGGAATACCATCCATGAAGCCTATGTAAGTGCCTATGAAGCAGATAGTGTATCTGCTTTTGGTGGTATTGTGGCACTTAATCGTACGGTGGATGCGGCAACGGCTAATGAAATTGCTAAGATTTTTATAGAAGTGGTTATGGCTCCTCACTTTACACCAGAAGCCCTCGATATATTGTCGGCAAAGAAAAATATCCGTCTTATTGAATTAACCCCATTAGCAGCCGGTCAGTTAACGGTAAAAAAAATCTCTGGTGGGTTGCTCGTACAGGAAGAAGATTCCATGCCAGAAGACGTAGCGTCTTATGAAGTGGTAACAGAAGCACAACCAACAGCACAACAGATGAAGGATTTATTGTTTGCTTGGAAATTGGTAAAACATGTGAAATCGAATGCTATTCTCGTAGCCGGTAACAATAGAACAATGGGTATTGGCGCTGGTCAAATGAATCGTGTAGGTGCGGCAGAAATCGCCTTATTGCAGGCGAGTGGACATCCCATTGGACAAATTGACGAAGCCGCTACATCTAATAGCGATAGAAATGCTATTCATGAAAATCTGACAAGGGAAAAGCCGCAAGTGCCAGCTGGTGCTGTGCTAGCATCTGATGCATTCTTACCATTTGCTGATACAGTAGAATTTGCAGCTTCTTATGGTATTAAAGCTATTATTCAGCCAGGTGGCTCTATCCGCGATGCAGAATCGATTGCAGCTGCTAATAAACACGGTATTACCATGGTATTTACCAACGTACGTCATTTCAAACATTAAGAGGAGAGGTCTTATGAAAGTTGCCGTTATTGGTAGTGGCGGTCGTGAACACGCCCTCGTTTGGCGCCTTGGCATTAGCCCTAGCGTAGAAAAAGTATATGCGATTCCAGGTAGTAGCGCTATGCAAGACTTAGCTGAGGTGGTTTCTCTTGACTGGGAAAATACCCCTGCGCTACTTAACTTTTTAAAACAAGAACATATCGATCTTGTGGTAGTAGGGCCAGAAGCACCTCTTGTGGCAGGACTTACGGATACACTAGAAGCGGAAGGTATGGCTGTGTTTGGGCCCTCTAGAATAGCGGCACAGCTAGAAGGATCTAAATCCTTTGCCAAAGCATTGATGAAGAAATACCATATTCCTACAGCGGATTATGAGGTTTTTTCCACATTACAAGCGGCCAAGGAGTATGTACGACAGCAAGGGGCGCCAATTGTCATAAAAGCAGATGGACTAGCGGCAGGTAAAGGTGTTGTGGTAGCCATGACGCTAGATGAAGCCTTAGCAGCTCTTGACCATATGTTAGGAGAAGACCAATTTGGTGAAGCCGGTAGCCGTGTTGTTATTGAAGAGTTTATGGAAGGGGAGGAAGCGAGCCTTCTTGCCTTTGCAGATGGGAAAACAGTAGTGCCCATGATAGCCGCACAAGATCATAAACGCATTTTTGATGGAGATAAAGGACCTAATACGGGTGGTATGGGGGCCTATGCCCCGGCGCCTGTAGCGACACCAGAAATTATAGAAGTGGCGCAGAAAACTATTTTAGAACCTGTTCTATCCGCTCTGGCCGCAGAAGGGGCGACCTATAAAGGATGTCTGTATGCGGGACTTATGATTACAAAGAACGGTCCTCGTGTGGTGGAATTTAATGCCCGCTTTGGTGATCCAGAAACACAAGTAGTATTACCTCTTCTTGAAGGTGACCTTGGTGAGATTATGATGGCTTGTGCAAAAGGGAACCTCACGGCCGATATGGTGAACTGGAAATCTGGATCGGCAGCTTGTGTCATCATGGCTTCAGCCGGCTATCCAGAAACGTCACATACAGGTGATGTCATTACCGGAAACTTAGATTTTACAACAGACAGTTATGTGTTTCATTCAGGCACAACCTTCGTAGATAACCACTATGAAACTAATGGTGGTCGTGTGCTAGGCATAACAACTGTAAAAGAAAACTTGCAAGACTGCTTAAAAGGTTGTTATGATAGAGTCATGCAAATCAAATTCAATGGTGCTCAATATCGTACAGACATTGGACAAAAAGCTTTTAAATAAACAAAGGCTGTGAATGGGATTGCCCTTCACAGCCTTTGTTAGTGTATATTGTCTTGATAGTGAGGTTTTATGGATATTTGGAGTTATGTCATTTATGGCATTTTATTTTTAGTGTTTACTAGTTCCCTAGGAGCGACTCTTATAGGGTTACCTGGTAACTGGGTCATCCTCGTTGTATTGCTCTGTTTTTCGTTTTTTACAAAATTTGCCGTGTTAACCCTGACTGAAACGATTGTGCTCGCCGGAATCCTTCTTCTAGGTGAAATCATTGAAAGTAGTCTTGCCCTGCTGAATGCTAACCGGTATAAACCTTCCAAGTGGACACTGCTAGCTGCGTTTTGTGGTGGCATTGTAGGCGCACTTATCGGCACGAGTATCCTACCAATTGTAGGTTCTATTATTGGTTCTGCCGCAGGGGTATTTGGATTGTCCTATTTTGTAGAATTACGCCTAAGTGCGAATAAGGCACATGCAGAACAAGTCGCTAAAAGTGCTATGATAGGTGCACTTTTAGGGGTAACGATAAAATTTATCCTCGCCGTAGGCGTTGTCATGTATTTATTCTGGACACTCATTATTACCTATACAGCTATCCCTGCAGTGGGTGTACCCTTTTAGATGAGTTAACTAGTTATATAAAATCTGAAATATTATATAACACATAATATATGTAAATTATTGTTTTGAATACGTATATAGGAGATTGTAACATGGAGTTTTTAGTCGTATTATTGCCGTTTTTAATTTGCGGCTTCTTTGCAGCGCTTATTTCTCGTTTTACCGGTGTAGCCTTATCCTTCTTTTTGGTGCCCACCATTCTGATGTTGGGGGCGAATCCGCTAGAAGTAGTAACATTTATGCTTACCTTTATCCTATATAACAACTTTACTATGGAAACACAGGACGTACGGTTAGACTTAAAAACGCTTACCTTTTTCCCCGGCTACAAAGGACTGATTCCAGTGGCTATTACCGTATTATTGGGGTTCGTGTCTCCATTCTTAGCTATTGCCGTCTTTTTCTTTTGCTTTATCTTAGAACTGTGCGCCTTTGCTTATAAACACTTAGAAGAACGCCAACGGCCGGAAAAGAAAGACGTTGTCAAACATGCCATGATTGCTTCCATTGCTAGTGTTCTTGGTGTATTAGTCGTGCCGCTTATTCCTGAAAGCTATTATTTTATCTTAGCAGGTGCTGCTATTCTATGTCTTACCGCGTTTGCGTGGTATGCAGGTAAACATCGTAATGCCTTTCGTGGTAGTTGGGCCTATCTCTGGTCTGGTTTTAGTTTTCTACTTGGGTTATTCGGCGTGGAATGCTCTAACTATACAAAAGACTTACGCCGTCAATTTCCTAGTAAAATTGATAGCTTTATGCCGCTTATCTATGTATTTGGTTCCTATACCGGCCTAATCCTTTGCTTTGCCCTATATGCCGGACTATCCTTACCATCCTTAATGGCCGCTATCGGGTCTGCCATTAGCATCCGTATCTTTGGCGTATACGAATTTACCGGCAAAGGTGCATTCTCCTATACCGCAACAGCTACAGCCATCCTTATGGTTGTGTTATTGTATCTTATCAACCCAACACCAGTCGGATTCACGACTGTGAATGAAGTGTTTGGGACAATGGTGAAGTAGGGGAATAAAGCAAGTAGAAGATTTGTTTTTATAACTTTATATTGATGGACTTTCATGGATAGTGATAGGCCTATTTTAATAAGGTAAGACACACCACATTGTGGTGTGTCTTTTTGTTGCAATTTAAATTTTAGCGTTTATATAATAAACATAGTTGGTAATCGTCGATTAATTAAATAGTGGAATTTCACGTTAGAAATTAAAAAATATATTCTTATATATCCATATATAAGGAGAGGAGTTGGATATAATGGAAAGTCGTGCAGGAAGACAAGTGTTGTTGCCTGAACCATTGTTGAGAAGAATGTATGAACAAAATAAATGTAGCACAAGTAAAATGGCTACTTTATTAAATTGTAGCCAAGATACGATTTGCCGTCGACTTAAAGAGTTTGGTATCAATACTCGTCAGCGCCGTCATAAACTTCCAAAAGAAGAAATATTAGAACTTTATTTGGATAAACATATGTCTATAAAAGAAATAGCATTAATATACCGGTGTTCTCATACTACTATTAGTAATCGATTGCGTGAGTGGGGAATCACAGCTCATAGAAAGGGGTGTCAAAAGGCGGCACATAAACCCACTGTACGTACGGGAGAGTATGATCAAACTATTATGGCGGCCTACCGCAGTGGTAATAGCGCGGCTTTTATTGCAGAATCGTTAGGCGTATCTCGTTGGGTTATATTAGAACGTCTTCGTATGCGTGGTGTACCGATTCGCTATAGCCATAAGAAAATACACTTAAATACTTCGGAGTTACAATATTTATATCAAAAGCAAAAAATGTCTACGGTAGAAATTGCGACTATCTATAATGTTAAACCTTGTACGGTTGCTACTCGGCTTCGCGAACTAGGCGTGCATCTTAGAGGGAATCGTATTAAAGTAGATACTAAAGAAATCTTGCAACAATACAATCAAGGCGTTAGCATTGTAAAAATTGCAGAAAATTTGGGGTGCTCGTATACGGCTGTAAAAAGTAGACTTAATGCCGTAGGGCGCTATCAGAAGCGCACGCGCCTTTCATTAGTTGCAGATGAGATTATAAAAGCTTATACGAAGGAAGAAAAAACATTACAAGAACTTTCAGAGAAATATGGTTGTTGCCCCAATACCATTGCTAAGGTTTTAAAAGACCATAATATCTCAAGGCGGCATCGGGGGCAGCGCATGTGTTCGTAGGTTTTATTCCTTCTTGCATGGTCAGTCCCTTCCGTTTACAATATAGGAAAGGAGATTATACCATGATAAACTTACTTGAACTCGAAAAGAAAGCCGAAGCGGCTACGCTTGAACTTATAAAAATTGGTAAACTACAACAGAAGCAAATCCTTGTTATAGGTTGTTCTACTAGTGAGGTGGGAGGGCATGCTATTGGTTCCACCTCTAGTGTAGAGATTGCAGAAGCCTTGTATAAAGGCTTATCTAAAGCGGTGAGTGCGGCCGGCATTTATTTAGCCTTTCAGTGTTGTGAGCATTTAAACCGTGCTATCGTAGTAGAGCGGGCAGCCGTACCTTTTGCAGATATAGTGAATGTAGTACCGCAAGTGAAGGCTGGTGGTTCTATGGCAACGACTGCATATAGTCATATGATTGATCCAGTTGTGTTAGAAACGATTAAAGCTGATGCTGGTATTGATATAGGGGATACGTTTATTGGTATGCATTTAAAAGCGGTAGCCGTGCCGGTTCGTCTAAAAATTAGAGAAATAGGTGCAGCCCATGTAACCGCTGCACGGGTACGCCCTAAGTTTATTGGTGGTAGTCGTGCTGTTTATGATGAAACATTGGCAGAACCAGGAAAATAGGATATAACGTGAATAAAAGGGATTACTCGATTCGAGTAATCCCTTTTTCGCCCTAAACATATTTTTGTCTAAAGTGATGTGCCTAACCGTTTATATACGTTTTATACTACTTCTTTATTATATCTTTCATTAAGATCTTGTAAATGTAGCAATATATGTAATAAATCATCGCCAAAAGGTCTGAGTTTATATTCCCCATCTTCGAGTTTATGAATGATGCCACGTTCTTGTAATACTTTCAGTTTGCGATTCAATTCCACTGCACTGAGGTAGGGGATAGAGTCTAAAATTTCTTGAAAACTGTAATGCCCATTACCCATACTGCTGAGGATTTCGGGAATCCATTTTAATTTAATAACATCTTGTATCATCACAAAGCCACTTTTAAATGCGTTCATTTGTATTCACTCCTATTTTTATTATGCGCTGCACATAAAACTAACAATTCTGTTACTAACATATTTGTTACTATAAATAATAATCATTATAAATTATAATGTGAACATAGTTAAGAACTATTATATATTTTGTAATCTAAATAGTAAAATAAAGGAGATAATAGTATGAAAAACGTACAATCTGTAAACAAACATTTAGCAAACTTAGGTCTTTTAAATTTTAAACTTCACAACTTACATTGGAATATCGAGGGCGGTGCATTCGTTCCCGTTCATGAATATATTGAAAGCGTATATGATAAAGTATTTGAATTCTATGATGAAGTAGCAGAACAATTAAAAATGCAAGGCGAATCTCCAGTGGTAAAAGCCTCTGAATATTTAAAGATTGCTTCCATTAAAGAAATCGATGCCAAAGTGTTTAGCATTTCCGAAGCGTTATGTATCTTGCAAGATGACTTGAAGGTATTACAACAAGAAGCTATTGAAATTCGTGCCGTAGCAAATGAAGAAGATAATTTCGCCCTTGCTAACAGCATGGAAGATGAATTGGCTTACTATGCAAAACAACTTTGGTTCATCAAATCCTCCCTTGCTAACTAACAACATACTTCTTCCAAATGGGAAAGGCGTGTAGCCTTTCCCATACATCATTTAGTATATACATATGTTGGACGGGGATCTTCATTTAAGGGTTATATACTAAATGATGTATACGAAATATATACAATTTTTTCCCCTGTGAAAGAAGTATTTTGTGTATATTTCTTTTTTTAATTTACCCCAACTACTATATATGGTAAACTGTAAGAAGATTAATATTAAATACGGAGGATGACCTTATGGCTATCTACTTACCATATATTGTATTGTTGGCAGTTATGGCTTTATTTTTCGGAATTTGCTATCTAGTATTTGGCGAACGAACAAATACAGAAATAGCAACAGAGACCGTACCGCACGCCCAAGGGGTACACCCGGCGAGAACGATAAATCCCTATGCAACACCGAGCACCCATAGTAGTCGTACAGGACTAGCCAATTTGGAGGCGCATAGAAAAACAAAAGTTGTTGATGAAATAGAAGAACTGCATAAATTGCAGGAAGAAGAGTTAGTCCCTAGTGCGGAAGTAGAAGATAAACTAGCTAATACAAGCCGCAATAAAGTGGTGGCGAAATCAGATAAAGAGATTACCGGCAAAGTAGCGAAGGTTAAGGAATTAACCGATACGGCTAGACTGGCAGCTTTGCGTATGGAAGAGGAATCCACGGCGGACGTTGAAGTGGTAACTACTACGAATACAAATCCGTTGCCGGAAGCTACGACAACTGTTGAAGCACCTGCAACTACGGTTGCTGAGACGGTAGAGCCAACTACAACCATTACGAGAACCTATGCGGTGGAAGATGCAATCGATGCGACCCAAGTGATTGCTATTGATGAAAAAGCCTTTACTGAAGTAGCGGATGATGCGACGCAGATGATTGCCACAGTGGATGCGACAGCATTGGCTAGTACGCCTGTGGCGGAAGAAGCGGTGTCCGCCTCCTTGCAAGCTGTGGCTAAAGATTTAACGGCTACCAAGGTGATTCCTGCCGTAAGTGGAGATCTTGCCGATTTAGGCGCAGAAAAAGAAACGCCTACCTTGCAACAGTCTACTGATACAGCGGTGCAACGTGCCACCGCACATTTCTTAAATAGTTATGGCGTTGTAAGCGAAAAATCTCGTAGTGATGTAGAACAAATTACGGTAGAAGCGTTGAAGCGCTTAAAGTTAGAAGAATGTGGCGAAATTGAAGTGCTTCTTGAAAATATTGTAGTGCAAGAAGCGTTGTTTTGTATGCAAAAAGCTTATGTAACAACGCCTACCAAATGGATGTATGCCACAGCGCTCGATGCATTCCTTGATGTGGTACAACAACCGAAATCGAGTACACCATACCTAGTCGCTTTTGATGCGCTTCGCATTTTACCGCATTTATCTCTAGGGCATTTCCAAGCGATGGCCTTAGTATTGATGCTACAATACTCTAGAAACTCGAATAATTATTCCATCGAAAATTTCCGCCATTATGTGAGAAAGTATCTAGAACCATTCATGTCTGAAGTACCTCGTGATGATTCTATGTATCGCCAATTGGATTATCTCCGTTGTTGCGTACCAAACGAAGAACCTCATATATTTACGGACGTTCTTAGTGCCTCTTACCCCTATGTATTTAACTACCGTGGGTTTACGATGGATGAATTGACGCGTGTTCTTGGAGGTGAACGCCTCGCACCGCAGTTCCTTGTTAATAGTTTAAACTCGTCTATGAAAAAGTTGGCTTGCGTGGATGAGAGTATGTCTACACGTTTATTCCGCTTAGCCCATATTAGCGATGGTGAAACGAAACGTCGTCTATTAGCTCTTATGCAGAGTAAACCAACTAATTTTAATGGTGCTGAAAGTGTGAATATTCTTGAACACATTTCCCCAAGTCTTGTAGAGTTTAATGAGTTGTATAACCAGAGCATGCTTTGTCAAATAAGCTTAACATTATTAGGTTTATATCTTGCTCGCGCGCATGTGAAAGTAACGATTGGAGAAGAATTCGACTTATCTCGTTGGTTTTAATTCTCTACTATCATTTTCATTTGTTTTATAACTTAATTTATATTGATAAAAGAGTAGCTACTCAGATTTTGAGTAGCTACTCTTTATTTATAACCAGTATTTTGTCCTGTAACCTGTATTTTATTCCGTAACCTATATCTTGGTACAGCCACCTTATTGTTATTTCTGCTATTAGGTAAGCGGAAGAAATTAGAGGAAAACGTATAGTGACGAGGCTAAAAGTTATAGCCTTCGATTTCTTCTAGATTTAGTAAGGTTACTTTTTTACCTTCCACATACATGATTTCTTCGGTGGCCAACCGACTTAGCTCACGACTGAGAGCGGTACGGGATACATTGAGTACATCGGCCATTTCTTGCCGATTGTGTGGCAACATAAAGGGATTAGTACCTTGCCGTTTATATACATCTATTACATATGCATATATTTTGTCGCGCATCCCTTTTAAGGTCAAATAATGTACCTTGCGCGTTAGGACGATTGCTTTTTCAGAAAGGTCGTGTAATAGGTTAATTAATAATTGTGTTTGATATGGCTCACAACCGGGTACAAGATTAGTGAAGGATTCAGGAGGGAGGAATAATACTTTGCTAGCTTTTGTTGTTTGAATGGTGGCAGGCCAGTTTGGAGTATCTGTGAAAAGTAAGGCTTCGCCAAACATAGAGGCTTCTGTCAGTTCTGTCATAATGGCTCGTTGCCCTAATACATTTTCGCGCGTTAAATGGGCGTGTCCTTCTAACATAACACCAATGCCTTTCATTGGGTCACCGCTGAGCGCGATAAAACTATTTTTCTTATATGTAATGATTTCTGATTTGGCGGCATTCATAAATAAATCAATTTGTTCTTCTGTTAAATTGCGAAAGAGAGGAGAACTTTTTAAAACTTTAAGGTATTTACAGTCCATAGCTTGCCTTTCTATATAGTAACAGTTGCATTGCACACGTATGTTTTGAAAATTTAGGAACTTTCAAAATGTTGCCATAGCAACAGATTTTTATGTATGACTCTATTATAATGCAAATATAGTCACAAAGAAATGCTTAAAAGTGACATTTACTAGAAATCTAATGTTTCAATACAGTTAAGTAACTATTAACTTAGGAGGATTTTACAATGAGTATGTTCTGTTACCAATGTGAACAATCTGCTGCACCAGGCGGCTGTACGGTACAAGGTGTTTGTGGCAAAACTGCACCTGTAGCTAATTTACAGGATAAATTAACTGCTGCATTAATTGGCCTTGCTCGTGCAGGTCAGGCAAAAGGCGAAACCGTAGAAGCAACACGCTATTTGAAAAAAGGTCTTTTCATGTGTGTTACTAACGTTAATTTCTCTGAAGATCGTGTTCAAGAATTTATTGACGAAGTAGAAGCATGCCGTGAAAAAATTGATCCAACAGCACAAGACTTCGATTGGGAAGCGCTTTGGAAAGGTGAAGAAGATTTAGTTTCTTTACGCTCCACTTTATTGTTAGGTATGCGTGGTATGGCTGCCTATGCTTGGCATGCATCTGTATTAGGATTTGATGATCCAGTCGTGGATTCTTGGCATTACAAAGGTCTTGTAGAATTTGCAAAAGACCACTCTGCAGAAGAATGGTTAAACCTTCTTATGGAATTTGGTCAGATTAACTTGCAATGTATGGCTCTTCTTGATCGTGCCAATACAGAAACATATGGTACACCAGTTCCAACAAAAGTATCTTTCGACATTCAGCCAGGTCCTTTCATCGTTGTAACAGGCCATGATTTACACGACCTTAAAATGTTGTTAGAACAGACAAAAGACACAAACGTAAGTATTTATACACATGGTGAAATGCTTCCTTGCCACGGTTACCCAGAACTTAAAAAATATCCACAACTAAAAGGTAACTTCGGTACTGCATGGCAGAACCAACAGAAAGAATTTGTTGACGTTCCAGGCGCCTTCTTATTTACTACTAACTGCATTATGCCACCTAAAGAAAACTATCGTCAGAATATCTTTACCACTGATATGGTAGGGTTCGATGGTTGTACACACATTCCAACTAATGATGATGGGACTAAAGATTTCAGTGCTGTTATTAAACGTGCACAGGAACTTGGTGGTTACACAGAAACACAGCATTTCACAGGTATCAACGGTGGTCATGAAACAATGACTGGTTTTGGTCATGGTGCGGTGTTAGGTATTGCTGACAAAGTTATTGATGCTGTAAAAGCTGGTGCTATTAAACATTTCTTCTTAGTTGGTGGTTGTGATGGTGCCAAAGTAGGCCGTAACTACTACACAGATTTCGTAAAACAGACACCTGCTGATACTGTAGTATTGACATTGGCATGTGGTAAATATCGTTTCAATGACCTTAACATTGGTGAAATTGGCGGTATTCCTCGTATTCTTGATATGGGGCAGTGTAATGACACCTACTCTGCTATTCAGGTAGCACTTGCACTTGCAAACGCTTTTGAATGTGGCGTAAATGAACTTCCATTGACATTAGTTCTTTCCTGGTATGAACAGAAGGCTGTATGCGTTCTTCTTACACTTCTTGCACTAGGTATTACTAATATCTATATTGGACCAACATTGCCTAAATTCTTCTCTAGCAATGTACTTAATATTCTAGTAGAAAAATTCAAATTACATCCAATCACAACTCCAGAAGCTGATTTGAAAGCAATCTTGGGTTAATAGATAGTTAAAACGTATTAAAGGTTACGTGCAATTTCGGCGGGTGGGCTTCGCTTTGATGCAGATGCCCCCTGCAATTGCACGTAACCTTTTTGCATTATTCGCTATCTGCCCCCCAATTTACAATCAATTATGCGCCAGAGTATTGTGATGGGATTCAATTCTTGCGTTTAACATTGTTAAGATGAATGTAAATATAGAATTGATTAAGCGAGAGAGAGTCGACATTCGCCTATACTATTTCTTATGACATATAGAATATAGGACAATGGCAGTGAATGGTATGTGTAATAAAATTTTATTGCACATACCTTCTTAAATGCCAATATGATATACTAGGCGTAAGAAATGGTATAGGCGATTTGGAGAGTATATAAAATGAGCAGTGTATTTGATATTATCGGTCCCATCATGATTGGACCTTCTAGTTCCCATACGGCAGGAGCGGCTCGTCTAGGCAAGATGGCGCGATATATTTTTAGGGCAGAGCCAACACATGTGACATTAAAGTTATATGGATCTTTTGCAAAAACCTATAAAGGTCATGGTACGAACAAAGCGCTTATTGCAGGGTTACTTGGCTTTGAGGCGGATTCTGAAATGATTACCGCTGCCTTTGCGGTTGCACAAGAACGTGGTCTCACCTATGAATTTGTAGAGTGTGAAACCGATATGGGACATCCTAATGTAGTGACTTTTATCATGGAAGCGCCAGGTGCAAAACCGATGTCGGTAACAGGCCGTTCCCTAGGGGGAGGTCTTATTTTAATTACAGATATTGATGGTCTTGCTGTAGAGGTGCGTGGTACAGAGCATACGTTGATGACCTTTCATCAAGATAGACCTGGCATTATTTCAAATGTGACGCGTATTTTGGCTTTTGAAAAGATTAATATTTCTTCCATGCAAGTGTTTCGAAAAGAAAAAAATGCAGATGCGGTTATGCTGATTCATACGGACCAACCTATTGAAGATCGTGTCCTTGAAGCCATTCGCAATACGCCGTGCATCATGGACGTTATGTCCTTTGAGCCGTTATAGGAGGGCTTATGAAATATCAATATAACTCGATTGCGGATATTGTGCAGCTTAGTGAAGAAAACCAACTGCCTTTTTGGGAAGTCGTACTAGCGGCTGAAATAGAAGCTTATGAAATAACGCGTAAAGAGGCCATAACAATGGCACAGGAGCGCCTCGCTATTTTTTCTGACTCTGTAAAAAATGGGCTTAAAGATTTACATAAAACACAAAGTGGCATGTCTGGAGGGCAAGCGTCGATGTTGCAATCGCAAGAACCTAAGCTACTAGGCCCGCTAGCTCACAAAGCATTGATGTATGCGCTTGCCGTAAATGAAGCGAATGCGAAGATGTTCCGCATTGTTGCTTGTCCGACAGCTGGTTCTTGTGGAGTTATGCCAGGATGTATCGAAGCGGTAGCTGAGGTATATGAGATGGGAGATGATGCTCGCATTGCCGCTTTCTTTACAGCGGCAGGCATTGGTAAAGTTATTACCGATACGGCTTGCGTGGCAGGAGCGGTAGGCGGTTGTCAAGCGGAAGTGGGGAGTGCAACCGCTATGGCAGCAGGGGCTGTAGTCGCTATGTTCGGAGGAACGACATTGCAAATTGTAAATGCTATGTCCTTGGCGTTAAAAAATGTGCTTGGTCTTGTTTGTGATCCCGTAGCCGGTCTTGTAGAGGTACCTTGTGTTAAACGCAATGGCATCTATGCAGTGCATGCCTTGACAGCAGCCGAAATGGCGATGGTAGGTATTGAAAGCCAAATTCCTGCCGATGAAATTATTCAGGCTATGGATAACATTGGTCGTGCTTTGCCAGTAGCGTTACGTGAAACGAGTGAAGGTGGCTTAGCAAAAACGCCTACAGGTATAAAAATTGCAGAACGTGTGAAGAATTTATAATAAAAGAGCACTTTGGTGCTCTTTTTTATGTGAAAAAACAGTTAAGATATGATAAAATAATGTATTGAGACTAGTATAGTTATTTATAAATTATTGGTATGTGATATTCAAAAGGAGTGACAGTATGAAGGGTGCCACCAAGTTGTTAGAACTTTTGACAAAGGCTGGCTTTGAAGCGTATATCATCGGTGGAGCTGTACGTGATATTTTGATGCATCGTACACCTCATGATTTTGATATTGTTACATCTGCACATCCTGATGAGATTATAGAATTAGTAAAAAATGCCGGCTATGGTACGCCGGGTGAAGTCGGAAAATCCTTTGGCGTTGTGATTGTTACGAGTCCTGAAGGTAGTTATGAAGTGGCGACATATCGTAAAGAACGATATGGGGCAGATAGTCACCGCCCAGAAGAAGTGACTTATGCAGACTCGTTAGAAGAAGATGTTATGCGACGCGACTTTACTATTAATGGCATGGCTATGAAGTTAGATGGTGAAATTGTTGATCTCGTAGGCGGTCGTAAAGACATAAAAAAACAATGCTTGCGTACCATAGGTCGTGCGGAAGAACGGTTTGGTGAGGATGCGCTGCGGTTATTTCGTGCTTGCCGATTTGTGGGTAAATTAGATTTTTTACCTCATAAATCGCTGCTAGAAGCCATGCCATCTGCATTTCCTCGGGTAGAAGGATTATCCCTAGAACGGGTACGCCAGGAGTTGGAAGGCTTATTAGTAACGCCAGCGGTGGCAAAAGGGTTTGATGTGCTAGTTCAATCCGGCTTAGCCGATTGCAATTGTCGCATACTGGAAGACGGTCAATATACAGCAGTACCTATTTTGCCGGAATTGAAGCATCTAGTAGGGCTACCACAGCAGCAAGAATTTCATAAATTCGATGGTTGGTATCATACGTTAGCCGTATTGCAAGCATCGAAGGCAGATTTACTTATACGGTGGGCTGCATTGTTACATGATGTGGCAAAAGGGTTGCCCCATGTGCGTGCCATTCGCAATGGTAAACTAACGGATTATGGTCACGATAAAGAAGGGGCTGATTTAGCAAAGGCTATTTTAACGCGCTTTCAGTACTCTAAAGATATGGTGGAACGAGTGTCTTGGCTAGTGTCTAATCATATGCATTTTCACTATTTTGTTAATAACCAAGAGGCGAATGCGTGGAAATGGGTAAGAAAAGAAGCACGGTCAGGTCAATTCCGCAAAAGTGCTGATATGAAGGAGGCTTTTGGTCAATTGGCTGCCGTTTGTGAAGCTGATGTGATTGGGTGTGGTAGAGAGTTGTTTTCTACGGCAGGGTCGGTCGCTTTTGGCGAATGTTTACAGGCTATGGCAGAGGAAGTTCCCATTCATACAAGAGATTTAAATTACACAAAAGAACTTGTGCAAATGACGGGAACACAGACTGCGGAGGTGTTAAAAAACTTGTTAGCACGCGTACAGAATGGACAGCTAGAAAATGAACCAATTGCACTATATGAAGCGGCAAAGCAGAGGATGGAGCGTTTAAATGCTAAGAAAGAAAAGGCCATTACGGCGGAATGAAAAACAGGAAAAATCGCAAGAAATAACGCGGTTTACGTTAAAACAATTTAAAGGGCGTCTCGTATGGGTCGCAGTAGGTCTTATCATTGCCGCTATGGTTATTGCAGGTCGCTTATTCTTATTGCAGGTCGTGTTAAAAGATGAGCTTATTCAGCGTAATGAAAGCCAGGTGCAAACAGACCGTAAACTACAGTCACCACGTGGTACGATTTATGACCGCAATGGAAATCCGTTGGCCGTGTCCGTGGTAACAAAATCCTTGTATGCAGATCCTAAGATGATTAATAAAACTCCAGAAGAGATTGCTAACCTTATCGCTCCTTATGTGCGCATCAAAAAGGAACAAATAATCGAAAACTTAAAAGAAGATACGGCATTTGTATGGATGGATCGCATGATGGATGGTGACAAATCTGATGCAGTGCAGCAGATTATTGAGGAAAATAATATTGAAGGCGTACGGTTCCTTGAAGAAAGTCGCCGCTTCTATCCTAATAGTGCGTTATTAGCGCAGACATTGGGGTTTGTTGGCATTGATGATAAAGGCCTAGATGGATTAGAAATGGTCTTGGATGATACAATCCGCGGTGGTGAATCACGCATTATTGTGGATATGGACCGCAATGGGACTCCAATTTTTGATTCTGTGACAAAACAATTTTTACCAGATAAAGAAAAAAGTGTAACACTTACGATTGATACGACTATCCAGTTTATTGCGGAACGCGCTCTTGATAAAGCGATGGTGGATAATAAACCAGTAGGGGCTAGTATTATTATCATGGACCCGAAAACAGGTGAAATTCTAGCGATGGCGAACCGCCCATCCTATGATCCGAATGTATATAATATGAGTTCTGAAAGTGCCTTTAAAAACCGTGCAGTAACAGACCTGTATGAACCAGGCTCTACGTTTAAACCAATTATTGCAGCAGCCGCTCTTAGTTCGGGTAAATGGAAAACGGATACCGTATTCCATGACACAGGTGCCGTTATTGCTTCTGGTCATGCCATTAAAAACTGGAATGATGAAGGCTATGGCGATGTGAAATTGCTAGATATTTTGAAATATTCCATCAATACAGGGATGGCACGTATTGGATTAACAGTGGGACCGACAATTTTGATGGATTATGTAGAAAAATTCGGTTTTGGCAAAAAAACAGGCATTGAACTTCCTGGTGAAGGTGATGGTATCCTTTTTAAAGCCGATGAAATGAGTGATATTGATACGGCTTCTATGTCGATTGGGCAAGCGATTGCTGTTACACCGCTCCAAATGGTGCGCGCTTTTGGTGCCATTGCTAATGGTGGACATATGATGACGCCTCACATTATAAAATCAATTAACAAGCCAGATGGCTCTGTTGTAAAATCTGTGCAGCCGACAGAAGTGGGACAGCCGATTTCCCCGGAAATTGCAGCTACTATTGTAGATATTCTTGAAAAAGAAGTGTCTGAAGGGGGCGGTAATAACGCGGCCGTTCAAGGGTACCGATTTGGTGGTAAAACAGGGACAGCGCAGAAATTAGATACAGAGCGGGGTGGCTATTTAGAAGGTCGCTACATTGCGTCCTTCATCGGTTTTGGCCCTGTAGAAGATGCTAAGTTTGTGGCTTTAGTTGTTATTGATGATCCATCAGGCGTGTACTATGGAGGACAGATTGCGGCGCCAGTATTTAGAGATGTAATGAGTCAACTCGTTCGTTATTATCAAATTTCACCATCGACTATAAAGGACTTTAAAGGGCAAAAAACAGAACGCCCAGCCCTTCCAGGAATTACCCGTGATGCGGAAGGCAAAATCATTCTACCGGCCTTTTCTGGTTGGACTATGGGTGAAGTGCGTAATTGGCTACAAGATGCGAAGCTTGAATTTAAACCTGATGGCACTGGCTATGCAATCTCGCAAACGCCGGTAGCGGGCACGAGTGTAGATGAAGGAGAAGCCGTTATTGTTAATTTTACGCGATAAATAATGGGAAGTCACAAGCAAAATGAATATCAAAATGAATATATAGACTTTATATAATTGGCAAAGGAGAGTACGGTGACAATTCTAAAAGGCAAACCGGTTGCGGATTTTCATAAAGCTGCATTACAAGAAAAAATAGAGGCATTAAAAGCAAAAAATATAACACTTGGCATGGGGATTTTGCTTGTAGGTTCTAACGTAGGCGCCCAGATGTATGCTAAGTTTATGGAAAAGACGGCAAAGAATTTTGGTTTTGACGTATTTCTTCTTCAACTTCCAGAAACAGCAACACAGGCAGAGGTGGAGGCGGCGCTTATTAAATTAAATACTAATGACGCTGTATATGGTATTTTGCCACTTATGCCGATGCCGAAGCAAATTGACACGGAACGTATTATCACTTTATTAAATCCTGAAAAAGACATCGATGGATTGACACTAGCTAATATTGGATTATTACATGCCGGTAAACAGGGATTTGTACCGTGTACACCTCGTGCTTGTATGGCGATTTTAGATTACTATGATATTCCCATAGCTTCAAAAAAAGTAGTCGTTATTGGCCGCAGTGATGTGGTCGGCAAACCGGTAGCGATGCTAGCACTAAATCGGAATGCGACAGTTACGATTTGCCACTCTAAAACGCATAATATGAGGGACGAATTATTACAAGCTGATATTATTATTGCCGCAGCCGGTAAAGCCCATATGGTTACTGCAGATATGGTTGCTCCTCACAGTGTTATTATTGACGTAGGGATTAATGATATGGATGGAAAAACTGTAGGTGACGTAGACTATGAAGCGATCGTAGACAAGGTTTCAGCGATTACCCCTGTACCTGGTGGTGTTGGTTCTGTCACAACAACGATGATGCTGCTCGCTTTATATGAAGCCTATGAACGCCGTATAACTTCTGCATCTGCACTTAATAGAGAAAGTGGTAGCCATGCTACAATGATGGATGGTAAGGCGCATGCATGAAATGGCCATTGCGGAAGGGATTGTGGATATTGCCCTACAAACTATGCGTGAAAATAGTGGTACAGTTATTCATGATATTCATTTAAAAGTTGGTGCTATGTCGGGGGTAGAACCGAGTTCGTTGCTATTTTGTTTTGATGCGATAACAAAGGATACCGCAGCGGAAGGCTCGACATTAACGATTGAAATAGAACATATCCGCGGTCGTTGCTTAGACTGTGATGCGGTTTTTGAAGTGCAAGATTATATATTTAAGTGTCCTATTTGTGGTAGCACAGTAGTCAACATGGAAACTGGTAGAGAGTTACAAGTGCTGTCTATTGATATGGATTAATGAGCGAGAGGTAACGATGGAAGTAAAAGTTATGACAGATGTATTGGGGAAAAATGATGCTATTGCAGAATCGCTTCGTGCTCACTTCAAAGAAAAAGGCATATATGTGTTTAATCTATTGGGATCACCTGGTGCTGGTAAAACGAGTTTGCTAGAAGTGACGCTTAGAGAGTTGTCACAGGATTATAATATTGCCGTTATTGAGGGAGATCTTTATACTTCCAAAGATGCAGAACGTATTCATGCCACGGGCGTGCCTGTGTTACAAATAAATACCGTAGGTGGATGCCATTTAGATGCTCACATGATTGAAGAGGCATTACAAGAGCTAGATATAGACGCGTTAGATATGATTATTATTGAAAATGTAGGCAATTTAGTGTGTCCTGCGGAATTTGAAATTGGTGAAGCGGCTAAAGTAACCGTGCTTTCTACCACAGAGGGAGAAGATAAGCCGTTAAAATATCCGCTTATATTTAAAGAATCTCAAGCTATTATCTTAAATAAAGTTGACTTATTGCCATATATTCCGTTTAATAGAGACAAGGCTGTAACTGATATTAAGAAGTTAAATCCAAGTGTGCCTATTTTTGATATTAGTTGTACGCAGATTACGGGGATTACAGACTGGACCGATTGGTTACGCAAAGAAATTACTACATTTAAAGCTAATAAAAAGTGAAAGGAAGGCCATGACTATTAAGAATTACAGACGTTTAATATTAACAGTTGCGGTCTGTACAGGAATTGGAGTACTTAACTTCATTTGTCATCCTGCATATGGAGAAAATTTTTCTACACAAGAAGGAAAATCGCAAACGAGTGGCGAACTATTAAACAGTCGTCCTTTGAATAGTTGGGATGCAGAGAAAAAAGCAGTATCTGACTTTAGTAACTCCTTAAAGACAGGTATTTCTGTAGCAAAAAAGAATAAAGATGAGAAAATTGATTTAACAGAGATTGGTAAGACTTTTACCGCTTCGCGTATTCCTGCTTTGACTGCCGATGATTTTACATTGGCAGGCTATAAGCTTGGTGAAGTGCCGACGCTATATCCGACGCCATATACGGTAGAACCGCTAGATTTAAATCTTTCTACAGAAGGTTTAAAAAATGTACATATTACAGCTATTAAAGCAAAAGCAAATGTTGTAAACCTAGATAAAATAGAAACAGAGAAATCTAGTGTGGAGAAACTACATGCGGAAACTAACAATAAAGCGGAAGGCAAATCTGCAGGTAAATCTCAGGATACTAAATCTGAAAAAAGCAAAAAAGATGTTAAGAAGACGGCCATTGAAATTGATGAGGTGGCTATTATGACAACGTCGGCAGTTCCAGTAGATAAAGGTTACTTTAAAACCTTTAATGGTACAGATGGATTTTATACTGTGTATAATGGGCCATTAAAAGGAGTGGCTGACACGCTGCGATTGCAAGGCCTTCGCTATGATTATAGCGCACCAGTGGTAACAGATATCCATGTTGTACAAGGTGATTATGCAACATCTCGTCATATATCTATTGGTAGCACTCGTGGAGATGTACTATTTGCTTATGGAAATCCTACCTATATTTGGCGCGACTCTAAAAAAAATAACTTAATATTACTTTATGAAGGTAAAGTAAAAGATAGAACATATTATCAGGCCTTTACCTTAGAAAAAAACAAAGTAAGTCAAATTGATTTCTTTGATGCACAAGCAATGCGCAGATTTGGGTTACCGACGTATGCCAAGTCTGAACAGTTAGAGCCAGGCGTTTTAACAGAGGCTGACTTCTCTATGATGGGTTATACAATCAATGAACCATTTAAGTATGCGGCTAATGATGCATGGAAAGCTTCTGGTACATTGTATAATAATGACTTTATTAGTTATGAAAGCTTCCTCGTTAGCTTTGATTCTAAAAAGATTGTGTCTCGTGTACTTTTGGATAATCAAAATGCCGTTACTCGACGTGGTATTAGTATAGGTGATACTAAGTACTTAATGTTATATTTATATGGTGAACCTACCTTTATAGAAAACGATTCAAGTACAAAAGAAGGGGCGGTGGGATCAAAAATCTATGTTTACAAGAATCCAAAGGGGAATAGCTACTTGTTGTTCTCTGTGGAGGACGGTCAAGATTTTATTAAATCAATTATGTTATCGGACAGAACAAAAGGTGAATTAGAACATGTGAAGTCGAAATGACAGGAGTGTGAAGAACATGGTAACTTCAGCAGACGTAATGGCAAGATGGACAGAAATTCAAAATGATGATGAACGTATTCTTTTTGTAGTAGGTGGTCCAGGTTCTGGTAAGAGTCGTATTATTCGTGAACTTTCAGATAATGACGGTTGGAAATACATCGAAGCGAAAGAACTTATTGATGAAGCATTAATTGAAATTCGTCCAGAAGATCGTCCACAACAGGCAAGTGACTGCATATATAAATGTTTAAAAGCCTGTCAGTCTCAGGTTGTTCTTATCGACAGCATTGACGTGCTGTTTGCGCCGATTCTTAATATAGATCCTATCGCGTTATTGCGCGATTTAAGTAAAAAATATCCTATCGTAGTGGGTTGGAGAGGCCGTTTTGATGGCACACATTTACATTTAGAACACAATAACAACCCTGAATATTTTACATTTGAAGTAAATAATAAGAATCATGTTATCGTTATTGACTAATATGAAATGACTTACAACATGATGCTATTTTGGAGTGACTAATGAGTGATAGTTTAATTGCCCTTATAATTGGTATCGTAGAGGGTGTAACCGAATTTTTACCTGTATCAAGTACAGGTCATATGATTATTGTTGGTGATTTATTAGGCTTTAAGGGCGCAAAAGCGAGTACTTTTGAGGTTTTTATTCAACTAGGAGCTATTTTATCTGTATTTATCATATATAAAGATAAATTCATGACTATGTTGAAACGAGAAAACTGGACACGTCGCGATGGACTTTCCTTAGTTCATATCATCGCAGGGATGTTGCCAGCAATGGCTATTGGTTTCTTAAGTCATTCCTTTATAAAGAATCATCTATTTTCCACTGCAACTGTAATTATTGGTCTTGTGGTAGGCGGGATTTATATGCTTCTAGCTGAAAAATATAGCCCTAAAATTACCGTTCCTACAGTAGACCACTTGTCCATTTGGAAGTGCTTTCAAATCGGCTTATTTCAAGTGTTATCTTTATGGCCTGGGTTTTCCAGGTCAGGATCTACCATTGCTGGTGCCTTGCTATTAGGTGTAAGTCGCAAAGCTGGGGCTGACTTTTCCTTTATTATGGCTGTGCCAATCATGTTGATTGCTTGCATTTACGATTTTCTGAAAATTGCAAAAGATTTAAACAGCAGTGATTTAGGTATGTTTGCTATTGGATTTATAACAGCTTTTGTGGTAGCCTATGCATCTATTTTATGGTTCTTAAAGTTCCTCAATAAGTCCTCACTAGCTTCCTTTGCGTATTATCGTTTTGTGGTGGCCGCAATTGTTGCAGTATATTTTCTTTTATAATTCATTAGTTTGACACACAGCAATTATAATGTTATATAAATGTTATATAATTGTTGTATATAAAATTACATACGTACACTAGAGGTGCCGAAAGGCTGAGACATACTCTTAGAACCTGAACGAGATAATGCTCGCGGAGGGAAGTGTTCTATATAATAATAACTATAAACGAGCACTTTAAAGTGCTCGTTTTTCTTTTTAACAAGAAAGGCAGTAGTATGAAGACAAGTTTAATTAGTAACATGTGGTTGTGGATGGGAGCAGCCATTTCTATTGCAGAAATCTTGACGGGTGCTATGTTGGCATCCTTAGGTGTAACAGAAGGTTTGTTAGCTAACTTTATAGGGCGTACGATTGGTGTTATTTTTTTAATGCTTGTAGGTCATATTGGTGCTAGCACACGAATGAATGCCATGGAGTCGGTAGGGGTGTCTTTTGGTACACAGGGGTACAAATTGTTCTCCCTATTAAATGTGTTACAGTTGATTGGTTGGACCGCTGTTATGATTTCCAGTGGTGGTGCAGCTATTACCTTGTTTCTCCAAGAGTCTGGTAGCTCATTAGTGATGGTACTAGGCGATTCACTCACTATGTGGAATTCTATTGCGATTGGTGCATTAATTTTCATCTGGCTCATTCTGCGTGCGCATAGTTTTATGACTCTTAATAATATAACTGTAGGGGCGCTTACGCTTTGTTGCGCTTTCATTACCTATCGGGTTATTGGTATTGGCCTTGGCACAGACTCATTGATGGGGGCTGGTATTATGTCTGCTTCAGCCATTGCCGAACGCGTTAGTACCTTTGAGCCTATGAGTTTTGGATTGGCCCTTGAGCTATCTCTTGCTATGCCATTATCTTGGGTACCGCTTATTGCCGATTACAACAAAGAAGCTGAAAATCCTGTGAAAGCCAATTTCTGGGGAGCCCTCATATATGGCGTTGGTGGCTTTTGGATGAGCTCTGTTGGACTGCTTGCGGCTAATTATACCGGGTTTACCGATGTGTCTGCTTTGATGGCTTATATGGGGCTTGGCGTTATTGCCTTCTTTGTTATTGCTTTGTCTACTGTAACAACGACATATCTTGATGTTAAATCGGCTGCCATTAGTTATGGCACGATTATGAACGCCCCAACGGAGCGGGTTACATCCATTGTTGTTATCATTGTAGGTGTTGTGCTAGCTATTCAATTCGATAGCGCTACCTATATGGATTTCTTGTATTATATTGGTTCTTGTTTTGCTCCAATGGCGGCCATTATGATTACCGATTATTTCTTGCTAGGTCATAAAAAGACTAATCAAGTGATTAATGTTACAAATACAATTTTATGGGTAAGTGGTCTTTGCTTTTATCGCTATTTGATTAACTTATCTATCGAAGGATTTGATCCTACCATTGGTATTTCTATTCCTGTTTTAGTGGTTGTTATGGCTGTGACATATGTAGTTGGAAAAGTAAGGAACCGATAATAAAAGGATAATTTCAAAAAATACTTGCATTGTTTTTTTTAGTGTGATATTATAAACAAGCGTTAAGATAGACGTAAGAAAGACAGCAAACACGTTGTAATTCGAGTGGGTATGACAAAAAATGTCCACTAAACTTCTTGACAACGCAACGAGGTGTTGATATAATGCTTCGTGTAGTGTGTGCTGGCGTAGCTCAATAGGTAGAGCAGCTGACTTGTAATCAGCAGGTTGTGGGTTCAATTCCTATCGCCAGCTCCATTTTTTTGGAGGGATTCCCGAGCGGCCAAAGGGAGCAGACTGTAAATCTGCCGTCTTCGACTTCGAAGGTTCGAATCCTTCTCCCTCCACCATTTACATCGCGGGGTGGAGCAGTTGGTAGCTCGTCGGGCTCATAACCCGAAGGTCGCAGGTTCAAGTCCTGTCCCCGCAACCATGATTCTCACCGTCTTGGTTCACACTTGCTGGTGTAGCTCAGTCGGCAGAGCGTATCCTTGGTAAGGATAAGGTCACCGGTTCAATCCCGGTCACTAGCTCCAGATATATGGCGGCATAGCTCAGTTGGCTAGAGCAATCGGTTCATACCCGATGTGTCCGCGGTTCAAATCCGTGTGCCGCCACCATAACCTTCCTTAGGAAGGCTTTTTTTTTGCCTAAAATAATACTTTTATTTTTATTAACAAACACATATAATATAAGTAAGTAATTTATTATATTTAGTGTATTTTAGATATCTTTGGTTTTGAAGGAGGATATTCATCTAAAATGGCAAAAGCAAAATTTGAACGTAACAAACCACATGTTAACATTGGTACTATCGGTCACGTTGACCATGGTAAAACTACTTTAACTGCAGCAATCACAAAAGTGTTAGCAGAAAAAGGTCAAGCTGATTTCCAGGATTACAGCATGATTGATAAAGCTCCAGAAGAACGTGAACGCGGTATCACAATCAATACAGCACACGTTGAATACGAAACTGATACTCGTCACTATGCACACGTTGACTGCCCAGGTCATGCTGACTATGTAAAAAATATGATTACTGGTGCTGCACAGATGGATGGTGCTATTCTTGTAGTATCCGCAGCTGACGGCCCTATGCCTCAGACTCGTGAACACATCCTTCTTGCTCGTCAGGTAGGTGTACCAGCTATCGTT
>Ga0129306_1000741_pt1 | contig 46063 bp, 44 predicted proteins | sample P827metagenome_FD_94438 | JGI IMG/M metagenome (GOLD analysis project Ga0129306, IMG submission 94438) | Capybara group fecal microbial communities from Wisconsin, USA - P827 metagenome | ecosystem: Host-associated > Mammals > Digestive system > Large intestine > Fecal | place: USA: Wisconsin... | reverse complement strand
TCCAATCCATAGATGATTGCATTCCTCAGCTTAAGGAAATAGCCGAAGAACAACTAAAACTATTGGCGGCATAACGCCAAATGGGACCTAAAGGTAATTTACACACAAAAAAGGACTTGACCCTTCTTTTTACAACCCATTCCCGTTTTTTCCATTTTGGGATAGATATTGTCTCTTTTTTTACTACCCAAAATGATATTCTCTTATTTTAGGATAATCGATGGCTTATTTCATACTACCCGTTTTTTCTTTTTTCCATTTTGGGAGTTTTCCAGCTTCTCCTGAATTGGAACCCGCTGTATGTCGGCTTCCATTTTCAATTTATTCTGATTGTTCTGTATCTGCTGATCCACATATTCCATCATCTCTTTTTCTGTATACACCCTTCCAATAAAGTGAGCATTATTCAGATACTTTGCAAAAGGTTCCGATAAAGCATCCCGCAAACGTTTTCCCTCTGCGATTGCTTTTTCCAAATCAATCCGCCCATTGTCGGTGCTTTCATAGTAAGATCGAAAGGCCGCAATATCAAAATCATCCTTCATGAAGTCCTTCCAGAATTCCTCCTGAGTGGAAAAGGTTAAGCGCTGATTCTCTGAAAAGCTCTTCAGGAAATTTTGGATTTTTTCATAGCTTTTTTCCTTGGCATAAGGAATCGACCACAATTCCCTTTCGGATTCTTTTCCACCTACATTTTTCCGTTCTCTGCAGTTGATTCCTTTATCGGTGTAAGATGTTATAAACTGTATATCTATGGGAACTTTGCGACCGTTTGCTGGGTTGGTTACCTCGTCATGCTTAGAAACAACCGTTTCGGAGACATCCGGTTTCTCAACCCCTTCTACTTCCTCCTGCTCCTCAAACAGCAGGGAAAGCAAATCGTCGTCAAGTTTTATTCCCTTCATGATTTCTTGATAAAAATCGCAAATAGAATTGTACAAATCCTCCGCAAGCTTTGCCTTAATCGGATCTAACGCACTATTCTCCTGCGCGGCTTCCTTCAAAAGCTCCACGCGGTTTCCTCTCTCAAAGATTCCGTCAAAATAGCTGGTATCGGTAAACACCTTACCTGAGATCAGATCCGCCACTTCGTCCGTCTGACGGATATACATACAAAGCGCTGCAAACTCCGGATAATCCAATTCTTCCAGATTCGCACTGTAGGGATTGAAGGCTTTTTCAAATTCCTGCCCGTGTTCATCAATTCCCTGTATCGTATATGTCTTGTCCTTGCCATCGGAATTGATAAGAACGTTAAAAGAAATCTCCGTTTCCTTGTAGGAAAAAACAACTTCCCCATCCGAATTTGCCTGCGCCAGCATTTCTGTTGTTTTTACATTTGCAGAAATCATGCGGGTGTAAGCGCCAACCTCGCCATAACTTTTCTTTGTAACCGGAATCCTTGTAACGCCGCCATCCAGTTCCAGCTGCGTCTCAGCACTCTGCACCATGTGGGTTGATTTTTCTGTTAAAAGCTCATTCGCGCCCTCCTTAATGGCGGTTCCGGGAAAACCGTCTCCCTCTTTACTGCCTTTATATCCCTTGTAATAAAAGCTTTTACTTTGAAATGTACCCAGACCTGCTATTGCCATAATCCACCTCCGTAAATCATGACCACCAGCGACAGCCGGTGGTTTCCTTACCAACTAAAAAAGCATCTGCGAACAGTGGTTGCTTCCCTGCTCACAGATGCTATCCTTTGCTCCGTATTCTCCTGTTATAATATATCGGCAGGGGAACTGAATTTCTGAACCCCTCTTACGCAATCTTTCCGTTTCTTACTTCGATAATCTCATCATACAAAGAACGTACTTCCTTAGAAGCATGGTGAGAGATAGAAATAATTGTCTGGTCACTTTTCGAAAGCAGCTCCTTTTCAATCTTCTCACCCATTTCAGCATCCAATGCGCTGAAGCCCTCGTCTAAAATCAGAATATCCTTCTTCGCATGTAATGCTCTGGCAATGGCAATTCGCTGCTTTTGTCCTCCGGAAAGCTGATCACCGTTAGTTCCCACAACAAAATCCATGCCCTTTTCTTTTGCAACCTCCGTCAAGGCTGCTTTGTTCAGCACTTCCGGAATGTCAGCCTTTTCCTCATCCCCCATTAAAATGTTTTCTTCGATACTTTCGTTAAAAAGATACACATTCTGCCATACACCGGAGGACAACCGTTGCAGCTTTTCCCCGTCCTCTTCCTGACCATCCAAAAGTACCTGTCCCCTTACCGGCTTCATTTTTCCGGATAAAATATTTACCAGTGTGGATTTTCCGCAACCGCTTTCTCCAACAATCAGGTATTTCTTTCCCTTTTGAATATCCAGATTCACATCCTTTAACACGGTTTTGTCTGCTCCACTATATGAAAAAGCAACACCCCGAAGTGTGATTTTCTTCCAATCAAAGGATTGTTTATCAGTGAGATTTTCCATAGATGCTGCATCCTTACCGGTATTTTTCTGAAGGAATTCTCCATTTTTCGTGTAGTCCCCGATTTTCTCCCAGATGGGTTGAAACGCCTTTAATGCCGGAATCATGGAAAACAGCTGGAACAGGGGCTGGGTCATGCTGCCGGAAACCTGAATGACACCCACCATGCTGCCATAGCTTAATGCTTTTTTGTAAATAAAGTAACCCGCCAAAATACAGATTACCATCTGCATGGAAAACGCCAGTGCATTGGAAACTCCATTGTTTAACTGCTTTAAAATTTCCAGCTTCTTACTGCTTTTCTTCATCTGCCCGTTGCAGACTTCAAACTTCTGCATACGATAATTTTCTTTTTGAAAGGACTTGATTACTTCAAATCCCAGAACCACCTCACTCACACCTTGAGTCAACTCCTGCTGGGCTTTGGAAACCGCCTCCGTTGCTTTTTCCATTTTCTTTGAAAAAACTGCCGGCACTCCAAACATGGCAACTGTCATTCCCAGCATGGTAATTGTAAAAACCGGTGAGTAGTTTGTCATTACAATAATTGCAAAAATAAGCTGGGCAAAAGCGCTTACCGCAGAGAAAAATGTCTCCAGATAGGTGTCCTCAATTCGTTTTACATCATTCTGTACCAGCGAAATATAGTCTGTTTCTTCGTGCTCATGAAATTCGCCGGTGCTTTTCTGTAAGATTTTCGCTACAATTTTTGCCCGGATTTCCTGCATCACCTTCATGTTTAACCGGACCTTTGCACTTGCCTGTAGCCAGTAAATTGCAGCAAAAATTGCAACAAAACAGACAGATATCACAACTGCCTTTTTTACCTCCCCTGCAATCGCCCAATCAATCACATTTTGCAATACCAGACTGATTCCAACATATGCCGCAGAAAAAAGAACAGATAGCAGTCCTACCCAGACAAATTCCAGCAGGTGTTTCTTACCATATTCCTTCATACCTTGTTACCTCACTTTCCTTTTATACTGTGCCCTTTGGTAATTCCCTTTTTGTTTACAGCCTTATTCTAAGCCCTTGGGTAAAGGCAAGGTCAATATGGTATTTTTTGCCCTTTTTTCACGCATAAAAAAGAAAACCTCGGGTCAACCCAAGGTTTTCAAAGCTACACTTTTTCCATATTAAAAATAACGTATTCCATTTCCATGTCTTTCTCTTTTTTAAAGATATCCATATCAATGGATTCCTTTTTTATAAGAATTTTACCCGTCCGGTATTCATCCTTCTTCTGAAATCCCAGTGCTTTCATATCACGAAGAAATTTCTCCTCGTCCGCAAGCTTCTCACTTTTTTCCGGCACAAGCACTTTAAAACAGGAAATCTTTGCACCGGGAGCAAACTGCTTATAAGTCCGAAAACATCCTTTCTGAAAAACATCCACATCATAATCCTCTAAAAAGCCATAGTCCATCGGCACCTGAAAGGGTGCATTTTCTATATCGCCCATATAAAACAGGGTGTTTTTCGGAATTATTTCTTCCATATACATCTTCACGGGAATCATATTCTCGTTGCTTCGAATAAAAAGCTTTGCCTCCGGAGGCGTCCGCATAAAAACAGCACTGTTAATAATTGTTACGCTGCCACCATCAATTAGGATATTATGTGCCTGTGCTGCATTTTCCTCCGCAATTTCCGCAGTCTTCTGGTAAAGATGGCGTATTTTTATAATGTAGTTTTCATCATTTTGCTCTAAATAACCTTCCGGTGCCCCAACTACCTCCTCATTAACCTGAGGCATTTCCATGATTTCATCCATCATCATTCCATACCGGATATAGTATGTTCTTCCGCAATCAAGGCAGACAAGTTTTCCTTCCATAACCTCATTGTGGGAAATAACTGCATCATCTAAAGTAAGTACTTTGCCACAATCCGGACACACCAGGTCGGGAAGCATGGATAACGGAACCCCTCTTGAAATCTCTTTTACATTACAGGCTTCCAGATGCTTTTCAATCCGTTCATTCATAATCTGAAGTTCCCGGATAATTCTTTTATTTTCATTCAGCTTTTCTTCAAAAATCTTCCGAAAACCTCCCAGACAAGCCAGGACATTCCCGGAATACATACTCTGAAACAAAAGATACCCCCGCATTTCCTCCAGCTTAAAATTCATACTTTTTAAAAGCAGGATGGTATCCATAACCTGATTGTCTATCTCAGAAAAATCGTATTGTGTATTTTTCCGCAAAGGGGTCAACAATCCTTCACTGATATAATGACGCACCGTATCCACGGTTACCTCATGTTTTTTTGCAAATTCTCCGATTTTCATGGTTTTCCCCCTTCCTTCTTTTTCAATTATGCCATAATAGCGACGAGGAGAATACAAATTTATTTGTATTCGACGACCGCAAGTGATAACAAGCACTTATGCTTGTTATACCACAAAGATCGGCGTCAGGCAAGGTTCAGCAAAAACGCCCCGGCATACACCGGGGCGAGCAAATCTTATTTAATTCCTTTCTTGCTGCAAACTTCATCAATCAGTTTGTCATCTGCTACATACGGAATAGTAATGTGGTCGGTTCCGTTGGTAATCTTGTTGTATTCTGCAACAGTCTCCATGGAGTGCTCGTTACGAGCCCAGTTTCTTCTGGAAACACCTACCATAGTATCCCACGGAATAGCTTTCTTTAAGATTTCGTCAACGCGCTCGCTTCCGTCAAGCACAAGACCGAATCCACCGTTGATACCTTTGCTGATACCAACACCGCCACCGTTATGAAGCGCGATTAAACTCATTCCACGAGCTGCATTTCCGGCATAACACTGAACTGCCATATCTGCGGTAATGTTGGATCCATCGTAAATGTTGGAAGTCTCACGATATGGAGAGTCGGTTCCGCCGGTATCGTGATGGTCACGGCCAAGCATAACCGGTCCGATTTCTCCCTTTCTTACCATTTCGTTGAAACGAAGGGCAATGTCACGTCTTCCGTAAGCATCCTGATACAGGATACGGCACTGGGTACCAACAACCAGCTTATTCTTCTCTGCATCACGAATCCAGATGTAGTTATCTCTATCCTGACCACGACGGTTCGGGTCAATTACATCCATAGCTGCTGCGTCGGTTTTGTGTAAGTCTTCCGGCTTGCCACTTAAACAGCACCAACGGAATGGTCCATAACCATAATCAAAGAGCATCGGTCCCATAATATCTTCTACATAAGATGGGAAAATAAAGCCTTCGGAGGTATCTTTTCCGTTCTTGGAAATGTCTTTTGCACCGGCATCGAAGCAGGCTTTCATGAAGGCATTACCGTAATCGAAGAAGTAAGTTCCTCTTTCGGTTAACTGTTTTACAAGGTGGAAATGTTTCACTAAGGATTCATTTACCAGCTTAATGAATTTCTCTTTATCGGTACGAAGAAGTTCTGTTCTTTCCTCGAAGCTGATTCCCTGTGGACAGTAACCTCCATCGTATGGTACGTGGCAGGAAGTCTGGTCGGACAAAAGATCAATATGTACGTTATTGTCAACCGCATACTGCAACAAGTCTACTACGTTTCCGTGATAAGCAATGGAGATACTTTCCTTCTTGTCCATATATTCTTTCGCTTTTGCAAAAGATTCTTCCGGTGTTTCACAAATAAGGGATACCCATCCCTGATTGTGTCTGGTTTCAATACGGGACATATCTACTTCTGCAACGATACCAACACCGTTAGCGATTTCGATTGCTTTTGGCTGTGCACCACTCATACCGCCAAGACCGGAGGTTACGAATAAGTGTCCGCTTAAATCACCATCCGCCGGAATTCCCAATTTCAAACGTCCGGCATTCAAAATGGTATTGAAGGTTCCGTGTACGATACCCTGTGGTCCAATGTACATCCAACCACCGGCGGTCATCTGACCGTAGCTGGAGCATCCCATGGCAGTTGCTTTTGCCCAATCCTCCGGATTGTCATGCATACCAACCATCAAACCGTTGGTAATGGTTACACGTGGGCTGGTCTTATGAGAACGGAAAAGTCCTAATGGGTTTCCGGACATAACAACCAAAGTCTGCTCATCGGTTAACTGCTCCAAATATTTCTTAATCAACTGATACTGCATCCAGTTCTGGCAAACCTGTCCGGTTTCACCGTAGGTTACCAACTCGTATGGGTAAAGGGCTACGTCCACGTCAAGGTTGTTGTCAATCATAACCTGAAATGCCTTACCTTCGATACAGTTTCCTTTGTATTCATCAATTGGTTTGCCGTAGATTCTCTCCTTCGGCATGAAACGATAACCGTAGATACGTCCTCTGGTTAAAAGCTCGTCCAAAAATTCCGGAGCTAACTGCTCATGTAAGGATTCCGGAACGTAACGAAGGGCGTTCTTTACCGCCAATTTGATTTCTCTGTCAGTTAAGGTTAATTCTCTTTTTGGTGCACGACGTACATTGGGGTCAAAAGTAGGATACTCCGGTAATACGTCGTCTAACTTTATAGTCATTGCTTCTGCAATCTGCTGATTTGTAAGCATCTTTTTTCCTCCTTAAAACTTGATCTCGCCTGCTTTGCCTTCTACTGCGCTTAATAAGTCACCGCTGATAATGGTGTTCTCGCAGTTGTTGATATCCTCGTATAATGGTCTGTCGTCCTCTAACTTCGGACATACTTTACGGATTACTTCATAAGCCGGTTTGGTTCCAAGACCTAATCCTTTGTCGCCACGAAGGTCGATGGCCTGGCATGCACACATAAGCTCCATAGCCAATACACGACGAACGTTCTTCATTATGGAATTTGCTTTTCTTGCAGCGATGGTTCCCATGCTGACATGGTCTTCCTGGTTTGCGGAAGATGGAATACTGTCAACAGATGCCGGATGTGCAAGTACCTTGTTCTCGGATACTAATGCTGCTGCAGAGTACTGTACAATCATGAATCCGGAGTTTAATCCGCCGTTTTCAACTAAGAATGCCGGAAGTCCGGATAATGCCGGATTTACCAGACGCTCTAAACGGCGTTCGGATACGTTTGCAAGTTCGGATAAAGCAATTCCTAAAAAGTCGAAGGATAATGCCATTGGCTGTCCGTGGAAGTTTCCGCCGGAAATTCCTTCCATAGTATCTGCAAAAATAATTGGGTTGTCTGTTACGGAATTCATTTCGATCTCAATCTGCTCTTTTACATAATTGATAGCATCTTTGCTTGCTCCGTGAATCTGTGGTGCACAACGTAAGGAATAAGCATCCTGTACTTTGATTTCACCCTGTTTGGTAGTATTCTTGCTACCTTCCAGTAAGTGATTGATAATCGCTGCGGAATCCATCTGTCCCTGATGCGGTCTTACAGTATGCATTCTCGGCTGTAATGCATCATATACACCGTTCTGTGCCTCAAAGCTTAATGCAGCTGCAACGTCAGCAACTTTAACCAGCTCTAAAGTATCAATCATGGTAAGGGCACCAACTGCATTCATAGCCTGGGTTCCGTTAATCAGTGCCAAACCTTCTTTCTCGGTAAGTTCGATGGTCGGGATGCCTGCTTTCTTCATAGCTTCTTCGCCGCTCATAACTTCACCGTTATATTCTGCAATGCCAAGTCCTAACATTGGCAGAACCATGTGAGAAAGCGGTGCAAGGTCGCCGGAAGCTCCCAGAGAACCTTTTTCCGGAATTACCGGTGTAACGCCTTTATTAATCATGGCAACCAAAGTTTCTACGGTTTCCATACGAACGCCGGAAAAACCTTTTGCCAGGTTGTTTACACGAAGTAACATGATGGTCTTGCTTACTTCTGTCGGGAACGGATCGCCTGCTCCAACTGCGTGGGTAACGATCAGGTTCTTCTGCAGCAACTTGGACTCTTCGGTCTTGATAACGGTATTACAAAAGCTTCCGAATCCGGTTGTAACACCATATACCACTTTCTTCTGCGCAATGATGTCGTCTACAACCTTACGGCTGCGGTTGATATTGTCTTTTGCCTCTGCGGAAAGCTCCACAGTTGCGCCTTCTCTTGCTACGGCGCGAACCTGCTCTAATGTCAGGTCCTTTCCAGTAATAATAACCTTCATAGTATTCTCCTTTTCCTTGCTAAAGTATTACAAAGCAAAAGTGTCATAAACAAAAAACGAATAGCGTATCGCTACTCGCTTAAATATTCTTTCTTAACTTTGCCCAATGTGAATCGAATCCCCTTCATAACACCCTCCGGCAATGCCTTTTGCTTTCTTAACAAAAATTATACCACAAGGACACAAAATTGTCACTTAAAAATTTTTAAATACGAAAAGAGAGCAGACAACTCTGCTCTCTTAGTTTTAAAGTTACGCTTCTTCCTGTTTCTCCAGTCTTCCCTGCACCACCGTCGTTCCCACCAGTAGCAGTACACTGCCGATAATCATCAGGGTGGACAATGCATTTACGTCCGGGGAGATACCTTTTTTTACCATACTTAAAATTCGAAGGGGTAAAATCTGGCTGTCCACACCGGCGGTAAAAAAGCTTACCACCACATCATCCAGTGACAGGGTTAATGCCAGCATGGCACCTGACAAAACTCCCGGTGCAATCATTGGCAGGGTAACCCGGAAAAATGTCCGTATCTCATTGGCCCCCAAATCTCTGGCTGCCTCTTCTATACTGGGGTCATGCCCCGCAATACGGGATCGTACCGTAATAACCACAAAAGGCATGGAAAAGGTTACATGAGATATAATCAAGGTTGCCATATTCATGGTAATGTCCATGGACGAAAATAAAATCAGCATGGCAATAGCAAATACCAGCTCCGGAATTACAATGGGAATATAAAGGGATGCACTGATGAATCCCTTTAATTTAAACTCAAACCGGTTTAATCCCACTGCACACAAGGTTCCCAGAATCGTAGCCAAAAGCGTACTGATGGCCGCCACAATAATGGTATTTTTAAAAGCATCCATCAGTAAGGTATTGGACCACATAGACAGGTACCAATCAAAGGTAAATCCTTCAAATACAATATTCATTTTGGAGGTATTGAAGGAAAAAGCAATTACCACAGCTATGGGCAGGTATAAGAAAATGTATACCAGACAGGCATAGACTGTGAAAAATGGATTGTTCTTCTTTTTCATACCATGTCCTCCAAACTACCCACCCGGGTATAAAGCTTCATCAATACCAAAGTTATTACAATCAGCACGATAGCCAGCGCCGCACCCATAGGCCAGTTTCGGGCTGACATAAATTGATTCTTAATTAAGTTACCAATATACATGGTCTTGGCTCCACCCATCATGTCCGCGATGTAAAACAGTCCCAAAGACGGAATAAAGGTCTGAATGGAACCTGCAAACACTCCCGGCATAGTCAGGGGCAAAATAACCCGGACAAACTTATGGAGCTTACCTGCGCCTAAATCACTTGCCGCCTCCAACAAGGAGGGATCCAGTTTCTCGATGGAAGTATAAATCGGCAGCACCGTAAAGGGCAGCAAATCGTATACCATTCCCAAAAGCACTGCTCCATCCGTATACAAAAGCTCTAAGGGCATTCTAATCACCCCAAGGGATAAAAGCACGTTGTTGACAATTCCCGAGGAACGCAAAATTGTGTTCCATCCGTAAATACGGATCATGGAGTTAATCCAGAAGGGTAACATCAGCAAAAGCACCAGAAAAGGCTTTACCTTCTCTGAGGAATTGGCAATCACATAAGCAAATGGATAGCCAACTACCAAACAGATAATGGTGGTAAGAATCGAAAGCTCAAAGGAGCTGATAAATACCTTCACATATTCCTTGGATAAAAGTGCCTTATATGCCTCTAAACTGGGTATCATGGTAACGCCGCCATAACCGTTTCTGGTTAAAAAGCTGATGCCGATAACCAGTGCCAGGGGAACCATCAAAAACAGAATCAGCCAAAGTGTAGTCGGGCCAATCATGGTAAGAGGCGCCAAAGACAGTCGTTTCTTCTTTCCCACCTTATGCCTCCTTATCCGCTACCGAATACTTCTCTGCAAATTCCTCGTACATACGGTTCAAGTTGCCCTCAATAACGTTGTAAATCTGCTCCTCAACCGTATGAACAATAATTGCCTTCTTCGGATTCCAGAACACATACACGTAGGTTCCCACCTCTAAATCTTCTTCACCCGGGTGTCTTGCCACGCGCAAGCGCTGTCCGTTAACAAGTTCCACCACGGTCTTAATGACAGAACCGGCAAAAATATGCTCAATTACACGTCCTCGAATGGAGAAATGCTCAATTGGTGCCTGCGCCAACTGTAAGTTCTCCGGACGCACACAAATGTAAATCATCTCCTCTTTCTTAAATCCCGGTGCATGCAATACCGCCTTACCGGACTCCAAAGAAATGCGGAGAAGATCTCCTCTTACTTCTTCTACATAGCTCTCTAAGATGTTGGACTCACCTACAAAGCTTGCTACGAACTTGGTTCTTGGATGATTGTACACCTCATCCGGTGTTCCGATCTGCTCCATAACACCGTCGTTCATAACCGCAATTCGGTCACTCATGGTCAAAGCCTCTTCCTGATCATGGGTAACATAAATAAAGGTAATTCCCAATTTCTGCTGCAAATGCTTTAACTCCAACTGCATCTGCTTACGCAGCTTTAAATCCAAAGCCCCCAAAGGCTCATCCAATAAAAGCACCTTCGGGCGGTTTATAAGCGCTCTGGCAATAGCCACACGCTGTTTCTGTCCACCGGACATCTGTGCCGGCTTTCTTTTTTCCAATCCCTCTAACTGAACGAGCTTAATCATTTCACTGACACGCTCTTTGATTTCCTTCTTCGGAACCTTTTTCTCCACAAGTCCAAAAGCAATGTTATCCTCCACATTCATGTGTGGAAACAGGGCATAATTCTGGAACACCGTGTTGACATCTCGCTCGTTCGGTTTTAAATTGGCAACATCTTTCCCCTCTAATTCAATCGCTCCGGTGGTGGCATCACTGAAGCCTGCAATCATACGCAGAGTGGTGGTTTTACCGCAGCCGGAGGGGCCAAGCAAGGTCAGAAATTCACCTCTTCTGACCTCAAGGTTTAACTTTTTTACAACCTTAACGCCGTCAAACTCTTTTTCCACATCCACGAGTCTGACAATCACGTCCTTGTCACCATTCAATCTTTTGTCCTCCTTGTATGGCGCCTTTGCGCCTTACATTATAAAATCTTATCGCCACGTTCTCCGGTACGGATACGGATTCCTTCCTCAACGTTGGACACGAAAATCTTTCCGTCTCCTACGCTACCGGTAGACAGTTCTTTCTGCAATTCATATAAAATGTCATCTAAATCTTCATCCCAAACCACACTCATAATCTGAATTCTGGGAAGCAGATTCATATCCACATTCAATTTCTCAAAATCTTTGTTCTTTCCTGTTGTCTGGTTTCCGCAACCCATAACGGACATTACCGTCATTCCGGAGTACTCATTTCTCGCAAGCACTCTCTTGACTGCTTCCAGATTCTCGGTACGTGTGATAATCTCAATCTTCTTCATACTGTTCCTCCGAATTAGTTCTTCATCTTGGAAAATACGTTGTCATAGTAAGTAGCAGCTTCGCCAACATCGCCGGTTACATGGGCTTTTTTCAAAATTTCCTCGCTGACATTTGCTGCGGGATTATCGGTATATTTCGCATCCATAATTTTCAACGCTTCTTTATTTAAGCATACACATGGATACTCATCCAAACATTTCTTGTATACTTCCGGACGTAAGATATAATCAATGAATTTCATTGCCATATCCTGTTTCTCGGTCTTGCTGGTTAAAACGAAATTGTCGTATGCAATTTCATTTCCTTCCGGAATATCCACAAGTTTTAAGTCTTTATTTTCCCACATCGCTTTTGCCAGATCCATGTTATATACAAGACCTGCTGCCACCTCGTTGGTCTGCAGAGCTGCATATGGTGTATCGGAATCGTAAAGCTTTACGTTTGGCGCAAGCTTGCTTAACCATTCTTCCGTTCTGTTTACAACAGCTTCGTCTTTTGTATCCGGATCTTCTCCGATTGCTTTTAACGCAGCATCTACAACCTCACGGCAGTCATCCGGTACAACTAAATTATTCTCAAGAGCAGGATTTAACAAATCATCAAGTTTGTTGATCTCTACATTTAACTCCTGACATTTCTTTTCGTTAATACCAAGTAACGTAATGGTTGCCATATACGGTACGGAATATTCGTTCTTCGGATCAAAGTTCATACCTACGGAGGTATCTGTTAAATTTCCGAAATTCTCAAGCTTTGATGTATCCATCTTCTGGATTAAATCCTGCTCGATCATTGCCGGAATAACATAATTACTTGCTACGATTACATCATATTCCCCGGTTCCACCGGCTACTAATTTTGCCAACATCTCTTCGTTACTGGAAAATGTAGATTCAACAACGTGGATTCCGGTTTCTTTTTCAAATTCCTCATAAACTTCCTGAGGAATATACTCAGACCAGTTATAAACGTATAAGGTATCTTCCTTATTCGATGCGGATGATCCACAACCCGCTAAGAGGCCAGCCCCCATGCCAAAGACAATTAAGACAGTCACCATTTTTTGTACAATTTTTCTCATTTTTTTCTTCCTTCCTGCTCATAAAAATTTCACTAAAGTTTCACAGTGTTGTCATTTACACTGTAACTTCAACTATAACACCTTTTTGGTGACGGTGCAACAAATTTTCACGAAACCCTTTACAAAAATATACGTTTTTACTATGATACAGTTAGAATTTTTTAATCAAAGGAGTTATGCAATGGAAATCGAGAGAAAGTTTTTAGTAGATCTTACGAATGTTTCTCTAACTAACTACGAATTCCGTACCTTGGAACAGGGTTATTTATGCCGTGAACCGGTGGTGCGGGTTCGCCGGGAGGATGACAACTTTTATATGACCTACAAGGGAAAAGGATTGTTATCCCGGGAAGAATACAATCTGCCTCTGACAAAAGAGGGCTACGAACATCTCAAAAAAAAATCAGATGGCAACCTTATTACAAAACGTCGCTATCTGATTCCTTATCTTTCTTATACAATTGAACTGGATGTATTTGAAGGTGCCTTGGAAGGCCTTATTCTTGCGGAAGTGGAATTTGCCTCCGAAGAAGAAGCCCATGCCTTCCCGGCTCCTGACTGGTTTATTACGGACGTCACTTTAGACTGCCGTTATCAGAACGTGAACCTTATCGACGGCTTACCTCAAATCTCTTAAAAGTCAAAATACAACTTTTCAATTCCTCGAAGCGGGATTCCAAATCCCCTTCGGGAATTACTACATCCATGGAAGCTGCCAGGGTATTGATCAAATGATCCGATAAAAATTCGTGGGCAGCGGCCAACAGATTATATTTCTCCTCATACGTATCTGCATCTAAAAAAGCCATAATGGCATCTAACTCTGAATTCATGGTACTATCTTTCTGCCTTTCCAAAAGAAGATATAAGTTGTTCTCCTTCTGCTACGAAATCTCGCTCATAGCTGATGGTGCAGTTTGGTCCCATAACCATTAAGTCCTGAACCTTCTGCATGAACTCCGGAGACTCTTCATAATGGCCGATAGAACAGTTCTCGTGCTGTCCTGCATCCTTTTTCAACTCATCCTTATCAAAATCCTCTGCTACAGCCACGTTGGAACGTTCTAAAATGTCCCCCTTACGTTCCTCTTCTTCTTTTCTTTTCTTCATGCGTTCTTCACGCTCTTTAATTTCGCGGCGTCTTTTTTCCTTTGCCCGCTCTTCTTCTCGAAGTCTTGCCTTTTCCTGCTCAGCCCGCTCATAAGCCTGCCTCTGTTGCTGACGAACCTTGGCTTCCTTAACCTCTTTGTCCGTCTGATTCTGCCGTTTCATCTGCTGTACAGCAGTGTTTGGTGTCTTCGCCTTCTCAGACTTTTGATTGTTAGCCTTATTCAGACTTGACAAAATCGCAATACCAACGAACACAAAAAAGACTATTCCACCCATACTACCCCTCCTTTGTCTCTTTATTTTATAAAGAGAAATACCGCATCTTCCGGATTACATCCGGAATCTCCGATGGATTCTTTGCCTCAAACCTCCGGTTCTCCGCCATTCCCATTCCGTAAGAAACAAATAAAAATGGAATATTCGCTTCCAGCGTTGCTTCATAATCCATCTGGGTATCTCCTATGTAAATTGCCTTATCAATGTCGTAACGCTGCATCAAAACCCGTATGTTCTTAGCTTTTCCTTGACCGGTGTGTCCGAAGCATTCGTGATCCACAAAATACTTTCCCAAATCACAAGCCTGAAGCAATGCCTCAATATACCCTTCCTGACAATTGCTCACCACATACAAATCATATTCTTTATGTAAAAGCGCCAGCATCTCGGTTATACCCGGATAGAGCTTTCCGGGATGCGTTTGCAAGTAGGAAATTTCCTCCTCACTACAACAGGCCAAAATCTCCTTTGCCCGTGTACTTTCCACTTCCGGGAACAGTGCCGTAAACTCATCCATGGTCTTTCCCATCATCCCCCGCATCTGTTCCTCAGTAATGGTGGATTTCACCTCCAGAAAACGGGAAATTGTGTGATTCCAAGATTCTGTAATCACAGATACCGCATCCCATAAGGTTCCGTCTACATCAAAAATTACTGCCTTATTCATTACGTGTGCATATTCCTAACTAACTTATTACGAAATTGCCCTTCACAATTTCCATATAATGATAGCATGAGATAGGGGTCATGTCAATTCTGCAATCCGGGTTACACCCACATAAATCTGGGAAATTTTGTACCAGGTTGCATAGTCCACCACCCCCGTTACGGGCATGTTAAAAATCTTCTGAAACTGCTCTACCACAGTCTTTGTTTTTGGACCGTAAATACCATCTGCGGATATGGGCGTAATGGCCGGATAGGCTGTGGAAATGGTATAAAGCTGTTCCTGTATCTGTTTTACCTTGGGCCCGGTGGCTCCCACATCCAGGTTATATCCCGGCCACGCCGCCGGAATTCCGGAGATGCGTTCCGCTTCATTGATATACAGATTATTACCGTAATAATACCGCAAAATCTCTATGGCAGAGTAATTCTGTTCCCCTAAGTATTTTGAACCCCACTGGGTCATCCAGTTGGGACAACTCACCATTTTTCCATCGCAATACTGTGTCAGAATAGGTTGCTTTACGTTGGGACGCGAAAGATACATACCAAAAACCTCATCCACCACAGCGGAAATACTCTCGAACACATTCCGTCCCCGGCTCCACTTATGGTCGTAAGCCGTAGAAGATGTAATGGTAAAATCATAGGATTTGTTCCGATACCACTCGGTATAAACCCGATTTAAAGTAAAAGACATTATTGCCAGCACATTGGCCTTTATGGTCTCTTTTGGCCAGGTGGCGTAGATTTCACTACTGGCAACGTTTTTGATATAGTCTGCATAGGGAACATAATAATCCTTTGCAGAACTGTCCCCAGGAGCACCGTCGTGGACCACCACAATTTCCGGAACAACCACTCGGCTTAGCACAATCTCACCACTTTCCGGCAAGGGCTTTAACTCTGCCTCCGGCATTTTTCCCGGATACTCCTCAAATAATGTATTATTGTCAATCACAATATTCTGCTCACTGCCACCGCTTTCCACCGGCCGCATCTGCACCGTCTGCAACGATGTTTCATCCGGCATTACCTCAATTCCGTTAATGGTAACGTTTCCGTACCCCTCCGACTCAACTTCAATGGTGTAAAGGGAGTATGGCTGGGACATTTCCGGCTGCATGCTGTACTCTAAAGGCGGTGTCATCAGTTCCGGAAATTCCGTTCGACCGGAATTATCTGTTATCGAGGTTTCCAATATCTTAGTGGGATTCCCGGTACTTCGAAGAGTAATTTTTGCCCCTTCTACCGGCTTAATTCCCACGGTAGACTGTACGGATATTTTTAACTTTCCTGTATCCATAAAAGTGCCTTTTCTTTTATTCTATGCAGGCGATTCTACCAAGATGCATCTTTGTTTGCACAAAAACGCCTGCAGGAAAACCCCGCAGGCGCTTATAATCAAAATTCAATTCCTTATGTAATGAAATTACATAATCTTATGTACCCATCCTTCAGGTCCTTCAATCTTGCCAGCCTGAATACCGGTTAAGGTATCATATAACTTCTGAAGTACAGGTCCCATCTTCTCCATACCGCTTGGTAAGCAAATCTCTTTACCATGATCGTTAATCTTTCCGATTGGAGAAATAACTGCTGCAGTACCGCAAAGTCCAGCCTCTGCAAAATCAGCAACTTCAGAAAGAAGAACTTCTCTGTGCTCAACCTTCATTCCTAACATATGCTCAGCAACGTAGCAAAGGGAACGACGGGTAATGGATGGTAAGATACTGTCGGACTTCGGAGTAACTAATGTGCCATCTTTCTTAACGAATAAGAAGTTTGCTCCACCGGTCTCTTCTACCTTGGTTCTGGTTGCAGGATCAAGATATAAGTTCTCGGAGAATCCCTTGTCATGAGCATCTTCAATGTTGTAAAGAGACATTGCATAGTTTAATCCTGCCTTGATGTGTCCGGTTCCACGTGGTGCCGCACGATCCAAATCAGAAACTCTGATAACGATTGGTTTCGCACCGCCCTTGAAGTATGGTCCTACCGGAGTAGCAAGGATACGGAACTGGAAGTTCTTAGCAGATTTAACGCCCAATACATCACTGGTTGCAATCATGAAAGGACGAAGATATAAGGATGCTCCGGATCCGAAAGGTGGAACCCATGCAGCATTTGCTCTAACAACTTCTTCGCATGCCTCAACATATTTGTCAACCGGATATACCGGCATTCTTAATCTCTCACAGGAATCTTTCATACGCTCAGCGTTCATATCCGGACGGAAGCAAACGATGCTCCCATCTTCTGTTGTATACGCTTTCAATCCCTCGAAACAAGCCTGGCAGTACTGGAATACACCTGCACACTCGCTTAAAACGATATTCGGATCTTCAATAAGCTTGCCCTCTTCCCACTTGCCGTCAACATAGTTCGCTACAAAGCGGTAATCAGTCTTCATATAATCAAACGGAAGACTGCCCCAATCAAGATTTTTCTTCTCCATAAAAAAGCCCTCTCTTTTCATTATTTTATATATCTGGTGTTGTACACCCTATGTACGTCCACACAAATCTGTGAAAAGACTGTCATTATCCCTCCACACAACTATATTTTACAATTTTTTACCGATTCTTGCAAGGAAAAAATGACACAAAATTTCCATAGTTTCTACTGAATTCATTCATTTTTTTCGGTGACTTTGCTATATTTGTAAAATTTATACTCCAAATCAAAATAAGTCTGTTCTTCGCTGTCCTGCACAACCTTCCACTCCGCAAGCTCGTCCAGATTGGGAAAATAGGCATCTGCCTTATAGGCGTAATCAATTTTCGTCACATGGGCCACATCACATTCATCCAAAAGCATCCGGTAAATGCTTTCCCCTCCAATGACATAAATCTTATCTGATTCATACCTTGCAAGTTCCTTCATCAGTTCCTCTTTGCTGTGAACGACGATAGCCCCTTTTGCATCATAATTCTTATCTCTGGTCAATACAATATTGGTGCGGTTCTTTAAAGGGCGTCCCCCCGGAAAACTTTCCAGGGTCTTTCTTCCCATTACCACCACGTTCCCCGTAGTGGTCTCCCTGAAAAATTTCATGTCATCCGGAATACTTACCAGTAATCTGTTACCACATCCGATTCCCCAGTTTTTATCTACTGCCACAATAATGTTCATGTTATCCTCCTCTTACACCGCAATCGGAATATTGGTAATCTGCGGTCCTGTTACGTAATCTTCCACAATAATATCCTTGGTGGTAAAATCATAAAAATCTTTAATCTCCGGATTCAGAGTTACCTTTGGTGCCGGATGGGTTTCTCTGGAAATCAGTTCCTCCACCAGCGGTACATGCCGGTCATAAATATGGGCATCGGCAATCACGTGCAAAAGCTGCCCCGGAATCATATCGCAAACCTGAGCAAGCATCATCAGTAAAATTGAATACTGACACACATTCCAGTTATTTGCTGCCAGCACATCCTGGGAACGCTGATTTAAAATTCCGTTTAAAATCAATTTTTCCTGATCCGGCTTCTTGGTCACATTAAAAGTCATACTGTAAGCACAGGGATATAGATTCATTTCATGTAAATCCTGATGCACATAAATATTGGTCATAATCCGGCGGCTGTATGGATTATTCTTTAAATCGAAAATTACCCTGTCCACCTGATCCATCATGCCTTCTTTGTACTGGTGCTTCACGCCCATTTGATATCCATAGGCTTTTCCGATGCTTCCGTCCGGATCTGCCCACTCATCCCAGATATGACTGTTCAAATCATGAATGTTGTTGGATTTCTTCTGCCAAATCCAGAGCATTTCATCTGCTGCACTTTTGATAGCGGTTTTTCGCAGAGTAATGGCCGGAAACTCTTTTGACAAATCATAACGGTTCACTACTCCAAACTGCTTAATGGTATAAGCACTACTACCGTCCTCCCACTTGGGACGCACCTTCTCCCCTTCCGTACTGTACCCATTGTCCAAAATATCCCTGCACATGGCTATAAAAATGGTATCTGCTACACTCATTTTTTCCGTCCTTTCTTGTACTCTCTGTTAATCTATTTTCCTTTGCTTTTTTTCACAGCAGCTTTATTCAAAGCTTCCTCTATGGCCGACATCAAAATCTGCGAGGTATATTCCCCCTCCTTTGACACTTTTACCTTCTTAAGAGATTGCTTCTTATACAACTGCTGACTGATTCTGTCCATACACGGCTGCATCAACGGATACATTGCTGCCACATCCTCGCTTAACTGTCGAAAACTCACTGCATTGATCCGATCCGCATCCACCACTACTTCTACCATCAGACAGGCATCTTCCATGGGGATTTGTGCCGTATAAACTCCCGGTCTATATTTTGCCCCCGTTTCCTCTGTCTCTTCTTTTCTAAACATCAGTGTTATCAATAAGATTAACACCAATGCCAATACTACAAATACAGCCGTATACAAAATTTCCTTCATATGCAAAACCACAATTCTGGTACGTTTTTTCACTCAAACGCTCCCCTTACTTTTTGTTTTACTATATGCCGGAAGGTATATGCTTATGCCTTCTCTTTCTTCTGTTTCCGCCTCTTTCTTATTACATGACGATAGGTCAGGAAATTTACTGCATTTGCTTTTATTGGGAAATCTTTACGATAATGGAATTTGGTCTTTGTCTTCAAGCCATGATTCTCACACCAGTTCAAAATCAGACTCAGACTCACCTTCTCACCCTTTAACAACTTCTTCAGATAGGGAACCAAAAAGGAGTCTTTCTCCTCATCCATAATTACATATATACTTACATTATAATAGCGCACATCAATTACATATTGCTTCATTTACACTCTCCTGTCTTCCATCCTGTATTATAGCATGAATGCTCGCGGATTTGAAACAGAAATAATTTCAAAATGTGCTTGACATATCCTACCCTATACAGTATACTATCTATTGTGTTCGGCACAAACAGAATATGCGCGAGTGGCTCAGTTGGTGGAGCACAACCTTGCCAAGGTTGGGGTCGCGGGTTCGAGTCCCGTCTCGCGCTCTCTTTATACGAAAAGACCATCCCGTGAAGGGATGGTCTTTTTCGTATATCGAGGCCCAGCCGGGCCTCGAAGGTTCTCGTCTTCTCGCCTCCGGCTCGGTCGTCGCAAGGCCGAGGTCCCCCGGACCTCGTGCGACGTCTCGCGCATCTTGCATGAAAAACGCATTCCATTGGGATGCGTTTTTTGCATGCAAGATGCCCTAGGTTGCTTCGCTACGTTCCTTGCTAAACGCGCTCCACCGGAGCGCAGCAACGTCTCGCGGTCTCGCCTTCGGCTCGCCCCTTGCTGGCTGCGCTCCAATCGGCGAAATCGATGTTTCCTTTGTGACCTTCGCCTATTTTCTTTTAGTGCCTCGGCGGAAAGTGTGTCCTACAGCATCCCCGCGGCGAGGATTTCTTCCATAATCGCCAATATCTGCGTTCTCCTGCCTCTGCCGCCGAGCCCTGTTGGAGAGTGTCGGCGACTTTCACATTACGAACACCTTTTACGACGATGTTTTTTTAAAAATCGCCGCTGAGAGCATTCTTTTCACACTTACCGCCGACAATGCCACTTTTGACGAGGGTGTTCTCGCCAGCACGGCCACATCTTTCACACTTACCGCCGACGACCTGCAGTTTTTCTTATATCTACGATTAAAATGCTCTTTGCCTAATCATCTCTACCGTCTCTTCCACGAATTGCTCTACTCTTTCCTTCGTCAGATAACGATAAACCCTGTGCAGGTCTCCGTGTTCCTCACTATGATAAAAGCCACAGATATATTCACGGCGATTTTCAAAGGCATTTCCAGGAAATATTTCCATAAAACTATTATTTACATCGTCCATAGTTTCATACAAATGGAATGTTCTAAAATCCGGATGCTCCTCTAAATAAAGAAAATCAAGATCATACCAGTCATCCTTGTTCTTATTGACAAACTCTCCGTATGGTATTCCTTCTTTCTCTGCATTTTCTCTTGTCATGCCGCCGGCTTTTACCATTTTTCCCCATGCAATGTCTGTTAGCAGATGGAAATAGTATCCCAAGAAGAAGGAGTATTCACGATTAGAATATCTATTTCTTAATTCTTCCTTAAAATATTCCTCCAGAAACCGTTCAACGTCAATCTTAGTTTTCCCACCCATCTTACTTTTAAAATGGGTGATATCCGATGGTGGTGTAAATACCGTCCAGTCCTCATTGGGAACACCGCTGTCCGGAGCAAGATTACCCAGAATAAATGCATCTTCCTCCAAATTTTCTATTTTATCCAAAAGCTTATCTGCAATCCGAAGATGTACCATCCAGGAAGCCATAATCTTTCTCCTTTCCCTAAATTCACACTTTTATAGTCTTCTTATTATCTCCGGGTCTTTTCCACCCATTCTGTCCAACGAGAATCAGCCTGCATTTCTGCCATTACCTTTTCTCTTTCAGGAACATCCCACCAAGGCCAAAGATCCGGTAGTTCGGTAGAAAATTCCTTTTCCGTTGTTTTACCATAATCAAGTGCTTTATCTAATGCTACAAATGCATCCTCTTTTTTCTCCGCAAGCCATAAATAATAAGAACGAAGCATCTGAATACATGTAAGCACCCCAAAATCTTTTCCGCAACTTGGATACGGAGAAATTAGTTCAAACATCTCTTCCGCATTCTGAAGCATCTCTGCCGCTTTGGCCGGTGGGATGGTTGTATCATCTAAAATGATATGAATCATCATATCTATGCTGTGCCGCACAGATTCCAAAAGCGCCTCCCCCATTGCATCAATAGCTTCTTTTCCATCAAAAGCCTTGATTCTAAGAAATGGCTTGGAGGTCTTTATATCCGGTGCATCCTCCGCCAAATGCAATGCTTTTTCATGCTCACCGGTGTTTTTATACAGCTGTGATAGCTCCTCTATCGCTTTTTGTCTCAGCTTTCCATTTGAAAGTGACAGTAACAATTTCTCATAGAGTTTTATAGCTTCCTGCCACTCGGGATAGGTTCGATGTCGTTCAATATCGTAAACACTATATCCGTCCACTCCTACGATATGGTGCTCACCGCGACGAACATAACCGGCATTAAAAAGGGCATAAGCCAGTGCTAGGGTCAGCTTTTCATTCCCCGGAAATTCAATAAGACCTTCGCGAGCAAGGGTAATGCATTCTTCCATATTCTCATCTTTGCCATCATTCCGGCGAATCATAGCATATAATTGGTCTGCCAAAAGATCCACCTTTTTTTCTCGATCATTGTCATATCCAAACAACTCATCAATGGAAATCCCAAAATAATTGGCAATTGACGGAATCATACTCATATCCGGATAGCAGATTCCCTTTTCCCAACGGGACACAGCCTGTGCAGTTACACCCAGCACGGATGCAAGTGCATCCTGAGTTCTTCCATCCCGCAAACGAAGTTCTTTCATTCTCTCACCTAATTTAATCATTGATTGACTCCTTTTTCCTGTTTATCACCGGTGTACCTTCATTATACCGAGTGCTATGGGGAGAATCAATAATCAATCTGTTGTTTCATTTTCAACAAAACATTTATCACCATAAACCATTTTCCATAGAAAAGAGCACAGCCAAAATGACTGTGCTCTCTTATCTCAATATTTAAAACTCATCCAATACACTGACCGCATCTATAATGGATTTTTCCATTGCTTCACGGCCGTATTTATCAACATCATTTTTGTCCTTCGGTTCGTGGGTCAGACAACCTGCACCGCCGATACATCCACCGGTACAAGCCATTCCTTCAATAAAGTTGCCCACATCTACACCGTGCGCTGCTTTCATTAATGCGGTACGACATTCCTCTATACCATCACAAACCGTAACTCTTGGTTCAAAATCAATGCCCTGCTCTTTCAAGCTTTCGCCAACTGCATCTGTAAGACCGCCGCTTCTTGCAAAAATACGTCCATAGTAGGAAGCGTTATCAAGAACATCTTCCTCCAGGCTTGTAAGGTCGATATCCTTGCTGTCAATAAGTGCCTGTAACTCTTCAAAAGTAAGAACGCTATCTACCCACTCTGCAACATCCGGACGCTCCAGCTCTGCCTTCTTTGCAGTACACGGTCCAATAAATACAACCTTACAGTTTTCCTGGGTATTCTTGATGTACTTGGAAAGTTCCGCCATTGGAGAGAAATTATGAGAAATATGCTCCACCATGGTTGGGAATTCATTTTTAATAAACTGTACAAATCCCGGACAGCAGGAGCTTGTTAAAAAGCCCTTTTCCACAAGTTCCTTGGCTTCCTTGATGGCAACCATATCTGCGCCTAAAGCAGCTTCAATAACTGTATGGAAGCCCAGCTCTTTAATACCGGTAATAACCTGTCCCAGTTTTGCGTAAGAAAACTGGCTGGAAATGGATGGTGCCACTATAGCAAATACTTTCGTCTTATCCCTTTCCTTTAACATGTCTACTACATCTACAATGTAAGACTTATCGGAAATCGCTCCGAACGGGCACATATAAACACAGGCGCCGCAGGAAATACATTTGTCATAATCAATGCATGCTGCTTTATTCTCAGCCATGCCGATGGCCTTTGGCTTACATGCTACCATACACGGTCTCTGACGGTTATTGATAGCGGTGTAAGGACATGCTTTCGCACATGCACCACAGTTTTTACACTTGTCTTTATCAATATGAGCTTTCTGATGCTCATCAAAAGTGATGGCTCCAAAGCGACAGGCAGCCTCACAGCGGTGTGCGAGACAGCCACGGCAGTTCTCAGTTACCTCGTAACCTGCAGCCGGACATTCGTCACAGGCTATATCAATAACCTGGATCACATGCTTGTTCTCGGAAATTCCTCCCATAGCCAGCTTTACACGCTCTCCGGCAATCGCTCTTTCCTTGTAAATACAGCAACGCATTGGGGGCTCATCTGTTGGAACAATATCCTTCGGAATTGTAAAAACTCCATCCTTCAATGTATCGTTCCACGCATGACGCGCAACCTCACGAAGTACCTGATACTTGATCTGCTGCACTCTGGTATCAAATTTTTTCATTTTTTCCTCCTACATATCCTTCTTCTTTATTTTATTTATCATTTATCTAACGTTATTAGGTCATGCCGCCCCGCGGCATGACTCCACATGTCGCTCACCGCGACTTCAACCTATTCGGAATGTCCGCCCCGCGGCATGACTCCACATGTCGCTCACCGCGACTTCAACCTATTCGGAATGTTCGCATCCTTCGGATGCTCCACTGCTGCTTCGCAGCACATTCCTCATTTGGTTTCAGCCGCTCCATCGTTACACCAGCGATATGTCCTGCAAGCGAGCTTGCGTCCATATCGTGCCGTAACGATGCGCGACATGTTATTTAAAAATAGCTAACCTTTATTCGTTTTCCCATCTTTTCTAAACATTCTGCTAATTCATCCACCAATCGCATCTTAATATTAAAGTTGATTGGCAGGTTTGGATTCTGATGCGCAGGATTCACAGCGCGTCCCACGAAGAAATTGATATCCGTTGCTTCTTCAAAAAGCATACGACATATGCGGGATGCACCATCCTTCTTGTAGCCCCACTGGGCATAGGTTTCGTTGGTTTCCAGATAATCCTTTGCATAGGTTAAAACCTTATTAATGGTGATGACACCTTCTGTAACAAGGTCTACCCCTTCCAATTCCGCAATTGGCGGCACATCCGGGTCTGAAAATTCCAGTACCGGTTTTAACGGTTTGCCAAGGAAATTGGATGCAATGGTAGAGGTTGTACCTCCACAGACAATATGCTTACCCTGCTTTGCCAAAAACAGAGACATCATCTTATCGCAGTCATACTCGTTGGATGGAGGCCCAATAAGCAAATTCATAGGCTCTCTCTTTCGAATACGGATGGTACATACCGTAGTATCGTCTCCCGGCTTCTTATCATACAACCGGTTACATTCGTCCAACAAAATCGTGGTCAGGGTTTTCGCTGTAAAACCAACCTCATAGAAGGTTTCCATAAAAGGAATAATATCCTTTCTCTCCCATCCGAAGTTCAGTTTCATTCCAACACCTGCATGAATCACACCATCACTCATCATAATAAAAATGTCTTTTTCATGCAGTTTCACCCTGGATGTATAAATCTTCTTCCCATCAATGATCATTTCACTCTTTGGAAATTCATAATTCTTTCCGTCACGGAGCAAAATCACAAATGGGTTGTCATACTGAATAATCTCCGCCTCTTCATTATTCACAAGACGGATAATGGTAAAGGTGGAATAAGCCACCTCACGCTCTTTACATACCGGCAACGTAGCCGCAATGGTCTTTACACATTCGTCAATGGTAATATCCTCCGCAACCATTGTTGAAATCATCTTCGATGTCAGGGTGGATAAAATGTTAGCCTTTACGCCACTTCCCAATCCATCAGCAAGCACGATGACCGTGGAATCCTCACCCTGTGGACAAATCATAACCCGGTCTCCGCATAACTGCTCTCCGTGCTTAATGAGACTCATGTGTCCGATATCTGCACATAAATTATTCATCCTGCACCGACTCCTTCAACTTGGTAAGCGCAATCTTGGTCTCTGCAGCAGTTTCTCCCAAAAGGGATGCAATTTCCTGCACGATACGCATCTGCTTCTCAACCACCTTATCTGCAACCTCAATAGTAGAACGGCAAATCTCATCTTTCTTCTCACGCTGTTCCTCTTCTGAGGTTATATCACGCATAATACACAACAAACTCCGGTACTCCGGATCGTAGATGATTGTTTCCTCCACAAACTTCCGGTACTCCGTCAAATACGTTCTCTTATTGTGAATGGAAATTCCGGTCTGCAAAACCTCCATGAAATCCTTAGGATCCATAATTCGCACAACCTGCTCGCCCATTACGGAACTTGGATTTGACAGATTCAAAATGCTGCAGGCAGCACGATTTAACTGCTGCACCTCCATCTTCTCATTCAACATGATAATGGCATTCGGTGTATTATTGATAATACTTCCGGAAAAACTTTCCGCACGATCTTTCAGGAACGGCATACACATAGAAACTTCTGCCTTGCCCTGGAAAATCGCAATTGCCTTATCACGACAGGTTGCATAACCACAGGAACCACAGTTAATTTCCTGGGACTTGTCATTTTTGCCCATTTTAAGCAAAATCTCCCGAATCTGATTTTCCGTAGGAATTGCCGCAGTCTGTTCAATATACTCGTAAATCTTGCGTTTCTCCAGTTTTGTCAATTCCGGAACGTCAAAGTCTTCCTTTCCGGCATAGCGCTCCACATTCTTGAAGCTACGCACCGGCGCATTCTTGTACTTCTCCATAACCGGACCGTTACTGCAGCTACCAACACAGGTATTCATCTCAATGAAGCATTTGTGAATATGCCCGGCTTCAATATCCTTCAACGCTGCAATACAGTTCTCCGTACCATCCACATCCAGATAGCTGTAATCATCTTCCTTTGTCATGGTGGCAATTACTCCACCGGCCGTCGGGAAAATACGCGCTTTACTCTGGGGCGTCTCGTCCATATCCGGTTCCGGCTCAATGCCTTCTTCCTCCAGCATCAAACGAAGTTCTTCAAAGGTAAGGCAAGCATCCACAATACCCTTATAATGCTCTACCTCATCCTTCTTTGCTACACATGGTCCGATAAAAACAGTCTTGGCTCCCGGATATCGTTTCTTAATATCAATGGAATGAGCCTGCATTGGTGATACCACGTTAGCAAGATACGGCATTGCAAACTGATAATGTTTCTGAATCAAGAGGTTAATGGAGTGACAGCAGGATGAAATCAAAATATCCGGCTTATCCTCCTTCAAAATCCGCTCATATTCTCTCTTAACAATGGTAGCACCGATTGCTGTCTCTTCCACATGAGAAAAGCCCAGCTTCTTAAGTGCCTTCTCCATACCGCGGATTCCGATTCCCTCCCAGTTTGCAATAAAAGAAGGGGCAAGGGAGGCAATTACCACATCATTCTCTGCCATAATTACCCGAACCTTCTCCCGATCGTCTGCAACTTCCTTGGCATTCTGCGGACATACAACAAAACACTGTCCGCACAAAATACACTCATTGGATATAATATTCGCCTGACCGCCGGAAAACCGGATGGACTTTACCGGACAATGGCGAATACATTTGTAACAATTTACACAATTCGATTTCTTAAGTTTAAGAAAATCTCCCATAGCTCTCTCCTACTTGAAATTAGTTCAAAAAGTGCTCTTCAAAAAACTGTTTGGTTGTATCCGGTGTAACAGAATATACTTCTCCATCAATGGATACACATACACCCTTCTGGCAATTACTTAAGCAGAATGTTCCACCCAAATCAATCTTGTCTTCCAGATGATTCTCTTCTATCATACGCTTAAAGTCCTCCACCACCTGTCTTGACCCCTTCAAGTGGCAAGAGCTTCCAATACACACAGTTACTTTCATCTTCTCTCCTCCTTATATTATGCCCAAAAACCTTTTTCCTTTATAAAAGCGCAAAACCACGCCTTTGATTCATTATAACATGCCTTGTTATTTTTTTCTCCCTATTTTTATAAAAAAAAGAAAAAAGAGTTTGCATTTTTGCAAACTCCTCTTTAAAAATTTTAAACTCGCTGCACTTTTACGCCTCCAAATACACAATCACCTTCCAAAACCAGTGTCTGAGTCCCCTGTCCCAGGCAATCTCCATCGCCTCTGCCGCACATAATATGAGACATGTTATCCACTACATCCCACTCTTTGGGAACATAAATCGTTACGTGAGAAAAAACCACATCCATATTCAAAACAGCGCGATTATCGTGAAGTGCCGCCTGATCAAAGTACATTTGCACCGAGGAAAAAACCACATCCATGCTTCCGCCCCTAAAATCTCTATCCTGCACATATCTGGTTACGGAAGAAAAAACCGCGTCCTTGCAAACCTCTTCCCCTGTGCGATAGTTGTGCTCTCCATCCTCGAAGACCCCTTCGTTTTTCACATGTTCCCAATCCTCATCTCTCGCCCAGATGCGACCATGTTTTTTTTTGCGAAAAATCATCTCAAAGCCCATGCTGACTAAAATCCACGCAAGTGCCAAGGTCCAGATGCTAAGATGCGGCCAATTCATTGGTCCTTCTAAAACCCAGTAACCCAGACCTGCACCCAGACCAATTGTCCAGAAGTTTCTGTCCATTATACCTTCAATCAAAATCACCGCACAGCCTGCCAAATACAGAATTCTAAGCCCGCCTAAGCCCGCCGGCAAAATGTTATACCCAACCTGGCTGGCAATTAAAAGAACCGCCAGTCCGATGAGCACAATGCCCATCAATGAATTCTTAATTCTCTTCGTCATACCCGATACCTCCTGTTATCCATTTTTTCTTTTAAAACCTTGTAATATCCACGGGATACATAAATTTTCTTATAGGTACCTGCAAATTCCACCTCGCTGGCACCGGTAATATTCTTCTCTATAGAATGAATATGTGCCACATTCACAATGGTGGATTTTGATACCCGTAAGAAGCTTGAGGGAAGCTTTTCCTCCAACTCATAAAGCCTCATCTTCACCTGATACACCTGCTCCCGGGTGTGAGCCATCACTTCTTTGTTCTGTGTCTCAAAGAACAAAATATCCTTTAGTGGAAAAAAGAATTCCTTTTCATTCTGATAAAATGGAAAGCCGGTTTGTCCTGCCAACACTTCGGATAGGGCCTGTTCGATGGCCGCCGTCCGTTCATCAATCTGACGTGTCCGGATAATTACTTCTTCTTCCGCATCGTTATCAATCTCAATTCGGATCTTCACTTTTCCACCTCCTTGTCCTTCGTGATTGCTCACTCATCTTTGATAAGCTTATTATAGCAAGACCACTGCAAAAATCTATAGTTTACACCTAAGCGGTCAAAAAACGCACTCAAGAGGTAACGCACAGCTCCCCAAAAAGGATTGCTGTGCGTTTTAAACTAAATCTGTATGGAAAATTCAAAAGACAGCTTCGGGCTGTCTCCGAAAGGAAATTCGTGCTCCGTCAGATATTTGATAAAAACACTCATGAAAGGATCTTTTAACTTCTCTTCTTCCATGGCTTTCAACTGTTCAATATCTTCGAATAAAACATAGATTTGAATGGTTTTCCCATCCTCTATATGACTATCATATACAATATCCGCAATGGGAGCCTTCGTCTTCTCCGAATAAGCAATAGTCTCTTCCGCAGCCTGACTTAAAAGCTCTTTTGCCTGTAATTCTTTATCCTCCATATTATCCTCCTTGCTAGAAAGGGGGCGTCCGAGAGAACGCCCCTTTCCTTATGCTCTATGCATTTATCTTACTTATTCCCAATCCTGATTTACAACTCTCTTAACGTAGGTTGTATGCAGTAAGTGATGTGCTTTCTCACTTCCCGGTTTGCCAAGATATTCATCATATAATTTCTTGATTTCCGGATTCTCATGAGATTTACGAATCTTAGCATTGTTATCCAGATCGTAAAGAACGGCTGCACGTTTTGCACGTACATCAACGGTATTACGCACATATCCCGGTACCTGTGGCTGTCCACCACCATTTACACATCCGCCAGGACATCCCATAATCTCGATGAAGTGATATTCAGCCTCACCCTTCTGAACCTTATCAAGAAGCTCTCTTGCATTGCCAAGTCCGCTGGCAACAGCTACCTTCACATCCATATCTGCTACATGATAGGTTGCTTCTTTGATTCCCTTGGTTCCACGAACGTCGGTGAATTCAAGGTTATCTAATTCCTTACCGGTTAAGGTTTCAACTGCAGTACGAAGTGCTGCTTCCATAACACCACCGGTTGCACCGAAGATTACACCTGCTCCGGTATGCTCTCCAAGTGGATTGTCAAAGTCTTCATCCGGAAGTTCATTGAATTTAATTCCAACCTTCTTGATAAGACGAGCTAACTCTCTTGTGGTTAACGCGATATCTACGTCCGGAAGTCCTGCTCCGTCCTGATCGTCTCTTCCAATCTCGAATTTCTTTGCAGTACATGGCATTACGCTGACTACTACAATCTTATCCTTCGGGATTCTCATCTTCTCAGCAAAATAGGATTTGGTAATTGCACCAAACATCTGCTGTGGAGATTTACAGCTGGACAGATTCTCTGTCATATCCGGATAGTAATGCTCACAGAACTTAACCCATCCCGGTGAGCAGGAGGTAATCAGTGGTAACTTGCCGCCATTCTGTACACGGTCAAGGAACTCATGAGCCTCTTCCATAATGGTTAAGTCAGCAGCGAAGTTGGTATCAAATACCTTATCGAAACCGATTCTTCTTAATGCTGCTGCCATCTTGCCTTCTGCGTTGGTTCCAATCGGATGACCAAACTCTTCAGCAAGTGCTGCACGAACAGCCGGAGCTGTCTGAACAACTACATATTTCTCCGGATCAGCGATTGCTTCCAATACCTTGTTGGTAAAGTCTTTCTCGTAGATTGCTCCGGTCGGACATACTGCGATACACTGACCACAGCTTACACAACTGGTATCGCCTAATGGCAAATCAAATGGTGATCCGATATAAGTCTTAAATCCACGGTTATTGGCACCGATAACGCCAATACCCTGTGTCTTCTCACAAGCAGCTACACAACGACGGCAAAGGATACATTTGCTGTTATCTCTTACCATATGTGCTGCAGAGTCATCGATTTCGGATTCCGGTTTCTCACCATCATAACGTCCGGAATCGGTTACTCCCAAATCATAACATAACTGCTTCAACTCACAGTTACCGCTTCTTACGCAGGCTGTACAGTCTTTGTTATGTACGGATAAAATCAGTTCCAGAGTCTTTCTTCTGGATTCAATGACCTTTGGAGTGTTGGTGAACACTTCCATTCCTTCGGTGATCGGATATACGCAGGCAGTAACAAGAGTTCTTGCTCCCTTTACTTCTACGACACACATTCTACATGCGCCGATCTCGTTAATTTCCTTTAAAAAGCATAATGTTGGAATTTCAATGTGTGCAAGTCTGGCTGCCTCTAAAATAGTGGAGCCCTCTGGTGCAGACACTTCAACATTATTAATCTTTAATGTAATATTTCCCATTGTCTTACTCTCCTCCAACTATCGTTTACTAATTGCGCCAAACTTACAATTATCCATACAGGTTCCACACTTGATACATTTCTCTGTATTGATAACATGTGGTACCTTAACGGAGCCTTCGATGGCATCCACCGGACAGTTTCTTGCACATAAGGTACATCCCTTACACTTCTCAGGATCAATGTAGAAGTTGGTAAGTGCCTTACATACGCCTGCCGGACAACGTTTCTCTTCGATATGAGCAATGTACTCATCACGGAAGAAACGAAGAGTTGATAATACAGGGTTTGGTGCTGTCTGTCCGAGTCCACAAAGAGCATTGTCCTTAATGTAGTAAGCAAGTTCTTCCAATTCATCCAAATCCTTCATGGTTCCCTTACCTGCTGTGATTCTGTCAAGAATCTCAAGCATTCTCTTTGTTCCTACACGACATGGAGTACATTTTCCACAGGACTCATCTACGGTAAACTGTAAGAAGAATTTCGCAATATCTACCATACAGTTGTCTTCATCCATAACGATAAGACCACCGGAGCCCATCATGGAACCGATACTGATTAAGTTGTCATAATCAATCGGAATATCGAAATGCTCAGCCGGGATACATCCACCGGATGGTCCACCGGTCTGTGCTGCCTTAAATTTCTTTCCGTTCGGAATTCCTCCACCGATTTCTTCGATTACGGTACGAAGAGGAGTTCCCATTGGGATTTCTACAAGTCCTGTGTGGTTAATCTTTCCACCCAAAGCGAATACCTTGGTTCCTTTGGACTTCTCAGTTCCCATAGATGCGAACCATTCCGGTCCGTTTAAAATAATCTGTGGCACGTTAGCCCAGGTTTCTACGTTGTTTAAGATGGTTGGTTTGCCAAACAATCCCTTAACAGCCGGGAATGGTGGTCTTGGACGAGGCTCTCCACGGTTTCCTTCAATGGAAGTCATAAGAGCTGTCTCTTCACCGCAAACGAATGCTCCCGCACCCAAACGTAAATCAATATCAAAATCAAAGCCTGTTCCGAAAATGTCTTTACCAAGTAAGCCATATTCTCTTGCCTGCTTCAATGCAATTGTCAAACGTTCTACAGCGATTGGATACTCTGCACGAACGTAGATATAACCCTGATTGGATCCGATGGCATAACCGGCAATAGCCATAGCCTCGAATACAACGTGCGGATCTCCCTCTAATACGGAACGATCCATGAATGCTCCCGGGTCTCCCTCGTCAGCGTTACAGCATACATACTTCTGAACGTTTCCGCGATTTCCGGAAGCGAATTTCCATTTCAAACCGGTTGGGAAGCCTGCGCCTCCACGTCCGCGCAATCCACTGTCAAGTACAGTCTGGATTACTTCGTCCGGTGTCATAGTTGTAAGAACCTTACCCAATGCTTCATATCCGCGGGTTCCGATATACTCATCAATCTTCTCCGGATTGATAACACCACAGTTACGAAGTGCAATACGTTTCTGCTTTCTATAGAAAGTTGTTTCACGATAAGCTTTCTTGATTGCTTCGGTTCCCTCGTTGGTCTCGGTATATACCAGACGGTCAACGATCTTTCCGTTCTTTAAATGTGATTCTACGATTTCTTTAACATCTTTCTCGTCTACACGGGTATAGAAGGTTCCACCCGGATAAACTACCATCAGAGGACCTACAGCACAAAGACCGTGACATCCGGTCTTAACAATGGCAACATCATTCTCGATACCATTTGCCTTTAATTCCTCTTCCAAATTCTTTATAATCTGCACACTTCCTGAAGAAGTACAGCCTGTTCCTCCACAAACCAATACGTGATAACGGCAGTTATCATCGCTCTTGGCACTTTCAGCATCCGCAAGTCGAACCTGTAAGATTCCTTCCATCTTCTCGCGAATCGCTCTTAATTCTTCTAATGTCTTCATTGTTCACCCTCCAAATGTGTTACCCACATGAATAACGTTATAGAATATCGAATGATTTCGCAAACCTAACGATATTTACCTAATATTTCAGAAACCTGTTCAACTGTTACACGACCATATACATCATCGTTTACTAACAGAACCGGTGCCAAACCGCATGCTCCTACGCAACGGCAGGTATCCAGTGAGAATAATCCGTCACTGGTACACTCACCATCATGAATGCCAAGCTGCTTTTCAAGTTCTTCCATAATAGGACCGGAGCCCTTAACATAGCAAGCAGTTCCCAAACATACGGAAATCTTGTACGTTCCCTTCGGGTTCAAATTAAACTGTGCATAAAATGTTGCAACACCATATACCTTTTCCATCGGCACGCCAAGCTGATCGGAAATAATCTTCTGCACTTCATAAGGCAGATAACCATAAATTTCCTGTGCATGCTGCATAATCGGCATGAGGCATCCCGGCGTAGCACGTAATTCATCAATTACTTCAAGAAGCTTTGCTTCTTGTTCTTTTGTTCCGTTAAACGGTACACCTGACTTCTTCTTCACGTCTAACCTCCTATATCTTTGCTTTATCCCGCAACCATTCTCCTGACTGCTTTATCCATTTTAACATTATGTTCACATCTTATCAACAAAAATTTACGCAGATTGCCATTTTTATAACTTTTGTATAAATAAAATTTTTTTATTGTGAAAATTGCCCAAAGCCCCTATTTTCGGCGTTTTAACGCAGTAAAGAAAAAAGCTTGTCCGATTCACTTTTTCGAACAAGCTTTTATTTTTAATCAATTATTTTCAATAAAGTTCACAATATCTTCATAAACTTCCTCTTTGCCGATTTCATTCAAAATTTCATGTCGCATACCCGGATACAACTTCATCTTGCAATTTCGACTTCCATGTTGGCAAAGACGTTCGTATACCTCTTTGACTCCCTCACCAAATCCTCCTACCGGATCCATTTCACCACTAATCAGAAATACCGGAAGAGCATTGGGTACAGAATCATACCATTTATCCTGAGACACATGGTCGAACAGTGTCAAAAGATCCTCAAATGCCGCTGTAGTAAAAGTAAACATACAATACTTATCTTTACGATAGGCATCTACCACCGCCTCGTCTCGGGAAAGCCAATCCTGAGGCGTACGTACCTTATCGTAACGTTTATTATAGCCACTAAAGGTAAGTTTTGACAAAAGTGCGCTTCTGGTATGTTCTCCCCGCAACCGCCTGCTAATCCGGATGATGGTAAGTCCCAGCCCCAGCACCTTATTGGTTCCGCCGGTTCCACAGATAATTGCAGCCCGGTAATCCTTTCCGTATTTTCCGATAACCGCTCTTGCAAGGCAGGAACCCATGCTGTGGCCAAACAGAAACAGTGGTAGCCTCGGATACTTGCTTCGCATAATTTCTGTTAAGCTGTGAATATCCTCACACATATATTTCCAACCATCATACGAGCCCATAAAGCCCAAATCCTCATCGGTTTTAACGCTGCCCTTATGTCCCAAATGGTCATTTCCGAATACCAGGATTCCCCGACTGGTAAAATACTCGATATGAGGCTCATAACGCTCCACATACTCACACATACCATGGGATAACTGAAGCATGGCTTTGATTTCACCTTCCGGCTCATAAACATAATATCTGACAGTATTCTTTTTATCGTTACTTAAAAAGGTATCTACCGTTTTCCTATATGCCATAATGTCTCCTTAGGATTTATTTTTTACGAAAAGAAGCAGGTAACCACTTTGTAAAGTGCGTGCTGATCCTCTGCTCCCATACACTCCTTCGCAGAATGCATTGCCAACATCGGCACGCCGATATCTACGGTCTTAATCGGTGTCATGGAAGATGCCAATGATCCTAATGTTCCACCACCCGGTTCGTCGGAACGATTCACAAATTTCTGATACGGAATATCGTTTTTCTTGCAAATCTGGCACACAATACCGATGGCTTCTGCATCCGTTGCATAAGACTGTCTGCAAGCCTCTTTAATGCAGAATCCTTTGTTTAATACCGGTTTATTGGTGATATCCATTTTACCCGGCTTATTTGGGTGAAGGGCATGTGCCACATCCACAGACAAAAGCATTCCGTTGTAAAGACCTGTTACCCGCTGCATTTCGTTTCTTCCAAGGGCAATCTGAATTTTATCCAAAACATGGTTCAGCAGCATGGAATCCGCACCCTGTTTGGTCTTGCTTCCGATTTCCTCATGATTGAACAGTGCAATCAGGTTAATGGTATCTTCGCAATTTCCGTCCAAAAGTCCGGAAACAAGCGCCTGTACACTGGTTAAATCATCTAATCTCGGAGAAGAAATCAGTTCATCCTCCAAACCGATATACATTGGTTTTTCCGTATTGTATACAAATAATTCGTAATCTAAAATGTCTTCCTTGGCAACCTTTAACTCTTTTGCAAGGAAATTCATTAAGAAATCTTTGTCCTCCAGCTCTTCTTTTACCATACCAAGAATCGGTAAAAGATCGGTCTGTTTGTTTAATTCTACCCCCTTGTTCACTTCACGATTCATGTGAATTGCAAGGTTTGGAATGGTCATTAAGGCCTTTTCGGATTTGTAAATACGTACATCCGGTTTAAATACATCGTCGCTCTTAACCGCAATTTTACCTGCAATGGAAAGCGGTCTGTCAAGCCATGTATTGATAATCGGTCCGCCGTACACTTCCACATTCACCTGGGCATATCCGCTTCCGTTTACTTCCGGTGCCGGTTTAATATGTAAACACGGATGATCGGTGTGGGCTGCAGCCATACGAATCATGGAGTCCGCCTTTACATTCTTTCCTACAGTAAAGGCAAACAAGGTGGACTGATTATAATTTATAAAATACTTTCCTCCATTTGAAAGTTCCCAATCTTTCTTCATGCAAAGTTTGGTAAAACCTTCTTTCTCCAACTGTTCCTGTACGTGAGCAACTACATGAAACGGTGTAACTCCAGCTTCAAGCAAATCAAATAACTTCTCATTAATCTGTTTTTTGTTAAGCATAATTCCCTCCAATTCAATTTTTCGACATAATAGCCTCAACGGGTTTATTGTAACACTAATGAAAAAGAAATGCTACTATTTATGTTTTTTACGGCAAAAAATGGAGCCTCGCACTGATATTTAGTGCAAGGCCCCATTCTTATATTTATTGGCTTTTTCTCAACCTATCTTTCAATTCCTTCTTCCGTCAACCGCTTAAGATTATCCACAATTGCGCTAAGACTTTCATACATTGCCTCCCGTTTTTCCTCCTCCAGGCCTTCTCCCGCCAAAGCAAGTGCCAAATCTGCCCGCTTCTGAATTTTTTCAGCTAGCTGCTTACCATTTTCGGTCAAACGCAAGGGAGCACGATACGCCCCCTTGGAAAATGGTTCTATAATTTCCCGCTTTTGCATAGTGGAAATTGCTCTTGAAACATCGGCCTTATCCCTGCCACAAATCTTAGCAAGCGTTGCTGCGGTCATTTCCTCCTCGCAATTTGCCAAAATGAGTAGGTACAGGGCGTAGCCTCCCTTTAAGTTGTACACCTTCATCTCTTCTGTTGCAAGTTTATTCCAATAATGCGTTATACGAAACATAATCGTAGAGAAATCCTCAAACCGTCGATTCATCCTTATCCTCCAAAATATGCTACCGCCACAGCTCCTGGTCCTGCATGGGTACCAACAACGGTTCCTATTTGAACGCATTCTAACTGCGCTACCCTGTCAGCCCACAAACTGCGACTATCCTCAATATATGTCTGCAGCATGGCATCCGAATGTCCGCTATACCCCAGCAAAATCGGCATCGTGTAATCTACGCCGCTTTTGCTCACTTCATCATTCAGAAAATTATTAGCTTTCTTAGAACCTCTGGCTTTTCCCAAAAGCTCAATTTCTCCATCCTTAATACAAACTACCGGTTTAACGTTTAGCACCGTGCCTGCAAGGGCTGCCGTCTTAGAAATACGCCCACCCTTTTGTAAATAAGTCAGCGTATCCAGTAGTGCAATAAGATTTACTTTATTGCGATTTGCTTCCACAATTTCAACAACTTCATCCAGGGATTTCCCATCCTGAATTCGTTCAATTGCCAATTTTGCCAAAATTCCACTACCGATTGCCACGTTCCGGGTATCAACGACACGGATATTATCGTAGTCCGCCGCCGCAATGCAAGCACTCTGGTACGTTCCTGACAGTTTAGCGGATACCGTCAACACAATTGCCTCGTCTCCCTGGTTTGTAACCGCTTCAAACGTCTGAGCAAAAACCGCCGGAGTCGCCTGACTGGTGCGAGGCAATTCTTTTTCCTCTGCCAATAAAGTATAAAATGCATCTTTGCTTAAGTCAATTCCATCCTTATACTCCTTGTCCCCAAAACAAACTGTAAGTGGTATCACAATGCATTCTTCAATAACGTCTCTCCCCAGATCAACCGTCGAATCTACAATAACTCTGATTGCCATGTTGTGTCCTCCTAACTTTTAGATGTTGATTTATCAACATCTAGCATTATACGTCAGCACTTGTTGATTTGTCAACATCTTCATGTTTTTATTATTTCTTTCATTTTTTAAGTTTCATTTAAGCTTCGCCCCCTATACTAGCCTCAGAAACAAAAAAGAAATCATTCAGGAGGCGATTCACATGAAAAGAAAAGAATTTTTAAAAACACTCATGGTTATTACCCTTACATCCAGCCTTTTAGTTGGTTCTGTTGGCTCTGCCACAGTTTTTGCGGCAGACAACACTACACAGTCCACAACGCAGACCGACACACCGCCGACTCCACCGGATGGGCAGACTCCACCGGATGGCCAGACTCCACCAGACGGTCAGACTCCACCGGATAAACCGGACGGTCAGGGCGGCGGTCCGGGCCAGAATAGTGCAACCGTAGAGGCCAATGGCGCTACCGAAATCACCAAGAGCACCAAAGTTTCCGGCAAAACCTACAAAAGTACCACCGCAGATCAAAATGCCTTATTGGTAAAAGGAGACATCTCCACTACCCTTTCCAACATTAAGGTAACCAAAAGCGGCGACTCCGAAGGTGGAGACAGCAATAATTTTTACGGAACCAATTCCGGTATCCTTGCAAAAGATAAAGCCGTTGTAAACATCTCCGGTGCCACCATCAAAACCACAGCCAACGGTGCCAACGGAACATTTTCCTACGGCGGCAACGGCGCACAAAACTCTGCAGCCGGTGATGGAACCACCATTAATATTTCCGATTCCAGCATCACCACCACCGGAGATCAGGCCGGTGGCATTATGACAGCCGGCGGCGGTACAACCAACGCCACGAACTTAACCATCAAGACTTCCGGCAGGTCTTCCGCAGCCATCCGTAGCGACCGCGGTGGCGGTACCGTAAACGTAAACGGTGGAAGTTATACCACAAGTGGAGTAGGCTCCCCGGCGATTTACTCCACAGCAAAAACCACAGTAAAAAATGCTACTCTGACCTCCACTACCTCAGAAGGCGTTGTTATTGAAGGAATGAATTCCGTTGTTTTGGAAAATACCAATTTAACAGCAGAGAATACCAAATTAAACGGCAATGCTACCGAATACAACACGGTTATGCTTTACCAGTCCATGTCCGGTGATGCAGCCAACGGCACCTCCCTTTTTACAGCCAATGGCGGAAGCATTACCAGCAAAAAAGGAAATGTGTTCTACGTTACCAACACCTCCGCCCAGATTAGTTTGCGTAACGTAGCCATTAAAAACGAAGACAACAGCAATGTTTTGTTGAAAGTTGCGGAAGGTGGCTGGGGCAAATCCGGAAGCAATGGCGGTAATGTGACCTTTAGTGCCGCAAAACAGCAATTAAGTGGCAACATTATCGTAGATTCCTCCTCTACTTTAAACCTTTTGCTTTCCGATGGCAGCACCTACGAAGGCGCCATCAACACTGACGGAACTGCAGGATCGGTTTACGTAGAAGTTCCGGAAGGTTGTACCTGGAAACTCACCGGCGACAGCTACATTTCAAGCCTTAGCTGTGTAGACGGCTCCATCGACTTAAACGGCTATACCCTGACCGTTGGCTCTACTACGTACACCTCCGGTAGCAGCACCGGAAAAGCCGTTAACAACATTGCGGCAAACGTACTTACCAAAGATGCCTCTGTAAAACCAACCGGCACCAACGTAAGTTCCGTAGCGAACACTTCCTCCAAAAAAGTTACGGTAAAATGGACCAAAGATGCAAGCGCTGACGGCTACCAGATTCGTTACACCACCAAGGAAAACGGCAAAACCGTCATCAAAACAAAAACCATCAAGAGTAAAAACACCGTAAAAACCACCCTCTCCGGTCTAACGAAGGGAAATACCTATTCCGTATCCATTCGTAGTTACAAGACCGTGAAGGGAAAGAAGGTGTACTCCTCCTATAGCACTACAAAGAAAGTTAAAATACGTAAATAACTATGAAAGGGGCTGTCGCACTTGTGCGAAAGCCCCTTCCCAAAAAATATTATTTTTTTATCTTAATCTTCGCATTTGGAGCACCGGCAGTTTTTAACTGTTTTCTTACTGCTTCTGCCTGCTTCTTGCTGTGAACGATGATTATGAGCTCATGTCCCGTGTTGAGTGAATTCTTTTCAAACTTCGGAACACTGTTTAGCCTTAGTGTTGTAACACTGGATCCACGGAGGGCATTCTTCTCAAAAACTTTTACATTCTTGTTCACCACAAGAGTCGTAACGTCTTTTTCATCGCTAAGTATATTCGCTGTGACTTCATTGACCTTTTCAGTCTTGCCGTTTGCATCCTTAACCTCTCCTGGGATGATAACGGTAGATTTGTTTGAATCTATATTTTTCACTACCACAGTTCCATTCTTTTTCGTCTTATACTCAATTGTGGTAGTCTTTCCGGCTGCTGTGGTTTCTGTCACAGATCCTTTGAGCATTTTTCCTTCCGCATTATTTGTTGCTTTGGATATCTGTTTTGTGCCGTCTGCCTTTACTGTCTCGGTCTCTAAAGTTACTTTTCCGTTCTTCTCATTGGTAGTTCTGGCCTCGGTAACAGTCTTTGTAACTTCACCATTTTTATTGGTAGTAATGGTCTTTGCCTCGAAATCTCCGTTGGTCTTAACCTCGGATGCTTTCTCGATTTTGGAACCGTTTGCTTTTTCGATTGTTTCCTGAGTCTTTACCGTACCGTCTTTTTCAATAACAGTAGTCTTTTGGGAAACTGCTCCGTCTGTTTTGGTAACTTTTTCCTTCACGGTTGTGGAACCATCGGTATTTTCAACCTTAGTGGTCTCTGTAATGGAACCGTCTTTGCCGGTAACAGTGGAGGTCTCTGCCTCACCGACTGCAACCTTTCCTTCAGAAGGGTCTTGGGTTACATCAAGGGTTTGATCATCGGATGTCCTTTGGTCTTCAGGAGAACCGCTGGTATCTGCAGGCGTCTCACTGCTGCCACCGCCTGTGCTTCCTCCACCTGCTGCTCCGCCGCCTCCGAAGCTGCCGCCTCCGGATGGGATTGTGATTGCCGCCTTTTCAATCGTAACCGAAACGCTCTCCGGTGTCGAATCCTCATGGTTGCTGTCTCCTACAACCTTATACCAGACATAATAGGTTCCGGCATCGGTTGCTGTAGGGATGGATGTGGTATAAGGTTGTGTCGTTTCGGTTGCGTTGCCGAGAGCATATCGCATTTCGCCACCTGTGGCTGTTCCGGCAGTTACAAGTTCTTGTGCTGAGCCGGTATAGGCCAGGGTATTCGCCGTCGGGGCTTTTGTGACAACAGCCGATTCTCCGCCGCTCGCGGAAGTCTTAGAATAAGAAGCCTCGGCGACAGCACTATCTGCCATCCCGTCTTTTACCGCAATCGCCTTGATCGTAGAGGTTTCGGAAACAGAAATCGTCCCCGTATATTCCATGCTGCTTGTCGTCGGTGCAGAGCCATCCTTCGTATAATATATCTTCGCCCCGTTCGTTGCACAGGAAACCGTCACATTCAAAGTATTGGTAAATGTCGTACCTGATGCCGGAGAGAATGTCGGAGTAGCGGTCTTCCCAATAAACTCTGCCGTAATGGTTACCTCTTTTTCCGGCATTGTAAAAGTACGAGTATTTCCATCTCCGCTAACCTGTACCGAATTGCTCCCTGCATCGGTAACAGTCAGAGTATCCAAAACATTCCCCTCATCGGGGGTAGCCGTTACAGTGACATTGTCTCCCTTTGCAGCATAGCTATTTGTCGAAATACTTCCACCTGTAATACCGCTTGCAACATTGACGGCATAGGCAGGGACAAGCTTCACATTGCTAAGCGCAGCAATCGTTTCTGACGATGCGGTACTATCATAGAAGTTCGTCCCATCCGAAAGAACCTGACCGTCCTTAATGGCGATAGTCGCCGGTCCCAATGGACCCTCTGATACTTCAATCCCACTTATATCGATAAAGTCGTCAGCATCAGAATAGCCAAAAGCGGAACTACCGCCCATCATAAGAATACCGGCTCTCGCACCGCTTGCCGTTACCTGACCACCGGTAACGGTAATTCCTTCATCACCGCTAATACCATAACCTTCACCATCATATTCCCCCGAAGAGGTTGCTTTCGCACTTACCACACCGGCGCTGATCGCTATCGTTCGACCGGTGATACCTGTATCTCCAACATTTACTTCAACGCTTCCTCCGCTGATTGTGATACTGCCATTAACATAAATACCATACTGTGCATCCGTGTCCGTTACCTTAACCGAGCCGCTGCTGATTGTGAAATTACCCTCTGAAGCACCTCCTATCATAATTAATCTCGCACCGGCAGCCGAATTGCTTACCTCAACCGATGCACCTTCTACGGTAAAATTGCGTGCAAAAAGTGCCTCACTAGAATTACCACTATAATTAACCTTCAATCTACCCGAGCCATTGACGGTAAGTCCATATCCATTACTCCATTGCGTCGTTATGTGTCCATCCAAAGTCAACATCTTGCCGTCAGCAATCGTCAACGTCGTGTCTCCGGTTAGCTTAACTTCACCGTTAATACTTACATCTTCATTTACCACCATCTCTCCCGACCACTCTTTTGTGTCGGCAGTAATGACCGTCGGACCGTCCGCCTGTACAGACAGGACACTTCCGGGCACAAACGGCACCGCTCCTAAGACCATCGCCATCGTCAGTACGAAGGTCATTATGCATTTCATAATACTCTTGCTTTTCTGTTTCATATTCTATTCTCCTATTTTCTTTTCAAACATAATAAAACCGTCGGATAAAGGGCCTGATATCCCTATATCCAACGGTTATCCATCTCTGATATAATTAGTTTTTCTCGAAAAAAGGGCGCAGTTATCCCTTACTTGCTTGCTTGCTTGCTTGCTTGCTTGCTTGCTTGCTTGCTTGAGCATAGCCAACTGCGTCATACCCGTCAACCCCTTTCTGGTTAATTTTTGATGAATTTTTTTAGCTGTGTTTCATCGGTCACAGCGTCTCTATTTTGGCGTTTTCAACACGAAGGCTACCATGTTTTTCAACATTCTCTTCTTCATACTTTTTTCCTCCTTTACTGCTTCGCCGTTCCGACTCCCCCAACCGTCGCGGCATTCGCCATTTTTATCCGACACATTTTATCATTGCAAAGATATCATTTCAACCCTTCTGGGACGAACGTCAAGATTTTGGGATAAACGTCAAATTTTTGAGAAAAAATTTCGCACCATCCCCTCAAGATAATCCCCTTGCTTTTTCCCCATGCTCATCCTATACTAAATATAGTGTAGCTTGTAAAAAGGCTATGTGAACACACAAAAAGGCAGGACAATTCATGATTGCATTACAGATTCTTGAAAAAAAACAGTTTATGAGCAAGCTTCTGAAGGAAGAAATGTTCCACCATTTTCTGTTGGTGGAGGCAACCGTTATCAATGGTGTAACCTATGCACTGGACGGTAAAATCGCCGAAGTTTCAAAAAAAGATTTTCCGGAAGAGTTTCCTTTTTCCTTTATATTATATGAAAAAGCACAGCCTAAGATTTTTGAGATGGTAAAGGGAAGTTATACCCCCTCCTATATGAAGCTGATCTTTAGTCTGACACCGGAAAACATACAAAAAACCATTGCTTCCGCTAATTGCACCTGTGATCCGGACACAATCTCCGGAATGTATATCAATGTGGTTTTTCAGGGGGACCAGCTTTTGGTGACCACCGGCGTTTCCTATGGGGTTTTTGTCAAGGATCGCACATTGGAACAGGAATGGGATCGATTTGTCAAGTTATTTTTTACGAAAAATAATCTGGGTTTTGAGCTTATGTCTTAAATTATGAACGAAACCCTCTGCTTTTTTTCACATTTATTGTGCAATCTGCTTTACTTTGCGTCATCTGTATGCTATACTGAATATGCTAAACATTTTTGTAATATTATATGGAGGAAAAAAAGATGGCACAGGGAACAGTGAAGTGGTTCAACAACACAAAAGGCTACGGATTCATTTCCGATTCTGAAGGACAGGACATTTTCGTTCACTTCTCCGGAATCAGCATGGATGGTTTCAAGACCTTGGAAGAAGGCGCTGCCGTTCAGTACGAAGTGACCGATGGTTCTAAGGGACCACAGGCTGTAAACGTATCCGTTATTGCATAAGATTTGTAAGAGAGTTACATAGAGCAGTAAGAATAAGTTTTCAGTAAGACCCCAAAGAGGACAACCTATCCGGCTGTCCTCTTTTTTTGCTGCTCTCACCATAAAAAACTGTCCCGCAGGCACAGCATGCCATATCCCCATTCCCGATTGGGATAGGTTACATTTTCTTTTTTCCGGACTCCGGATAACAGTCGCTCTTTTACATCCACTCCCCGGGGCCGCATCACCCGATTTAACGCCCACTCCATGTAAAGTGCGGCCGCTCCTGCCGTCACCGCCGCCGCTGCAGAAGTGGAACTTTTTGCCTCCTGTCGGTAGGGGCTGACCAGATCTACGCCGGGTGCGGCAATTTCCGGCTTCACGATTCCATTCTTACTATAGCCACGTCCCGATTCAATAAAAATACCTTCCGTAACGGTATCATACGCTGCCACCGTCAAAAGCAGGGGCGCATTTCCCGGCTCCGTTACGGTCGTATCGGGATCGGATCTTATAAAAACCACCTCGCTTTGCAGCTGTTCCTCCAAAGGCAGCCAGCTATGCATTTCACCGTCTGTTATCTTCTCTATTCTTCCCACCAGCTTCCAGATGCCCGGCGTGGGATCCACGAAAAAGCTACGCACCAGCCTGTTTAATTCCCTTCCTACCACGTTATCAGCCCTTTGGTACACCTGGGTATCTTCCACCCGGAAGCGGTGATAACCATTCCTCTCCCCTGCCGGAATTCCTTCGTAAGTCTCTCCCGTAGGTGAAATTACTGCCACCCTAAGCTGTTGAGGAATCCTTACATAGCTTTCCACATAGAACCCTTTTGCCCCCTCCTCCACTCGGATTTCCATAACGTAAGCCCGGCTATTTTCCTCCGGATGCAGAATCAGTTCGCCCCCTCCCGGCCGTAAACTGAAAAAGTGATGCCGACGTAATGCCTCATTTCCCGCTCCGCAGACTACCATCCGGTCTTCCCGCTTCATCCAACCGGAAAGCATCTCTCCCAGATAGGAGCCCCCTTCGTGTTCTCCCTGATTCGTTCCCAGACAAAGGCAAAGCACCAACGGCTTTCCTCTTTCTGCGGCATAGGCATCCAGAAATGCCACTCCCGCCATAATATCGTTTTCCTGATAAAAGGCTCCGTTGTCCGACAAGTTATAAAATTCTCGCAGATAAGGACGAACTGTCTTTAACCGCACCACCGCCAATTCCGCTTCCAGTGCCACACCACCGTTTCTGCCGGCTGCTATTCCTGCCAGATAGCTTCCGTGACCGGTTTCGTCCCATTCAGACGGTCTTGTTTGCGATAGCAGGGCATTTAACTCTGACCGATTATACACCGTATCGTCTTCCTGATTCCAGAAAATCCCTACCCTGCTGCCTCCTCCCGCAAACTGAAAATTGGAATCCGTAATATCCAGCCCACTGTCGATGAACCCCAGAATAACCCCTTCTCCCACCAGTCCCAGCGCCGGATTCTGCTGAATGGACGCAATGCATCCCGCTTCCTCCCAATCCGGGCTTAAGGGACTGTATACCTTTGGCATTGCCTCATAGGGATAAAACAAAAGGTCATTTATGTCATAGCCATCCGCTTGTACATAAACAACCTCGTATTCTTTTCCCAGCGCCCTGCGTTCCACCGGCACATTTCCCGGCGCAAGAGGCATGGGTTCTTCTTTTTTTACAAGAAATTCGTATTCCATAAGAATTCCTTTTTCACTATTCTATGTCAAGTTCTGCCGCATAATGCAATAGTCCGTCTTTATGGCGAAAACCAGACAGTCTCCGGCGCGGCTTGTCCTTCCAGTTTTAAAGCCGATACACTTCGGCGTATAATACTGACTGCCGCATCTATTATATCACGAAGGCAGGAGCAAAGCGAGCGATTACACTCATTTTGCTCCTGCCAATTCTGCACTTTAAACGTCTTCCCGCCTCCCTTTTACCGATATGTATAAGAGGTAAAAGGTTCTGGTTTCGGATACCTCTCACCCAAAATCAAATCGCAAAAGGAGATCCCTATATATGAACACCATTCTTACAATTACGGAAAAATACTTTGCATACTGCATATCGTAAAAAACGTACCCTTTTAGATATTGCGGTTTTAGAAACATTATTCTCTACCGGTATGCGTATTTCCGAACTGTGTAATTTAAAAAGTTCTAGTGTTGATATACATGATGCAGTAATTCGTATATATGGCAAGGGTTCAAGAGAGCGGATAATACAGATTGGAAGCGCAGATGTCACTAATCTGCTTAAACGAGTGTGTGAATTTATTTCTGTAAATTGAATCTTCTATGATAATTTTTAGGGCGGAGAGCTCCGATTTCGAGCTATTCGCCCTATGATTATATATACCAACTATTTTCGAGTATGTCAACAG
>Ga0129306_1000740_pt1 | contig 46078 bp, 29 predicted proteins | sample P827metagenome_FD_94438 | JGI IMG/M metagenome (GOLD analysis project Ga0129306, IMG submission 94438) | Capybara group fecal microbial communities from Wisconsin, USA - P827 metagenome | ecosystem: Host-associated > Mammals > Digestive system > Large intestine > Fecal | place: USA: Wisconsin... | reverse complement strand
TCTGCAATAGGGCAATCTAAGACTGTGTTAAACGAACTTAACTGATTTTGAGCTGTTTATGACGTGTCTTTCATATTTGGTATCGGTCTTTTTCGATGCTTTTGAGTCCATATGATATTCATGTGGAAAGACTTGCCGCTTCCCGAAGGACCCAGGCAGAAGAAGTTGGAGTTGTCGGTCAGCTTTTCTTTTCCCTCTTTTCCTGTGATGTCGATGGCTACGGGCACACCCTGGCGGTCGGTATAGTAGATCTTCAGCGGGGTGTCCTCATTGTTCACGATGCGCTCCTTGTACATCAGGCAGGTGGCGGCATCGCCGAGGGTGAGGAATCGGTCGTAGTCGGCATTCATGCCATAGCAGTTGCCGGGGAAGGAGTTGACAAAGAGCTCCAACTGGTTGTAGGCTCGCTTGCTGATGTGGATGCCCATTCTCGAAAAGGAGTTTTCGAGATGGTTGGTGCATTTCTGTATGTCGGTGTCGCCGCTCACTGCCACCACGAGGTTGTAGTGGGTATAGACGAGCTGCTTGCTCTCCCTCGCTATCACCTCCTGCACTCGCTTGATGTCCTCCACAGCCATCAGGTTGCTGGGGTTGGGCATGGAGGCGTGGCGGTTTTTCTTCTTGTCGAGCAGGGCAAGCTCACGCTTCTGGTTGGGCACGAACACCATCTGGTTGAACACCACGCAGTCGGCACCGGGCACGCTATCGACGATGCTCACGAGGTCAACGGGCATACTGGTGTTGTTCACCTCGATATTGGCGTAGGGACGGATGACCGACGGCAGGTTGGCACAATCCACATCAACAAGGCTATACACCTTGCAACGGCGGTCGCCCATGCCGATGGTCTCGTCATCGACCTTGAAGTTGGTCATCGACACCACCTTGTCACGGAAGTTCATGGAGAAGAAGCGGTCCACATACTCGCTGGCTTCCGCCTTGCCGAGGAAGCGGGACTTCACGCCAGCATCTCTCAGTTGGTCGTGTACCTTGCGTATCTTCACCAAGAAGTCGCGCCATTTCTTGTTGTCGAACGACATTAGGCGGCTCTTCTTGTTTTCCTGTGTGATGGTGAGGTAGCAGACACTGTCGGTAAATGGTCTGCCGTTGAAATAGCGAAAGTAGCTCTCGCTAAGGAACTCATGATTTCCTCCATTCTCTTCTTTGAATGCCTTTCTCACAAACACATCCTGCTTGTGCAGCGCATAGCCTTCGCCCAAGGTCTGGGCAAGGGCAGCGAAGAGGTGGGTGAACTCATAGTAGGCCTCGATGTTGGCGGAATATTTCTGCACAGGGTTCTCCATCTTCAGAACAGCGGAGTATTCGCCCGTCTTGGTATAGAGCACGCCGATGCCATCCACTTCCTCGATGGAGAAGTAGATGTCCTGGAAGATGCGCTTGCGCTTCCCTCCCGTGCCGAATGCCTTGACACTGATGGCCATGCCCACGCAGATGGCTGAGAATATGAGTATGATATATAGGGTCATTGTTCTTTTTCTTTTTTAATCGCAAAAAGGCGGGCACACCCTCATGCGTGATGCCCCCACCTCCATTCACTTACAATCATTGATAGCATTCCACTTGGACATAATGGATTCTCTTTTTTTGTTTTACACTTTCTTTGAATAGGCATAGATGAATATGCCGTTGTCACTCTTCTTGCTGTGCAAGCCCTTGCGCTGCTTCATGACGATGAGAACGCCACCGACAGCCACGGCGAGGACAAGCAGCACGAGTCCTGCCACGAAACCGAAGATGCAGTATCCGAGGATGAAGCCCGCAACGGCTCCTCCTGCCGTGGCTGCCGCCCAGTAGATGTAGCGTCCCTGCAACCCGAAGAACTCCAATGGACGTTGCAGTCCCTTAAAAATGGGATAGTCTGGAAACCGCTCCTGCTTTGTCTCTGCCATAACTGCCAGTGTTTTAACGTTCTACATACTCACAATCTCATGCTACGCTTAGCCTCCGATACCGAAGAACAGGGGCAGTGCCTGGGCTGCTGCAATGAGGAAAATACATGCGCCGACGACCATCATGATCTTCTTCTTGACGTCCTGTTCCTCGTTGTTCATGGCGATGTAAACTGAGATCGCACCGACGATGGCGACGACACCTGCAATGGCGTAGCAGAGCTTCACCACAATAGGCACATACTTGGCTATTTCCTCCGTCACTGTGGTAAGCGCGGTCGTGCCTGCCGAGTAGTCGCCGGCTGCGTTCTGTGCCATTGCTGCGGTGGTGCCGACAAGCAGCATCAGGGCGAGCGTTTTCATGCGCTGTGAAGAGAAGAATCCCTTCACCTTCTTGTTAATCCTTTCAAACATTCTTTTTACCTTTTAATTTGTTACACTTTGAGTTATCTTATCTCGTATCACCTGTATCTCAAATCTGATAACCGAAGAAAGCGGGGAAGACGATGGTCGCTCCTATGAGGAACAGGCAGGCTCCCACCAGCATCATGATGTTCTTCTTCACTCCCTCTTCGCCAGTATTCATCTTGATATATATCTGCAAGGCACTGATAATGACCACGATGCCCGCCACTGCATAGCATAGATAGACGATATAGAGCATCATCGTCACGGCATAATCATGGGCACTCGCAAGTGCGTCCGCTCCCCAGCTGTAGTCCACGTTGCCACACTTAGCACTGGCCAGAGCTGGGGTTAAAGCGGCATATAATGATAGAAATGCACTTCTTGTTTTTGACATCATATCTCGTTATTGAGTGATTCCACCTTGACCATGTCACGACCATTGTTGCGGAAACCACGGGCGATGATGGTGTTGTTCAATTCTTCCGAATACATGGGGTCGGAATAGGTGGTATTCACTTCCTCCATCTTCTTCTCGATTGCGCTTTGTATCTTTTCAAGCACATGAGGCTTGCTCTCTTCCGCAGTGGCGGCTGCCTCCTCTGTAGGTTCTGCCAGCTGCTTTTCCTCGTAGGCTGTCTCATACTGGTTGTCGCCTACGCTGAAGCCGCTGTCGCTCTCGCTGACCGCTATCGACTCTTCCTCGTCGGTCATGTCACTGACATCAAACGACTCGCCCTGTGACTTCTCGTCCTTGGGCTTTCCGTACAGATCCTGCACGATGATGACCGTATAGTAGATGACATAGATGACGGTCACGACAATGGCGAATATTACAAATGACTTCATATTTTCAAGTTTGATTTTACTATGATTTGGCTTATTGCCAGTGCAAAGGAACTACCTTTTCTTCAATCTTAAATAGAAATACCTTTTCGCAGAGCCAAATCTTAACTCTAATTTTGATTACACTTGCAATCATACTCAAAAATCAAACTCGAAGGGCACAAAAAAAGCCCTTCCGATATGGAAGAGCCTGTAAAGAGGTGGATGAGAAAATGTGGATGGTTATATGGTCAGGTACTTGCCATGGGAGAAGTCTTGATGCTCATTGGAGAAGACATAGCCCAACTGGTTGGAAAGGCATTGGGTGTTGCCTATCCTGACATCGATGTTGGTGTGCGAGTGTCCGTATATCCAATAGTCAATGCCGCTGTCGGTGATATAGTCCTCCAGTTCTACGGTGAACGCCCCGTTTGCCTTGCTGCCCTGAAACTTGGGGTGGAGCATACGGAACGAGGGCACATGATGTGTGACGACAATCTTATGGGCTGCTTGCGAATGTGCCACAGCCTCCTTGACGAATGTGAGGCATCGCTCATGCTCGGCATTGAATTGGGTATGGGTCATCAGTTCACCATTATATAATATACGGCGGAAGTCGCTTATCACTTGCTCGGTGAAGTAAGCGTCCTCCAAAGGAATCCTCGACCAAAGGGTGGAGAGGATGATGTCGGTGTCGCCAATCCTCACAACACCGTTGTAGTGGCTGAACACGTTGGGACGTATCTTCAAGAGATAACCGTCGGGCAGTGTTGCCACATCGTAGTATTTGTAGAACTCATGGTTACCCATGCAGCAATGCACCTCCTTGTAGTTCTCCGATGCCCAGTCCCAAAAGGGATGCTTGGAGTAGTTATCATCACCGAGATAGCCGATGTCACCGGCAAGCAGCAGTATGTCGCCCGTCACCTCCAAGGGGTGGGCTTTCAGATACCGCCAGTTGTCGGCAAACTCCAGATGTAGGTCGGATGCGTATTGTATCTTCATATTGTTCATGCTTCTATAAACAATTCATCCAGTTGGTCCAACAGTCCGGTCACAAATGCCTCGTCTTGACCGAGCGACTTTGACAATGGTTCTGCGAGAGTTGTCCAGTCTTCTCTGATGGAGGCGACAAACTCCCTTATACATACCACTATGGAAGCAGGTGCCTCAATGTTGTCCTCGGTCATTATGACCACATTCTTCAGAACGTCAGAACGGTGCTTCTTGATGTCTTTGGTGTTCACATGCTTGCCGTCCCTCTTGTCTGCCATGAGATTGAGGTAGGCTCTTGCCTTCAGCGCTATCAAGGCAGCGGAATTGGCATGGCGTATGCCATCAGTCAGTTGGCTGTGTGCGATAGTGAAGTGATAGTAGTCATCGTCCATGATGATGGCACTGAGACTCGACACATCTTCATCGGTCGGGATAGGTTCTATGACAAATCCCTTGGGTTCTCCAAGTACATCGGGGTGGCGTGACAGCAGTTCTATCATCTCAGGATAACCATCTTTGCCATCAAGGAAGCGGTACATTTCATATCTTGATGGTTCACCAGCCTCCTGTTTCCTCTTTTCAGGTCGATAGCCTGCCTCACGTACAAACTGCCAGAAGCGGTTGGCGAATGCCTCGGTCATGTTCTCTACGATGACTATCATATCGATGTCGTGTGTGGCGCGGGGGCGCACCACGGTATTGGTCATGGTGATGTCACAGGCTGCACCGCCTATCACTACATAGTTGTCTGAGTATTCCGCAAAAGCCTCGCGGAACTTATCTAATCCGTCCATTTCTGTTCACTGATTATTCGTTCTACTTCTTTTTCCACTCTCGGATCATCGTCCTCCCTCAATGAAAGGACAAGGGAAAGGCGGTCAACCCACTGGTTCTTGTCGCCAATCTTGCTGACGACAGGGTATTTCCATACCTCTATGATATAGTTGCCGTCATAGATGTTGGGATTTTCCATGACATCAGCTGACTTGACGGCACGGTATTCCTTGCTTGTCATCATCATCATCTGTTCCCTATCGGGGTTGAGCATGGTGTAATGCGCCAAGGCATTGATGCCGCATACGGGATATTCCGCATCCAAGCGTATGTCATCGCAATAGATAATATACTCTACAGGTGACAGCAAGACGTTCTGCGCCTTGTCCCACAGTTCCTTGCCCTTCAGCTCAAAGTGTATCGCCTTGCTACGCTGTCCGTTCTGAATCTTTTGACACAGCCCTACATCTTCAAGGCAGGTGACGCCCAACGTGACGCTTTCATAGGAATATGGAAGCAAGGGTGCAATGTCCCTTGGCGACATTCCTTCAAGGCTGCCGACCTGCAGGTGATAGAGCAAAAGGTATTGCGCTACAGGGGTCAGCACCTCGGCAATCTTCCTGTTGCTTGTCTTTTCCAACGCAATGATGCCAGGCAAGTGGGCATATTCCTCGGACATGACAAAGAAGACTCCCTTGTCCGCTAACCTGTGCCGCTCGTAGGTGGGCCCGGGCGCAAGGATGAATACTGCGGGCAGCCCCAAGGCTTCGGTCAACCGCTTGCCAGTGATGGCGCAAGCCCGTGGAGAGGGATTGACTTCTTTCTTAGGCTCAACGAACAGCAGGGGCATACCTTGGTATGTGCCGTCATAGAAACGATATGAGAGTTTCTCTCCGACAGTGATACCTTTCAGGCTTTCCTTGGCACGAGGTTCCACTTCAAAGCGTCTGCCCAATATCCTTATTTCTTTCTTCAATTCCATTCTGCTACATTTTAATGACACATTAAAACGATGCAAAAATAAGGATAATAATTGAGAATCAGGCATGTTTTGGCGAAAAAGTGCAGATTTGATATGCAAATTCAAGGCCTTTGAGCCATTTTTGCACCAAATGATGATGTTTTCGTCTATATAATGTCATTCAGATGCTGTTCGTTTCTTCTTCATCAGATAGTCGTTGACATCCTTGTAATCGGCATATCTGAAGGATTCGTCCGTCACCCTGTACTCGAAAACATTGCTGATGCTCTCAACCGTCTTGCGTCCTGCCTGGTCGTTGTCGAGGAAGCAATGGATGTGGGTATAACGGTCAAGGTACTGCAATGCTCGTTTGAGGTTGGCGACTGAGTTCAGTATCATATAGTCACAAGGGCTTTCAACTACAAACCATTGGTCTTGCTGTTTGACGAGGGTCATATACGCAAGGAAATCCATGAAGCCCTCAAAAACCAGACAACCGCTTTGCCACTCATTGAATGTATGGGCAAGCAGAGTGATATCCTTATGCCCGATGCAGCCCTTGAAATAGGGATTGCGCACCTCGTTTCCGTCACTCAGGTTGCCAAAGGCAATGCCATAGTAATGCTTCTGCTCAACCTTGTAGTGTATCTCCCTGCAATACATCCTGCCAATGGTGATGTCTATCCGTCGGCTACTGAAATAGGACAGCAGAGAATGGTTGCTCAGTGGGAGCAGCTTCACATCGTTCATCTTGGTTGTCGTGTATTCCTTGGCTGCGATGGCGGTCTCGATTGCCTTATCCACAGTGGCAATACCCTTGGACGCAAGGTAGGCAAGGGCATCGGAAACGGAGTGTTTGTTATACATGCGCTTTACCAACTCCACAAGGTCGCCGCCCTCCTTAATGGCGTAGTCGTACCACAGGTTCTCCTTCTTGCTTACCTTGAACGATGCGGTCTTCTCGTCCCTGAAGGGTGACAGATACCAGTAGGCATTGCCCTTCTTCTTTTTCAGCGTTGCATTCTCCTTGTCCAGGAAGTCTATAATGCTCAGTTTCTTTGATTGTTCAATATTCATTGTACTTTCATTTGTTATCAGTAAAACACTCCATCCATTTAATTCCCTATAGGCACGGGCGTAAAGTAAACTAAAATCTGGAGTGATTTTCTGTCTTTTTTCACTTTGTCCATGGAAACAGTTTACTTTATCATTCTCCTATATAGGCACGGACGTAAAGTAAACTGTTTTCTGGAGTGTTTTTTATTCATCGTCACAGAATAAATCTGCCTCTGTAGGTGTGAGGTCATAGAAGAACATCTTATCTCTCTTAACCACCAATTTCAGTTCTGTTACCAAATATTGAAGCAGTTTTGCCATAACACTTCTTCCTCGTTTGTACCCAATTTCCTCGTAAGCAGGTATCATGGCAAGAACAACATTCTCATAACCTTTAATAGGTTGATCCTTGAAAACCTCTGAAAGGGCTTCACGGTGCTGTTCAATGGAGATGTCTTTGTAATTTATTCTTGCGTTCTTCTTGTTTTGGCGTTCCTCCCCTTTGTAACTTTCCACAACCTCTGGTAACCCTTCCTCATTGACGGTAAAGGCAAATGGCTTGAACTCCTTTTCGCGGATATGCATCGCCTTCACCTCACTGACATCGGGATTGGTGGTGCTCTTGGTGATGACAAGCACCGTCTCAGCCTTGTTGTTCATCTCCGTACCGATATGCCCGCGCACGTTGTTGTCGCCCTTGTTCTGATGCAATACGCAATGGATATGCAGGTCATACTTTGATGACCATTCCATCATCTTGTTGATGACCTCGACCGATTCTCCCGCATTGTTGATGTCGAGAAGCAAGTCCCTGATTCCGTCGATGATGACCAGTCCATAGCTTTGGTCTTGGGCAAGGGCATAGTCTATGACCTCTATCCTGACGGAGGGCGTGTACTCCCTCAGACAGATAAAGTCAAGGTTCTCGTTGTCGATGCTTGTAGGCAGACCGGCGAGCTTCAGTATGCGCTCCAGCACGTTATGGCAGTGATAGCGGCTCTGCTCGGTATCTACATACAGTATCTTGCGCTTCCCCTCTGGCAGACTGGCGCGATAGTTCAGTACCTTGCCGTTGGCGAGGGAAGCGGCTACCAAGGCAGACACGTTGAAGGTCTTCTTCGCCTTTGCCTTGCCCGTGGATGCGCTGAAGTTGCCCAATGTGGCGATAGTGGAATTATCCACCCATATTATCTGCGGCGGTGTCTGATAGGTGTCAGTCGCCTTGATGAGTGACTCGCTGAGGATGCGCGATATGCGATCCTTGTTGTTCCCGTTCTGCTTGTCAAGCGTTGCCTTTGTTTTTTCTTCCATAGCGTTTCTGTCCGAAATAGGGTTTTACTTCATTCTTGTCTTCTCTCTCGTCGGTCTCCACTTTCGTTACCGCACCGATAGTGGGGATATTGTTTTGCAGGAGCCACTGGTCAAGTTCCTCCTTGTTGAAGTAGAGCATCTTGCCTCGCGGCTTATAGTGCGGTACCTCCTGGGCCGCCGTCAGCTTGTATAGAAGACTTTCCGATACACCCATATAGACACAGGCTTCACTGAAGGTCAGCACCTTCTTTGTCGTGTAGATGTTGTTTTCAAGCATTGACAGCCTTTCAAGCAAATCCTCCACGGGTTCCATCTTTTTCAAGATGTCCTCAACGGCACATACACGCTCGTTGATTCTTTCCATAAATGTTGTTCTGTTCTGCATGATGATATGCTTTTTATCGTTTGACATAGGAGGCGTCCCTCCGACAGCACTGTGCTTTCGGAGTGCAAAATTACATGCAAGAAAGGGTGTTTGAATAAAAAGCAGAGTGATAGTTAGGCAGTCTCACCCTAACTATCACCCTTTTTACATTCTTATGTTGGATTACATGTCAGTTGTATGTCCTTTTTTCATCTGTTTGATGCCGTCCCGTATGCTGTGCTTTGCAACGCTTGATGAGATTCTTGCCTTGTACAATGCAGAAGACAGATCCGATGCGGCAACGCGCTTGTTGTTCTTTGGCGATATAAGGAAACGTCCTTTCTCAATCACGGATTGCCAGTTGTAACAGACGAGGTTGTTAGTCAGCAGCTCATCAAAGAACACGGCTACATTGCGTAGATTTCTGACTTCTACTGTGAATCCGGCCTTGCAGTGGAGTAAATCATCCATGACCACTCTTGCTTCTGTATCGTTTGATAACTTGAACAGATGGTTGTCTTGTGCAATCTTTGCCAGACAGTCCAACTGCTGGTCTGTGAACTTTCCTCCGAACGACATAGAGGCAGCCGCATGGGATTGGTTTTCTGTACTTGTTGTCAGGTGATGATGGATAAGCTCGTGAAAGTCTTCCTTTGTGAACGAATCCTTGTAGAGATACCTGTCAAGCATCTCTTTCTCCTGCGTGTACAGGTTACGCACGATACCCATATTCATACGATGGGCATTGTTGCAGCAAGGCTGCTTACAGCCGATGGAGTGGTGGCTGTCGCAGAACAATTCAATGAAACGCGCTTGTTTCATGCTGCCGTTCACTACTTTCTCCACGTAGAGTTTCTTCATTGAGGACAATAGTCCGAACAGTTCGTCGTAGATGTCCTCATCGCAACACACATGCTTATGCGTGCTGCTCATCTCCCCAAAAAGAGAGATGACCGCTTTGGTCTTGTTTCTTCATTTTTCTTTTGTTGATTGTTTGTTACACAAAAAACTCCGGCTACTTGCGCAACCAGAGTTGGGTTATACGAATTATGTGTTCTGTACAATACGGACACACTCATTTCAGTCGAAGAGTCCGTTTACAAGGTTTACCGCTTCGTCCTTCTTCCGGTTGACAATCTTTGCATACACCTGCGTCATGCGCACATCGGTATGCCCAAGCAGCTTGCTTGTCGTGTAGAGGTCAGCTCCCAGTGTCAGCATCATGGTGGCAAAGGTATGCCTTGCCGTATGGAAGGTAAAGTGCTTGTTGATACCCGCAGCCTTGGCCCATGGCTTGATAAGCACATTTACTGCTGTAGAGGATGGTATGTTGAATACCTTGTCCTTCGGACCTTTATTACCACGTTCCGGCATCCAACGTAATGCTTCGGGTGAGAGAGGCAGATATATTGGTGCCTTGGTCTTCTGCATTACTACCTCAAGTCGTGTCTGTGCTCCATCCTGATATACGTTTTCCCATTTCAAGGCAGTGATGTCACTGATACGCAATCCGCAGAAGCAGGAGAACAGGTAGGCGGCTTTTACCTCCTCGTTCTGCATAGGGGTGGCTATCAGCTTTCGCACCTCATCAACCGTCATGTATTCACGCTTGCTTTCCGGCTTGTGTATCTTATCAGAACTGCCGATTCTCGTGAAAGGATTAATCTTGATGATGTCTTCGCGAACCGCCGCATTAAGGGCACCATTAACGACCCTGTAATAGTTATGGGCAGTGGAATGCATGACTAACTTTCCGTTCGGCTTGTATTCAGTGAGCAGATAGTCAATGTACCCCTGGCAGAAAGGCTTGTCGATCATGTCCATCGTCACCTTCTCTCCGGCATACATTTTAAGTATGTTGATTGCAGTGACTATTTGGGCACCGTCTTTCTTTCCGCGTTTGGCTTGATTTTCCTTATACTTCTGCATCCAGTCCAGCAGATAGATTTTCGGCTCGTCCTTGGCCTGCTTGATGCCGGCTTCACCATTTGTCAGTTCAATGATTCTGTCGGCTTTGATTTTATTGGCAGCAACCAAGGTGGCTTGGTTCTGCCTGCGAGAGTTTTCATCCGTTTCGGGGACGATATACATCTTCAGATATTCATAGGAACGTTTGCCATCCCTATAGATATCCAAGTACAAACTTTTGTTTCCGTTGCTTAGGTCTTTCATCCTAAGCCGGATTGGCTCCTTTGCCTTTGTCGTTTTCTTGTTCCTTGCCATGGCTATTCGATTTTATGTCCTAAACTGGGTGCAAAGGTACGAAAAATAATCGAAAACAAGAAACAAATAAGAAACAAAAATAATGAAAACAACAGAAATAATGTGATAAGTCAAGAAACAAGTGCAAAAACATATATTTTTTGAAACACTTATATATCAATGCTTTTCCTTTCACTTGTTATGAATTTGTTTTCATATCACACATTAGGTTTGTAAATCTCACAATTTTCAAAAGCCCGCCATCCTATTGTGGTCATATTATCTGGAAGATGTAACGTAACGAGTGACGTACAGCCCTTGAACGTCTGGTCGACTATTTGTGTAACTCCTTCAGGGATGTTGATAGAGGTCAAAGAAGTGCAAAACGAAAAAGCACCGCTTCCAATTTTTGTTACAGCTTCGGGTAGTTTCAGACTAGTCAGCGCTGTGCAGAAAGTGAAGGCGCTATTCCCTATTTCGTTAATGCTGTCAGGAAGTTCTATGTATGCAAGACTCTCACACCTATCGAAAGAACCTCCTTCTATACGTTTAACGTTTTTGGGTATATTGACTTTAGAGAGGTTTTTGCAACCGGAGAAAATGCTTGACCCCAATCTTGTTACTGACTCAGGAATTACGATGGATGACAATGATGTGCAATCGTAAAAGGCTCCCGTACCGATGGTCGTAACCGTTTCAGGTATAGAAATGTTGGCCAAGGCTCTACACCATTGAAAAGCTCCGTCACCAATGGATTTGATGCTGTCAGGCAAAGTGACAGAGGTCAGCCCTGTACAGTTTATGAAGGCATAATTACCAATATGTGTGATGCTGTCAGAAATCGCCACGGAAGTAATCAGGCTGCGTAGTTCCTCACTCGCCCAGGGGGCATACGGTCCGTCGCCTGAATGGTTCGCCATAGCTCCACTTCCGTTAAGTGTAAGCACGCCACTTTGGGTGTCCAACTCCCATGTGATGCTCCCGTCTTCACCTGAAAAAATATCTGCATACGCCATCGAGAAGCTGATGAGGGTGATGCAGAACAGTATAGTTTTTTTATTCATTTGGGTTGAAACTTTTAGTTCTTGTCTGATGTTATACTTTTTTCTTCGACAAAAGTAAGAATAACTAGATTAATCAGAAAAGAAAAGTAGAAAAATAATTATGTTTTACCGTAAAAAAGAAGCCCTCTACGTGGAATTGCTTGAATGGATAAGCTTCAAAGGACAGCAAAGAGGGAGAATCAGAATAGGAACTCGATAACGGCAATGAGAATAAAGGCAATCAAGCCGAACGTGACGAAAAGGGAAAAGATTTTGTAAAGCCTGGGATGCTTCTTAGCAGCCATAACAGCCCACACTTTCGGCTTAGGTTCAGAGTCGGGTTTCACGTCATGCGAACGGACATGCTGTCTGTCATCCTTATCGGTGTTTTGGACGGCATGCAGGATGGCCTGTTCCTGAAGAGAGGGATGCAGTAAACTCATAGCGGCACTTTTCGCTGAAAAAAAAGATTTTCCGATGGAATTGTGTAAGAAGCAAGAGAATGTTCTACAGCATATCCTTATTATACATACTACGAAAGAAGGAAAGCGAGCACTAAACAAAAGACCACCATACAAATCACGAATGAGGCGAAAGCTGAACTACTGGGACCTGGAGGCAGCTCATCCGACGGCATATCCTGTGAAGGAACGGGCTTCGCATGGTGTGGACGGGAATGTTTATCCTCTTCGTCGGAATGGATGGCAGCTCGGATGGTAGCGATGTCGTGTAATGAAGGGTGCTGGAAGTTCATAGCGATTCTCTTTTCTGCGGGCAAAGGTAGGCCAAATGCATAACGGATACAACAGCTGAGTCTATGTTTTACAGCATAGTTCTCAAATATGCAAGGAAAAGGTGCAGAAATATTAAAGGCGTTTTTCCATTGTTTGACTTCGTCTTCGTCCCTCGCGACTCGGCCATTCAAGTAAACTTGATGGCTCTCGCTGCTCCGTACGTTTGACTTCGTTTATAAACAGCGCCCCTGTTTATATAAACGCGGCCCCTGTTTATATAAACAGCGCCCCTGTTTATAAAAATAGTAGGCAAATGGAAAAAAGTTTTCAAACTTTCTCGTTTTGTCCTATTGCTTTCTTATTTGAAAAGCCCTACCTTTGCGCTGGAAGAAGTATGAAGTAAGAAGTAAGAAGTAAGATGTAAGAGGTATGATGTATGAGGTAATACTTTTTTTGTTTCCTGGAACCTAAAGAATAGATAGAATGATGAAACACGTTAAATGGCTTTTCATGGCTTTTGCTGTGGTGATGGCGGGATGTGATGCCGGCAGGACGGATGTGCCCACGATTATCCTCGACACGGATATGGGCAACGATATTGACGACGCGCTGGCGTTGGCGGCGATGAACCGCTATATCGACGAGGGACGCGTACGGGTGCTCGCCATCGGGATGAGCAAGGAGGGAGCCGAGGCGGCCGAATTTACCGACATCGTGCAGACGTGGTACGGGCATGGGGACATCCCCATCGGGCGCGTGTCGGGCAGCACGGGGCCCAGGACGACAGGTGAACACTACACGCACAAGACCTGTGCGCTCAAGGACGAGACGGGCGCCCCTTTGTTTGCGCGGACAAACGGTACGGCTGAGATGCGGCATACCCCTCCGCTGACGGACGAACTCTATCGCCGCGTTCTGGCGAAGCAGAAAGACCATTCCGTCACGCTAGTTACCGTTGGCTTTTCGACGAATCTGGCTTCGCTGTTAGCGACGCCGGCGGACGACATATCGCTCCTAAGCGGCATGGAGCTGGTGCGGAAGAAGGTGAAGACGCTCGTCATGATGGCCGGCAACATGGCCGAGGAGAAGGGAGAGTTTAACGTCACGGAGGACATCGTGGCTGCGCGGAAGGTGTTTGCCGAATGGCCTACGCCCATCGTCACCTCGCCTTTCGAGCTGGGCGTGCGCGTGACGTTCCCCCACGAGAAGGTGGGTGCCATCGGGAAGAGACAGCCCAACCCTGTGGCCGAGGCATACAGGTTCTACCAAGGGACGGAGTACAGCGCCTGCAGCTGGGACCCGACGGCGCTCATCTTTGCCGTTGAGGGGGAGAATCCCGACTTCTACACCCTCTCCCCAGCGGGAACGATTGAGGTGGACGATGCGGGCATCACCCGTTTCACCCCTTCGGCCGGGGGGCGGCATCGCTATCTCCTTGCCGACGAGGGGCAGGTGAAGATGCTGACCGAGCATCTCGTGGAGCTGGTTACAGCCCCTTGATAATCTGACGCAGGTTCGTGGAGAGGGACGTGTTGTAGCCTTGTGAGAAATAGACGACACGCCCGAACGAGTCGGCGATGACAATAACGGGAAGGCGGTCGAACGTCGTGCTGCATCCTGCGCTGAGCTCGCGGGCCAGGGCCTCGGGGACGACACGCTCGGTGAGCGGCAGGCGGCGCGTCTCGCCCGCCGTGCTGACAAGCGCTTCGGACGAGCTGGGATGGAGCTCCACGAAGGGACGTCCCCAGGCGGCGAGGTCGTCCTTCATGCCGTCGAGCAGTCCGCGGGCGTGGACGGACGGTTCGTCCTTCTCGCCCATGATGGCGAGGGCGAAATAGCCGCGTCCGGTGAAGGGCAGCAGCGGGTCGGCATCGAAATGGCCGATGACGGCTATATCCTCTTTGGCTTCTCGCATCACGAGGGGCACGACAACCAGTTTGTCGGGCAGCATGGCGCCGCCCTCCTTGCCCAAGGCCACGCCGGCGAACTCCATGTGCGCCAGCACGGCACCCGACGCCAGACGCGTGCCGGAGGTGAGGAGGTAATACCCTTTGTCGAGCTCGTAGGGCCGGCGCAGGAGCGTCTGCCACGAGGCGAGCGTGCCTGCCTCGGTGGCCTCGCCCTCCTCGAAGTTATAGAGATGGGCCACGCCGTCGTTCAGCGACGAGAGGGTGAAATGGGTGTAATAGATAGGGTTGGGGAGGAAGGGCTGCGGCGTGTACTGGGCGGCGAGGTAGCCTTTTTCTGGGTTAGGGGTTAGAGGTGAGGGGTTAGAGTTAACGTTATCGTTAGAGGAAACGGAGTGCCAAGCGCCTTGCCAGCTATACTGCGTCTGACCGGTGACTTCGTCGATGCGGGCTTCGAAGCCGAGGGCACGGCAAAGGGCTACGAAGAAGATTTGGCGGTTCAGGTCGTCGCAGACGCGATAGTTCCACACGGCGATGGGCGCCATGCGGAGGGTCTGAGGATTCTGGTCCTCGACCACGCGGATGTTGCCAGCTGTCCACGTCCATACCTCGGCAGGGGATTGGAAGTGAGGCAGCGCTGCGACGTCTATCTTCGAACGGAAGGGGCGCAGCTGCTCGCGCTCCACACGAGGACATTCGCGGTAGGCGGACCACGAGTCGTCCTGTCCCAGTCCGGTATGGCTGCGGGCATGGGTGTCAAGCGCATCTTCCAACGCCTCGAGGGTGACGTCGCGACGGTCTTTCTCGGAAAGCGAGGCTAACAGCATTTCGACATTCGGGTTTTCTGCATGACGGCTGCGGAAAGCGTCCAACACCTTTTTTCCTGCCGGAACGGTGTGAGACGCCAGACGCAGCGAGTCCTCGTAGGCAAAGCGCACGGCACAGGCCGCACGCTCCTCAGCCGTAGCATCCGAAGGAATGGGATTCTCAACCGGCGGGACGATGTCCACATCGACGGCGAAACGCTTGCCGACAGGGTATTGGAGGATGACGTCCGTTTTATCTGTCGAGGCTTTGGCGAAGCCGAACATGCCGTCCTTGCTGGCCCATACGAGCAGGTCGCCCTGCCCGGTGATGAGGCTGGCCTGTCCGCGGGCATCGGAACGGTAGGTGGCCACGGTGTAGAACTCGGCGTAGTTATAAATCTTAAACTCCACGGTGGCACCCTCGACGGCCTTGCCCTCTGTGTCGCGCACGGTGACCACATTGCGGCGTGTGGGGACATAGCCCGCGATGACGTTAATCTCGGTGTGGAGGGGGCTCTGGTCGATGATATCCTCGTTTTTGTCAATCTGATAGTTGCCGAAGACACGGGTGTGGAGCAGCATGGCGCGGCTGACGGGAGCATTGAACCACGCCATGTTCAGTCGCGGCTCAGGTTCGCAGGCACCGAGGAAATACCACTTTCCGTCCACCCATGCCTCCACCCAGGCGTGGTTGTCGTCGGTATGTGCCCAGCGAGGGGTATAGACCTGGCGTGCAGGGATGCCGACGGCACGCAGGGCTGCGACGCCCAGCACGCTCTCCTCGCCACAACGACCCGTACCCGTAGCAATCGTAGCCAACGGGCTGGAGGTGCGGGCATCGGAGGGCTTATAGGTAGCCTGCTCGTGACACCAGTGGTTGATTTCCAGCACGGCGTCGTACATGCTCATCCCCTTCACCCGCCGGCAGAGCGAGTCGGCCCAGACGGTGCGGAAGTCGTCGAGGTTCTCGTTGTTCACGCGAGTCGGCAGCACAAAGTGACGGAACTCCTTTTCGGGGACGTTCCAGCCCATCTCGCTACGCACCTTCAGGGCGGATTTCACCTGCGCTTCCCAATAGGCAAAGGGCTGCATGGCCATGTCGGGCAGCGGGAGGTAGCTGTAGAGAAACTCCATGTAGCGGCGTTCGTCGGGGGTGAAAGCGGCTGTCTCGAGCGGCTGCCAGACGCTTTGTTCAAACTCAGGCAAGGCAGCACGACGCTCAGCGAGGGGAAGGGATTCCTTCTGCTGGCCGCATGCTGTCAGCAACAGGGGAAAGAGGAAAAGGATGTGGAGGGGTTTCATTGAAGAACTAAAACTTTGAACTAAAACTAAAACTTTTGAATAGCTTTGGGAACTTAAACTTTGAACTAAAACTAAAACTAAAACTTTTGAATAGCTTTGGTATGCGGCATGCAGGACATTTGACTTCGTCTTTTCTTGTCGCGACTCGGCCAATCAAACGAGTTTGTTGACGCTCGCTGCTCCAAGAATTCTCAAGTTTTAGTTTTAGTTCAAAGTTTTAGTTCTAATTTCTATAGCTCTTTGGCAAAGGTGAGCTCGATGATGATGTCAGGCTGAGTGTTGTCCAGCGCAGGCAAGGTGAGCGTAATGTCCTTCGATGTCTGCTTGAAGGGGATTTTCTCTCCTCCGGCAAACAGCGTTGCTGCCTTCAGCCTGTTTTGCGCTTTGGGAATGTTGAGCTGGAGTGTTTCTGGAAGAGGCTTGTCAGCCTGCGGCAGGAGGTGGACGTAGAGCGTCTTGCCGCGCTGGGTGGTGACGCCCCAATCCTGCTTATCGATGCAGCCGCCATCCGTGCCGTAGATGGTTTCGCCGTTCACTTTTAGCCAGGCGCCGAGAGTCTTCAGCCGTTCCAGCGCCTCCTCGGGCAGGGTGCCGTCGGGACGGGGACCGATGTTGAGCAGCAGATTGGCGCCCTTGCCCGCTGTGCGGACGAGGTACTGGACAACGCCTGCGGGCGACATGTAGCTCTTGTCCTTCATGTTGTAGCCCCAGCTGTTGTTCATCGTCTTGCAGGTCTCGAGGGGAAGGCGGGAGATTTCCTGTCCGGAGAGCCCGGCCTCGTTCTGGCCCGGGATGTCCTGCTCGAAAATCTGTATGTCCTCGCCTTCGAAGGGCAGCAGATGGTGGTTGTTGCCGATGAGGCACGAAGGCTGCAGGCGATGGATGAGGGCATACTGCTCATAGAGGTTCCAAATCTTCGGCTGCTCCTCGCGCGGGAAGGCATCCTGGTCCCACACGCCGTCGAACCAGATGGCGCCGATGGGGCCGTAGTTCGTCAGCAGCTCGGTGAGCTGCGTGTTCATGAAGTCGAGATAGCTGCGCCTGAGCGGGGTGGCGGGGTGTTCTGTCTTCCCCTCGGCGGCAATCTTCCGTCCTGTGCCCCATCCTGTGCGGCCAAGGGGATAGTAGTCCTCGCGGCCCCAGTCGAGATGGCTGTAGTAGAAGTGGAGCTTGATGCCCTGCCGCTGGCACTCCTTCGCCAGCTCGCCGATAATGTCGCGATGGAAGGGCGTGGCATCGACGATGTTGTAGGGGCTGGCTTTCGTGCCGAACATGGAGAACCCGTCGTGGTGGCGGCTGGTGATGGTGATGTACTTGGCTCCGCTGCCCTTGATGGCGCTGACCCACTCGGCGGCGTTGAATTTCGAGGGGTAGAAGGCTGCGGCCATGCGGCTGTACTCGGCGTAGGGCAGGTTCTGCACCTGCTGCGCCCATTCGCCGTCGCCCAGCATGGAGTAGATGCCCCAGTGGATGAAGATGCCGAAGCGGGCGTTCTCGAACTCGGCGCGGGCAGCCTGGTTGGCTTCCGACGGCACATAGCCTTCCTGCGCAGCCGCCGCGAGGGTGGCCAGCAGCAGGGAGAGGAGAAGGGATGTAAGTTTTTTCATTGTGTAAAGGATTGATTCGTGTGGTTTTTCTTTAGGAAATAACGTTAAACGCTGTGAGCGTAACGTTAAACGTTGTGTCGCCAGCGTTTAACGCTGTGAGCGCAGCGTTAAACGTCATGGACGCCGGACGTCAGTTTGTCTTCACATCCGTCCAGGCAGGAGGGGTGACGCCGAGGAGATGGCGGACGAAGAAGTCGTAGCGCTTGTGCTCGCCATACGCTTCGCCCACTGTGTGATGTGCGCCGGGGATGACGACCAGCTCAAATTCCTTGTTTGCCTTGATGAGGGCGTTGGCCACCTGCATGGTCGAGGCGGGGTCGACGTTGTCGTCCAGCTCGCCCACCACGAGCATCAGCGGACGCTGCAGCAGATGGGCGTTCTCCACGTTCGAGCCCTCTTTGTACTGTTCGCCGATAGGATAGCCCAGCCAGAGCTCGTTCCACCAGATTTTGTCCATGCGGTTGTCGTGGCATCCGCAGGCGCTGTAGCAGCATTTATAGAACTCGGGGTAGAAGAGCGTGGCGGTGAGCGACTCCTGTCCGCCGGCTGAGCAGCCGTAGATGCCCACGCGGTCGATGTCCATATAAGGATATTTCTCGGCAGCAGCTTTTATCCAGGCAATATGGTCGGGGATGCCGGCATCCTTGAGGTTGCGGCAGCAGATGTTCTCGAATTCACGGCTGCGGAACGAGGTGCCCATGCCGTCCACCATGACGACGATGAATCCCAGTTCGGCCAGCGGCGTCATGTAGTAGTTGAACGCCTGAAATGACTTGGGCACATACTGGTCGCCGGGGCCCTGATAGATGTACTCCACGATGGGGTATTTCTTTGTCGGGTCGAAGTTTGTGGGGCGGGCAATCACTCCCCACATGTTCGTTTTGCCGTCGCGTCCGGGAGCGACGAACACCTCGGGAGCCTGCCAGCCGGCATCCGCCAGGCGGCTGATGTCGGCCTTCTCCAGCTCACGCACCACGCTGCCGTCCTTGGCGCTGCGCAGCACCGTCTGCGGAGCCTCAGTCACCGTTGACCACGTATCAATAAGGTATGCGTAGTCGTTGCTGAAGACGGCGCGGTGGTGTCCCGCTGCCGGCGTCAGATCCGTCATGTCCGAGCCGTCGAAGCGGATGCGGTAGTAGTGAATGAAGTAGGGGTCTTCGCCCGAAGCGGCGCCGTCGGCAGCGGCATGGACGCCGTTGGCGGTGAAGTAGATGACCTCGTTCTCCTCGTCAACGTGGATCACCTGGCGCACGTACCACGGCCCTTTCGTAATCTGGTTGATGGGACGCCCGGTGGCACGGTCATAGAGGTAGAGGTGCTGCCAGCCGTCGCGTTCGCTGCTCCAGATGAAGCGCTTGCCGTCCTTGAGGAAGCGGTTCCAGAGGCGGGGATAGTTGACGTATTTGTCGCTTGTCTCCTCGGCCAGCGTGCGCACCTTGCCCGTCTCGGCCGAGAGCTCCAGCAGACGATAGACCTGATGTCCGCGGGCGTTGTACTCGAAGCGGACGGCGCGGCTGTCCTCGTTCCATGTGGGGCCGCTGAGGTCGTACTGGTTGGTGAAGAGCTCTGTGGAGGGGATGACGACACGTCCCGTCTCGACCTCGAAGATGCAGGGTGTCTTCTGCATGAGGTCGTCGCCGGGCTTGGCATACTCCTGCTTGTGGAGCTTCGGCTGCAGCTGGTCGGCAGGCGATGACTCGACGTAATAGACGTAGCGCTTCTCGGCCACGGGACGGATTTTGTTGGCGGCGACGTAGCGGCTGTCGGGCGACCAGCGCAGCCACGACGAGTAGTAGTTAGCCAGCGTGCCGTCGAGGCTCAGGGCGCGTGCCCTGCCGCCACGGGTGGGGCGCACCCAGACGTTGCCGTCGCGGACGAAGGCCACCCACTTGCCGTCGGGCGAGGGGATCTCGGCACCGCCCTTTTCGTCGTCCACCTCCATCCAGTGGCGCTGAGGCTGCTGACTGCCGCGGAAGCCGTTGCGCCCTCCCATCTGCGGCACCTGCTCGCCTTGGAGGGCGTTTTTCTTGACGAGGTACGTCCAGTTCTTGCCCGAAGAGGCGAACCACAGCGTGTCGCCCTTCTCGCTTACGCGGAGGCGCTGCAGGTCCAGCTTATCCGCCTTCACCTCCTGCTTGGTTTGTTTGGAGAGCAGCTTAGCCAGTTTAGTGGCATCGAAGAGAGGGCTCGACGTGCCCTTGTCGGCATTGACGAGAAGGTAGTCGTTGGAGCCTTTTTCGGCATTGCGGCTGACGTACCAGAAGGAGTGGCTTTTGCCCAGCCAGTGAGGGTCGATGCTGGCGTTAAGTACTTTGTCGGCGCCGTAGCGGCTGCGCATGCTGTAGGCGCGGTTGTAGTCGTCGAGGGTGCCTTGGGCGCTGACGCTCAGGCTCAGGGTCAGCCCTGCAAGGAGGAGGGGAAGGAGTTTTTTCATTTTTCTTTTTGAGGATTGGGGGTGGTTTTTTTAGGGGCTATAGGGACTATAGGGACTATAGGATTTATAGGAGGGGATTATGGAAAGCTATAGGGGCGGGAGAAGGAGAAGGTGCGGGATGAGGTGGCAGCCATGATGCCGATGCCGCCGTTGACGTTGCAGGTAATCTGGACGGGTTCGGAGAAGGGCGACCACGTGGCGCCGTCGTACTTCTCGACGGACTTCAGGTAATAGTAGTACTCGGGCGTCAGCGTCTCCAGCGTGGCATTGACGGTATAGACGAAGTCACGTCCGACGTAGTCCCAGGGATTGCCGTAGTCCACCTGCCCCGAATCGGCCGAATGGTCGTATCCGTCGCCGTAATAGATGTAGGACTGGTCGGTGTAATGCCAGTCGGGGTGATAGAAATAATCCCTGCCGCCAGCCCAGGTGGGGGTGTGGAGGTAGATGTCGAAGGTAATCGTCGTGGCGTCGGCACCCAGATATTCGCCGGTGAAGAGATAGCTGGTGCGGCCGATGTAGTAGCGGTTTTCTTCGTCATTGTCGTCAAGGCCCGGAATCATGCCGATGAACTCCTCCAGCGGATCGGAGCTGTTGGTGTCGAGGACATAACGTGTGGTGGGGGGCAGGCTGTAGGAGACGCCAGACTCGATGGTATAGGAGCCGTCGGCGTTCTCTTCGATGTCCATGTAGCCGTCATAGCCGATGAAGTGTGAGCCTGGGCCGTCGGTGAGGCGGAAGGTGTAGGTGGGGTCGATGGTGAGGCGGTAATAGCCTGAGGTGCCTTCGAGGTCGTCGATGACGACGCTGGCGTGCCAGACGGAGTCGGTGCGTGAACCGCGCACGAACTGATAGCCGGAGCCCCAGGCGTCCCCTGTGGAGTCGCGTGGGACATAGGCTGTCGTGCGGCTGTCGAAGTGGGCACGGGCAGCGACGGGTACGGTCATCGATGCCGTAGCCTTGCCGTAGGTGGGGTGGGTGACGGTGACGGCGACGGCATCGCCCTCGTGGACGGGCCGCGAGTCGGTGTAGGCCCTGCGGTCGGGGTCGTAGGCCAGGGCAGCGCTCGTGCCGTTGATGGAGAGGTTGACGACGGCGTCCCTCAGGGTGAGGTCGGAGGTGTCCTCTTCGCTGACTTTGAGGAAGAAGACGCTGCGCGAAACCTCCACGGCAAGAGGTGCACCAGCCTCGCCGATGATGTTCACCACCAGCATGGGCTGTTCGTCGGGACCGTTGTAGGTAATCTCCTTCTCGCAGGAGGAAAAGATGATGGCCAGAGTGAGTAAAAGCCTCCCCCATCCCCTCCTAAAGGAGGGGTGACCAGACGTTCGAACTCCCTTCCCTTTAGGGAGGGGGTGGGGGTAGGCTTCTCTATTTTTCTTTTGCATTTCTCTTAACTATGAACTATTAATTATTAACTATGAACTAAAATTTCAGTCCGTAGCTGATGGTGGGGATGATGGGGAAAAGGGCGACCTGCTTGAGTGAGGTGCGCCACGTGTTGTTGTCGGCGTTATACTCCTCGTCGGTGTAGATGAGGAAGGGGTTGTTGTGGTTGTAGGTGTTATAGACGCTGATGTTCAGCGTACGCAGCACGCGCTTGGCCAGCACGCGGTGGAAGTTCAGTCCGAGGTCGAGGCGGTGGTAGGGGTTGAGGCGGAAGTTGTTGCGCTCGGGCGAATAGCCGAGGGTGGTGGCCCAGCCGTTCTCGTTGGTGGGCGAGAGGAAGTACTGCGTATAGACGGTGCCGCAGTTGCCGGTGGCATAGATCCACGTGGCACTGAGGTCGAAGCGGTCGGAGAACTTGTAGTTGCCCGTGATGTCCACCTCGTGCCGGCGGTCGTACTTGGCGTTGAAGGGGCGTCCGTTGTTGAGCACCATGTCGGGGCGGTCGAAGAGGCGTCGTGTGTGGCTCCACGTGTAGGCCACCCAGCCGTTGAGCTTGCCCACGGAGCGCTGCGCCATCAGCTCAACGCCATAGCTCCAGCCGCGGCCCATGGCCACCTTGTCCTGCCAGTCGGTGCTGCCGGTCATGAAGCTCACGCCCTCGCGGTACTCCAGCAGGTTGTCCGAGCGCTTGTAGTAGCCCTCGAGGCTGAGGTCGCAGTAGTCCTTGAGGTTATAGAACATGCCGAGAGCCCACTGGTGGGCCTTCTCGGGCAGGATGCGCTCGGTGACGGGCACCCAGAGGTCGGTGGGCAGCGAGAGGCTGTTGTTCGAGAGCAGGTGGACGTATTGGCTCATGTAGGCATAGCCTGCCTTGAGCGAGAGGTTGTCGGCCAGCAGCACACGTCCGCTCAGCCGGGGCTCGGGCGAGAAGTAGCTGCGTCCGCCCACGTGGAAGAACGAGGCGCTCAGCCCCGCGTTCACCTTCACCACGTCCCACAGCGTGATGTTGTCCTCGATGTATGCCTGTGCCTCGTGGGCGTCGATGTCCTTCTGCCCACGGCGCTCGTTCACGTTCTGCTCCTGGGCGTCGGCGTCGGCCGTCTGCTCCTGCTTGTAGCGGAAGTTCACGGTGGCCACGTCGGGGCGGAAGAGGTGGTGGGTATAGAACGAGCCGAAGCGCACCTCGTGCTGCGGCGTGGGGCTCCAGTGGAAGTCGGCGCGGGCCGTCTCGTCGAAGATGCCCGAACGCATGTTCACCTCCATGTGCTGCGTCAGCTTGCTCTGCTTGTCGGTCTCGTCCACCTTGATGCCCATGTGGTGGCGGTATTGGGTGTAGTTGGCGCTGATGTCCATGAAGAGGCGTGGGCTGATGACGTGGTTCCAGCGTGCGGCACCCACCATGTTGCCCCACTTCCAGCCGAAGCGCACCTTCTGCGAGTAGTCGCGTCCCTCGCGGTCACGCAGCCGGAAGTAGATGTCGTCGTTGCCGTTGTAGAAGCTGACGTAGAGGCGGTCGCGGTCGCTGAACTTATGGTTGAGCTTCACGTTGAGGTCGTCGAAGTAGTAGCCCATCATGGCGCCGTGCAGGTCAATCTCCCTGTCGATGAGGTCGGCGCCCCAGAGGGCGGTGTTGAGGAAGATGTCGCTGTAGGTGCGGCGGGCGCTGATGTTGACCGACGTCTTGCCCTTGACGATGGGGCCCTCGACGTTCACCTTCGACGAGACGAAGCCCACGGCCACGTCGCCGTGCCACTTGTACATGTCGCCGTCCTTCATGCGGATGTCCACCACGCTGCTCAGTCGTCCGCAGTAGTGGGCGGGGAAGCTGCCCTTGTAGAGGGTGACGTTTTTGATGGCGTCGGGGTTGAAGACGCTGAAGAGGCCGAACATGTGGTTGACGTTATACACCGGCACGCCGTCGAGCAGCAGCAGGTTCTCGTCGGGTGCACCGCCGCGCACATAGAGTCCTGCCGAGCCCTCGGCACCGTTCTGCACGCCCGGCAGCAGCTGCAGGGCTTTCAGCACGTCCGTCTCGCCGAACATGGCCGGCACAGCCTTGATTTGTTCCACGGGGATATCGATGGCGCTCATCTGCGAGCCGGTGACGCCCAGGTCCAGGCGGTTGCCGATGATCTCCACCTCGTCCAGTTCGGCCATGGCCGTCAGGGGCAGCGCCAGCACCGTGTCGCCCACGAGGCGGAAGGCGTCCGTGCGGGTGCGGTAGCCAATGTAGCGTGTCACCAGCTCCACGTCGCCCTCGGGCAGCGTCAGCGAGTAGAAGCCGTAGGCGTTCGTCACCGCCCCGAGGCCGCTGCGCAAGTCGAGCACGGTGGCGCTGATGAGCGTCTCGCTGCTCACGCCGTCCGTCACATAGCCGCTCACCGTGTAGGACTTCTGTCCCCACACCGCTGCCGTCCCCACGAGGGTCAGCAGCATCATCCAAAAGACATTTCTCTTCATATTGGCCGCGAAGATAGGGAAAAAAAACGAGGTTGCGAAAGAAACATCGCTTTCATTTGCATTTTCTCCGTTTTTTTCCCTATCTTCGCCCCCCGAAAAAGATGAAAGGTTTAAGTTTGGAAGATATAGAATGAAGTTTAAATGGAAGTAATAATGGAAGTAAACTCGCTTCGCTCATGGACAAGTGTTCTGGCGCACAAAGCTATTGTCTGAACTCCTTGAAACTCCTGAACTCCCCAAAAGAGACTTCTCCTTGAAACTCCAAAACTCCTGAACTCCCCCAAAAAGACTTCTCCTGAATTCCAAATCGTAAATCGTAAATCGAAAAATAGTAAATCATGAAAAGACTGTTACTTACCCTCCTTGTTGTCTGCACGACGATGACAGCCGCTGCCGCCACGCGGCTGGTGCTGCACTATGACCTGACGCGCATGAGCGATGGCGCCACGGCGCTCACCGACTTCAGCGGCCTTGGCCACGACGGCACGCTGATGGACGGCGCTGCCGTCACCACCTTCAAGCGCGAGGTGGTGCTCAAGAACGGCATGAAGGGCTGGGTCGATATGGGCGAGACGTTCGGCGCTGCCTTCACCGCGCTGACCGACTACACCGTCTCGGCACGCCTCTACATCAGCTCCGTCAACCGCTACGACCGTGCGGGCTATGTGCTGCTCTCGCTCACCCCCACCGACAACATCTCCCTCTCCGACAAGGGCTACTTCTATATCGGCGCTGCCGACGCAGGCGTCCACCTCTCGGCCTCCACCGTGGCCGACGAGCAGAGCGTCACCGCCATGCGCGGCTTGCCGACGGGCAGCTGGCACACGTTCACCTGGACATGCCGCAGCGGCGTCGTCCGCTACTACATGGACGGCAGCTACCAGGCCGGCGGACACGTCACCCTCACACCCCGCGACCTCGCGGGGACGCTGCAGAGCCACCTCTTCGGCACCGTTGACGAGGGCGAGGCCCGTCTGGCCAGCACCTACCTGAGCGACCTGCGTATCTATGAAGGAGCCCTCACCACCGCCGAGGTCAGCGCCCTCGCAGGCAGGGAGTACAAGGAAGATGTCCCCACCCTCGTCGGCGACTACACCTTCGCCCCCGACGCCGCCCCCGCCGGAGCCTCGCTCCACGGCAGCGCCCGGCTGACGGAGGTCAGCGGCGAGCACGTCCTCGACCTGGGCGACGACAACGGCTGGTATGACCTCGGTGCTGACTTGGGCAACGACTTGGGCTCCGCCGCCGACTTCACCGTCACCACCGGCCTCTTCATCCCCTCGACGGCCAACCTCGGCGCAGCGGGCAACTTCGTCTGGAGCTTCTCACGCTCCGACGATATCCACGCCACGCCCTCGGGCTGCCTCTTCCTCGGCGCCGGACAGACGCGCTACGCCATCACCCCCACCAACTACCGCGACGAACAGGCGGTGCAGACGGGCACACCCCTTGCCCAGGGCATCTGGCAGAACGTCACCTACCGCCAGCGCGCGGGCCTCGGCACCCTTTTCATCGACGGCCTGCCCGTCAGCTCCGACTCGGTGCGCCTCGCCCCCCGCGACCTCGGCGCCACCGCCTTCAACTGGCTGGGACGTTCGTGCTACAAGGGCGATGCCTACCTCCGTGGGGCACGCTACCACCACCTCCGCATCTACGCCGGCGCTCTCGCCGACGAGGCCATCCTCGACGCCTGTGCCGACCTCGATAAGCTCAACAGCCAGCTCTTTGCCGCCCAGCTGGCTGAGGCCAAGGAACGGCTGACACTCTCCGCCGACATCCTCTATGGCGACATCGCCCTGCCCGTCAACATGGACGACGGCATCACGGTCGCGTGGTCATCGTCCGACGAGGCCCACCTCTCTTCTACCGGCCGTGTCACCCGTCCTGCCCTCGGCGAGGACACCGCCCGTGTCACCCTCACCGCCACGCTCACCAAGCGCTCGCTGACAGCCACTAAGACGTTCGTCGTCCGCGTGGTGCCCGTCCTCGACAATGCCGAGAGCGTGCGCACCGACCTTCGCTGGCTCGTCAGCGAGTTCCGCCGCCGCAACGCCGCTGCCGACCTCAGCTGCCTGCGCACCGACCTTAGCCTGCCCACCGTGACCAACGAGGGCTCGTACGTCCGCTGGCGCTCGTCGGCCCCCGCGCTCGTCAGCCATGCCGGCTTCCTGCGCGGCTATTCGCCCAAGGGCACCGCCGACGTCACCCTCACCGCCCTCGTCGTCAAGGGCGCCGAGGCCGACTCCGTGACGTTCACCGTTACCGTCCCCGAGGCGCCCGAATACAGCGCCTACCTCTTTGCCTACTTCACCGGCAACAGCCAGAGCCAGGAGCAGATACGCTTCGCCCTCAGCACCGACGGCTTCAACTACACCCCCCTCAACAACGGCACGCCCATCATCAGCTCCGACACCATCGCCCTGAAGAAGGCCGTCCGCGACCCCCACATCCTGCGCGGCGAGGACGGACGTTTCTACATGGTGGTCACCGACATGAAGTCCAGCGAGGGCTGGTCGTCCAACGACGGCCTGGTGCTCCTCCGCAGCGACGACCTCATCCACTGGACCCACAGCGCCATCGACTTCCCCGACACGTGGCCCTCGCGCTTCGACCGCCAGGCGCTCACCCAGGTGTGGGCTCCGCAGACCATCTGGGACCCCGAGACGAAGCAGTACATGGTCTATTACTCCATCGGCGAGCGCGGCAAGCACTACGTCATCTACTACTCCTACGCCAATGCCGACTTCACCGCCCTCAGCGAGCCGCAGGTGCTCTACGACCACGGCGCCAACACCATCGACGCCGACATCGTGCGCGCCGACGACGGCATGTACCACATGTTCTTCAAGACCGAGGGCGAGGGCAACGGCATCCAGCAGGCCACGGCCACCTCGCTCCACGGCCCCTGGACGGCCGAGCGCCGTTACCTCCAGCAGACCAACGTCGCCGTCGAGGGCTCGGGCGTCTTCCGCCTCATCGGCTCCGACGAGTGGGTGCTGATGTACGACTGCTACACCTCGGGCCACTACCAGTTCTGCACGAGCCGCGACCTCCACGACTTCCGCTTCGTCTGCAACACCCAGACCACCGGCGCCTTCACCCCCCGCCACGGCACCGTCATCGCCATCACCCCCGACGAGGCTGCGCGCCTCATCGACGCCTGGCCCTCCACGGGTCTCAACCCCACGGACTATGGCGTGCTGCCCTCCGCCGCCGTCGGCAACCCCATCCTCCCGGGCTTCCACGCCGACCCCGAGGTGCTCTACTCGCGCAAGACCGGCCGCTACTACGTCTATACCACCACCGACGGCGTGGCCGGATGGGCAGGCACGTACTTCACCGCCTACTCGTCCGCCGACCTCAAGGAGTGGGTCTTCGAGGGTAACGTCCTCGACCTCGCCACGGCGCAGGTCATCTGGGCCTCGGGCAACGCCTGGGCACCCGCCATCGAAGAGGTCATGAACGACGACGGCACGTTCACCTACTACCTCTACTTCAGCGGCAATGCCGGCGCACGCAAGGAGATTGGCGTCGCCACCGCCCCCACGCCCGTCGGCCCCTTCACCGACCACGGTGCGAGCATCATCAAGAACTCACCCGCCGGCGGCGGACAGCAGATCGACGTCGATGTCTTCACCGACCCCGTCAGCGGCAAGCCCTACATCTACTGGGGCAACGGCTACATGGCCGGCGCCGAGCTCAACGCCGACCGCGTCTCGCTCCGCGAGGGCACCACGCGCGTCCTCACCCCTACGGGCGGCACCCTCAGCGACTACGCCTACCGCGAGGCACCTTACGTCTTCTACCGCGACGGCACGTACTACTTCCTCTGGTCGGTCGATGACACCGGCTCCAACAACTACCACGTCGCCTACGGCACCTCCACGTCGCCCCTCGGCCCCATCACCGTTGCCCGCGAGCCCGTCATCCTCATCCAGCGCCCCGACGACGCCATCTACGGCACCGCCCACAACAGCGTCCTGCAGATACCCTGCCGCGACGAGTGGTACATCGTCTATCACCGCATCAACCGCCAGTGGCAGGGCCGCAACGGCAGCGGCTACCACCGCGAGACCTGCATCGACCGCCTGGAGTTCAACCCCGACGGCACCATCCGTCCCGTCACCCCCACCCACGCAGGCCCCGCCGCCGTCGATGCCTGGCCCATTGTCACCCTCCTCCGCCCTTTTGGTGATGGGGGGCAGGGCGACACCCCCTCCCCCGCGACAGCAGCCGCCACCCCCTACGACCTCCAAGGCCGTCCCCTCGGCGCCCACCCCACCGGCATCTACATCGTGGGCGGCCGCAAAGAACTAAACCTAAACCCCTAAACCTCGGCGCAGCCGAACTAAACCCCTAAACCAACCCATGAACCCATACATGCAAATGGCCATACGCGAAGCCCGTCGCGGCATCCATGCCGGCGACGGCGGCCCCTTCGGTGCCGTCATCGTCAAGGACGGCATGGTCGTCGGCCGCGGCCACAACAGTGTCCTGCGCCGCCAGAACCCCACGCTGCACGGCGAGGTCGTCGCCATCGGCCAGGCCACGCGCCGTCTCCACACCCACGACCTCAGCGGCTGCGAGCTCTACACCACCGGCGAGCCCTGTCCCATGTGTCTCTGCGCCTGCCTCTGGGCCAACATCAGCCACGTCTATTACGGCTGCACCATTGCCGACAACGCCCGCATCGGCTTCCGCGACGAGCGCTTCGACACCCTCATGGGCGGCCGCCAGCAGCTCCGCGACTACCTCACCGAGACCGACCGCGACGCCTGCCTCGCCCTCTTCGACGAGTACGCCGCCCTCAACCACGAGACATACTAACAACCGCAAAAACCCCTAAAAACGCACTTAGTTTAGTGCGTTTTTTTGTATAAAATGCACCGAACCCAGTGCGATTTCAAATACTATCTTTCCTCAATAAACCTTGAATTAACGAGAGTTCGGTATAAGCAAATTCTATTTTGCCAGATGCTTGGTCTGTGTGCGTAGCCCAATGGGCTGTTGGCGCAGCGTTAAACGCTACGAGCACGGTGTTAAACGCTGCGAGCGCAGCGTTTAACGTTACGAGCACGGCGTTTAACGCAGGTTTGCGGTATAATGGTCGTTTTGTTTTTTTATACCGAACTCACGTTGTTTTCTTACTTCGTCAGTGAGAATTTGAGGGAGACGCCGAAGTCGTTGGTGGAGGTGGGGTAGGCGGAGGCGGAGACGACGGGGATGTTGGTCTGATGGTCGAAATAGGCGTTGAGGGTGAGCATCTTGCTGTAGGCGTAGTCGGCGGAGAGGCTGACCTTGACGGCCTTGTTGCCGGAGGTGGCCTGGGTGGTGAGCTCCTGGACGCTGCGGCAGAGGGCGCTTTGGTCGCGCAGCGAGAAGTCGGCTCGCAGGTTGAGGTCGTTGCTGACACGGCTGCGGCCTGTGCCCGGGCGGGCACCGAGCATCTTCAGGCCCACGACCTTGTAGCCCATGCCGACGACGATGTCGTCGGAGCAGGTCTCGACAAGCTGGACGGCGGTGAGCGAGAGGTTGAGGACGCGCGACTTCTTGTACTCGAGCTTGGCGGTGAGGTTGTTGGGCGTGGTGACGTCGATGCCGATGAGGGGGGCGAACTGCTCGTTGATGCTGACGGCGCTGATGTCGAACATGCTGCTGGGGATGGGGTTGCCGGTGGTGACGTCCTCGATGAAGCCGAGGCCGTTCATGTAGGCCATGTAGGAGCTGTAGGTGCCGAACGAGCCGACGGAATAGACGCTCTTGTAGGAGTGGTTGATGTTGACGCTCTTGAAGTATTTCTGGAAGAACTCGAGCTTGGAGAGCCCGCCGTAGGTGACGCGCCAGTTGGGCAGCATGCTGAGCATGGAGGGGAAGAGGGTGAGGGACGAGCCTTCGGCTGAGCGGCCGCTGTAGGTGGCGAGGAAGGCGGGGATCATGACGTCGGGGCTGAAGGTGGAGACGCTGCCGTTGGCGGGGTCGAAGGTGGAGCCGGCGAGGCTGCTCTGCGCGGGGTAGGGGGCTCCGGTGTACTGCGCCTCGACACGGCGCTGCATGGCGGCGAGGCTCTCGACGAAGCGGTCGAACCAGGCGGAGCGGTAGCCGTCGGCGCTGCGGCGCGGCTCGAAGGCGCTGCCCAACGTGACGGTGGTCATGGTGAACTGACCGGTGCGCGTCTCGGGCATGCCGGCGTACATAAACTGTACGGTGCGCGAGTTGTTCTTTGACCAGTTGCCGTTGACATCGACCTTGAAGTCGCGGACGGGCTCGACGGTGACCTTGACCTGGAGCTCTTCGACGGCGGACGAGGCGGACGAGTAGGCGACGCTGTCGTTGCGGAGGAGCCAGCCGCGGTCGGAGGCGCGCTGGAGGTAGTCGTCGCCGATGAGGCCGAAGGCGAAGTCCCAGCCGGGGGCGGCGCCCGGGCCGAGGGTGCTCTGGCCGAGCAGGCCGCCCATGGCGGGCATGAAGCCCGGGAGGGCCATGGAGTAGGTGTTCTTGTAGGTGAAGGAGGCGTTGCGCACCATCATCAGCCCGCGTGCGCCGTACTGCGCGGCCTTGTACCAGCCGAGCTCGCTGAGCTCGGGGCCGGGGACGACGCTGAGCTTGACGGAGGTGGTGTCGTGGGCGGTGAAGCGGATGGTGTTCTCATCGACGACCTTGTAGCGGAGGCGGTAGGCGCGGCCCTCCTTGGTGCGGAACGAGACCTCGGGGCGGCGTGTCTTCTGGCCGTGCTTGACCTCGTAGGTGCTGTCGGGGACGAGGTCGAAGTCGGCGGTGTACTTCTTGGTCTTGGGCTCGGGTTTCTGGACGGGCGTCTTGCGTCCGGCGGTGGCGGCGGCGGTGGTGGTGCGGCGGGTGGACGAGGCGCCGGACGAGGCGAACCGCTTGTTGGCGTCCTTCAGGAAGGGCACCTTGTTATAGAGTGTCTCGAGGTTGACGCTGCCGTTGAGGGTAACGGAGCGCTGATTGGCGATGTTGTCGCCGTACGAGCCGCCGCCCTGGAGCGTGGCGCCGCGCTTCCAGTTGTAGGACGAGTTGTAGCCGGCGTCGGCCTTCAGCCAGTCGAGGATGGGCAGCTTGCTGAGGGGCAGCTGGTAGGTGGCGCTGAAGGTCTGCTGGTAGGTGAGGGGACGCCCCATCTGGGCGATGCTGTGGCGGACGGAGTCTTTCCAGAGGGTGTACTCGTCGGGGTAGAGGGCGCGGTTGACGGGGGCGTAGGGCTCCTCGATCTCGGCGTTGGTGCCCGAGGCGAAGTTGGTCTTGAAGTTGTTGGTGATGTCCCAGCGGAGGGTCATCTTACGGTTCCAGAGGAACTCTTGCGAGAAGTTGACGGGTATGCCTCCCGAGCCGTACGAGCCTTCGAGGTCGCGCATCTGCTGCTCGTAGTAGATGCGGTTCATGTCGGTGGAGAGGGTGAGGCTCTGGGGCAGGGGGCTGAGGCTGAACTCGCGGAGGATGTCGAGCCACTTGGACTTCGACTTGAGCTTCTTGAAGGGCGTCCAGGGCTTGAGGGTGGGGGCGTAGGCGTAGGCGGCCTGGGCGTGCCACGTCAGGTTGTGCTGGTAGTCGATGGTGTTGCCGCCGTTGTCCTTGGTGCTGCGCGAGAAGCCGAACGTGAAGTTCGAGGGGTCGTAGGGCATGGGGGTCTTGGAGGTGATGCCGACCTTGACGTTCGAGAGGGAGAGGTTGCGCGAGGTGACGACCTCGTTGGCGATGCGCAGCAGCGAGTCGCGCTCGTGGTGGTCGGCAAGGGTCTCCATCATGTCACCAAGGTAGAGGTCGGTGTCGAAGGGGCTGTAGAGGGGCGATGTCTTCTCCTGCGAGACGGAGTAGTAGAGGGGCATGGAGACCTTGAGCTTCTCGGGGAAGAAGCGTCCGAGGTTGAAGTTGGTGGTGAGGGCGTACTGGTAGAAGTCGTCGTCGCGTCGCTGGCTGACGCTCTGCTCGAGTCCGCCGAAGCCGGCTGTCTCGGCATGGCCGCTGACGTTGACGCTGCCCACGTCGGAGAGCTGTACGTTGAGCGCGCTCTGGGCTGCCCAGCCGCCTTGGTTGCGGAAGCCCGTCAGGCGCAGCTCGTTGACCCACACCTCGGCCGAGCGGGTGCTGCGGCTGTTGTTGCGCACGCCGATCATCACCGTCTTCACCTTGCCGATGGTGGGGTTGCCGATGACGCTGATGCGGTTCTTGGGGTGGGCGTCGTCGTAGGCCGAGTAGAGGGTGGTCTTGGTGACGGCGGGGTTGACGTTGGCCTCCATGTTGCGCAGGCGTTTGAGCTCGGTGAACTTGCTGAAGTCGATGTCGAGCATGTTGCTCTCGGGCCAGATGCCGCGGCGGCCGGCGGTGGTGTCGTCGTAGTAGCCCGGCGGCGTCACCTGAAGGGGGATTTCGTATTCGTAGTAGTTGCTCTTGTAGTCCGAGCCGAGGCGGATGAAGACGCTGATCTGGTCGTCCTCGAGGGGAAGGTCGCTATCGACGAGCTGCTCGGCGTGGACGAACATCTGGATGTGCTCGTACTTGCGGAGGTCCTTGTTGTCCTTCTTATAGACGGCGCGGGCCTCGTTGGGCTCAAGGCCGATGACCTGCAGGCTCATGGCCTGCTCGTTGTCCTGGCGCAGCTGGGGCTGGTTGGGGTCGAGGATGCGGGTGATGCCCGGGGGCATGACGTAGTTGATGGGGGTGCGGTCGCCGTTCTCCTCGATGTTGACGGAGCTGACGACCATCGATCCGCTGACGCGGGGCGAGGCGTTGTTGGCCGAGTAGATGGGCTGCTTGTAGTTGCGCCACGTGCCGCTGATGAGGCTCAGCGACGCCAGGCGGACGATGACAGGCTCGGTGAAGCCCGTCATGTAGAGGCGCATGAAGCGGATGCTGGTGAAGTCGCGGATGCTGCCGAACACCTGCTCGTAGTTGTCGATGGGCACGCGGAACTTGTACCACTGGATGCTCTCGAAATTGTTGTTGCGCAGCTTGGTCTTGACGGTGCGGACGTCGGTGATGTGGTTGCGGCCCACGACCATGTCGGCGGGACGGAGCGAGACGTGGTACTCGAAGTACTTCTCGTACTCGTCGAGGGTGTAGTCGAGGTTGATGTCCTCGACATCGGGGGTGGTCTTGGCGCTCTTGTCGTAGGTGTCGTTGTCGGTCGAGATGGAGTTGCCCTCGGTGCCGTTGTAGCGTTTGTATCGTTCGAGGATGGAGAGCTCGCGGGCGTCGTAGTCGCTGCCGCGGTAGTGGTGGAAGGTGTCGCCGGCGGGGTCGGCCTCGAACTCGGCGAAGGCCTCGGCGCTGACCTTGCCCTTCACGGCGTTGAGCCACTCGGCGTAGGTGGGGAACGAGCGCTCCTCGGCGCTGGTCAGGCCGTTGAGGCCGACGTCCTGGCGGTCGCGGGCGGCGCTGTTGTTGTCGAAGGCATAGACGAGGCTCAGGGCCTTCGGCACACGGCCCCACACGGTCTCGACGTAGTTGATGCTGTCGGTGGTGTTGACGGCGGCCGTCATGCCGTTCTCGTAGAACTTCTTGCCGTCCTTGAGGATGTCCTCGGACACCTCGCCGAGGTTGATGTAGAAGTCGCCGCCTGCCGCCTCGGGGTTGTAGATGAAGGGGTCCATCATCCAGAACTCGATGTACTCGATGTTGCTGGTCTCGAAGTCGGTGGTCGAGAGCTGGCGCATGATGCCGCCCCAGCGGCGGGCGGGGTCGCGGAGCTTGCCGTCGGGGGTGAGGTCGGTGTCGAGGTTGTAGGGGCCGCGCTCGTCGGGGTAGTAGGCGAGGTTGAGGATGTTGAGGGTGGACGACTCGCCGTACGTGCTCTCCTTGTTGGGATAGAGCTCGCGCTCATAGACCTCGCGGACGTAGTGGTTCGAGAGCTGCTCGAGGTCGCTCTTCAGGTGGGCGGGGGTGAGCGAGCTGTTGCGCCGCGTGAAGAGGGGGTCGATGGTGTACCAGTTGAAGAGGGCGCGGTCCATGCCGGTGCGCAGGTCGTTCGTGAGCGAGGCGTAGGGCATCGACGAGGGGATGCTGGCCAGCATCCATGCCGAAGGGGTGTTGAGCTTGATGTCGCGCTCGCTGCTCTCGAAGTCGTCGATGTAGCTGGCGCTGCCCTGCACCATGTCGGACACGCCGGCGATGAGCTGCGCAAACTCGGCCGTGAAGTTGATGCTCGACGGCTGGGTGACGTGCAGCCCGGGGATGTAGTCGAGGATGTTGGTGAGCAGCTGGCTCTCGCGCTTCCACGCCATGTTCAGCCCCCAGAGGGTGTTCTTGAGCGGCTCCTCGCCCATGCCCACCTTGCTGGTGAGGGGTTTCTCGTTGAGGTACATCAGCGTGCCGCCCAGCTTGAAGTCCTTCGTGAAGTCGTAGCCCCAGTTCATGCCGAGCATGGTCTTGCGCTGCATGTTGTAGGCGGTGTTGCTCTCCATGGAGACGTTGATGGCGGTGCCGGCGTCGATGATGCTCTGGTTGATGATGGTCACCTCGCCCTGCGTGTAATCGACGGTGTAGTCGCTGTTCTCGGTCAGCGTGACGCCGCCTGCCGTCACCTTCACCGAGCCGCGAGGCACGTTGTAGGCGCCCAGCGAGATGACGCTGCTGCCGCCCGTGCCCGTGTACTCGCCGGTGAGCAGGAACTTGTTCTTCTCGGCGATCTGCTTGGCCGTGGTCTTCGTCGAGTCGTAGAGCTCTTCAAACACGTATTTGTCGGCCACGGCGTCGTTGCCGATCACCTTGCGCAGCCAGCTGCCGAAGGGCTCGACGACGGGGAAGATGATGCGCCCCGTGGACGACTGGACGGTGTAGCCCTCGACATAGTCGAAGAAGCCGTTGGGGTTGGCGTTCTGCTTGTTGTCGAGGCGGTCGAGGCCGGCCAGCTGCAGCAGCGTGCGGTCCTTCAGCCCCGCCTCGGGCAGGTAGATGAGGTTGGTGCCGGTGCTGTCGCTCTCGTACTCGATGTTGAGGCGGAAGTCGGTGCTGCTGAGCGACTTGGCACCAATGCTGTAGATGTTCTTCATCATCAGGTCCCACGTGCCGTTCGAGGGCGACATGCTGTTCGACTTCAGCAGCTTGACGTAGAGGGCCTTGCCGCTCTCCTTCTGGTCGGCGGCAAACTCGCCCACCTGCCACGTCTTGCCGCCGTAGGTGTACTCGAAGGCCACGGCCAGCACCTCGTCGCTCTTCAGCGTGGTGCGTAGCGAGACGTAGCCGAGGGTGCTGTTGAGCGTGTATTCCGACGAGCTCAGCAGGCGGGCGTTGGAGAGCTTCTCGTAGTCGGCGCTGCCGCTGAGGAAGTCGCTGAAGACGGCGCCCACCTGGTCGATGTCGCGCACGGCGGCATAGTCGTTCACCATCTTGTAGTAGAGGTCGTTGGCGGTGTTCGAGGGCAGGCTGGTGGTGCCCGTTGAGCGCCAGGTGGGGTTGCTGATGCGGCTGGCCTCGCCCAGGTCGGTGAAGGCAATGACGTTACGCGGATTGTCGTAGCTGCTCGTCTTGTTCGTGATCCACAGTTCGATGCGCGTTATCTTGACGCCCGACATGATGGTGGGCAGCTGGGCCATGCTGCGGTCGTAGTTGTCGCGGAAGTAATGGGCCAGGAAGAAGTGGCGGTTCTCGTCGTAGTCGGCCACGTCAACCTCGAACTCCGTCAGCTGCTTGCCGCCCTTCGAGCTGACGGACGTGGACTGCGACGTCTTCTGCGACACCACCGTCTGCAGCGACAGCTTGCCGAACTGCAGGTCGGCGCGGATGCCGAACAGCGACGTGCTGCCCGTGATGAGCGAGCTGGTGGTGGGGAAGCTGACGTTGCCCGCCTCCAGCAGCTTGATGATCTCGTCCTCCTTGCCCTCGTACTTCAGCTTCAGCTTCTGCTTGTCGTAGCTGAAGGTGGACTCGGAGTTGTAGTTCATGTTCATGTTGATCTTGTCGCCCACCTTGCCGTTGATGCTGAGGTTGATCTTCTCGTCGAAGTCGAAGCCGAAGGTGTTGCGGCTGCGCTGCGGCAGCGTGGGGTTGTCGATGCTCTTCTGGTTGAAGCCGAACTTCAGCTCCGCCGTGCCCTGCGTCCGTATCTGCACGCCGCCAGGGCCGAAGATCTTCTCCGCCGGACCCAGGTCGAAGTGCATGTCCGAGAAGTCGAACTTCTCCTTCTTGCCCTCTTTCTCGAACTCCTCCTCGTTCCGGGCGCGGAAGTAGGCGTCGAGGCTGCGCTTCATGCTCCATTGCTGGTACTCCTCAGGCGTCATCAGCAGCGGCACGCTCAGGTACGAGTCGCCGATCTTCGTGCCGATGAGGTAGGTGTGCGTCTTCTCGTCATAGACGGTCTCCGTCTTCAGGTTCTCGGGCGTCGCAAGGTCGGCAGCCTTCTTCTTCAGGTCGTCCTCGTCCTCGGGCGCCGTCTTCGACACCTCGAACCGTGGCTTCACCTCCACCGTGTCGTCGGGCATGATAACAGCCGAAACGCTCCCTTTAGCCGAGAGCGTCGCACTGCACACCAGCAGCACCAGAAACCACAGATGACGAAAACCTTTCAAGACAATCTTTCTTTCAACTACGAATTATACGAATTATACGAATTTGAAATAGTTAAGAATCAAGAGTTAAGAGTTAAGAAAAAGTGTTTTGGAAAAGAAGGCAACATGCATTACATTTGTTTGAACTCCCGAACCGATGGAGCAGCGAGAGCAGAGTCAAACTGGTTTGGACTCTGCCGAGTCGCGACAGAGGAAGAGCGAAGCTCAACTCCTGAAACTCCTGAATTCCAAAAATATTTTTCACTACGAATTATACGAATTATACGAATTTTTTTGCGGCGATGGCTTCGCACGCCGAAGGCCATATTTTGTAAAATTTTGAATTTAATTTTTTTTGAAATTTCTCTGCGAAGCAGACTCCAAGTTAGCGTTCAGAGTTGAAGATTGGTTTAACGTAAAAATTCCTAATTCCTAATTTTTTAATTTTATAATTTTTTCAGCGCCTCCTTGATGACCTGTTCCACGGTGAGGGTGGGGGTGTCCTTCAGGATGGCCGTCACCACCTTCTGCGAGGCTGCCGACGGGAAGCCCAGCATGACGAGGGCGCTGATGGCCTCGTCCATCACCTGTCCGCCCATCGAAACACTTGTCTGCCCGCCTACCATGCCGCCCGATGTTCCTCCGAATCCGCCGCCCACCTTGTCCTTCAGGTCCACGATGATGCGCTGGGCTGTCTTCAGGCCGATGCCCTTCACCGACTTCAGCAGCCGCTCGTTGCCCGTGCGGATGACGTTTGCCAGCTCCTGAGGCGTGAACGACGAGATGATCATCCGTGCCGTGTTGCCCCCCACGCCGTTCACCGTCAGCAGCTGTAGGAACAGCTCGCGCTCCATCTTGTCTGCAAAGCCGAACAGCGTGTGGGCATCCTCGCTGATGGCCTCATAGACAAACAGCTTCACCTCCTTCCTGCTCTGGATGGCCGTGTAGGCATTCAGCGAGATGTTCAGCAGATACCCCACACCGCCAGCCTCCACCACTGCCGTGGCAGGCGTCAGCTCCGTAAGCTCTCCCTTGATATATTCTATCATCTTTTTAATGCTTAATTATATTTTAATTTATAAAACGTCTCTTCCTCCTTTTTTATTGTATTTCCACCCCCGAAAACTGCCATTTCATACACAAGAACCGTCATTTCATGCAAACGCCACCCTACCGCGATTGCAGAGAAAAAATATGATTATCCGCAAAAATCCCCCTAACGCGCCATGTGCGCCCCGAAGGGACAACGAGCACATAGCCCAGGGCAACGCCCTGGGTACAAGCGGCAAAGGTAACTTTCGCCCTGAAAGGGCAAAAGCTCTCGAAAGCAATGCTTTTGCCCTTTCAGGGCGCGGAATGATGTGCGCCCGAGTTTACCCAGGGCGTTGCCCTGGGCTGGGCGCTTTTGGCCTTTCAGGCCGTTAGGGGCATTTTTGCGGATAATCATTAAAAAAAACACTACCGTTACCAGCACAATTTTTCAATTGTCCTGCCGCAAGGTCGTTAAACGTTAAACCTTAAACGTTACACGAAAACTCCTGCCGCATGGTCGTTAAACCTTAAACCTTAAACGTTAAATGAAAAACCCCTGCCGCATGGTCGTTAAACGTTAAACCTTAAACGTTAAACGTTAATCCTTTTCCGCCACGACCTCTATCTCTACCAGGGCGCCTTTCGGCAGCGTCTTTACGGCGACGGCCGAGCGGGCAGGGTAGGGCTCGGAGAAAAACTCGGCATAGACGGCGTTCATGTCGGCAAAGTCGCCCATGTCCGCCATGAAGACGGTCGTTTTCACTACGCTGTCCATCGTGAGCCCGGCCTCTTCCAGGACGGCTTTGACGTTAAGCAGCGACTGGCGGGTCTGCTCCCTGACGCCTCCCTCGACAAACGTCCCCGTCCGAGGGTCGATGGGAATCTGTCCGGAGGTGTAAACGAGGTTCCCGACTTGAATGGCTTGGCTGTAAGGGCCGATGGCGGCGGGCGCAAAGGGGGTGCTGATGACTTTTTTCATACCTTTTTTAATAAATGTGTATTATTTTTGGGCAAAGTTAGTGATAATTCATAGAACATTCCGTATCTTTGCCATAAAAATATTGGGTTAGTGGTGAAGAATTATTAATGAATGAAAAATGAAGAATGAAAAATGAAAAATAAAATGTAAAAACTAAAACTAAAAACTTAAACTAAAACGTTGAAGAATGCTTTACAAGCTGCATGCAAGACCATTTAAAAGTTTTAGTTTTAGTTCAAAGTTTTAGTTTTAGTTCCTAATTTCTAATATAATTCCTAATTCCTAATTCCTAATTTTCTAATTATAATTCCTAATTTCTAATTCCTAATTTTATAATTTCAATGATGAACTCTGAGTTCTTTCGTCGGTCTGTCGCCGTCCTCTTGCTGCTGCTGTCGTTGCCAGCGGCTGCCCAGCGCGAGAAGACGACGTTTCAGACGTCCGGCCAGTGGAAGCCCGCGACGGACGTGCGGGCCGACGCCGTGATGGTCTATGGCGTCAACGACAACCGCAGCCATCCCTTCAGCGAACGCGTGAGGTCGTGGCGCGAACGGGGCTACACGACGCACTTCATGACCGGCATAGCGTGGGGACAGTATCAGGACTACTTCACCGGTCGTTGGGACGGACGCCACCACCTCGACGAAGGGCAGAAGACCATGCGCGGCGACACCATCTGGCACGGTCACATGGTGCCCTACATCGTGCCCACGATGAACTACCTGGCCTACTTCAAGGAGAAGCACATCAAGCCCGTCATCGACGAGGGCATCGACGCCATCTTCCTCGAGGAGCCCGAGTTCTGGGCACGCGGCGGATACAGCGAGGCGTTCCAGCGCGAGTGGCAGGACTACTACGGCTTCCCCTGGCGCCCCCAGCACGAGTCGGCCGAGAACACCTATCTCTCGAATAAACTGAAATACCACCTCTACTTCCGTGCCCTCGACGAGGCGTTTTCCTACGCCAAGGCCTACGGCAGGCAGAAGGGGCTGAACGTGCGCTGCTACGTGCCGACACACTCGCTGCTGAACTATGCGCAGTGGCAGATCGTCTCGCCCGAGGCGTCGCTGGCGTCGCTGGCGTCGTGCGACGGCTACATCGCCCAGGTGTGGACGGGGACGTCGCGCGAGCCCAACTACTTCGACGGCGTGGCGCGCGAGCGCGTGTTCGAGACGGCGTTCCTCGAGTACGGCTGCATGGAGTCGATGACGCGCCCCACGGGGCGGAAGATGTTTTTCCTTACCGACCCCATCGAGGACCGTGCCAAGGACTGGGAGGACTATCGCCGCAACTATCAGGCCACCTTCACCGCCCAGCTGCTCTATCCGCAGATTGCCGACTACGAGATCATGCCGTGGCCCGACCGCATCTACGAGGGCCTCTACCGCGTGAGCGGGACGAGCGACGAGCGCGCCCACATCCCCCGCTTCTACTCCACCCAGATGCAGGTGATGGTGAACGCCCTGGGCGAGATGCCGACGTCGGCTAACCGTGTGAGCGGGTCGCAGGGCATCAGCGTACTGATGGCCAACTCGCTGATGTTCCAGCGCTCGCCGACGCCTGTCGAGGGGTACGACGACCCCCAGCTGTCGAACTTCTACGGCCTCGCCCTGCCGCTGGTGAAGCGCGGCGTGCCCGTCAGCATCACCCATCTCGAGAACACCGGCTATGCCGACACGTGGCGCGACGTCAGCGTGCTGCTGATGAGCTATGCCAACATGAAGCCCCTCGACCCCAAGGCGCATGACGACATCGCGCGGTGGGTACACGACGGCGGACACCTCATCTACTGCGGACGCGACGACGACGCCTTCCAGCGCGTCATGGAGTGGTGGAACCAGGGCGGTAACCACTATGCCTGCCCCTCGGCCCACCTCTTCAGCCTCATGCAGATGGACGAGTCGCCTGCCGACGGCGGCGTCTGGCGCTACGGCAAGGGCACGGTCAGCGTCATCCGTCAGGACCCCAAGGAGTTCGTGATGAGCGCCCGTGCCGACGGCCCCCTGCTGGCTGCCGTCGAACGGGCCTACGGACGGCCGGTGGAGTATAAGAACTCGTTCGTGCTCGAGCGGGGCTGCTACGTGCTGGCAGCCGTGGTGGACGAGGGCGTCACGGCTGAGCCGCTGACCCTCCGCGGGCACTACATCGACCTCTTCGATTCCACGCTGCCGGTCGTCAGGACGAAGACCGTCCGCCCAGGCGAACAGGCCTTCCTCTTCGACCTCGACAAGGTGGCCGACCGCCGCCGGCCGCAGGTGCTGGCTGCTGCCTCACGCCAGACGGACGAGGTGACGACGCGGTCGAGCTATTCGTTCGTAGCCAAGAGCCCCGCCAACACCACGAACGTGATGGCGATACGCCTGCCGCGCCGGCCGCGCACCATCAGCACCCAGCCCTCAGACGTCATCGTTCAGTCAAGCTGGTCCCGCAAGGACCATGTGCTGCACCTGCAATTTGAAAACTCGCCCGAAGGCGTCAACGTGAACATTGAATGGTAAACAAATGTCGATAGTCTATAGTCAATAGTCAATCGCTTTTCGCGGCCATCGGCCGCCACGCCCCAAGGGGGCGTAAAGAGCAATAGACCATAGACTATAGACCATAGACCCCCAAAAAATAATAGTTATGGAAACAAAACAGACAGAGAACGACAACATCCAAGCTCAGCAGGACGGGCAGGAACAACAGGAGGAGCGGACGTACCGCTGCAACGACTGCGGGGGTGTCATCCACAAGCACGAGATCTTCTGCTCGAAATGCGGCAAGCTGCTGGACAGGTATGACTTTGAGGACTGACGGAATGAAAAAGAAATTCGGCTTACAGTGCCAGGCCTTTGCCCGAATGTGTATGATGGTGCTGGTGTGCAGTCTTACCATGGTGTCGTGCAAGAAGACGACTGCGCCGCCTGCCGGAGGCGACAGGCTCTATCTCCCCATCGCCTTTGGCGACGACACGCTGGGCATCCGCCGCGACGGGATGACGCGTGTTTACATCGCCCCACGTAGGATTGTCTGGTCGCAGGGCATCGTGCGCGACCCTGCCCATCTGCTGGATCTGGATACCGGCCAGGCCGACCTCGTGAACGCCAGCTCCAGCTACATCGAGACCACCGGCGAGGGCTGTGCCTCCGTCATCCTCGACTATGGCCGCGAGCTCCACGGCGCGCTGAAGCTCGTGGTGGGCTCGGGCTCGGCAGCCAGCTTCAGGATGAGGGTGAGGCTGGGCGAGTCGGTCAGCGAGGCGTGTAGCGAAATCGCCGGCGGCACCGCCACCAACGACCACGCCACACGCGACATGGTCATCGCCGTGCCCCGCTACGGACAGATCGAAGTCGGCAACTCGGGCTTCCGCTTCGTCCGCCTCGACCTGCTCGACGAGGCTTCGCTCTACCTGAAGGAGGCCACCGCCGTCCTACGCTACCGCAACACCCCATACGTCGGCACCTTCCGCTGCTCTGACGACCGTCTGAACGACATCTGGCAGACCGGCGCCTACACCGTACAGCTGAACATGCAGGAGTATATCTGGGACGGCATCAAGCGCGACCGCCTGATCTGGCTGGGCGACATGCACCCCGAGACGAACACCATCAGCACCGTCTTCGGCGACGACGAGAGCTTCTATGCCAGCCTCGACCTCGCCGTCCGGCAATACCCCCTGCCCAGCTGGTTCAACGGCATGAGTGCCTATTCCATGTGGTACCTGATTATCCAGTACGACTGGTACCGCCATTTCGGCAACCTGGCGTTCCTCCGCCGCCACGGCGACTATATCCGTGGGCTCGTCGACCTCATCGACTCGCGCGTCGGCGACGACGGCTCGGAACATCTGGCTGATGCGCGCTTCCTCGACTGGCCGTCGAGCCCGAACACCGCAGGCGTCGAGGCGGGCTACAGGGCGCTGCTCTGCTGGGCCATGCAGGACGCGGCGCAGCTCTGCCGCCTGCTGGGCGATGAGGCCAGGGCGCAGACGTGCGGCGCCATTGAGCACCGGCTCAGGCAAAGGGTGCTGCCGCCTAACAACCTGAAGCAGGCTGCAGCGCTGATGGCCATTGCCGGACTGATGGACCCCGAGACGGCGGCACGGGACTACCTGCTGCCCGGCGGCCCAAAGGGATTCTCCACCTTCTACGGCTACTACATGCTGGAGGCATTGGCGATGGCCGGACACTACGCCGAGGCTATGGACATCATCCGGCAGTACTGGGGCGGTATGCTCGACATGGGTGCCACCACCTTCTGGGAGGACTTCGACCTCGACTGGACGCGTAATGCCGGCCGCATCGACGAGTTCGTGCCCGAAGGCAAGGACGACATCCATGGCGATTTCGGCGGCTACTGCTATGTCGGCCACCACCACAGCCTCTGCCACGGCTGGGCCAGCGGCCCCACGGCCTGGCTCAGCAACCACGTGCTGGGCGTAGAGATTCTGGAACCCGGCTGCCGCGAGGTGCTCATCACCCCCCATCTGGGTGACCTGCAATGGGCCGAAGGCACCTATCCCACACCCTACGGACAAATCCACATCCGCCACGAACGCCGTGCCGACGGCACCGTGAAGTCAACCGTCAAAGCCCCCAAGGGAGTGAAGGCGCGCTTAGCGCATAATCCATAATTACAAAGAAAAACGCCGAAAAAACGCAGTGGAATAAAAAATTATCGCACTGCGCTACGGCGCCAGCCCACTGCGTCGTGCAGCCAGTCCACTGGGCTACGGCGCCAGCCCACTGGGCTAATCATCGCCCCCCATAGAGTCGAGCGCTGGCGCGGACGCCGGGGGCACGTACCGATGCCCCTGGCGTGCATTCTCCTTATAGACAAGGGTACTTCCTTCAAGTCAAAGGTGGGGAGAACAACTATCGTGTCGCCCCCTATGCGTAACTTTCTCATACAGCGAGAGTTAGTTTTTCTTGTTTCATTCAAGCTGTTGGTTTACAACTATGTAAAAGAAAGTGTCAAAGTGTCAAAGTGTCAAGTGTCATTTTCAGTGAATCACTTTTGCATGCACCTTCAAGAGAATCCTTAATTATATATTATAATATATTATATATATTATAATATATAATTAATATAATAATATTATAATTTATAATTATATTTCCGAAACCCGATCAACTTCATCATCCCCTCCACCGCTCCACCAAACCCCAACACCCAAAATGACACTTGACACTTTGACACTTTGACACCTTTTGTACTACCCTGAAAAATGTACTACCCTGAAAAAAGTTGAATGTTTTTTTACCTTAACCCTGCCATAGGTTGAATGCTTGTTGCGTACCTTAATCCTTATCCCTGGCAGAAGTTGAATGATTCTCTCTAAACCCTTGTTTTTGTTGAATGGGCACAAGTCTTGTCTTAACATTTTTTAACAGGGGGGGGGGTAATGAATTCCATTTTGATTGTGTAATTTTGCCACCCGAAGAATCCATCAAGAACTAACCATGAATCCATTTCCTTCAATTATCAGCCTTTTACGGCGCCGTCTGCGGCGCAAGCCCCTATGCCGTGTGTGGGGGCTGGTGACTGTGGCAATGGTGCTGTCATGGGTGGTCGGAGGATGCGTGGACGATATCGACACCTCAAACCGCTATACCTTCCAGGGCCACACCGTGGCCAGTTTCCTGGAAAGTCATGAGGACGTGTTCAGCAGTTTCATCACCATCCTGAAGCGGGGCGGCAAGTACACCCTGATGAAGGCCTACGGCACCTACACCTGCTTCGCCCCCACCAACGACGCCATCGACCGCTACCTGGCCCGTCAGGACAGCATCTATCGTGCCTCGCTGCTGCCGGGCTCGAAAAGAGTCGTCTGGACCGGCATCACCTCGCCGAGGCTCGAGGACCTCAGCGACTCCATGTGCGTCGTCATCGCACAGACGCACATCGTGCCCAAGGCCTACCTCACCGTGGAGATGGAGGGCGACGTGGTGCCCACCATGAACCTTAACGACCGCTACCTCACCATGAGCTTCGGCAACGACAGTCTGGGGCGCAGCCTCCTCTACATCAACGGCGCCCACATCATCGACGCCGACGAGGAGGTGGAGAATGGGGTGGTGCACGCCCTCAGCGACGTCATGAACCCCTCGTCGAACACCTTACCTCAACAGATTGCAGACATGAAGTACCTCAGCATCTTCGCCGAGGCTCTTGAACGGACGGGGCTGACGGACACACTGCAGGCCTACAAGGACTATAGCTACACCGACGGCGACAAGACCGCCCTCACCATCTATGGCATCCCCGGGTGTCCCTATCCGGCCAACCGCTACTTCGGCTTCACGGCCTTCTGCGAGCCCGACACGGTGTTCCACGCCGCCGGCATCTACAACCTCGACGACCTCTACGCCCACTGCCGCGAGTGGTACCCCCATGCCACCGACCCCGACTTCCGCAGCCACGACAATGCCCTCTGGCAGTTCATGGCCTACCACCTGCTCGACCGCAAGCTGCTCTACACGCGGCTGACATGCTATAAGATTACGTGCGGCAACTACTTCAACTCCGAGGGCAACCTGCAGCGCGCCGACCGCTACGACTACTTCGAAACCCTGCAGGGCAGCCTCCTGAAGGTCACCCGCCCCATCATCGGCACACGCTATCCCGAAGCCATCCTGCTGAACTACAAACGGACCTTCGACCACCAGGGCGACGACGACCCCCGCGCCGAAACGATGGCAGGGCGCGCCAACGTGCTCGTCCTCAACCCTGCGGACGTCATGGCCGACAAGGCCCGCTACCCCGACTTCAACGGGGAGGCCCTCAACGGCTCCATCCACCTCCTGGCGGGGCTGCTCATCTATGACGAGGACCTCATGGTGGGCCATGTGCTCAACGAAATCATACGCATCGACTTCTCGTCGCTCGTGCCCGAATACACCAACAACAACATCCGCTGGTGCGACGGTCAGGGCGTCAACTTCGCCAGCCAGGACTACGAGTTCTACATCCCCGACGGCTACAGCCATCACCTGGAGTACAACACCCCCGAAACGCGCCTCTACTACCTCAGCCCCCACAACACATGGTCGAACTACATGGGCGACGAGTGCATGTGCCTCGGTGCCTTCGACTTCGC
>Ga0129306_1000739_pt1 | contig 46100 bp, 55 predicted proteins | sample P827metagenome_FD_94438 | JGI IMG/M metagenome (GOLD analysis project Ga0129306, IMG submission 94438) | Capybara group fecal microbial communities from Wisconsin, USA - P827 metagenome | ecosystem: Host-associated > Mammals > Digestive system > Large intestine > Fecal | place: USA: Wisconsin... | reverse complement strand
TTTCCCCCTACATGCATTTTTATAAACTCATCATAGCATTTCCACTCTTCAGTTTTCAAATCGTTATAAAGAGATGAAAAAGGCCGTAGCAATAAGCTACGGTCTCATTTTTATATTCTATTCCCACTCAATAGTAGCAGGTGGTTTTGATGTAATATCATACACAATACGGTTGATATGCTGTACTTCATTTACAATACGACTAGATATTTTATCTAGAACTTCATACGGAATACGTGCCCAATCTGCAGTCATAAAGTCTGTTGTGGTTACGCCACGAAGAGCTAGTGTGTAATCATACGTACGGAAATCGCCCATAACACCAACAGTGCGCGTATTCGTCAACACTGCAAAGTACTGGTTTATGCTACGATCAAGACCAGCTTTGGCAATTTCTTCACGGAAAATCCAATCCGCATCACGAAGAATATCTAGTTTTTCTTTTGTAAGATCCCCCATTACACGAATGGCAAGGCCTGGACCTGGGAATGGTTGGCGCCATACGAGATAATCAGCTAGACCAAGTTCAGAACCAAGTTCACGCACTTCGTCTTTAAACAAATTGCGTAGCGGTTCAATAAGACCTTTAAAGTCAACAACTGCAGGCAGTCCACCTACATTGTGATGGGATTTAATAACATCCGCATCTCCAGCACCGGATTCGATAACATCTGGATAAATAGTACCCTGTGCTAAGAAATCAACGGAACCGATTTTACGACCTTCATCTTCAAATACGCGAATGAATTCTTCGCCGATAGTTTTACGTTTTGCTTCTGGATCTTCAAGGCCTGCCAATTTAGAAAGGAAACGGTCTTCCGCATCTACGCGGATAAAATGCATTCCAGAATCTTTGAAAGCCGCTTCGACTTCATCGCCTTCGTTTTTACGCATTAAACCATGATCAACAAAAATACAAGTCAACTGACTTCCCACAGCTTTTGAAATAAGTGCTGCCGCCACAGAGCTATCCACACCACCAGAAAGAGCAAGTAATACTTTGCCATCTCCAACGGTTTTACGAATATCTTCAATAGCCGTTTTTGCATAATTAGCCATCGTCCAAGTGCCAGTGCAACCACACACTTCATATAGGAAGTTGTGAAGCATTTCTTTACCATGTTCAGAGTGCAATACTTCTGGATGGTACTGCATGGCATAAAGTTTACGTGCCGTATTCTGCATAGCGGCTACGGGGCAATTAGCTGTATGCGCTACAATTTCAAAACCTTCTGGAATACGAGCCACGTAATCCGTATGGCTCATCCAAACAATTTCTTCTTTACTCAAGCCTTTGAAAAGTGGAGAGGTAAGATCACATTCCGTCTTTGTTTTACCAAATTCACGGCTTTCAGCAGAACGCACTTCGCCACCTAGCGTTTGTGCCATGAACTGCATGCCATAGCATAAGCCTAGGATAGGGATACCAAGTTCAAATACTTCTGCTTCAATTTGAGGTGCATTTTCTTCATACACGCTCGCAGGACCACCTGTAAAAATGATACCGGTAGGCTGTAATTCTTTTATTTTAGCCACCGCTTTATTATATGGGTAAACTTCGCAATATACGTGATTTTCACGAACACGGCGTGCAATTAACTGATTGTACTGACCACCAAAGTCAACCACAATGATAAATTCCTTGTTATCCATTCTATCCTCCAAAACAACACTTAAATTTGCTATATTATTATATCACACAATAGGAGGCTATCCTATGGTTATCCATAATTTTCTCGAATATTTTCATAAACTTTTAGATAAATATTCGGGATGCGTAAAAGATGATTTAAATGATAGGATTTAACACATAGATTATGTATTTTTAGGTTCCACATGTAGACTTAACATAGAACGAATGACTTGTTCTTCTGTGGTAAATCCATTATTTAAATCGGGGGTAATATAGGTAGCAAGGGTAATTTCGTTAGATTGATTATTTTTGCTCACCATAGTAATCATATCTACTAATCCATCTTGCGGTGCTTCCGAATTTTTTACGCCTTTAAATACACCAATTTCAGCATAATAATGGTCTACCATGTACGCATAACGTTTAGAAGTCTGTGCTATAGCTGCATTTGCATTTAAGGCCTGACTTGCTATATAAAAAGTCATAGCATTAACGGTATTAGGATTTTTAGCCATAGCATCTATTCCGGCTTGTGGAATAGGGAGTAATTGTACTAAAAATACAGTCTTAGATGCTTCATCACGACCACCATAAAGAATTGTATCGCCACTAGCAACTTCAGTAAAATCGCCGAAATTAACGGGAACGTCTGCATATAAATCGTATTTCGCATTACCACCGACATGGTTTGTACTCTTAGAAATAGCTTCAAAATTCATGCTACTTTTTATAAGCCCTACTTGTTGGCTTTCGTCTTTACCATTTGTAGTCGCTACTAATTGTACAGGGATAGTGTCTTTTTTATTGAGAATTTCCCCTTTAAAGAATTTGGTTTTTGCCGTCTTATCTGTCGGTCCTGGCATCAATACATTGGCTAAATCATTAATCGTTGTATTTCCATATATTAGAGATACATGCGGTTTTATCTCTTTAAAATCAGAAACTGTTGGACTTTTACTATTGGTAGATTTATCTTTATCATAATCAGCACTATAAATCACGTTTTTCAATAGCATCTCTTTAGTTTCTATATTGTTAGTATCTACATTACCAGTATTTTTATTGACGGTAGCTGTGCCCTGAAAGTAAATATAGTTAGCATCATCTGAAATTTGCCCTTTCAACGACCAATCCAATTTAGTCAAAAACGACATATCCGGATTATGATGTATAATTGCCATTTCATCAGATTTTGGTAACAATAATGGCGCTTCTTTTACTTCTGTTTTTGCAAATACGGATAATGGCATAATAGCCGCCAATACTAAAATTCCAAATAAACGTTTCATTTGTTTATTACTGCTCCTTCTTTACAACTGCCCCTACTGGACAAATCTCGTAACAATCCCCACAATTAATGCACCCTTTGCCAATCATATATTTATCTTTGCCTGGTGTAATCGCTTGTACCGGACAATCCATCGCACAAGCACCACATGTTACACACACATCTGTAATATAAAATGAAGATGTTATGGGTATTTCTGCAACTGATGTTTCTGCAACTCTTTTGTTATGTTCTAAAATGGCTTCAATACCAATAGCTACCCCATCATCGGCATTAGAAGCCGTCATATACTTACCAGCGGCTTTCGCCGTTTCTTCTCCATTTGCCATACTAAAGGAAATGCCTGCATAACGCAACATGCTAAGGTCATTGTTACTATCCCCAAAGGTAGCGACATTAGCTGCTGTTAGGCCGAGTGATTTTGCTAAGTTTTCAACAGCACGACCTTTTGAAATACCTTGTGGCACAATCTCTATATTACCTTCACTCGATTCAATCACTTCAAAGCGTGGATTCTGACTAAAAAGTTCTACTATATGATGTTTATTCGCTACTGTACCATAGAATGTCTGTACCTTTTCAGCGCCTTTATTATGTTGTTGAATATAAGCTTCAAGATCATCAATAAATGTACGAGTAGCTCGAAGCAAAGGACTAATTTCAGCATTTACATAGGCTTCAAAATTCGTAAGTTTCCCTCGATCTCCATAAATATCCGCACCTACATAGACCTCACAAAATGTATCAAACTGCTCCAACTTACTAAGCAAATACAAGGTCTCTTCAATGGTGAACGTTTCATTATAAACGACTCGTTCTGTAGATGTATCTAAAACAAAGGCACCATTACTGCAAATAAAGTAATGCACATTAGGTAGTTTCTCGATAATCTCCCCCATCTCACACATCGTTCGACCAGAAGCAATAGCTACCATACAGCCTGTATCTTGTGCTGCTGTCACCGCCGCTACCGTACGTGGTGTAATTTTTTTATACGGATCCACCAACGTACCATCCACGTCGCTAACTATTAATTTAATCTTATCGTTATGATTAAAGTTCATATAAATTCTTACTCACTTCTCTTACACATTATGCTTTTCAAATAATTCCTTCAACATAATTGCATGATTGTTTTCTTGTTTTGTAATAAAATCTACATGTTCTGCTACATCAGTAATGCCAGCTTCACGAATACGATCGGCAAATTCACCTAATTTTTCATCAGCCATCTCTTCTAATTTTTGAATTTGTTTTGCCATTTCCCAAAAGTCTGGCTTTTGTTCTCCTATGGCTACTGCATAAAAGCCGGCATGTTCAGCTTCTTGTACGGCAATTTCATGAAATACCGCTGCCGCATCTGTCAACCCTTGTTCACGGGCGAGCATTTCCATCGCCATATAGATTTTAACCCCCATTAATTCACCTTGCATAGACTGTTTCGCCTGTTCTTCAAAAGCTGTGCCTTTTAATTTTTCAAATACACTCATATTATTATCCTTCGCATTTATCTCACTTTATCTAAATATAGTTACCTGTCTATAGCGTCAAACTACATCGATTCTTCCCATTCACCTTTAACAGTTACACCTGTTTTAATGGCAGCATCATCAAGTATTTTAATCTCTTCTGCAGTAAGCACTATATCAGCTGCCTGTGCCGCTTCTTCCACTTGAGCAACTTTTGTAACCCCTACGATAGGAATTGTCCCTTTGTTAATGGCCCAAGCCGTTGCCAACTGTGCTACAGTAACACCATATGTCTGTGAAAGTTCGCGCAATGCAACAAACAATGATTCCATTTTTTCTAATACAGCTGGTGGGAACGCTTCACCACGACGAGTACCTGTAGGAAGTGGATTTTTTACACTATATTTACCTCCCAAAGCACCTTGTTCAAGCACCATATAGGAAAATACAGCAATATTATTTTCTTTACAGTAATCTAACATACCAGTGTCTTCAATATTTCTATATAGCAAACTATAGTGGTTTTGAATGGCATGTACTTGGAAACCGGCTTCCTTTAAAAGTTCATTGCAATATTTCAACTGCTCTAAATTATGATTAGATACGCCCACCTTTTTAACCTTGCCCGCTTTTAAAAGCGGTATAAGTTTTGGTGTCCACCGTTCGATATCATCCGTATTATGAATCCAATATATATCGATAACATCTCGATGCAAGCGTTTTAGACTAGCTTCTAAAAATTCTTCTACTGCACTATCACCTTTTTTATATGCAAGGGCTGGTGTAAATTTTGTAGAAATAATCGCCATTGGTTCCTTTTCTACAAATTTACCAAGAATCGTTTCTGAAGCACCGCTAGCATAAACGGTCGCTGTATCCCAAAGTGTTAACCCTAGGCTCATGGCTTTATCAAATACAGGTTTTAAATCCGCTTCATCAAACTGATTGCCAAAGATGGTATCACCACCAGCGACTCCACCAAATCCCCATGACCAGGTACCTAACGCTACCCGTGGTACTGTTAATTCTTGTATCTGTGTTGTTTTCATAATATTCTCTTTCTATTTGCCAACATATATGAACGCTATACTATATTATTTTTAAACTAATAAATTAGCTTATATATTATTATACTATAAAAATAGTGCTAATTCTTACCTAAAAAATAAATAGCCCAACTCAATGTTGGGCTATTCTACACAAGTTAAGCTTAACGCTACAATACGTTTAGGCTCATCCTTTATCTTTATAATATAACACTAAATATGAGACATCAATTAAACTGTTACCATCATCGGAATGACTATGATGGCAACAGTTTAATTTTATGATTTAAGCACTGCCGCACAACGATCACAAATATGTGGATGTTCTGCATCTTGTCCTACGGTGTCACGATGAATCCAACAACGCTCACATTTTTCAAAAACAGAGGCTTTGACCACGGTAGCCAACTGCGCTTCTTCAGCTTTTACTGCATCAGCTGGTGCATTGGCTACACCTTCTACTATCGTAGCTTCGCTGACAATCAAGAAAGCCGCAAGATTATCAAAATTTTGCAACGCTTTAAAATCTTCACCCTCCGCATATACAGTAACGGCCGCATCAAGAGAGTGTCCAATAACTTTGTTTTGACGAGCTGTTTCAAGGGCTTTTGTTAAGTCTCCACGAAGGGCTAACAATTTACTCCATTTCGCTGCAAGTTCGGCATCATAATATTCAGGTTTGGCTTCTGGCCAATCTTCAAGCATAACAGAAATACCCATACCATCTTCTTTTGGCATGTATTTCCACACTTCTTCCGCCGTAAAGGAAAGCACTGGTGCTACCATGCGAACAAGGGTCGTCACGATTTCATACATAGCTGTTTGCGCACTACGACGTACAAGGGCGTTATTCTTTTCTGCATACATAATATCTTTCACAATATCAAGGTAAACAGAACTCAAATCCACGGTACAGAAGTTATGAATAGCATGATACAACAAGTGGAATTGATAATTTTCATAAGCATCCGTAACTTTACTACGCACTTCTTCAAGACGAAGCAATGCCCATTTATCAAGTTCGCTCATATCTGTATAGGCAACTTTGTCAGTATTTGGGTTAAAATCATCCAAATTACCAAGTAAGAAGCGGAAAGTATTACGGATTTTACGATATACTTCGGATAATTGTTTTACAATATCTTTGGAAAGACGCACATCACCTTGGTAATCTGCAGAAGATACCCATAAACGCATAACATCAGCACCATACACATCGATAATATCGCTAGGTGCTACCGTATTACCTACGGATTTAGACATCTTACGCCCTTCACCGTCCACTACGAAGCCATGAGTCAATACAGAATTGTAAGGTGCTTTCCCTGTCGTAGCTACCCCTGTTAACAAGGAAGAGTTAAACCAACCACGATGTTGGTCAGAGCCCTCTAAGTACATAGCACATGGCACATCAAGGTCATTAACTTCTAATACACCGGCCCAAGAAGACCCAGAGTCGAACCAAACATCCATAATATCTGTTTCCTTGCGGAATTCATCATGTCCACAATGTGGGCAAGTGAATCCTTCTGGAAGCAATTCTTTTTCTGTATAAGCCCACCATGCATCCGTACCTTCTTTTGCTACGATATCCTGCAAGTGGGAAATCGTTGCATCATTAATGGTATACTCACCGCAATGTTTGCAGTAGAAAATTGGAATTGGCACGCCCCATACACGTTGACGAGATACACACCAGTCGCCACGATCTGCCACCATGTTATAAATGCGATCATGGCCCCATTTAGGAATCCACTGTACCTGATTATCGATGGCATTAAGAGCCTGTTCACGATAGCCATCTACAGAGGAGAACCACTGTTCCGTAGCACGATAAATAACAGGATTTTTACAGCGCCAGCAATGTGCATACTGATGACGAAGGCTACCTTTTCCTAACAAGTTACCATTGTGTGCCAAAATTTTGATAATAGGCACTTCTGCATCATGAATTTCAACACCTGCCAATGGGAACTCTGTATCGCCATAGCGATTCGTATCCACTTCAGCTGTATACTTACCTTCTGGATCTACCAAAGAAAGAATTTCTATATTGATTTTACCGTCTTCTTTATAACGTTTAACAATGTTAAAGTCGTCTTCACCATGAGCAGGAGCTGTATGTACGCAACCTGTACCAGCTTCTAGAGTTACATGGTCACCTAATAAAATCATGGCTTTGCGGTCTGCAAATGGATGGGTAAAGGTAGAAAGCTCTAAATCAGCACCACTAAATGTATTAAGAATTGTATAATCTTCAATACCACATTCTTTCAGTGCAGATGCCACAAGTTCTTTCGCCATCAAGTAGTATTCTTCACCGACCTGAACCCAAGAATATTCCAGTTCAGGATTTACAGAAATCGCTTGGTTAGCTGGCATTGTCCAAGGTGTAGTTGTCCAAATAACGGCAAACGCTTTTGTTGTATCTAGCCCTTCTGGTAGCGTACGCTTAACTTCAGTATCATAAGGGAATTTTACGAAAATAGAGAAAGATTTCTTTTCCTTATACTCGATTTCGGCTTCTGCTAGCGCTGTTTCACAGTGTGTACACCAATAAACAGTTTTAAGGCCTTTATAGATATGACCACGTTTCGCCATTTCACCAAAGATACCTAGTTGTTTAACTTCAAATTCTGGACGAAGTGTTAAATACGGACGATCCCATTCACCAAGTACACCAAAACGAATGAAGTCTTTTTTCTGCTCTTCTACACATTCTAACGCGTATTCCTTACACTTAGCGCGAAGTTCAAGAGGAGACATTTCATGGCGATTAAGACCTGTATTTTTAATAACTGCATGTTCGATTGGAAGGCCATGCGTATCCCAACCTGGAATATAACGCGTATAGTACCCCTGCATCGTTTTGTATTTCATAATCATGTCTTTCAATGTTTTGTTAAGAGCATGACCAATATGTAATTTACCATTTGCATAAGGAGGTCCATCATGAAGAATAAAAGGTTTTGCCCCTTCACGTTTTGCTAATCGTTTTCCATATACATCGTTATCTTGCCAAAATTGTAGAATTTCTGGTTCGCGTTTTGGCAAATTGCCACGCATTGGAAATTCTGTTTCAGGTAAATGAAGTGTTTTACCGTAGTCCATTCTAATTCTCCTTCTACTCATAAAAAAAGCATTCATCCCGCAAGGGACGAATGCTAATATCCGTGGTACCACCCTAATGATTTATGTTATGAAAGCCTATAACGTTCAAACGAATACGCTTGTCGATTACACCTCAAATACATAAACCGCTCGACACATATAACGGTGTTCACCGATGAAAGCTACTTACGATGTGAGGTTCTCAAGTTAAAGTATTCACATCTACATTCACCCTCATGTGCTCCAAAGTGATTCGTTCTTTTATTAGCTTCTTGGGCTCTCACTATCCCCAATTCGCTGCCAGCATCATAAAATAACCGTCTTTTTCTTAGCACAAATATTTTATATTTACCTTACTATTATAGTTAAAGCTATGCACATGGTCAAGAAATTTTTTCTAAACAATCGCCTTCCCATGTAATTGTTTATACCACCTAATTGTCTACTGTAATCCATTTCAGATTATAAGCCTTATTTGAAATTTATTCAGCCTTTATTCAAGGTTTATTTATTTTTTATTTGAGTTTTATTTTACTATCAAATAATATGTCGCACGAGCATATGTATTACTTGGCGTCGTTTCATCATAATCATAGGCAGAAACAATGACGATTACCTGTTGATTTTCAAAAACTAGTGGCTTTTTGTCAGATAGCGGAGCTTCCTTCTGCATTTTTGCCACCGCATCAAAAACTGGTGCCGTTACTATTAATATTTCATTTTCATATACCTGAATAGCTTTATAATCCTGTGAAAGCTTTACTTGAAATCTGCCTTGGTTTACACTGTCACCTCGACCAGTTACATGCGTCTTTGCATACATATGTTTAGCTCCTGTAATCTCAAATCCACCAGCTTCATTTGCTATATAGTGATAGGTTATAGGTAAAGCCGTTTCTTCGCTTTCGCCACCTTTAAATGGCGCTTTCACGAAAGCAAACGGCTTGCCAAAACGATTAAAATCGTCTAACTCACTCCGTTCATTTCGTTTAGCCATAAATTCGCCTATATTATAATGGGGCACCCAGGTTTCTGGTGTATCACCTGTATAAGTAGCAATTTTCCAATAACCTATAGCACCAACAATCGGTGTAAATACGACAATAGCTAACGCCAAAACAAGTTTAGATAACAGTGCAGTAATACCTACCCGGATTCGTAGCAGATAAATATTAAAGGCTAAGAACAACAGATTAATCATAAGTGGATATATCGCACTATATTGCTGAGAGGGTACCGTCCACTGTCGTTTTATGATGAACGCAATGGCAATACAGGTTAACACAATAAAAATGCTGAGTATCCACCAATGTTCTCGTGTAACTTTACCGGTATGAAAACTTAAAACAAATGCAATGTAAAACAAAGCTACATAAGGATAATACGACCACATAAATGCCATATCTGGTCGTACGCCTATGAGCATCTGGAACATATAAATAATAGCAAGTACACCCGCTAGCAAAGATAGTTTAGGTATTAACTTACCAAAGAGAGCTGTAAAAAAAGGACCGCCCACCGTTTCTTTCGGTGCAGGCATCGAAAAGGCCACCATCCAATAGACAAACCAAGCTAACCCCGTTGATACGCGGAATAAATAGTTATTACCAAACAAATTTAAACTAAAAATATTATTAATAAAGAATGTGATTAGGTAAATAATCCCATACACTAAAATCCCATAAGTAAACGCTATCAGTAATTGCCTAAATGCATTTACAATCTGCGGCACATATAACTCTTTATTAGTAAAATAATTCACTATGTTATATAAAAAGCTAAGCCCGAGTCCACAATATATGACATGTAAAATAGCTACATAATGCGTCGTAATATATACACCATACGTAATTGCACCTACAATAATAGCCATAATGCGGTGTATACGACCTTTTTCTCCATACATAAATAGCGCTATATTCATAAAAATATATACCATGATGTAATGAGCTGGTATAAATTCTTCAAGAATAAACGCCATGGCGCCTAATAACAAAATGAGAATCAACCCTTTATCTTGTGGTAAAGTTTTGACTAATGTTTTCATATTATCTCTTAGTTTAAACATAAGCCTCCTTATTACTAAAATATCTCAATTACTATAATTCTATCATATAGGAATAGCATAAATATTTCTACAGTAAAGGCTATGCGTACTAAAATAGCTAAATCAAATATATAAAAAAGAACAGCAATGCCGAGAGGTGTCGAGGAATGAAATGCATTGCTATTCTTTATAAAATATACAATTATTGGATTATACACAATTCTGTAGATGTCAAATTATATAAAATCTATTTATTTTACAGGGTAGAATCCACTTGGTTTTTCATTAAGGTTGATGATAATATTTTTCTTTTGGCTGTAATGATCAAGCATAACTTTATGCGTTTCACGGCCAATGCCAGACTGCTTGTATCCACCAAATGGTGCACCTGCTGGAATAGAATTATAAGTGTTAACCCATACTCGCCCCGTTTCAATGGCACGGGATACGCGAATAGCACGATTTATATCGCGAGTGAATACACCACCACCAAGGCCATAAATACTTTCATTTGCCATTTTAATAACTTCATCTTCGCTATGGAATTTAATAACTACTGCCACTGGGCCAAAAATTTCTTCTTGTGCTACACGCATATCATTGGTAACGTCTACAAGAAGTGTTGGACGAACGAAGCAACCTTTATCTAATCCATTTTCAGTAATACGAACGCCACCAGCTAGAACACGAGCACCTTCTGCCTTGCCAATTTCAACATAATCAAGAATCTTCTTAACTTGGCTTTCATACGCTTGTGCGCCCATTTGAACCCCGTCTTCCCAAGGAAGACCTACTGTTACCTTCTCAAAGCGTTTTGCCAAATCTTCTACAAATTTATCATAAATGGTATCCTGCACAAAAATACGGGAACCTGCACAGCATACCTGACCTTGATTAAACAAAATCCCTAATTGAGCTCCATCCATTGCCATTTCCCAGTCACAATCTTCAAAGAAGATATTAGCAGATTTACCGCCCAATTCTAGTGTAGCGGGAATTAATTTTTCAGAAGCCGCTTTATACACGTCAAGACCAACTTCGGTAGAACCAGTGAAGGCTAATTTATTAAACCCTGTATGATCAAGAATATATTGACCTGATTTAGAACCTTTACCTGTAACAATATTAACTACACCAGCTGGTAAGATATTTTTTAATATATCTGCAAGTTCTAATAAACTCAAAGAGGTATGACTAGATGGTTTCATCACAACTGTACACCCTGCTGCAAGAGCTGGCGCTAATTTCCAAGCTGCCATTAAGAATGGGAAGTTCCAAGGAATAACCTGCCCTACCACGCCAATTGGTTCATTTAAAACTAAAGACATTGTATTTTCGTCAAGAATAGTAGCAGAACCTTCTTCTGCACGAATAACACCAGCAAAATAACGGAAATGATCAGATGCCAGTGGAATGTCCACATTCATAGTTTCACGAAGGGGTTTACCATTATCATAGGTTTCTACTAGCGCCAAATGTTCTAAATGATCATCAATAGCATCCGCAATCTTCAAAAGATAGTCTGCACGTTCAATAGGAGATGTTTTTTTCCACGTTTCAAAGGCTTTTTGACCTGCCATAACAGCCATGTCAACATCTTCCTTCGTAGCTTCTGCACATTCTGCAAGAAATTGACCATTTGCAGGACTATAAGCTTTATACGTAGCTCCATCACTTGCGCCTACCCATTTATTATTAATTAATAAACCATATCGTTCTTTTAATTTTAACTCCATGTCAATACCTCCTAATTTTAAATATAGGTATATACGTTGAAAATAGTTTCGACTTCTACATCGAATATTTTCTATATATCTATCATACTTTATATATCGATTTTTTTCAATATAAAATGTTATGTATACAAAATACATAGTATAATAAAAGAAAACAAGCACCGATATTCATAAAAAATAGACATGATTAGTAACAAACTATGTTTGTTTCGACCCCAAAAGTTAGCTTTTTGGAGATTCGTTTACTAATCATGTCTATTTTGTAAAATATATAATAATTTTTATTTCTAATCTAAGCCGTCTTCTCATGTGCCAAGATAAAAACTGTAGATAGAATCATTATAAAACCAATAATATCGCTTACAAGAAATGTATTCCCCACTAACAACCAACTGAAAAATGCTGCTGATATGGGTTCTACTGAGGATAATATAGAGCCCTTTACAGCCCCAATACGACGCACGCCTTCTAAATATATATTAAAAGATACAATGGTGCCTAAAAAGATAAGGCAAAACATACCCATATACGTCCATGTATCCCAAAATCCTGGTATATAAAGCGGATGCCATAATAAAGACGCAACAATAGCACCTGCTAACATCCCAAGACCTACGATAGGCCCCGATCCATATTTTCTAAGTAACGGAACGGGTTGCGCGCTATAAATGGCAACGGCTATAGCGGATAAGACGCCCCAAAAGATAACGGGTCCATCAATAGCCGCCAGTGAAAATTTGCCTTTCATAGCGATAAGAAAGGTCCCTACCATTGCTAAAATAACACTAAGCGTTTCATTAATAGTGGGCCGTTTATGATGCATTCCGAACATATAAATAATGAGTAAGGCAGGGGCTAAATATTGTAAAACGGTAGCAATACCGGCACCGGCATAAAAAATTGTTTTAAAATAAGAATACTGGCAGAGTGCCATGCCTAATACGCCAAATATAAGAAGACGAACAACATCATATCCATCACTAAAAATCTTTAATGTAGCACTAGGGTTGCGCATCAAACAATAACCTACTGTGATTATGCTTGCAACTAGCATGCGTACGGTTACTAGCCACTCCGCATCAATCCCTCGATATTGTTGTAAAAACTGTGCAGCCGTCCCGGACAACCCCCATAATAAACCACCAGCTACCGTTAAAAACATCCCAATAGCTATATCTCGATTCAACAAATCACCGCCCAAACTACCATCTATAATGTAACCTATCATGAAGGAATCACTAAATTTTAGTGAAATCTTTGTATTTTATCTAACTTTTCACTATATATTTTAGTATAGTCATATACAATTAACAAGTTTTAGTACAATCAGATTAATTCACCTACCCCGTGTAACTAGAGAATTAGTCATGCCTATGCGACAGTACAGAAAAAAGAGGTTGATGCTACATTGACGCCTCAACCTCTTAATTGCTATTTCTGCCACGATTAACATACACGCGCATACGCTAGTGCTAATCACGACCTAATACAGTCTTATTTATTCTTCTTCGAGTACAAAACCTGCCATAATCGCTTCCGCTTCTTTATGCGGAACTTCTTCGTAACTACTAAACTCCATATTAAATACGCCCTGACCTTGTGTTAAGGAGCGTAATGTTGTTACATAACCTTCCATTTCTACAAGAGGTACCTGTGCTTTAATACAAGTAATACCTACGCGTTCCGTTTGTTCCATTCCAAGCACACGGCCGCGACGACTGTTTAAATCGCCCATAATATCACCCATGTAGCTTTCAGGAGCAAATACATTTACATCATATACGGGTTCAAGTAAGCATGGTTTTGCATCTGGCACGCCTTTTTTGAGGGCTTGTGCGGCAGCTACTTTGAATGCAAGTTCAGAGGAGTCCACAGAATGATAGGAACCATCTTGCAATGTCACTTTTACATTAATCATCGGATACCCAGCAATAAGACCTTTTTGCAAGGTTTCACGGGCACCTTTTTCAACGGCAGGAATATATTGGCGAGGTACGGCACCGCCAAAAATATCATCAACAAATTCAAATTCATTGCCATCGAACAATGGCTCAATTTTAATTTTAACATGACCATACTGACCATGACCACCACTCTGTTTTTTATGTTTCCCTTCTACCTCTACTGTGCCACGAATAGTTTCTCTATAAGGAATATATGGTTTTTCAATTCTACCTTTGACACCATACTTGCGTTCCATTTTTGTCATAATATGTTCTAAATGTACATCACCCATACATTTAACTTGTAATTGACGACCTTCAATATCTTTTGTAACGATACAAGATGGATCTTCTTCCGCAATTTTAAATAGTGCAGCTGCTAATTTTTCATCTTCACCTTTTTTATCTGGCAGCATCGCTACAGTATGCAATGGTTGTGGAAAACGAACTGGAGGGAATACCACTTTATAAGCTGCCGTAGCAAAAGTGTCACTTGTTTTTGTAACCGCTAATTTCGGAATAACAACAATATCACCGGCTTTTACACTCGTTACAGGTACCTGCTGTTTACCAATAAGCGTAAACATTTTGCTCCACTTTTCTTCTACCTTTTGATTCATATTTAGAAGCTTATCGCCTTCTTTTAATTCACCAGATATAACACGCACAAAACTTAATTTGCCTGCAAATGGGTCCATCAATGTTTTAAATACAAAACCTGTGAAAGGCCGATCCGCCGTAACAATTTTTTCGGCATGCATATCTGGGTCTTCTGCCATCACAACTTGTTTAGATGCATCTGGCATATAGCGAATCATGCGGTCTAACACTTGATCCATACCAAGATTAGAGCCTGCGGAACCGCACATAACTGGACATACTCGTCCTGTCAACATACCTTCGCGAAGGCCTTGTCGAATTTCTTCTAACGATAATTCCTGCCCATCTAAATATTTTTCTAATAATTCATCATTGCCTTCTGCCGCTGCTTCTATTGTCATTTCACGAATTTCAGCAACTTTATCGGTTAATTCAGCTGGTACATCCACTTCTTTAGGTTGCCCATTTTCATAAACAATAGCAATTCCTTTTGCTACGTCTACAACGCCTTTAAAATCTGGCCCTTCACCTATTGGAATCTGAAGCGGCATAATCGCTTTGCCGAAAACTTCACGCATTTTTTCTAGGGTACCGAAGAAATCTGCTTCCGGTAAATCCATTTTATTAATGAACGCCATGCGAGGCATCTGCAATTCGACGCCGTAATCCCATGCGCGAATCGTCTCCATTTCTACCCCGGTAGTCGCAGAAAGTACCATGAGCATACCATCACTAGCACGCAAGGCTGAACGGACTTCACCACAAAATTCAGAATACCCTGGTGTGTCAAGGAAGTTAATTTTGTACCCCTTCCATTCACAAGGCGCAATCCCCATTTGGATAGTGACATTACGTTTGATTTCCTCTGGTTCAAAATCCATAATATGTTTATTGTCTTGACCTTTACCAACAGAAGAAACGGCTCCACATGCAAGTAATAGAGATTCTATTACTGCCGTTTTGCCCGCCCCATCATGAGAAACCACCGCAACATTTCTAATTTGATCGCTATTATAGTCTTTCACGTGAATCGCCTCCTCAAAGCGCAAACGACAATTAATTTGATTAAAATATTCTACTTATAGATATAAAACTCCTTCTTGTAATGCAAATTAATTATGATTTTTTATCATCCACAACCATTATCGTAGTTAAACCGTTTATAGGCATGAAAAAAGGCCCTAACGTTTAAATAACATCAGCGCCATTTCTCAATTTTTATTAATTAGTCAACAGTTCTCTTTGCAAAATGCTTAGAATTTCCTTGTTGTGCCCAGCCTACCGTATCGCCAACAGACATAACACGGCTTGTTAAACACCCTTTACATTGATCAGGAGAATCATCAATACAAGGCTTATTATCATATAGCTGATATTTTGCACGATGTTCTGCCACAGTAATAATAGGCATTAAAATATTCGCGCCAGCAGCTAATCCCTTTTCACGCCCTAAAGGGTCAAGAGCCTGTAATGCCGTAGTGGCAGCTATATTTACATCTTTCAAAAACAACCGTGTCAAAGCAATCATTTTAAGGCCTAATTGAATACGACGAACAATACCTGCAGGCGAATCAATCCCCATCGCCAACGCTTCTTGCCCTAACGGTGTATCGTGATGCACCACATAAGGCCCCATCCCTATCATATCAATATCCATATCACGATAGAAAAGAATATCCTGCACCAAATCCTCTTCTGTCTGACCTGGAAGTCCAATCATAACACCAGTTCCCACTTGAAATCCTACTTTACGCAGTGACTTTAAACAATTTACCCGCGTATCAAAAGAATGCGTTTCATCTTTGGGATGAATAGTTTCATATAGCTTACGGTTCGTCGTTTCAATACGAAGCAAATATCGTTTAGCGCCAGCTTCTACCATACGCCGATACGTATCTTCTGTTTGTTCACCTACACAAATCGTTTGCCCTAACGCCCCATTGCCAATTTTATTAATATCTGTAATCAGTTGTATTACATACTCAATAAAAGCAGGATCTTTACGCTCCCCAGATTGCAATGTGACAGAACCATACTCATGATCATAGGCCCACTGTGCCATCTCCAACACATCTTCATAAGACATATCAAACCGTTCTGTTTTATCATTATCACGGCGAATCCCGCAATAATTACAATTCTTAATACAACGATTGGAAAATTCAATGAGTCCGCGATAATAAGCAATACGATCAACAAACTTGCTTTTTACTTCATAAGCACGTTTGTAAATTTGCTGCAAACTATCTTCATCTGTTATTTTCATCATATACAGAAGTTCCTCTTCTGTAATCCATTCATCACCTAATAGGTCTTTGGATAATATATTCTTTAAAATGATATCATTCATAGTTATCCTTATTTCACAATTCTATCATATACATTAATGTCGAATTTTGCTCCCTACATATGATACTAAAAGCAATAGCCTAAAGGCTATTGCTTTTTATATTCTAATACAATAGATTTCTTAATAGACTTTGGAATGTCTGTCATCAACTTAAACCCATCTAGCTCTGTTGGCAATTCCGCTAGGGTTTTAATTTGATGCGCTAATACATAATGCACAAAACGGCCACGCATTTGCTTTGAAGATGTACTAAGTTGTTTCCATTGCTCATTCCGATATTCTTGGAACTCCACGGACACCATACAAGGATGTTGTACCAATTTACTATATTCCTGCGAAGCTATATTTAAAATCCAGTCTTCGTTTGCAAAATACGTGTTGACTGCATCAGCCCAAAATTCATACAAATTCGTCTTTTCAGCTTTAAAAATAGAATCTACCAAATCTAATCGATAATCCTTAATAGGGCTTAAGGGCTCCACGATGCCATAAAGACCCGATAATATAACAAGGTGTTCTGCACCATAAGATTTGCCTGCGTCAGATAAGCCTTGCCAATCTAGATTTTTAAAAGCTAGGCCAGAATAGCTTTCCACAGCACAACCCGCTAGTTCATTATCGTAGTTAGCAAAAAAAGCTTTTACTTCTTCTGCTTTATCAGGCTTAATCTTTTCCGCTTTAGCAATTTCCATGACTGATAAACTATTCATTTTGTCTATCAACGTGGAGGTCAATTTTTCATTAAATACAGATTGTACGGCCGTCCCTGCAATTACCTTCGTCTTGCTTGGTGACATAATAATTTTCATCTATATAATTCCTCTAGTTACCTAATTACTGCAGTTTGCACAGTAAATGTCTAGTTAGTATTAGCTAGTATCAACTAGTATTAGTTAGCCTTAGTTTTACGCTTTTTTGCTAATTCAACTTGATGTTTGCCTTCTTTTGTTTGAGCAAATTCCTTTTCATCCCAAGTCATCATTGGTATCGCAAGAGTATGGGCAGCTTTCTTTTCTTGGCAAAGTGCAATACACTCTTTTAAATAAGGAGAGTTTACACTAGCAAGATCACAAACGAGTACGCAATGGCGACCTTTAAGTTCTGCACCTTCGTAAGATAAACTTTTACCATCAAATAAAATTTCAGCAAACTGTAAACGGTCGGCACTCACATCCTCAATGCGTTCATACACCAAGTGTTTCATAAGGGTGCGAACAGGAGTGACTGCATCAGCAGCACCTACAAGACCTTCTGGCTGTACATAAATAAATACGGTTTTGCAACGTTTATCTGTACGATGGTTGCGAAGGGCATGTTCCAAAGCACCAAAATGTAAAAAACTTTGCCAAGGATCATCTGTACGAGTTTCAAACACATCGATAATACTGCCATCTTCATCTGCTGTTAACCGGCCTAATAATTGTTCAGAAACTTCTAACATTACTTCATTGTAATCAGATTTTAACTCTGCCATGATAGCTCCTTTAATCTATGAAAATCAAACTGTTAAATTGAAATTAATTTCTACTATCGCTAATAGAAAATCAGCGATTATATTCCCTATTGTATATAGGAACATTCGAATTGTCTAGCATTCATCTATTGTAAAACCCTAGCGTAACAACTAATTCAAACGCTAACATGCTAACCAACTATAAGCAAATATACATTCATTCCTGTAACAATAATACCGATGCTCCACAGCACAATTTGCGTACTGCGTTTATTTTTATAAATGCCCATTACCTTTTGGCTACCTGTTAAATATAATTGCAAGAAAATAGTAATCGGTAACTGCATACTAAGGAACATCTGTGATAATAATAATGCGGTAAAAGAATCTTCGATAAAGTAAATTAATACTAATGCAGGTACATACGTTAAAAATAAGCCTACCCGACTGTGAAAGTCTTTCATATCGTAAGACTCTCCGAACATACCAGCAAATATACTGGCTCCTGCCATGCCTGCAGTAGCAGAAGAAGCAAAACCAGCAAATAACAATGCCAACGCGAAGATTGTACCTGCCGAAGGCCCTATCAACGGTACTAATAGCTCTTTTGCTTGTTCTAACTCCGTCACTTCATAACCATGTACATAAAAAGTGGCTGCTGCCAAAATAATCATTGCTGAATTGATAGCCCAACCAATTCCCATGGAAAATAAAGTATCTAAAAACTCATAACGAAGCTGTTTTCGCATAACCTCCGGTTCTTCTAAATTAAAATGACGACTTTGAATAATTTCAGAATGCAAAAATAAGTTATGCGGCATAATAACAGCCCCTAAAATACTCAAAATAACGAACATAGAGTTAGGCGGTTCACTTATTTTCACCCAACCTACTGCAGCAGCCGACCAATTTACATCAACCATCCACAATTCTGCTAAATATGCAAAAGCGATAAGAGATACAAAGCCTGCAATGATCTTTTCAAATTTTAAATAGGAATTTGTCACTAACATAGCCGTGCAAACAATCGCAGTTAATATAGCGCCTACGGGAATGGGAATATTAAATAGCATCTGTAATGCAATAGCCGAACCAATTAGTTCTGCTAACGTCGTAGCTGCCGCTGCAATGCCTGCCGTACTCAACAAAAAATAGGCCCATCCCCGTGGCAAATGGTCATAGGCACATTCTGATAGACATCGCCCTGTGACAATCCCTAAGTGAGCCACGTTGTGTTGCAATAAAATCAACATAATCGTCGACAACGTTACGACCCATAGTAATTCATAACCAAATGATGCCCCAGCCGCAAGATTTGCTGCCCAGTTACCAGGATCGATAAAACCTACCGTTACAATTAATCCCGGCCCAATATATTTAAAGACTTCACTTACTTCTTTGCCCTGTTGATGCATCGTCATAAGCTGTCGCTTTATGTAGGAAAGCATAAAACCCCTTTCTCTGTGCTACTTAACACTACTGTATCTCCTACCTACTAGATACTAGTTTTATTTTATTATTAATCGTGTAAGCATTTACTCAGTTACTTATCGATTATCCACGTTCTCTGGATATAAGTCATGTTGTGCCAAGCGTGACCAGGCAACTTCTTCCCACGGAGTTCCCTTCTTGCCGTAATTACAATAGGGGTCAATAGAAATACCACCTCGCGGTGTAAACTTACCCCACACTTCAATATATTTAGGATCCATCAATTTCACGAGGTCATTCATGATAATATTTACACAATCTTCATGAAAGTCGCCATGATTGCGAAAACTAAACAAATAGAGTTTCAAACTTTTACTTTCTACCATATTCACATTTGGCACATACGAGATATAAATCGTTGCAAAATCGGGTTGTCCCGTCATCGGGCATAAGCTAGTAAATTCAGGGCAATTAAATTTTACAAAGTAATCACGATCTTGGTGTTTATTCACAAATGTTTCTAACACCTCCGGCGCATAATCATCTTTATAAATAGTACCCTGACTTCCCAATTGTGTCACGCCTTTTAATTCTTCTTTATTGCGACCTACTGCCATACTACCTCCTATTAATGCCCTTTATGCTTATGTCCACAACCACATCCATGGTGTGCATTCTCATGCTCATGATTACAATGGTGATGTTCATGTGACTCGTGATGACGTCCACAATGGCAATCGTGTTCTAAGTCTCCTATGAATTGGCTATTTTCGGTATTTTCAAACTCAAATATCAATTCAGATAAACGTTTCACTTCTGTAGCCAATGCCTCTTTATATTCTTCATACACATTGTTCATATAGGCAATGACATTCTGTTCGTCTTCTGGTGTTTTAGAGTCTGCATAATTGGCAAGTAACGCATTGGCTTCTAGTAAATAGGAAAAGCCATCTTCTTTTGTCATATCCCCCGTATCGGCGCAAATAATAACTACGTCTGAAAACTTCTGCATCATATCACTTAACTGTTCATGTTGAACAAATGCCTCATCATAATCATTGAAGTGTTCCCAAGCTTCAGAAAATTCTTCTTCAAAAGCCATATCAAATAATATGTCAGTTGCAACTTTTTCAATCGTATCGCTTTCGCGTTCACGCAAAGACATGAGTTCAGTATAAAGTACATCTGAAATTTCTAACGTAATTTTCTTCATTTCTTAAACTCCTTATCCATGAAATCTGAAACTAACAAACAGCTAATTATAATAAAACTGTCCATTATATCTATATGTACGAACTACACGTTCTTATTCATAAAATAGGAACTTTATGTTCATAAAAATAGGTAAATCGATATTCATAAATGTATTATATCATAGTTATATATATATGCGTAAATAGTGCTTTTTTATTGACATGTATGAGGTCAAGTGATATGATATTTTAGTACTGTCTTATGTACAAGTTTTATTTTTATTTTATGAGGTGATAATCACATGGCAACGAGAAGAGAAGCACGATTCAAACTATGTCGCCGTTTTGGTGTGAACGTATTCGGTCATTCCAAAGCCTTGAAACGTGTAAAAAAGGACCAACGTCAGAAAAAAATGTCTGAATATGGTACTCAATTATTAGAAAAACAAAAAGTTAAAGCTTACTATAACTTACTTGAACGTCAGTTCGTACGTTATTATGATAAAGCGAAGAAAATGCAAGGCGTAACAGGTCAAAACATGTTAATCCTTTTGGAATGCCGTCTTGACAACTTGGTTTACCGTATTGGTTTTGGTAACTCCATCCGTCAAGCTCGCCAGATGGTTAACCATGGTCATGTTCTAGTTAACGGCCGTCGCGTAGACATCCCTTCTTACCAATGTAAAGTAGGCGATGTTATCGAACTTCGCGAAGCATCTCGTGAAAACGAAATGTTCAAAACAAACTTCCAGGAACTTCGTTCTTTTGAACTTCCTTACATTGAAAAAGATCTTGAAGCATTCAAAGGCACTTTAACTCGCCTTCCACAACGTGAAGAATTGCCAATCGAAGTTAACGAAACACTTATCGTCGAATTGTACAGCAAATAATAAGATTATTAAAAAAGGAAACCTTTGGGTTTCCTTTTTTTTGTATTATAAAAGAGTGCTAACAACATATTGTCAGCACTCTTTTTTCAGTTATCCCCAAATCTTCTCAGCATATTCTTTAATCATACGAATTTTTGCCCACTGTTGTTCTTCTGTCAAATCATTCCCCTCTTCTGTAGAAGCAAAACCACATTGCGGACTCAAACAAAGTTGTTCTTTTGGCACATACAAGGTTGCTTCTTCTACACGAGCAGCTACATCTTCAAAATTTTCTAACTCTGGAAATTTTGACGTTACAAGACCAAGTACAACCTGTTGATTTTTAATATGTTTAAGTGGTGTAAACCCACCTGCGCGATCAGAATCATATTCTAAGAAAAAACCGTCTACATTACAATGACCAAACAATGTTTCTGCAATAACATCATACCCCCCCGAAGAGAACCAAGTGGAACGGAAGTTACCACGGCAAATATGCATCGTAATCTGCATATCAGCAGGCTTTGCTTCAAGAGCTAAGTTAATCATTTTTACATAATTCTCAGCAATGTTATTTAAATCAAGACCACGTTCTGCATAGGCTTTTCGCTTTTCTGCATCACAGAATTCACCCCAAGACGTGTCATCTAGTTGCAAGTAACGACACCCTGCTGCATAAAAAGCTTTAATTGCCTCTTGATATGCCAATGCAATATCGCGATATAAATCTTCTTCATTTTTATAAAGATCAATCGCTTTATAATTTTCTTCACGTACACAACAAATTAAATGCAACATAGAGGGAGATGGGATTGTCATTTTAGCTACCGCATCCCCAGCTATCGATTTTAAATACTCAAAATCTTTCACAAACGGATGGTTCCCAAATCCAATTTTATCATCAATAACAACCGTTGCCGCTTTAGGATCATGGGTCTTAAATTTTACAGACCATTGAGCTGCCGCTACTTTATTAACACCCTCTAAATTTTCTAAGAAATCTAAATGCCAATAGGTACGGCGAAATTCCCCATCTGTAACAGCCACTAGACCATTTTCTTTTTCCAGTTCTATTAATTTAGCAATTTCTACATCTTCAATTTTTCGTAATTCCTCTGCACTAATCTTACCGGCTTCAAAATCACGACGGGCTTGATGAATGCTAGCAGGACGTAAAAAACTCCCTACTACATCATGACGAAATGGGGCTACTGTTCTCTGACTCATAATTTTCCTCTTTCTCTCCAATAATTACAAAATAAAAAAGCTCTTTGCAGAGCTAGTATTTAATCATACATTTGTCTATTTATAGTATACGTATTTCGCCTGTATATTTCAATAAAAGCACTATACATAGAACTTATAACTATCTATATAGAGAGCATATAACAAACTAAATATATGAATCGTATTCACCTTACAAAAGAATCATTACATATAACAAAAAGTAGCCTTCATAACACAAAGGCTACTTTTAGTTTTCTTCGCATATACTCGTCATATATGCCACACCGCTCATACGGTGTTCTTTTATATTCATTTGAAACCCATATTAAATTGTATACACATCAAATAATTCATATTCTATTTGTAAGTCTAAATTTAATCTTTATCAAAAGTAATTAAAAATCTATAAGAAATCTTTTTTATTGTACCAAATCTTGTTACTTGCTGCGTCTTAGAGCTTCTTCTGTATCTAAAGTAATTGTTCCATCAGATAAAACATAACATGGAATGCCAATACCACCTTGGGCTTTGACTTCTTCAAAAATTACTGTTTCTTTATCACGAATTTTTAAAAACTCCTTTAAATACACAATATTATCGTTAAAGTCACGATATTCTATATCAACTTTAGCATCTGAAAAAGCTTTTAGTGCGTCAACAGTATCAATACAAGATTTGATACCATACATCGTTGGCATTGGACTCACCTCTTTCTGGTTTTCTACTAGAACATAACGTACTGCATTTCTGTGACAACAAAGCTTCCAATTCCCTTTGTCGCCTTGTATGACTGTATATGAAATTGCCACCAGCCATTACATTTATTGTTCTATCTACGCTTTTCTCTTCTCACCTATATATTACCACTGGACATAAGTTTTGCCAAGATACTATATATTTAACTTAACTACTATATATAGAGATACATCGATTATTTTATAATAATCACTATATATAGTAGTTTTTATTCCTAGATTTACAGATAATTTTATATTTTTCTAATAAACAACAAAAGGCTAGCGCTATGGCGCTAGCCTTTTGTATAACTACTTAGAATTTATAGCATAATAACTAAACTTCTAGATAGGTTTTATTTGAATGCATCACAAAGTTGGTTGAATATAGTTGCATCAGGTTTAACTACATCATGCACAAGGGCACGATCAAGTTTGTAGTTGTTAGCCGCTTCAAGAGAGCGTTCAAAGGAAAGTTTTGTTTTATCTTCATAGATTAAACCAGTTACAAGCCCCTGTTTTTCATTAAGAACACGGGTCGCCATTTCACGGTTAGTTGGATCATAACCTGCTACATCAGCTAAAGAAGATAGATTTTCTTTGAACCAATCATAACTATTGCGTTTATTGTAAGTTACACATGGGCTAAATACGTTAATAAAGGAGAAACCTTCATGATCCATACCAAGTTTAATCAATTCCACAAGTTCTTTAGCATTTGTGCAATAAGACTGTGCTACAAAAGTAGCTCCAGCAGCAATAGCTGTTTCACAAATTGGTAGTGGACTTTCAAAGCTCCCATGTGGAGATGTTTTCGTAACAAAACCAACATCAGAACGAGGGGAAGTTTGCCCCTTAGTTAAACCATATACATGGTTATCCATTACGATATACGTAAGATTAACATTACGTTTAAAAGCATGCATTGTGTGCCCCATACCGATAGCGAACGCATCACCATCGCCAGAGCAACAAATAACATTTAAATCCTCATTTGCTAGTTTTACGCCCTGTGCATAAGGAAGTGCACGACCATGAGTTGTATGTGCACCATATGCATAAAAGTAACCACCAATACGGCTCGAACAACCGATACCAGAAATTACTGCTAATTTTTCAGCAGGAATTTCCTTTTGAGCTACTGCTGTTGCAATAGCCGATTGAATCCCATAGTGACCACAACCTGGGCACCAGTTAGGACGAATATCATTTCTATAATCATTTGCATTAGCCATCTTATAATACCTCCTTGATTGCCGCTTTCACATAAGATTTTGTGAATGGATTGCCATCGTATTTTAAGCAGCTAGAGATTTTCTCTTTATCTGGCATATGAATACGGAACATGTCAGCTAGCTGAGCTGTTTTGTTCTGTTCAACGATAACAACTTTCTTAGCTTTCTCATAGAAAGGCATTAATGATTTTGCAGGGAATGGTTTAATTAAACGAAGCTGTAAATGGTTAACTTTCACACCTTCTGCATCGAATTCAGCAACAGCTTCTTCAATAGCACCACGGCTAGAAGCAATGCCAATTACAAGAACATCCGCTTCATCATATTTTGCATTGTTTAAGAAGGCTTCGTAATTATCCTCTACCGTTTCTAATTTTCTGAAACGTTTGTCCGTCTGGCTAACATGCATAGTAGGCGCCTCTGCTGGTTTACCTTCTTCATTATGTTCTAACCCCGTGGATAAGAATAGGCCATTTTTCATACCAGGAATGGTACGAGGAGAAATACCATCTTCTGTCAATTCAAAACGTTTGAAGTATTTATTCTTTTCAAGTTCAGGAAGGTCTGCTTCATTCATCATTTTACCGCGTTTAATTGGAATACGGTTCATGTCAAAAGTAGGCACAGACTGTTTATTCAAGCCCTGTTGTAAGTCAGGCATAAAAATTACTGGACACTGATATTCTTCTGCTAAGTTGAATGCTTTCTGGATTTCATAGAAACATTCTTCAATGCTTGTAGGCGAAATTACGATATTAGAGTAATCACCATGTGCATTGTGGCAAGCGGCATTGATATCAGAATGTTCTACTTTTGTAGCCATACCAGTAGATGGACCAGAGCGCTGAACGTCAATAACAACCATTGGAAGTTCTGCCATGGATGCCATAGACAAGGATTCTGCCATCAAGGAAAGACCAGGACCAGAAGTACAAGTAAAGCCACGAACACCAGCATATACACCGCCCATAGCTGTCATGCAAGCTGCAATTTCGTCTTCGGTTTGTACAACACGTGCGCCTAATTTATCCATATGTTTAATCATATATTCCATTACTTCAGAGGCTGGTGTAATAGGGTAAGAAGCCATAAAGCGAGAACCGGCTGCAATGGCACCAAGTGCACAAGCTTCATTCCCCAATAAGAACATCTGATCTTTAGGTTCAGTTTCAGGAAGGGTATCGATTTCACGATCACCTTTCTTTTCCATTACTAGATCAAAGCCATCCTGGAATGCCTGTAAATTCTTATCTACCACGTCCTGCGATTTTTTAGCAAATTTAGCTGCAATGGCTTCTTTAAAAGCATTTGTTGGGAATCCCAATAAAGCAACGGACATACCAAGTGCAACGATATTACGCATCAACAAAGAACCTTGTTTTAAAGCAGTTTCGGAGATTGGCAAAGATAAGCAAGTAACATCAGTACCTTCAAATTTAGAGAAGTCTGGTTCTACTTTAGCATCACAAATGATATAACCACCTGGACGCACTTCACCACCATGCATATCTACAGTTTCCTGATCTAGGCAAAGTAAGAAGTCTACACCTTCACCAATAGACATCACCTGGTTTAATGCAATGCGTAGAGCAAAGGTAGTGTGACCACCTTTAATACGAGATGCAAATAAACGTTGGCTGTATAAAGAATAACCTTGTTTTGCAAGGATGGTTGCCATGATTTCGCCACAGCTTTCGATACCTTCACCTTGCTGTCCGCCCATTTTCCAGATAAAATCTTTTCGTTGTTGCAAGATATTCACCCTCCTTAGGATTAAAAATTGGCACTATAACATAGTATGGAATCACGTGTGTCACCAAACAAACGTGGATAAAATAAGAGTTTATTCTTATTATAGAGATTTATCTATAATTCCATACATCTTCCAATTTCATTACCTAAATTTTATCATGTTTCTTTGTAATTCTCAAACGTAACTCTTTTTCCACTTTTAAAATTTATACCAAAAAATCATAAGATTTGCCTTTGGATTCTATAGGATTTATATTTTTTTAAAATCATAATAAAAAGGTAGTTACCGTATAATAACTACCTTTTAAATCTATTGGTAAATATATATGTCCCTATTTTGAGTATTATCTATAGATATTTTCTATTAAAACACCCTCTCCTATCTGAATTTGAAAATACCTTTCATTTCTATGATGATTTTAAAATATACTTTCTCATTATAAATGACTATTTGATATATCCTTAAACCCGGCCATCTATTGTGCAAATTCTATTATATCAACAAATCTTATCTTGCTCCGCAAGTTGCAATGCAGTTTGTAAGTCTGCTTCATTAAAAAAAATCTCCTCTAGGCAAAGACCTTGAGCTGGCGCTGTTTTCCCTATAACACGCCTATCTTTAGCCGCTAAAAATGTGGGAATTTGTTCCGCTCGTTTACGTCCTAAGCCTACATCTACCAAAAGCCCTGCAATGTTGCGCACCATATGATAAAGAAAACCATCTCCAAACACCTGAATGCGGATACATTGATTTTGCTCTTGTATCACGATTTTATAGATAGTTTTCAATGGATCTGCTGGCGTAGAGTTTGTACCTTTTAAAGTAGTAAAATCATGTTGCCCTTCCAAATATTTCGCAGCCATGCACATAGCAGCTATATTTAATGGCTTTTTCACATGCCAATGAAACCGCATATGCAAAGGATCTTCTATAGGCCGATTATAAATAGTATAAACATATTCCTTACCCACTATATTCCACCGTGGCTTCCAATCTAGTGGAATCTCCTCTGCTCGTGTAATCACAATATAGCTAGGGATATGAGCAATTAAAGCCTTTGTTAGGTTCTCTGTAGGTATAGTACTTTCTGTTTTAAAGGTAATCACCTGAAACCGCGCATGTACCCCCGCATCCGTACGGGATGCACCATAAATAGAAATAGGCTCATTACACACTCGTGAAAGAGCCCGTTCTAATTCACCTTGTACCGTTATACCTTTTGGTTGGCGTTGATAGCCTGAGATGGTTGTACCATCATAAGCCACAATGAGGCGAATGTTTCTCATCAATTTCTCCTCTAAATTTTAACAAAAGTATAATCGCCTATCAAAACATTCCAACGTCTCCATTACGGTGCTGTTAATTCAAAAGAAAACGCATAGAGGCTAGCAATAATGTTACGATTATGACAATACCAATGCCAAGACTATCGCGCCACGTGTAAGCTAGTTCTTTCATACGTGTGCGATTTTCACCACCGCGATAACATCGTGCTTCCATAGCTGTGGCCAGTTCATCGGCACGTCTAAACGCACTAATAAAAAGTGGCACTAGTAGCGGCACCATATTTCTAGCACGTTTTACTAAACTGCCCGTTGTAAAATCGGCACCACGTGCTTCTTGTGCTTTCATAATGCGGTCTGTTTCTTCGAGTAACGTTGGAATAAAACGAAGTGCTATAGTCATCATCATAGCCAGTTCATGAGCCGGCACACCTACGCGTTTAAAAGGATTCAGTAAATGTTCGATACCATCAGTTAAACGAATAGGTGATGTAGTATAGGTCAACAACGAAGAAAATAAAATTAAGAAAATTAAGCGTGCCGCCATCAGGCTACCCATGTGAAGCCCTTCTTTAGAAATACGAATGAAATTATATTCCCAAAGTGTTTCTCCAGGTGTTGTAAATACATGAATTGCCAATGTAAAGACTATAATAATCCACAATGGCTTTATCGCCTTCCATAACAATGAAACAGGCAAACGCGTAATCCCGATAGTAAAGAATGTAAATGCAGCTACCACTCCATAAGCAGGGATACTTTCTGCTAGAAAAATAGCAAAAATAAATATAGTCGTGCAAATAATTTTTGCCCGTGGATCCATATGATGTAAAAAAGATTCACCAGGGAAGTATTGACCTAATGTAATGTTCTTAAGCATTAATCTCCCCCCTTTTTTACCGTTTCATAAATCGCTTGTGCTGCATCTGCTACTGAAATAGCTGCTTGAGATACAGGAATCCCTTTCTCTTTTAGCACCGCTAATGTTGCGGAAACTGGTGGTACATCCACACCTACAGCTTTTAGTTCTTCTTGCTTATTCATGAATATATCAAGGGGACTTCCATCAATCTGTATATTCCCTTTGCTAATAACGATAAGTCGATTAGCCATGCGTGAAATATCTTCCATATTATGTGATACAAGGACTACTGTGACGCCTTGCTCTTTATGCAATTTAATAATTTGCTCAAAAATTTCTTCACGTCCAAACGGATCGAGTCCTGCAGAAGGTTCATCTAATACTAGATAGTCTGGTTTTAATGCAATAACACCTGCAATAGCAACGCGGCGCATTTGTCCTCCCGATAAATGGAAGGGGGAACGGTCTTTATAGGTTTCATAATCGAGACCCACAAATTCCATCGCCTCTTTGACACGTTTTTTTATTTCCGTTTCATCACATCCCAAATTGGCTGGACCAAAAGCGATATCTTTGGCAATAGTTTCTTCAAATAGCTGGTGTTCAGGGTATTGGAATACCATCCCTACCTTGCGCCGCATGAGTTTTGCTTCCTCTGTTTTTAAAGAAAGATCCACCCTATTTACAGTAACGACGCCTGTCGTAGGATGTAATAACCCATTTAAATGCTGTACAAGGGTAGATTTTCCTGAACCCGTATGTCCAATAATTCCAACAAATTCCCCTTCGTTAATCGTTAAAGATACGTCTTTTAGAGCCGTTTTTTCATACGCCGTCCCAACTCCATACACGTAGGATATATTATCTAATACAATCGGCATAATGCGTCTCCTAAACTTTCATTCGTAATAATATTATCTGGTAAATCAAGACCTTTTTGGCGAAGGAGTAATGCCACTTCTGCAGAAACAGGTACATCAAGACCTAGCTGTTTAAGTTTTTCCACTTGGCTAAATAGTTCAACTGGTGTACCCGTATCAATAACCTTTCCGTTTTTCATTACGATAATACGATCTGCACGTACCGCTTCTTCCATAAAATGTGTGATATAAACGACAGTAATGCCTTCTGTTTTATTTAAATGACAAACCGTTTCTAATACTTCACTACGCCCTCTAGGGTCAAGCATGGCTGTCGGTTCATCCAACACTATACAAGCTGGCTTCATCGCTAACACGCCGGCAATACCAATGCGTTGTTTCTGTCCACCTGACAATAAATGCGGCGCATGTAAAGCGTATTCCGACATATTAACAGCTGCCAAAGCTTCATCAACACGGCGGCGAATTTCCTTTGGTTCCACCCCTAAGTTTTCAGGACCAAAAGCCACATCTTCTTCCACAATAGCCGCTACAATCTGATTATCTGGATTTTGGAATACCATGCCCACGTGTTGGCGAATATTCCACAATTGACTATCCTCTAGGGTATCCATCCCAAGAACTTCACATTTACCACTGCTAGGTTGTAATAACACATTAAAATGTTTGCACAATGTGCTTTTACCACTACCATTAGTCCCGATGATAGCTACAAATTCACCTTTATTAATAGTTAAACTTATATTATCTAGGGCTTTGACTTCATTGCCATTCTCATCTTCATACACATGTGAAAGTTGCTCAACCACAATCATGGGTTCCACTTTTGTTTCTAAATCATCGCCTGATGATTTTATCGTCATGTTCATAAATTCCTCGTATTCTAGTTAAGTCTCCGTCAGCAAACGTGCATTCGTAAGTACCTACACATACTAAATTTGTTATCGTTTCAATGATATACGAATTAACAATAATAGTCAACGATTATTCCCTATAAAATCGATAACCACTGGGGTTTTATATCGTAATAGTAATACTTAACATTACGGCATAAATAATACTTAACATTACGGCATAAATAATACTTAACATTACGGCATAAATAATACTTAACATTACGGCATAAAAAATAGGCTCTAAACTAAGTTTAGAACCTATTTTTACGCCTTTATTATACAAGCTCAACGATAGCGCAAGGTGCAGCGTCACCTTTGCGAAGACCCGTTTTGATTACACGAGTGTAACCACCCTGACGGTCTGCATATTTAGGAGCAATTGTTTCGAATAGTTTTTTAACAATTTCTTCATCCATGATGATCGCTAATGCTTGGCGACGTGCATGAAGATCACCACGTTTAGCCAAAGTAACCATCTGATCAGCTAAGCCACGAAGTTCTTTTGCTTTAGCTTCAGTTGTTTCGATGCGTTCATATTGGAAGAAGGATGTTAACATACTACGAAATAACGCTTTACGAGCAGAGCTATCTCTGTTTAACTTTCTGTATGCCATGGGGTATCCTCCTTATTCGCCTTTTTTCTTTAGAGCAAAATTGCCAGATGGATGAGCTTGAAGTTTTTCTTCAATTTCATCAATGGATTTTTTACCCAAGTTACGTACTTTACCTAAATCTTCAATTGTTTTATTAAGTAAATCAGCAACTGTATCAATACCAGCACGTTTCAAGCAGTTGAAAGCACGTACTGATAATTCTAAATCTTCAATAGGAATTCTAGCTGGGCCATCATCTTCTTGAACCACTTCTTCATGAACAGCCGTTACAATATCGCCATCATGACTATCAGCGCCAAGATCTATAGCATCAACAGAATGAGCCAATTTAGTGAAGTTATTTAAGTAGCTAATCATAATATTAGCAGATTTAGCAACAGCATCAGCAGCCGCGATGGAACCATCCGTCCAAACTTCAAGCGTAAGTTTGTCAAAATCCATTTCATTGCCTACACGAACATCACTAACTTCGTATTTTGCACGAAGAATTGGAGAATAGATAGAATCAATTGGAATACGACCAATAACATCGTCATCTCTCTTATTCTTAGTAGATGGAACATAACCTTTACCGTTTTCGATATGTAAATCCATTACTAAATGTGCAGATTCATCCAGAGTAGCAATAACTAAACCAGGATTTAAGATTTCAATCTCTGGTGGGAATTGATTTATTAAATCGCCAGCAGTTAATTCTCCTACTTTCTGAACATCAATACGAACATCCACAGGTAAATCTTCTTTGTCTGCTTTTAGGCAAAGTTGTTTGATATTAAGAATAATATCTGTAACATCTTCACGGATACCTGGAATAGTTGAAAATTCATGAAGGACACCTTCTATCTGAATAGAGGTAATTGCTGTACCATCTAAAGAAGATAGAAGTATACGACGTAAGCTGTTACCGAGAGTGATACCATAACCACGATCTAGTGGTTCGCATACGAATTTACCATAACGGCCATCATCGCTAATATCAACTTTCTCGATTTTAAGTTTCTTTTCTTCGCTCATCAGGAAATTCCCCCTTATATAACGCCTTCAGTCAAGTATATTATAGCATGTTAACACAAGCGATTATACACGACGACGTTTTGGAGGCCGACAACCATTATGAGGAATTGGAGTCACGTCTTTAATGCTGTTAACTTCAAGACCAGCAGCCTGAAGAGCACGGATAGCAGCTTCACGACCAGCACCTGGACCTTTAACGAAGACTTCTACCTGACGAAGACCATGTTCCATAGCCGCTTTAGCAGCCTGTTCAGCAGCCATTTGTGCAGCAAATGGAGTACTCTTACGAGAACCACGGAAGCCTAAGCCACCAGCGGATGCCCAGGAAAGAGCGTTACCGTTAACATCAGTAAGTGTAACGATTGTATTGTTGAAAGTGGAACGGATATGAGCCGCACCAGATTCAATGTGTTTCTTTTCTTTCTTTTTAGTTCTTACAACTTTTTTAGCCACGCTTTATCCCTCCCTTATTATTTCTTTTTACCAGCAATTGCTTTTCTAGGACCTTTGCGAGTACGTGCATTCGTTTTTGTACGCTGACCACGACATGGTAAGCCCATACGATGACGTTTACCGCGATAGGAGTTGATTTCGATTAAGCGTTTAATGTTAAGAGATTCTTCACGACGAAGGTCACCTTCAACTTTATACTCTGCATCAAGAAGTTCACGAATTTTTGCAACTTCGTCTTCTGTTAAATCACGAACGCGAGTATCAGGATTAATACCAGTTTTAGCAATAATTTCGGATGCTAAAGTGTTACCAATTCCATAAATATATGTTAAACCAATTTCCACGCGTTTATCGCGTGGTAAATCTACACCGGCTATACGTGCCATCTATACATCCACCTCCTATCTTAACCTTGTTTTTGTTTATGTTTAGGGTTTTCGCAAATAACCATTACGCGGCCTTTACGTTTAATAATTTTGCATTTTTCGCATATCTTTTTAACTGATGGTTTTACCTTCATAAGTACCTCCTTTGTGGATCCTACAACTTATTTAAAGCGGTAGGTGATGCGACCACGATTTAAGTCATATGGTGTCAGTTCCATAGTAACTTTATCACCAGGAAGAATACGGATAAAATTCATACGCATTTTACCTGACACATGAGCTAGCACAACATGACCATTTTCCAACTCTACTTGGAACATGGCATTTGGCAAGGCTTCTAGTACCGTACCTTCCACTTCAATAACGTCTTCTTTTGACATATCATTAATCCTCCGGTTACCTGGTTATTTAATCAACCTTGGTTCATCACGCATGGTTAAAATGTCAGGGCCGTTTTCTGTGACTAGTATAGTATGTTCAAAGTGAGCAGCGGGTTTCTTATCTCGCATAATTGCTGTCCAATCATCTTCGAGAACGCGAATCTGATAACCGCCCATAGCGATCATCGGTTCAATACAGATAACCATACCTTCTTTTAATACCGGACCAGAACCAGCATGACCAAAATTCGGTACTTGTGGTTCTTCGTGCATTTCACGACCAATGCCGTGACCGACGAAATCTCTTATTACCCCATAACCATACTTTTCAGCATAAATTTGAACTGCATGAGAAATATCACCAATTCGATTACCTACTTTAACTTGTTCAATACCTTTAAACAAGCATTCTTCAGTAACTTTAAGAAGTTGCATAACATCTTTTTTAACATGTCCCACCGGAACAGTTACACAAGAGTCACCATGATAACCATTAATACTAGATACGAGATCTATACTAATAATGTCACCATTTTTAAGTTTCCTATTATCTGGGATACCGTGCACAACGACTTCATTTACTGAAGCACATATAGTGGCAGGGAAACCATAATAACCTTTGCAACTAGGGATACCACCCTGGCTACGAATATATTCTTCGGCAATTGTATCTAACTCAAGCGTCGTTATTCCCGGTTCAACTACTTCTATTAGCTTCGTGAGTGTGTCGGCTGTAAGTTTACTTGCCTGACGGATATACTCAATTTCTATCGGCGTCTTCAAGTCAATCATTATTACTGCTCCAACGCCGTAACGATATCTGCAAATACGGTGTCTACATCTTGTAATCCGTCGATTTCCACATATAAACCACTATTACGATAATAATCAATTAATGGTTTAGTAGATTCTTCATAAACAGCAAGACGTTTCTGTACTGTTTCAGGTTTATCATCATCACGATTTTCTAAAGCCGCGCGTTCGCTAATGCGACGAACAAGTTCATCAGAAGGAACGTTCAAATTTAGAACAGCATTAAGTGTAATATTAAGTTCTTTTAAGATAGCATCAAGAGATACTGCCTGCGCAGTTGTACGTGGGAATCCGTCAAGGATAAAGCCCTTTTTACAATCATCTTTTACTAGTCTTTCACGAACGATACCAATCGTAACGCTATCTGGAACCAATTGGCCCGCATCCATATACTTCTTAGCCTCAAGTCCAAGAGGTGTACATTCTTTTACCGCAGCACGGAACATATCACCAGTTGAAATTTGAGGGATACCATATTTTTCAATTAGACGAACAGCCTGTGTACCTTTACCAGCACCAGGAGGTCCCATTAATAAAATATACATAACCGTTTCCCCCTATTTCACAAAACCTTTATAGTTACGTGTAACCATAAGTGATTCGATTTGTTGCATTGTATCAAGTGCTACACCGACAACGATTAGAAGTGCAGTACCACCAAAATATACCCCTTGGATACCAGTTAAATAACCAATGGCGTTAGGTAAGATAGCAACAAATGCTAAGAAAAGCGCGCCAGCCAATGTGATTCGTGTCATTACGCGATCCACATAGTCAGCAGTTGGTTTACCAGGACGAATCCCTGGGATAAAACCACCGTACTTTTTCATATTATCTGCCATATCCGGAATGTTAATAGAGATTGCTGTATAGAAATAGGTAAAACCCATAATCAATATCGCATAAATAAAGGTTTGTAATGGTGTACCCCATGTAAGATATTGAGACAAATCCTTTATCCATTGCACTTGCATAAATTGCGCAAGTGTCACTGGGAACATAATCACGGATGACGCAAAGATAATTGGAATAACACCTGCCTGATTAACTTTTAATGGCAGGAAGGTTGAATGGCCACCATACATTTTACGACCCACAACGCGTTTTGCATACTGAATCGGAATACGTCTCTGGCCTTGGGTTACTGCAACTACAACAACAATCATAGCCACAGCAATTAAAGCAAAAAGAATGCATTGGAATACATTAATTGTGCCTGTTTGTAAATATTGGTAAATAGTAGATATCCCATCAGGAAATCTAGCTACGATACCTGCAAAGATAATCAAAGAGATACCATTACCAATACCATGAGCAGTAATCTGCTCGCCTATCCACATAAGTAAACATGTACCTGCAGTTAGGATAATTGCAATCATGAATACATTAAGCATATCATTATTGATTAATGCTTGGCTCGCACGTAGTGCGTAAGCCATACCAAAGGCTTGAATAAAGCCAAGGGTAACTGTACCATAACGAGTTACTTTAGCTATTTTTTTACGGCCATCTTCGCCATCTTTAGACCACGCTTCAAGCTGTGGAATAACTGCAGTTAATAACTGCATAATAATAGATGCGTTGATATATGGAGTAATACTCATTGCAAATACCGAGAACTTACTCAATGCACCGCCGGCAAATAAGTCTAACAAACCAAACAAACTACCAGAATTGAATAAGCTTTCGATAACAGATGCATCTACGCCAGGAACTGGTATATGAATACCAAGTCTAAAGATAATAAACATCATTAAGGTATATATAATCTTATTGCGTAGTTCTGTTATTTTTAGGATGTTCGAGAGGCTTTCTAGCACCCTAGATCACCTCTACTTTTCCGCCCGCTGCTGTAATTTTTTCTTCAGCACTCTTAGTAAAGCCATTAGCAATAACGGTAAGTTTACGTTCTAATGTACCATTACCAAGAATACGAATACCATCACGTACGTTTTTCAAAATACCAGCTTCAATTAAAGCAACTGGATCAACAGTAGCACCATCTTCAAAACGATTTAACTGAGATACGTTAACTTCAGCATATTGTAATGCAAAAATATTTTTGAAACCACGTTTTGGTAAACGGCGATAAAGAGGCATCTGGCCACCCTCAAAGCCTGGTCTTACTCCACCACCGGAACGGGAGTTCTGACCTTTCTGACCACGGCCAGCTGTTTTACCTAAACCAGACCCTAAACCACGACCACGACGAGTACGAGCTTTTGTGGATCCAGCTGCAGGAGTTAATTCATGAAGTTTCATTCAGTGCACCTCCTTATCTATATTATGCTTCTTCTACTTTTACTAAATGTCTTACTTTATGTAGCATCCCCTGAATCTGAGGAGTTAACTCTTTTACTACTTGAGAGTTAGTTTTATGCAAGCCAAGAGCTTTCACTGTTGCGCGCTGATCTGCAGGGCGACCGATTAAGCTTCTGGACAATGTAACTTTTACCTGTGCCATTATAAACGATCTCCTTATTAGTTATAAATTTCTTCTACAGTTTTGCCACGAAGAGCAGCAACGTCAGCAACTGATTTCAATTCGCTCAAACCTTTAATAGTTGCACGAACCATATTCGTAGGGTTAGAAGAACCCAAAGATTTAGTAAGAATGTTACGAACACCTACTAATTCTAATACGGCACGCACTGGACCACCAGCGATAACGCCAGTACCTTCGGCAGCTGGTTTCAAGAATACGCGACCTGCGCCGTAAATACCTGTAGTTGTATAAGGAATAGTACCGTTTTTCAAGGAAACATGTACTAAATTTTTCTTAGCATCATCAATGCCTTTGCGGATAGCTTCTGGAACTTCTGCAGCTTTACCTAAACCAACGCCAACGTGACCATTGCCGTCACCGACAACAACCAATGCGCTGAAGGAAAAACGACGACCGCCTTTAACAACTTTGGCAACGCGGTTGATGAATACTACTCTTTCTTTAAGATCAAGACTGGTGTAGTCAATTCTCGCCATGTCTAATTTTCCTCCTTCTTAGAATTTCAAGCCCGCTTCACGAGCAGCTTCTGCTACCGCAGCTACGCGACCATGGTAAATATAGCCACCACGATCATAAACAACTGTATCAATACCTTTAGCAAGTGCGCGTTCAGCCACTGCTTTACCTACAACTTTAGCAGCTTCAATGTTACCACCATAAGTTAAGTTTAATTCTTTATCTAATGAACTAGCAGCTACTAAAGTGTGACCTGCTACGTCATCAATAACCTGAGCGTAAATATTGCTCAAAGAACGATATACGTTCAAACGTGGACGCTGCGCTGTGCCAGAAATATGGCGGCGAAGACGAAGGTGACGTTTTGCTCGAGCAATGTTTCTATTAGATTTACGAGGCAATGTTTTCACTCCTTCCTAATTTCCAAATGATATTACTTACCTTTAGCGCCAGCTTTACCTGCTTTACGACGAACATATTCGCCTTCGTAACGAATCCCTTTACCTTTGTAAGGTTCTGGTTTTCTCCATTTACGGATATCAGCAGCAACTGCACCAACAACTTCTTTATCAGCACCAGATACAATAATTTTATTTGGCGCTGGAACATCAATAGTAATACCAGCTGGGGCTTCCATTTCTACTGGATGAGAGAAGCCTAGAGTTAAAACAAGTTTATTGCCCTGTTTTGCAGCTCTATAACCAACACCATTAATTTCTAGTGTTTTACTAAAAGATTCATGTACACCTGTCACCATGTTAGCAACAAGAGCACGAGTTAAACCGTGTAAAGAACGATGTTCTTTGTTATCGCTAGGACGAGCAACTGTAATAGTATTTTCTTCTACAGTTACGATCATGTCCTGATGCAATTCTCGAGTTAATTCACCTTTAGGACCTTTAACTGTCATTACGTTATTATCGTAATTTACAGTAACGCCTGCAGGAATCTCGATAGGCATTCTACCGATACGTGACATTATTTCTACCTCCTATTGCTCTGATTACCAAACGAACGCCATTACTTCGCCACCAAGACCTTCTTTACGAGCAGCTTTGTCACTCATAATGCCTTTGGATGTAGAAATAATAGCAACACCTAAACCGCCAAGTACACGAGGAAGCTCTTCTTTCTTCGCATAAACTCGTAAACCTGGTTTAGAGATACGTTTAATACCAGTGATTACTTTTTCTTTATTGGAACCATATTTCAAGGATACTTCAAGAGTAACCTGTGTGCCGTTTTCAATTACTGCAAAGTCCTTAATGAAACCCTCAGCTTTAAGGATTTCTAGAACGGCTGCTTTAACTTTAGAAGCTGGAATTTCAACCTTTTCATGTAAAGCAGAGTTTGCATTACGAATACGAGTTAACATATCCGCGATTGGATCGGTCATTACCATAATTTAAAACCTCCTCCCGTTTCTTATTACCAACTAGCTTTTTTAACGCCAGGAATTTGTCCTTTGTATGCCAATTCACGGAAAGCAATACGGCTAATACCGAATTTACGCATATAGCCATGAGGACGACCTGTTAAATTACAACGATTATGCAAGCGAGTTGGAGAAGCATTTGCAGGAAGCTGGGAAAGACCTTCGTAATCACCAGCCGCAATCAAAGCTTCACGTTTTGCTGCATATTTTGCAACAATTTTCGCACGTTTCTTTTCACGTTCGATCATAGACTTTTTAGCCATCTATCTTTTCCTCCTAATTATTTTGCAAAAGGCATACCAAACTGAGTTAGAAGTTCACGAGCTTCTTCGTCAGTTTTAGCAGTAGTTACCATAATGATATCCATACCTGTAACACGTTCAACCTGATCATAATCAATTTCAGGGAAGATGAGCTGTTCTTTAAGACCCAACGCATAGTTACCACGGCCATCAAACGCATTAGCATTAATACCACGGAAGTCACGTACACGTGGTAATGCTGCATTAATTAGTTTATCGAGGAATTCATACATACGTTCGCCACGAAGAGTAACTTTAGTACCTAAAGGCATCCCCTCACGAACTTTAAAGTTAGCAATGGACTTTTTAGCTTTTGTAATAACTGGTTTTTGACCAGAAATGATAGTTAAATCGTTAACAGCCGCTTCTAAAGCTTTTGCATTGCCAACGGCTTCGCCAACACCGATGTTGATAACAATTTTTTCCAATTTAGGAATTTCCATTACATTGCGGTAATTGAATTTTTCGTTTAAAGCCTTCTTAATTTCAGAAGTGTATTTTTCTTGTAATCTTGACATTCTGTAAAGCCCTCCTTTCCTGATTATTTATCTAAAAGAGCGCCACTCTTAACTGCTGCACGAGCGAAAGAGCCGTCTTTCTGTTCTACTTTTTTAATACGTGTAGGCTTTTTAGTTTCAGGATCAATAACCATTACATTAGAAACATGAATAGGTGCTTCTTTAGGAATGATACCACCTTGAGGGTTAGCCTGAGAAGGTTTAGTGTGGCGTTTTACCATGTTAAGACCTTCAACAATTACACGTTCTTTTTTAGGCTGTGTAGCGATAATTTTACCCTGTTTACCTTTATCTTTACCGGAGATAACAACAACTGTATCGCCTGTTTTTACCTGAAGTTTTTTCAATGCCATCAGTGCGTTCCTCCTTCTTATAATACTTCTGGAGCAAGGGAAATAATTCTCATGAAGTCTTTTTCACGAAGTTCTCTTGCTACAGGTCCAAAAATACGAGTACCACGAGGGGTTTTATCATCTTTAATTACTACTGCTGCATTTTCGTCGAAACGAATATAGGAACCATCTTGACGACGGATTCCTTTTTTAGAACGAACAATAACGGCTTTAACTACGTCGCCTTTCTTGACAACGCCACCGGGTGATGCATCTTTTACAGAAGCAACGATTACGTCACCGATATTGCCGAATTTACGGTAAGAACCGCCCATGACCTGGATGCACATAATACGCTTTGCACCAGTGTTGTCGGCAACATTCAAAATTGTTTGTTGCTGGATCATCGTTTTTTCCTCCTTACATCACTTATTATTTAAGTCTTTCTAAAATTTCAACAACACGCCAGCATTTATCTTTAGACAAATGGCGAGTTTCTACGATTTTAACTGTATCACCAACTAAGCATTCGTTATTTTCATCATGCGCTTTGAAGCGTTTATTAACTGCCATTGGTTTATTATATAAAGCGTGTGGCACCTGACGTTCTACAGAAACAACAACGGTTTTATCCATTTTGTTACTTACAACTTTACCCACGCGTACTTTACGTACATTTCTTTCTTCTGCCACGATCTTAAGCCTCCTTTATAAAATCCTAAATAGTTATGCGATTACGCTTTTAAAGCAACTTCACGCTGAATTGTTTTAATTCTAGCGATGTCTTTTTTTACTTCGCGGATACGCATTGGATTTTCTAATTGACCTGTAGCGAGTTGGAAACGTAGGTTAAACAACTCTTCTTTAAGTCCGGAAACTTTTTGATCCATTTCGGCAGCGCTCATGTTACGGATGTCATTAACCTTCATTTACGTCACCACCCAATTCTTTACCCTTAACTACGAATTTACATTTAATCGGTAATTTATGGCTTGCAAGACGCATAGCTTCGCGAGCTACTTCTTCACTTACGCCGTTCATTTCGAACATTACACGACCTGGTTTTACTACTGCTACCCAATATTCTGGAGAACCTTTACCAGAACCCATACGAGTACCAGCTGGTTTTACAGTAATAGGTTTGTCAGGGAATATTTTAATCCATACCTGACCGCCACGTTTAATATAACGAGTCATAGCGATACGGGCAGCCTCAATCTGACGGTTAGTGATCCAAGATGGTTCTAATGCAACCAAACCGAAATCACCATGTGCAACTTTATTGCCACGCATTGCACGACCTTTCATACGACCGCGGAACTGTTTACGATGTTTTACACGTTTTGGTATAAGCATTAGTTTTCACCTTCTTCCTGTTTGTTAGCTTTTTTAGCTTCTGGAAGTACTTCACCTTTGTAGATCCATACTTTAATGCCGATACAACCGTAAGTTGTATGTGCTTCAGCTGTACCATAATCGATATCAGCACGTAACGTATGAAGTGGAATACTACCTTCACGGTAAGATTCGCTACGAGCGATTTCAGCGCCGCCAAGACGACCACTTACCATAATTTTGATACCTTTAGCGCCTAAACGCATAGTGCGACCAACACACTGTTTCATTGCACGACGGAACCCAATACGGCGTTCCAATTGAGATGCAATATTTTCAGCGACTAGAACTGCGTCTAAGTCAGCCTGTTTAATTTCAGCGATGTTAACATCAACTTGTTTATCGGTGAAACGTTTTAAAGCTTTACGGATATCTTCAATACCAGCACCACCACGACCAATTACCATGCCTGGTTTAGCAGTATGGATAACTAATTTAATACGTTTATTAGTACGCTCAATTTCAATGCGGGATACACCTGCAATGAAAAGTGTTTTCTTCAAGAAATTACGAATTTTAACGTCTTCATGAAGGTTAGCAGCGTATTCTTTGTCAGCATACCATTTTGCGTCCCAATCTTTTACGATACCGACACGCAAACCATGCGGATTAACTTTCTGACCCACTATGTTTTCCCTCCTTCGGTTAAGCTCTTTCGTCAACTACAACTGTTACGTGGCTAGAATGTTTCAAAATTTTGAAAGCCTGTCCACGAGAACGAGGATGAATGCGTTTCATTGTAGGGCCCTGATCAACCATGATTTGGGATACATAAAGTTTGTCTACATTCATATCGAAATTGTGTTCTGCATTTGCTACTGCGGAACGTAATACTTTTTCTACTACATCAGCACCAACTTTTGGTGTGAACTTCAAAATTGCGAAAGCTTCACCAATGTTTTTACCACGAACTAAATCTGCAACGATGCGGATTTTACGAGGTGCGATGCGTATATGTCTAGCGATTGCTTTTGCTTCCATTATTGCTCCTCCTATTTTCTAGCACCAGTAGATTTTTCAGCTTTAACATGGCCTTTATATGTACGAGTTGGCGCAAATTCACCTAATTTATGTCCTACCATGTCTTCTGTAATGAATACAGGCACATGTTTACGACCATCATGAACAGCAATTGTATGACCTACAAAGCTAGGAATAATGGTAGATGCGCGGGACCAGGTTTTTACAACTTTCTTTTCGTTTGTTTCATTTAAGGCGTCAACTTTCTTAAGCAAAGAGATTGCAACGAAAGGGCCTTTTTTAATAGATCTGGACACTATATTTACTCCTTCCTGTTATCCTACTTTGTACGACGTTTTACGATTAAGCTGTTAGACGCTTTTTTCTTGTCGCGAGTTTTAACACCGTGTGCTGGTTTGCCCCAAGGTGTAACTGGATGTTTACGACCTACAGGAGATTTACCTTCACCACCACCATGTGGATGATCACATGGATTCATTACAACACCACGGTTGCCTGGACGAACGCCCATCCAACGATGGCGACCAGCTTTACCGATTGTAATGTTTTCATGATCGATGTTTCCTACAACACCGATAGTTGCACGGCAGTTGATATGCACACGACGAAGTTCACCAGATGGTAAACGAAGAAGTGCATAAGAACCTTCTTTAGCCATTAACTGAGCAGAAGTACCAGCAGAGCGAACAATCTGACCGCCTTTGCCAATTTTCATTTCGATGTTGTGTACCTGAGTACCAAGTGGGATATTTAGAAGTGGTAAGCAGTTACCAGGTTTAATATCAGATTCTGGACCGCTATACACTACGTCGCCTACTTTTAAGCCTTGAGGAGCTAAAATGTAGCGTTTTTCACCATCAGCATAGAATAACAAAGCAATACGAGCAGAACGGTTAGGATCATATTCGATTGTTGCTACTTTAGCAGGGATATTATCTTTTGTACGTTTGAAGTCAATAATACGGTACTGACGTTTGTGACCGCCACCTTGATGACGTACTGTCATTTTACCAGTGTTATTACGACCGCCGCGCTGAGAAAGACTTGTAAGCAAAGATTTCTCTGGTTTGCTTGCAGTAATTTCATCAAAGGCAGCTACAGTCATAAACCGACGACCAGCGGAGTACGGTTTAAATGATTTAATTGCCATTAGAGGGCCTCCTTAACTAGACTATCTTAAACACCTTCAAAAAATTCGATAGATTCACCGGCTTTAAGTGTTACGATTGCTTTTTTGTAATCGGAACGTTTGCCCTGGTAACGACCCATGCGTTTTACTTTACCAAGCACACGGATTGTAGCTACTTTTTCTACCTTAACATTGAAGATTTTTTCTACTGCCTGACGAACCTGCACTTTTGTTGCAGTAAGAGGTACACGGAAAGTATATTTGCCTTCGCTCATAAGCATTGTAGATTTTTCAGTAATGACTGGACGAATTAGAACATCACGTAATTCCATTATGCAAGCACCTCCTCAATTTTAGCAACAGCACCTTTAGTAATGAAGAGTTTGTCATGGTGCAATAGGTCACGAATATTTAGACCTGTGTTTGCAATTGCTTTAACGCCCTGAATATTACGAGCAGAACGTTCAACTACAACATCGCCTTCAGTAATGATAAGAGCTTTGTCATCACCGATATCGAAATTGTTAAGAAGTGCAATTATTTCTTTAGTCTTAGGAGCTTCTAAAGACAATTCTTCAAGAATAAAAATGTCGCTATTGTTTAATTTTTCGCTTAATGCAGATTTAACTGCAAGACGTCTAGCTTTACGAGGCATAGCCTTGTAATAGCTACGAGGTTGTGGACCAAATACAGTACCACCACCTACCCATAATGGGCTACGAGTGGAACCGCTACGCGCACGGCCTGTCCCTTTTTGTCTCCAAGGTTTTCTACCACCACCACGCACCAAACCTCTAGTTTTTGTTGCATGTGTACCAAGACGTTCGTTAGCTAGCTGACGAACAAGTGCCAGATGCATTACAGCGTCATTAACTTCAACTGCAAATACTGCATCATTTAACTGTATTTCACCGACTTTAGCGCCGGACATATTATATGTTGCTACTGTTGGCATACATATCCTCCTTCCTCGGGACGATTAATCGTCCCCCGACAATGTGTGTTATTTAACAGGTTTTACTGTATTGCGAACCATTACTAGGCTACCTTTAGCACCAGGAATGCCGCCTTTAACCAATAAAAGGTTTCTTTCAGCGTCTACTTTAACAACGGATAAGCGCTGTACAGTCACTCTGCCACCACCCATTTGTCCAGGAAGCTTTTTACCTTTGTATACCTTACCGCCGCCACCGGAGATCATTGGACCGATGGAACCAGGTTCGCGGTGAGATTTAGAACCGTGAGTTACAGGACCACGATGGAAGTTGTGGCGCTTAATAGTACCAGCAAACCCCTTACCTTTACCTGTACCTACAACATCAACTAATTCTCCTTCAGCGAAGATATCAGCTGCCAGAGTTTGGCCCACTGTGTAATCAGTTGCTTCAGCAAGGCGAAGTTCACGTAAATATTTAACAGGGCTAACGCCTGCTTTTTCGAACTGGCCTTTTACAGGTTTAGTTAAATGTTTTTCTTTAATGGAGCCATAACCAAGCTGTACTGCGTTGTAACCGTCAGTTTCAACAGTTTTTACACGTACTACTACGCTAGGTGTAGCTTCCACTACAGTGACAGGAACTAGACGACCTTCAGCTGTGAAGACCTGTGTCATTCCTAACTTTTTACCCAAAATAGCTTTAGACATTTTCGCACCTCCTTATAATTTTATTTCAATAGATACACCAGCTGGTAAATCTAAACGAGTGATTGCATCTACTGTTTTCGCATTTGGTTCAAGAATATCAATTAAGCGTTTATGTGTACGCATTTCGAATTGTTCACGAGAATCTTTGTTAACATGTGGAGAACGAAGAATTGTAAAGATATTCTTTTCTGTTGGCAATGGAATTGGACCAGAAACCATAGCGCCATTGCGTTTCGCTGTGTCTACAATTTTTGCAGCACTCTGGTCAAGTGCTTTGTGATCGTATGCTTTTAAGCGGATACGAATCTTCTGTTGCTTTGCCATTAATACTTTCCTCCTGTCGCTCATTTCAAGAATGAACTGCTCCATAGAAGTTCTCCTTAAAAGATAAGGTAACCTTCTATATCATAGTTTAAAACGCAACATTAGAGCGGCAGTTTCCTACCGCTCTTTCAAGTTGCATAGTAGATATTCCGCAAAATCGACGGAACGTCTAATTATAACATTATATAGCTTCAACTACAAGCATAATGCTTATAATTACGGTGTGTTCAAAAAAAATTAATCAAATTCTAATGATTAACCTTCGATAGCAGTTACAACACCAGCACCTACTGTATGACCACCTTCACGAATCGCGAAACGAAGACCTTCTTCAATAGCGATTGGTGTGATTAATTCGATGTCCATAGTGATGTTAT